>VFQQ010001476.1_pt1 | contig 32410 bp, 18 predicted proteins | sample 3512341 | NCBI WGS metagenome assembly VFQQ01 (sample SAMN10412373, study PRJNA504923) | tailings metagenome | isolation source: Relicate 2 Philex TSF1 revegetated site | place: Philippines: Tuba, Benguet | collected 2017-08-29
ATCGGCCGGGTGTCGCCATCGGGCCGACGGGGCGGTTCAGCCCCCGATCTGGTCGCTGAGTCGGGCCATGCTTTCCTCGCGGCCAATCAGCACCATGACCTCGAAAATGCCCGGCGACACGGTGCGTCCGGTGAGTGCGGCGCGCAGCGGCTGGGCCAATTTGCCGAGCTTGAGACCCTTCTCTTCGGCCAGACTACGCATGGCCGCATCGATGGCGGGCACTGACCAATCGGCAAGGCCCCCTAACGTTTCGGCAATACCGGCCAGCACCAGTTTGGCGTCGTCGGTCAGCAGAGCTGCCGCGGCGGCATCGGGCTGGATCGGGCGCAGGGCATAGATAAACTGCGCCAGGTCGATCAGCTCCAGCACCGTCTTGGCACGCGGCTGCAATTCGGGCAGGGCGGCCAGCACGGTGTTGTGATTGGCCGTTAGGCCCGTGACGTCGTTTTCGCGACCCACTTCGCGCGCGGTTTCGACCATCACATTGTAGAGATAGGTTGGGTCGGCCTCGCGGATATAGTGACCGTTGATGTTCTCGAGCTTGACGAAGTCAAAGCGCGCCGCGCCCTTGTTGAGGGCTTCGAGGCTGAACCATTCCACCATCTGCTCGGTGGAGAAGATTTCGTCGTCGCCATGGCTCCAGCCGAGGCGGGCCAGATAGTTGCGCACGGCCTCGGGCAGATAGCCCATCTGCCGATAGGCCTCGACGCCGAGGGCGCCGTGGCGCTTGGAGAGTTTTGCGCCATCGGGGCCATGGATCAGCGGAATATGGGCCATTTCAGGCACAGGCCAGCCCATGGCGTTGTAGATAACGATCTGGCGGGCGGCATTGGTCAGGTGGTCGTCGCCACGGATGATGTGGGTGACGCCCATGTCGTGATCGTCGACCACCACGGCATGCATATAGGTGGGGGTGCCGTCCGAGCGCAGGATGATGAAATCGTCGAGGTTCTCGGTCTTGAACACGACCTTGCCTTGGACGTGATCGTCAACGACGATCTCGCCGGTGAGCGGGGCCTTGATGCGGATGACCGGGGCAACGCCAGCCGGCGCCTCGGACGGGTCGCGATCGCGCCATATGCCGTTGTAGCGCGGCGGCAGGCCCTTGGCCCGTGCGGTCTCGCGCATCTCGGCCAGCTCTTCCTGCGAGCAATAGCAGTAATAGGCCTGGCCGCGGGCCAGCAGCTCCTGCGCGATCTCGGCATGCCGGGCGGCACGCGAGAACTGCATGTAGGGCTCGCCGTCATGGGTGATGCCGAGCCACTTGAGTCCTTCGAAGATGGCTTGCACGGCGGCGTCGGTCGAGCGTTCGCGATCGGTGTCCTCGATGCGCAGCAGCATCTTGCCGCCGGTGTGGCGGGCAAAGGCCCAGTTGAACAGGGCCGTGCGCGCGCCACCGATATGCAGATAACCGGTGGGCGAGGGGGCGAAACGGGTGACGACTGGCTTGGCCATGGGCGACCGAAAACCTCGCGAACAGTAGCGTTTTGGTGTGCGTGGTGTAAGCATCCGTGGCGGCAAGCGCAAGGGCGGGGCAAGCGCCATGTCCGAGGTCGTCGAGCGGCTGGTAGACCGGACCGTCGAAACACGGCCGGGCCTGCTATTGCCGGCGCCCGGCCGGCCAAAACCACAGGCCATTTCCGTCAGTATTGCCAAGGCTTTCGACGGCCGGCGGCTGTTCGTGCTGCTGCCATTCGCCCTGATCGCCGGGATGATGGTGTCGCTGCTGCCTGAAGAGACGATCAGCCTCGAGGCCATGGTGATGGTCGCGGCGGCGCTGGCGCTCGGCCTTGCTGTCGCACGCAGAACCGTGCAGCTCCGGCGCATGCTGGTGCTGGCTATCGCCCTATGGGCCGGCGTTTGCCTGTTGCCCATCCATGGCGCGTTGTTCGGCACAGCCATGCTGAAATATCCTGCGTTCGGCACCTACGAGGCCCGGATCGACGAGATCATCTCCGAGGCCGAAAGCGGGCGGCGGGTGGTGATATCCGGTATCACGCCGGTTACCGATGCGCGAAGCCTGCCGATCCGTCGGGCCCGGATCGTGGTGGCCGGTGACCTGCCGCTGGCGCCGGGCGATGTTATTCGTGCTCCGATCCGGTTCATGACGGTGCCGGGCCCGGTGATCCCGGGCGGCTACGATACGCAGTTCCATTCCTATTTCGACGGCATCGGCGCATACGGCAACACCACCGGCGATGTCGAACTGGTGCGGCACGGCGAAGCCGGGCTCGACGCCTGGGTCGCCGGCCTCCGCAGCGAGATCGGCCGGCGGATCGACGCTGTCGTCACCGGCGAGGCCAACGGCATCGCTCGCTCGATGATGAACGGCGACCAGAGCCGGATCACCGACGAGACGCGCGAAGCGATGGCGGCGTCGGGGCTGGCGCACATCTATTCCATTTCCGGCCTGCACCTTTCCATCGTGGCGCTCGGCGTGCTGGCGGCGCTGCGCTACCTCTTGGTGCTGATCCCCGGCGTCGGACGCTTCGGCTCCGTCAAGAAGGCTGCGGCGGTCGTGGCGCTCGCATCAGCCTTCGGTTACCTGTTGCTGGCCGGTGGTTCGGCCAATGTGCCGGCCTTCCGCTCGACCATCATGATCGCGCTGATCCTCGGCGCTGTGCTGGCCGGGCGGCGCGCGCTGACCATGCGCAATGTCGCGATCGCGGCGCTCGTCATCATCCTGCTCGATCCGGCCAGTGTGTTCCGGCCGAGTTTCCAGCTGTCGTTCGCCGCCGTGGTGGCGCTGATCGGCAGCTATGAGTGGGCGCGCGGCGATCCCGATGCGCCGCGCGGCGTCGGCGGTTGGCTGCGGCGTCTCCTGATCGGTACGGCCGTGACCAGTGCGATTGCCGGCACCGCGACGCTGCTGTTCTCGGCCTATCACTTCCAGCAGACGGCGCCGCTCGGCGTTCTCGCCAACCTGATGGCCGTAATCCTGATCGCGCCGATCATGGCAGCCATCGTCGTTGCGGCGCTGCTGATGCCGCTGGGCTGGGAGGCGCCGTTTCTGACGGCGCAGCAGGTGTTCATCGAGGCGCTGATCGGCATCGCCCGGCTGGTGGCGGACTGGAGCGCCGGGCTGACGTTGCATCCGCTGCTGCTGCCGGCGGCGTTGGTGATGGGGCTCGTGGCGCTCGCCTGGTTCGCCTTCTTCCAGAGCTGGCACCGGCTGATCGGCCCGGCGCTGCTGGCGCCTGCGGTGCTGCTATTCGCCATGGACAAGCCACCAGACGTACTGGTGGCCGACACGACCCGCGCCGTCGCCATGCGCGGCTCGGATGGGCTCGGGCTGATCGACGGCAAGGCCGGGAGCTTTGCGGTGGAGGTCTGGGCGGAAACCTATGGCGAGCCGATCGGGCAGGGCACGGCCCGCTGCGACGCGGTGGGATGCATCGCCGAGAGTCCGCGCGGCTTCACGATGGCGCTGATCGCCGATCCGGCGGGGTTCTACGAGGATTGTGCCCTGGTCGACCTGGTGGTGACGCGACGCGCGGCGCCCAAGACCTGTGGTACTCCGGTGGTCATCGACGAGACCGGACTCGCGGCCGGCGGCGTGCACTGGCTGCGCTGGGACGGCGAGAAATTCGAGGTGAGGGCCGCCAAGACCGGGCTGAGCCGGCCCTGGCGGACAAAACCCTAGAGCGTGATGTAGGGCTCGGCGAGGCCGGCGACGTCGGTGCGGATCGAGAATACGCCACCGGCCGTCGGCTGCGTCTCGGCTTCGGCCGGCGTCATGCCCTCGCGCGCGGTGGTGAGATAGAGCGTCTTCATGTCAGCGCCGCCAAAGGCCGGGCAGGAGACGCGGGTGACGCCCGGCACATCGATGACGCGGTCGATCTGGCCATCGGGCGTGAAGCGGATGACACAGCTGCCGCCCCAGCGGGCGTTCCAGATATAGCCCTCGGAATCGACCACCGAGCCATCGGCGCCGCCGGGGGCTTCGCCGTCGAAGAAGGTGGTCCATTCGCCGTTCGGCAGGCCCGTCGCAGGGTCGAGCGGCGCGGTCTGGATGACGCGGCCGGCATCGGTGAAATAGGCGCGCGTGCCATCGGGCGAAAAGCAGATCGAATTCGGGATGCCGATGCCGGTGAGGATGGTGGTCAGCGTGCCGGCCTTCCACTGGTAAACCGAGCCGGTCTTGGGGTTGCCGCCGTGGCGGCCCATGGTGCCCAGCCAGAAGCCACCGGAGCGATCCATGCGGCTGTCATTGCCGCGGTTGCCAGGGATGTCGGCTTCGACATCGGCGACGCTCTCGGAGCTGTCGGTGTCGAACCGGTAGCGCAGCAGGTGGCCCGATTGGAACACGGCTAGCGTGTTCTTGTCGACCACGGCCGCGGCCGAGACCGTGTCCTTGAAGGTGATGCGATCGACCAGCTGGCCGTCTTCGGTGGCGCTGAGCAGCGTCTGGTTGAGAATGTCGAACCAGAACAGGCGCTGCAGCAGCGGGTTCCAGAACGGGCCTTCCCCCAGCTCGCAGCGGCTGTCGACGAAAAGTTGGGCCTGCTGGTTCATGTGTTCCCCCGATCATAGGCGGCTACCGCCGTTCTGGCCCGGTCCGCGACGTCGCTGGCCGACATGCCGGGCTTGTAAATGTAGGTGCCGAGGCCGAAGCCGGCGCAACCGGCGGCGAAGTACTCGGCGAAATTATCCGGATTGGCGCCGCCCACGGCATAAAGTGGCACGTCGGGCGGCAGCACCGCCTTCATGGCCTTGATGCCCTTGGTGCCGAGCACTTCGGCCGGGAAGAATTTGAGGCCGTTGACGCCGGCGCGCAAAGCCGAGAACGCGTCGGAGGGCGTGAACACGCCTGGGTAGGATTTCAGACCCTTGTCGCGGGTGCGGACGATGACTTCCGGATGCGTGTCGGGGGAAACGATGAAGGTGCCGCCGACACCGGCAACGTCATCCACGTCCTTGATGGTCAGCACGGTGCCGGCGCCGATCTCGGCGCGGCCGGCGAAGGTTCTGGCGGCGCTGCCGATGGAGCTCAGCGGCTCGGGGGAGTTGAGAGGCACCTCGATCATGGTGATGCCGGCGGCGACCAAGGCCTCGCAGACGGGAAGCATCTCGGCCGGCGTGATGCCGCGGAGGATGGCGATGATGTGGCGGTGGGTGGTCATGGGTCGTATCCTCAGGCGGCGGCGCGGGCGGCCTTGAGGCCGGCAAGGGTGGCGTCGGTGGCGTCGACCACCCGGGTCCTTGCCCCTAGCACGGCGAAGGCCCTCGCATAAAGCGCGCAAAGCCCGGTGCTGCCGATCAGCGGAATTTCGGCATCGGTGATCCAGTCGCGCTGGCCGCCGATTTCGGCGCCGATGAGGAGGCCCGAGAGAAAGCCGGCGCACCAGGACGCCGAGCGGCCCGAGAGCAGGGAAGCGGCGCGGACCTTGAACAGGGTGGCGGTGAGCCGCTGCGGCGCGTCGAGGCCCTGGGTGAGGCCGGCGGTGAAGCCGGCATCACGGTCGGTGCCGTCGAGCTCGCCCTGCAGCGAGTGGCGCAGCACCGAATGGGTGCGCAGGACCTCGAAGATCTCGCCGGTCATGGCCGAAGAGAAGCGAGTGATGCGGGTGCCCTCGAGCGTCGCCCATTTCGAATGGGTGCCGGGCATCACCACGAGCCCGGAGAAGCCGGGGATCAGCGCCGAAAGGCCGAGCAGCTGAGTTTCCTCGCCGCGCATGACGTCCTCGGCGCCTTCGATGCGAAGGCACACGCCGGGCAGGATCTTTGCCGTGAGACCGGTGCCCGACAGGTCGGGAGACACCGAGCGCGATGCGAGGTGGGAGAGATCGGCGGGGGCATCGAGATAGGGCGCCTCGAGCCAGCCCTGGCGCGCGCCGGCCATGCCGCAGATCAGGACGTCCATCGCGCTACCGGCCGGGATGGCATCGGCCAGGAGGCCGGACAGCACACCCGGATAGGCCTCGCGGGTCAGCTTGCTCATGCCCTGGTCGGACGATCGGGAGAAGGCGATGCCTCCGGTCCCATTGATCCCCCAGAGGCGGAGGTTCGACGTCCCCCAATCGACTGCAATCCACTCGGCTGCCACGCTGAACCCTCCAGCCCGCACGATTCCTCTTTGAGCGCGGGCGGGGACGTTGTCGCCTTTTCCGGGCGGAGGTTCCAGCCTTTATGGAAGGGTCGCCGGTCGAATTAACAGATGGGGCGACGGGGCAGAGGGCAAAGAAAAAGGGCCGGTGCGGTTACCGGCCCTTGAGGCGACCCACGGGGATCGGGTCAGTTTGATGAGTTCAGTACTTCCGCAACAGCCCGACGAGGCGGCCCTGCACCTTGACCCGGTCGGGCGGGAAGATGCGCGTCTCGTAGGCAGGGTTGGCGGCCTCGAGGGCAACCGAGTTGCCCTTGCGACGCAGGCGCTTGAGGGTTGCTTCCTCGTCATCCACCAGGGCGACGATGATTTCGCCGGTGGCAGCAGAATCCTGCTTTTTGATCAGCACCGTGTCGCCATCGAAAATGCCGGCCTCGATCATCGAGTCGCCGCGCACTTCGAGTGCATAGTGCTCGCCGACGCCCAGCATTTCCGGCGGCACGGTGATGGTGTGGCTGTGGGTCTGGATGGCCTCGATGGGTACACCGGCGGCGATACGGCCCATGACCGGGATGGTGACCGGCCGGCCGGCGTCGGACGCAACGGCTGGCGCCGAGGTGTTGGTGCGCGGGGGCGGTGCGGCGACGCGACCCAGATTGCCATCGATGACGGCCGGCTCGAAGCGCGCCTTCTTGCCACCCAGCGAGGGGTTCATCGAGTCCGGCAGGCGGACCACTTCCAGCGCCCGGGCCCGGTTGGGCAGGCGGCGGATGAAGCCACGCTCCTCGAGGGCGGTGATCAGCCGGTGGATGCCGGACTTGGAGCGCAGATCGAGCGCATCCTTCATTTCGTCGAAGGAGGGCGGAATGCCGGCTTCCTTCATGCGCTCATGAATGAACATGAGCAGTTCGTGTTGCTTGCGCGTCAACATTGGGCGGCCCCGTGTGAGCAGAATCGGAACAAAGGCTGAACGATGTATAGATGTTCCAGTTATGTTCTGCAACCGTCGGGTAAATATTCGGTATCTCTCCCATCCGACCCCGACCGAACGAGGGTGCGTTCACGCTTCAGCAAGCTTAATGGATTGCTTTTTAGCGGTTTCAGTCACGCCAAATAGACCGTACGGCTTTGCTTGGCCTTAGAAGTTGACCCGTAGGCTCTCTCGTAACAGGGAGAGCAGAATGCTCAACAAGAACAAGTCTATCGCCATCGCGACCGCAGCGCTGCTGACTGGCCTGGTGCTGGGCACTGCCACGCAGGCGGGATTCGAGGGTGGCAGCGCAGAACGCGCCGCATCGTCTTCGGTGGCGCGCTTCGCCAGCATCGATACACTGAAGCTACGACCCGGCTACGACATGCTACGGCCGGGTGTCGACGACACGGTGACCGCCTCGATCGCGCCGACCATCGAGACCACCGCGCCGATCCGGCGCAGCGCACCCAACTACAATGTGTTCAAGTCGGTGGTCGTCCCGGTCGGCAAGCTTCCTGCCTTCGCCCAGTGGAGCAAGGTGCAGCCTTCGGGCGCCAGCGCTGTTCCGGCAAAGTTCGCGTCGCTGGTGGAGCAGGCGAGCGGGCTGTCCCAGGTCGAGGCGCTCAAGCTGATCAACCGCGAGGTCAACCGCGCCATCAAGTATCGTTCGGACAAGAGCGACCAGTGGCAGACCCTGGCGCAGAGCGCCGCGCGCGGCACCGGCGACTGCGAGGACTATGCCATCGCCAAGATGACGCTGCTGGCGGACCTCGGCTTCCGGCCCGAGCAGCTGCAGTTCATCGTCCTCAAGGACACCCGCCGCCAGCTCTATCACGCCGTGCTGGCCGTGCATGTCGACGGAAAGCGCTACATCCTCGACAACCTGTCGAACACCGCCGCCAGCGACGACATCTTCCGCACCTACAAGCCGATCGCCTCCTTCGTGGGCTCCAAGACCTACATCCACGGCTTCAAGGGCGGCGGCGAAACCACCGTCGCCGGCGGCTACGGCAGCATCCGCCTGGGCGAGGGCAACTAAAGGCAGGCGGGGTGGTTTGAGCGGCTGTGGCCGCAAATGATAATGGCCCGCCGAAGCGGGCCATTTTTTCGTCTGGCTAGCGATCAGATGTCGTGCGTGATGATCGTGTGGCCATCAAGGATGAACTTGAAGGTATCGGACCCCGTGGTGAGGTTCGAACCCGTATCGGTGATCCTCACCACATCCTTCCAACCGCCCTGATCCACCTGAATGGTCACGTCGCCATTGATTGCGGGCGGCGGCGACGAGTCGCTGAGCAGGTGCGTGTTGCCGACATTGCCGCCGTAGACGATCCTGACATGGCTAGCCAGATCGCCGCCGAGACCGACGAGAAGCTCGCTCAGATCGATGACGTCATCACCGATGACATAGTCGGTAATGGTGTTGGTCGCGCTGCCGATGTTCCCTGCGACCGAGTAGTTGTGCAGGACAAACGTATCCTGTCCCTGCCCACCGGTCATGGTCGTGGTGCCGTTGACATGGCCGCCGTGAAGGATGTCGTTGCCCTGCTCGCCATTCAGTATCGACGTGTGTCCGCCGTTCCAGTTCGCGTACAGCACATCCTCACCCTGCCCACCGGTCAGGACATTGTTTCCACCAAGGCCGATAATGGTGTCGTTGCCTTGGCCGCCGTCTGCGCCGCCGCCCATCTTCACGATGATGTCGTTGCCCTGGCCGCCGCCAATATTTTCACCCCAGTCGCGGGCGATATAGAAGTTATCGCCGTTCGCAGCATCCAGCTTGTCGGAGGTGCGGGTTATGCTGACGGTAGTGGCAGCACTCGCGCTTGTGCCGTCGAACAGCTGATAGTTGAACGACACCGGGCCCGCGCCGTTGAAGGAGATGTTCACAAATTTGCCGTCAGCGCTGAGGCTCGCGCCACCGGTCAGGCCGGTGATGGTCAGATTTGAGTGAAGCGGGACACCATCATTGGCCAGCAGTGCATAGACGGGGATCGCGATCTGGCCATCGCCCAGGTTGGTCTGGATCGTATCGGCCTTGGGCGCCGGGATGGCCGGCGCGTCGGTGACGCCGTGGATGGTGATAGTCACCACCTGCTCGGTGCCGTCGACGGTCTTGGCCTTGAACGTATCGGTGAGCGTCTGCCCGATGTTGAGGTTGTTGACCGTCGCATTCGTATTATCGAGCGTATAGGTCCACTTGCCATCGGCGCCCACCGCATAGGTGCCATAACCGTTCGTGCTCGTCGCACCTGCGGCCACGACGGTCCAGGCGTCGCTGGCATTGTCCACGTCGGTGGAGTTGAGATCACCGGTTGCCGTCGGCACACCAGGGGCCGAGGCGGTCGCCTCGGTGACCGCACCAGTCGTGGCGCCGGTGATGACGGCGGCATCGTTGGCGCCATTGATGGTGATGGTGATCTGCTGGCTCGTGCCGTCCGCTGATGTGACGGTCACATAGTCGTAGAGCGTGCCACCCACATTGAGTGCCTGAACCGAGGCATGGGCGTTGTTCAGCGCATAGCTCCAGGCTCCTGCCGCGGTGATGCTGAAGGTGCCGTAGGTCGCCGCCGCGTTGGTCTGGACGGTGAACGTCGCCGGGCTATCCACGTCCGTGACGTTGAGTTGGCCCATAGCCGTGGGAGCGCCGGGGATGGCGTTGTTGACGCCGCTCGCCTCGGTAACTGCACCAGTCGTGGCGCCGGTGATGACGGCGGCGTCGTTGGCGCCATTGATGGTGATGGTGATCTGCTGGCTCGTGCCGTCCGCTGATGTGACGGTCACATAGTCGTAGAGCGTGCCACCCACATTGAGTGCCTGAACCGAGGCATGGGCGTTGTTCAGCGCATAGCTCCAGGCTCCTGCCGCGGTGATGCTGAAGGTGCCGTAGGTCGCCGCCGCGTTGGTCTGGACGGTGAACGTCGCCGGGCTATCCACGTCCGTGACGTTGAGTTGGCCCATAGCCGTGGGAGCGCCGGGGATGGCGTTGTTGACGCCGCTCGCCTCGGTAACTGCACCAGTCGTGGCGCCGGTGATGACGGCGGCATCGTTGGAGCCGTTGATGGTGATCGAGACAGTCTTGGTGACCTGGTCGAGGTCGCCGTCGGTCACGGTGTAGGGCACCACCAGCGTGAAGCTCTGTCCGGCCGGCATGGCGTCGAACGCCGTGCCGGGAACGATGGTGAGCGTGTTGCCCACCAGCGTGACCGTGGGCGTACCGAGCACCACGCCACTGGGCACCCCCGAATAGCTCGGGGTCCCCAGGGTGATCAGCCCACCGTCATTGCCGTAGCTGAAGTGGCTGGTGAGATCGACCGCGATCGTCGCGTTCTCGTCGAATGCTCCCGCCGCGACGTCCTCGGCCGTCGGCGTGGTATCGGTGACGTTCACGGTGAAGGTGTGGTTCACACCGTCGCCGTCGCCGTCGATGGCGCGGATCGAGAAGGTCAGCGGCAGCACCGCGTTCGTCGCGGACTGGCCGTGATCGAGCGGGGCGAAGATGACGAAGCCGTAAGTCGGCTGGTTGGCCTGCAAGGTGACGTAGAACACCGGCGGCTGGGCGCCCGGCTGCTGCGTGAGCCACGGGGCCGGATCCTGGCCGGTCTTCCAGGCGTAGAGCGTCTGGTTGCCGGTGGCCGGATCGGTGAGCACCGAGTAGAACAGCGGCGTGCCGCCCGACGAGAGAGCCAGAGGATTGCCGGTGGGATCGGTGATCTGGGTCGAGGCGAACTGGATATGCGCACCGACCTTGTCGGCGCCGATCGACACATCGATGTTGCCATTAGTGACATGGGCAGCCTGGCCGTTCTCGCCCTCGACCACGCTCTGGATCGTGGAGGGCGTGGCAAGGATCGAGGGCACGTCGTCATCGATACCCACCGAGAAGCTGCCGGTGACGCTGTCGCCGTCGGAATCTGTGGCGGTGAAGCCGAACTCGAGACGCAGATCGTTCTCGCCGCCGCCGGCTTCCTGATCGAGCGGACGGAGCAGTTCGAAGCGGAACGCGCCGCTCTGATCGTCGGAGAGCGTGACGACGAAGACTTTCGGCTGGCCTTCGCTGAAGCCCGTGTTGTTGCTGTCCAGATAGGCGACCAGGCGGGTGTTGCCGTCGGTGAGCGCGAAATGCACGATTTCGCCGCCTGACTTGATCGCCGAGGCCCCCATCAGCCCGACAAGGGCGTTGGTGAAGGTCACGCTGCGATCATGCGCCGAGGGAATGTCCTGCACGGCGCCGGTGGCGGCGTCGCGACTGTCGGCGCCCCAGGAGATGCCCAGCACGCCGGTGGCAATGGCCGCCCCAGGCAACACACTGTTGGGCTGCGACAGGGCGTCCTCGTCCACCGTCGCGGTGGTCGAGTACATCCTGACGTTGGCGATATAGGTGCCGTGGTGCCGTTCGGTAGCGTTCTGGCCACCGAGATCGGCGTCGCCGGTGCCGATTTCCTTGAAGGTGAGGACGTTCTGGGCCGCGTTGGCATAACCGGTGACGGTGAAGCTATATTTGGCGAGCGCGCCTTCATCGACATTGGTGTCGATGGTGCCGAGCAGCTGGTTGCCCCACCAGACTTCCATCAGGGCCGTGCCCGGGAAGGGCGCACCGGCCTCAAAGGCGATGGTGTAGGTCTGGCCGCCGGTCACGCCGGCCACCTGCTGGGACAGCTGATAATTGCCCGGCGAGCCGCCGAGATCGATCATGCCGCCATTGGTGGATGAGTGCAGGCCTTCGAAATTGTTGGCCTGGCGCTCGAAATAGAGCTGGGACGGCATGTCGCTGGGATCGCCGGCGATGGTCCAGCCGGGAACCTGGCCCGGATTGGCGGTCGAACCCCACCACTGCGGATCGCTCCAGGTGCCGTCGATGAAGTCGCCATTGACGATCAGATTCTGGGCAGCGGGCGTCAGGATGACCGGCGTGTCGTCGTTGATGACGACGGTGAAGCTGCCATTGACGGTGTCGCCATCGGAGTCCTTGGCGACGAAGTTCATATTGACGCCGAGATTGTCCTCGAGGCCCCTGACGCCGTGATCCACCCGACCCTGCAGGGTGAAGGTGTAGCTGCCGTTGGCGGCCGTCGGATCGAGCGTGGCGGTGAAGATCGGCTGTCCGTCGGAACGGGTGGCCGTCAGAGTGTGGCCATTGTTGGTGATCGCGAGGGTAATCGCGAGTCCATCCGAGGTGATCGTGCTCAGGCCGGCCATCGACGAGGCGAAGGTCACGTCGCGGGCGCTGCCATTGTCGGCGCCCCAGAGAATGCCGAGCGAGCCGGTGGCGGTGAGGCCGGCGACCACGTCGCCCGGACCGCCTTCATTGCCGCCGGAGAGCGCGTCCTCGTCGACGATGCCGACATTGGCGGCCTTGATGCTGACATTGGCGAGGTAGGTGCCGTGTCCGTCCTCGGGCTGGCTGATCTCGCGGAAGCCGACGGTGTTGGTCGGGCCGGCGCCGGCCGTGACGTAGATGGTGTAGGTGTTCATCTGGCCGTTGGTGTCCGACAGCACCGCCTTGACCACCTGGCCGTTCCAGAGAACCTCCATTTCGGTCGGGCCGGACGAGGCGTTCGGCTTGCCGGCCTCGAAGCTCAGGGCATAAATCTGGCCGGGGGTGAGACCGGAGACGTCGCGCGAGATGGCGATGTTGCCATTGCTCGACTCGAGGTCGGCCATCAGGGCGCCGCCGGTGGCCGTCAGTCCGTGGAAGCCGGGGCCGACGACCTCGAACACATTCGAGCCGCCACCGGTGGCCTGCGCATTCCAGCCGCTGCCATTGTCGGGGTCGACGCCGCTACCGGCGTTCCAGGCATTGCCGTTGGGATCGAAGCCCGAGGCGAAGTTGCCGTTGACCAGCATTTCCGACGCGGCAGGCGGGGCCTGAATGACCGGAGTGTCATCGTCGACGAGGACGGTGAAGCTGCCGGCGACCGTGTCGCCGTCGCCGTCCTTGGCCTTGAAATCGAAGGTGAAGTTGAGATCGTCTTCGGTGTTGAGCAGCGGATGATCGAGCGGAGCGCGCAGCACGAAATCGTACTTGCCGCCGGTCTGCGGAGACGAGAGCACAACCGAGAACACGACGTTGCTGCCATCGATGGCCGTGGGCACGGTGTTGCCGGTATAGGCGACGAGCGTGACCGCATCGATGAGGTGATACTTCACCGCCTGGCCGTTGCTCTGCAACTGCGTCGGGTCGACCGACACGCCATTGGAGTTGGTGATGTTGACGTTGGCGATCGCGCTCGACAGATCTTCGAACGTGATGGGCCCGTCGATTATGTCGGTGCCGCTACCCGAGACCGACGACACATTGAGATCGTCGACATACACATTGCCCGCAAAGCCCGCGATCGGGTGGATTTTGAGACCGAAGGCGCTGAAGCCGTCGAGAGCATCTCCCGTCGGGACATAGGTATAGCTCGTGAGGGCCGTGCCCGGGATCACCGTACCCAGGAGGGTTACTGTGACGGTCTTGCCGACGATCTCGTTGCCCAGAGCATCCAGCGCCGTGATCACGACCTTGAGGCCGCTGCTACCGGCAGTGCCCGCAAGGCCCAACTTGACGGAGTTCAGTTCGAAGGGCTGTCCCGAGGTCGACTGGAACACGATCGGCTGGTAGGTCGGGCCCGTGCCTGCGGTGATCGTTCCGCCGATCGCGGTGTTCCCGCCCCAGTTGTGGAACTCCCAACCGGCTGCCGAGAAGCCGGTGCCAACTGCGAAACCGGTATTGAAGTTGAACGTCGTCGGCGAACCGGCAACTGGCGCGTAGGCGATCGGCGCCATGCCGTCGGAGCCGAACGAGATGTTCAGGTTGCCACTGGCCGAGGTGGCTTCGCCGGGGATGTCGCCGACGCCATTGGGATTGCCGCCGTTGAGGCCGTCTTCATCGACACTGCCCGGCAGGATCGTGCCGATGACCGGACGGTCGTCGTTGACGGAGACGTTGAGCGTTACGGAGGCGGTGTCGCCATCGCCGTCGGTCACGGTGATGCCGAAGCTGAAGCTCTTGTTTTCTTCGGTGGTGCTGTTGGTGTCGTGCACCACCGGCGCGTTGAAGGTGATGGTGTAGGAGCCGTCGGCATAGATCGTGAGCGAGGCGGCCGGGGTGCCGGCAGCGGTGTAGTGGGTCGACGTGGCGAGGAACGTGGTGGCGCCATTGGCGCCCTGCGTGCCCGTGGTGGACCAGGTCGCCGTTTCCTGCGCGGCAAAGCCGTTATTGTCGTAGATGACCTTGAACGCGCCCGGGGCCGCGGTCAGCGCGACGCTCTTGAGGCCGTCCGCGCCGATGGAGAACAGTGCGCCGGCAAGGCCGGTCACCGACTTGGCGTTGGGATCGACATCGCCAGGCACATGGTCGGTATTGGGGGTGTAGAGGGTCTGGGCTTCGTCATCGAGGGGCGATGCCGTGACCGTGCCGTTGCCGACCGGCGTGTCGTCATTGATCAAGACGTTGAGCGTGCGGGTGATGGTGTCGCCATCGCCGTCCGTGACGGTGACCGAGAACGACAGCTGCTTGTCGTTCTCGTTCGCGCCGGGCTCGCTGACCGGAGCAAAGGCGTCGAAGCGGTAGTCGCCATTGGTCTTGATGACCAGGGATGCTGCCGGGTTGCTGGTGGTGTAGCTGCCGCCGATGGCGACCCACTTGACCACACCGTATTCGCCGGAATCGGCCAGCTTGGTCCAGGTGACCGCAACCGTGGTGGCGAAACCGTTGGCGTCCTTGCCGATGACGTTGAAACCGGCCGAGGTCACGTCGATGGACTGCACGCCATCGGCGCCCGACGAGAAGAAGCCGGAACCCTGGGCGAAGGTAGCCTCGCCGGCGACGTCGGTCCCGGCCGGGCCGCCCGGATTGCCGGTGGCGATGATGGTGATGCCTTCGTCGTCAGTGGTGCCACCGCTGACGGCAGTGCCGGCGGACGGCGTCGGTGCATCGTCGTTGATCCGCACAGTCAGCGAGCCGGTGACGGTGTCGCCGTCGTAATCGCTCACCGAGTACGAGAAGGTGATGCCGGTCGTCTCTTCGACAGTGCTGTTCGTCGCGTGGGCGAACGGCGCGTTCATGGTGAAGCTGTACGAGCCGTCGATGTTGATGACGAGCGTGGCGGCGCCAGCCGGCAGCGGATAGCCGGCGTTGTAGGCCGTGTAGGTGACGTTACCGTTGGCATCCACCGACGCGCTGGACCAGGTGATGGCCTGCGGCGCCGAGAAGCCGGTGACGGAGTCCTTCACCACGACCGAGAAGGCCGGCAGCGTGGTGAGCGTGATGCTGCCGACATCGTCGGCGCCGATGCTGAAAAGTGCCTTGGCGACACCGGACACCGTCTTGATGTTGGGAACGCCATCGGCGGGGGTGTCGTTGCCGGCGGCCACGATGGTCTGGGCGTCGTCGTCGATGATGGCCGCGTGCGTGACGGCGCCCTTGCTCACCGGCACGTCGTCGATGACCGGCACCACGAAGGAGCCGGGGGCCAGTGTGATGGTGTCGCCGTCGAAATCGGAGAACCGGATCGCCGAAGACAGATCGATGTTGAGAATGTTCTCCACAGCCGTGCCGGGAGTGGTCGGCGCGGCGTGATCGAGCTGGTCGAGCAGGGTGAACTTGAAGTCGCCCGCATTGGGGCCAATGAGGCTGGTGCCGTTCTGGACGAGCGTCAGATTGAACACGGGACGATCGACGCCGGCCGTGTAGCCGGGCTGGCCGTCGAGATCGACATAGGCCCAGAGCGTGTCGACGCCGCCGGCCGTCTTGACGTCGTACACGACGGTATCACCGCGCGACGTCAGAGTGGGAAGGCCGGCGGTGGGGCCGATCCGGAACGTGCCGTTGAACACGCCCAAGCCGAAAATCTGGGCGCTGGTGACTTCGTCGGCGCCGACCGACACGAGCGAGCGGAGGTCGCCAGAGACTGCGTTGGTGGTCTTGCCGCGTCCGCTGGTGCTGTCCGCATCGTCGAGGTCGAGAGAAGGCTGGCGGCCGCCAGGGGTCGAGGACCAGTCCTCGTTGCCGTGGTTCATCTCCGGAATACCGGGGCCGGCATTGTGCTCTTCCTCGACCGCCGCCACGGTGATCGAGGCCTTGATCTGCACCGGCTTGTCGTCGATGGCGCGGATCTGGAAGCTCTTGTCGGCGAGCGAAATGGTGTCGCCGTCGAAGTCGGTGAACTTCACCGTCTTCGACAGGTCGATCAACAGCGTGTCCTCGGTGGCGCCGCCATTCGGATCCGGATGATCGATCTGGTCGAGCAGCGTGAAGGTGAACGTGTCATTGACCAGGCCATCCATCAGGCCCGGCGGAATGATGCCGTTGAGGAAGTCTTCGAGGCCGATCTGGCTGAGGATGTCGAGGCCCGGCGCCAGTTCGCTGAGCGACAGGCTGAACACGCGACGTTCGCCGCTCTGCATGCCGTTGTACTCGGGGCTGCTTTCAGCATAGCCGACCAGCTTACCGTTCTCGAAGCCGTAGTAGAGCGGCTGGCCGCGCGAATAGATCTGATTGCCATTGGCGTCGAGGACGCGCTGGCCGACGATCGCCATGTTGATGGTGAAGATGCCGTTCTCGTCGGCGCCCACCTTGACCAGCGACGCCAGCGTGCCGCTGGTCACATTGCTGATGACCGACGAGGACTGGTTCGGATTCAGGAACTCCAGCGGGTTCGAGCTGGTGTCGGTGTCGTAGCCTTCCTCGTCATCCATATCCTCGTTGCCGTGCAACATGTCGTTGCCGGTCAGGAGGTTGCGGTGCTCTTCCTCGACCGTGCCGAAGACCTGCGCGCCGGTGGCAACCGGCTTGTCGTCGAGCACGACCAGGACGAGGTGATCGCCGGAATTGCCCGACGGGCCCAGGTCGACCGTGTCGCCGTCGAAGTCGGTATAGGTGACGAACTTGCCCAGATTGAGCGTGAAGCTGGTGTCGTTGCCCGCGCCGACATGGTCGATCTGGTCGAACAGGCGGATGTCGTAGCCGCCGAAATCGGTGATCGAGAGGGTGAAGACGAGCCGCTCGTGGCCGCTGCTGTCCACCGCATAGAAGCCCATCACGGTCGCATCGGCAAAGCCGAGCAGGCTGAGATCGAGGGTGTGGACGACGCTGATGCGCGCGCCGTTCGACATCCACTTGTAGCTGTTGCTGGCGAGCAGCGCCTCGGCGGCCGCCTCGGAGATCAGCTGGAAGCCCGCGCCGCCGTCATCAGCGCCACCGGCTACCACGTTGCTGCCCTGGCCGGGCAGCAGGATGTTCGGGATGACCGTGTTCAGCAGCCCGGTCTGGCCGGTGCCCAGGGCGTTGAGAATATCTGCCAGCGGACCGGTATTGGCCGGATTCGTGCCGTTGGAGCCCTCGATAAAGGCGCCGGCGAGCTTGAGCAGATCATAACCGGGCAGGAAGTTGTGGAGGTCGGCCTCGGTGAGGGTCACGACCAGCGTGGCACGGACTTCCGGCACGTCGTCGATCACCGTCATGGTGAAGACGGTGCTGAAGTCGATGACGTCGCCATCGGTGTCGGTGAAGTTTACGAACTTGCCGATATCAATCGTCAGCTCGTTCCGGCCGTCGCCCGTCGGGTGATCGATCTGGTCGAACAGGCGGTAGTTGTAGGTGCCGATCTCGTCGACATAGAGCCCGAAGATCAGGCGACCGTCCTCGGCGAAAAAGCCCATGGCTTCGCCGAAGCCCAGGATGCTGATCGATTCAGCGTGCGTGATCGCGGAACCGCGGGACGTGAAGGCGCTGCCGCCGTTGAGGCTGGCGAGGATGGTCTCGGCCGTCGTTTCCGACACGATCGAGAACTTGCCCATGCCATCGGCGCCGCCGAGAACGTTGTCGGCGAGCGTGCCCCACACGGTGACGGTGCCGAGCAGGCCGGTGATGCTGTCATCGCCCTCGGTGAACCCGTCATAGGGGCTGGTGCCCGTCGAACCCTGCCAGAAGTCGGGTCCGACGATGTTGTAGAGCGGGTTGAAGTTGGCGAGATCGTTTTCGTTGACGGTGCGGTGTTCCGAACCAATTGCCACGGGCACGTCGTCGACGATCTTGATGACGACCTTGTCGGCGCTCAGGATGATGGTGTCGCCGTCGCCGTCCGAATAGGTGATCAGCTTGGAGATATCGAGGAACAGTTCGTTCTGGCTCGCGTCTGCGGCAGCGGTGCCGTTGCCCTGCAGGTGGTCGATCTGGTCGAAGAGGCGGAAGTTGTAGACGCCGTCCTGGTCGACATAGAGACCGAAAATCAGGCGGCCGTCGGCGGCGAAGAAGCCGATCGCGTCACCGAGGATCGGCAGGGTGACGGCGCGGGCGTCGTTGATCACCGAACCCTTGGACGACAGGAACGTGCCCGGGGCATCCGGCGTCTGGCCGGGATTGGCGGTTGCGAGCCAGACTTCCGCCGCTGCCTCGCTGACGAGGCCGAAGCCGCCATGGCCGTCGGCGCCCGACTTCACCAGCGGGCTGAGATTGCCCCAGACCGGCACGGTGCCGAACAGGCCAGTGATGCTGTCGTCGCCGGCGCTGCCATCATAGGGGCTGGTGCCGAGCGAACCCTGCCAGAAGCCGAAAAAGACGGGATAGAGCAGGTTGAGGCTGGCGAGATCGTCCTCGTCGGCCGTGCCGCGGACAACCTGGTCGGTCTCGGTCGGCACGTCGTCCTTGATGTTGATGACGAGCGAACCGGAGAACGGATCGTTGTCGCCGTCGGTGGCCGAGTAGGAGAAGGTCAGCTGCAGGGCAGCGTCGCTATTGTCGGCATTGGCGGGATTGTGATGCGCCAGCGGGCCGAAGGTCTCGAACTCGTAGGTGCCGTCGGCCTTGATGGTCAGGCGAGCGACCTCGACGGAATTATCTTCGGTAAGCACCAGCGACCAAGTACCCGCGCCGGTGACCGGGTCGGTGGACTGCACCCACTTGGTCTTCTCGATCACGGGCTTATTTGCGCTGTCGAAGCGGATCGCGTCGGGAGCGACCGGAAGGACGACGTCAAGGCCTTTGAGTCCGTCGGCGCCGGGGCTGAAGAGGCGGCCTTCGGTCTTGTGGGCGGCGTCGCTGTCGGGACCATCGAAGGCGTCGTCCTCAAGCGTAACGCCGGTCAGCACGCCGGTGCCGTTGTCATCGTCACTGAAAACCCACGGCAGGTCGTCTTCCACCGCCATGGTGATGGTGACGGTGCTGGTCAGGCTGCCATCGCTGACGGCGACGACGAACGGGATGCTCAGCACGTCGTCATTGGCGCCGAAATGGTCCAGCGGGCGCGACAGCGTCACGGTCCACTGAGCGGTCCATTCGACAGCGCCGGTCTTGGAATAGGAGAGATCGAACTCGATGACAGTGATCGGGCCGGTTGGGCTGTCGATGTAGCCGATCAGGTGGGTCGGATTAGTCGCGTCCCACAGCACCGGCGAGCCGCCGGAGGAGTAAGTGCCGGCCGGGGCGCCGATCGAGAAGGTCAGCGGATCGACGTCACGCGCGACGATAATGCCGGTGGCGACGAACTCGTCGCTGCCATCCGGCCGGTTGCCGCCGAACCCGGCGACGCCGTCATCGGCGATCACGTAGGTTCCGGAGAGCACTTCGAGGCGCGGTGCGAAGTTGGTGGCGGTGTCGTCGCCTTCGTCGACGGTCGCACCACCGAAAGTGGTGTCGTCGAGGAGGCTGTTCTGGCGGAAGCCGTCGCCGACATTCTGCGGGCCGAGATCGTCGTAATTGCCGTGGGCGCCGTCCGAACCGGCCGGGCCAGCCGCCGGCTGGATGCCGGCGGTTTCGAACATCAGGGTCACCGCCTCGGCGGGGATCTGGATGTCGCCGATAAAGAGGATCAGGTTGGCGATCGAACCGCCTGGCACGACGATCACGGTGCCGTCGGGCTGGACGAATTCCAGGTCGGCGCCATTGGCGCGGACATTGGTGATGTCGGTATCCGCGGGCAGGCGGGCGATGTTGCCGCTCTCGAGCTCGATGGTGATCACCACCGGCGGCGTGCTGGCCGTGTTCTGCGCGACCTGGCGGGGTGCTACCTGCTCGCCGGGCATGGTCGGAAGGGTGCGGGGGAGGATGCCCTCGTAGGCGGCGTCGACCGCCATCGGAACCTGACCGTCAATGCCCAAATCATTGCGGATGGCCATCGCTGAATCCCCTCAAACGAATTACATGGTTTAACCGTTCCTTTACCCTGTAGATGACGGGTTATGCGGGTCGCAATGGGGCCTGCTCAGAGAGTATATCTCTGGGCATGCATTGGGCCAGATTGGCCCACTTAACCTTAATTTGGATGCATATTGAGTTATGCCTTGAGGCAGGCAGAGCCGTCGATAACGCTGTCATCGAGTGGTCCGACGGGCGGCGGAATGACTTGGAAGTACTTCCGCGGGACATGCAGTGGGAGGTTCGCGCTATCCCAGAATATACCCGACCAGCACCTGGCTGGGGGTCGGGGGCACAGCGACCAGTTTCACGCGGCCGCGGCGATTCTTGGTGTCGAGCTGCAGGTTGTAGTTGGTGTGCGCCGACTTGGCCTCGGAGAGCTGCTGGAACAGCTCCTCGATCGGCGTTTCCAGCGTCAGCTGCACCACATCGGCGTGGATGCGCTCGGTGGTGTTGCCGGAAATGGCGCGCAGGAGCTGGATGAACTCCTGGTTGACCTGGTGCAGCTTCTTCTGCCGGTTGATGGCAAACGCCGGGATCGGCGCCTGCTGCAGGAGACTGATGACGTAGTTCGGGCTGGTGCGACCCACCAGCCCCGAGCGCTCGGCGTCGATGGTGTCGATGGCGAAGCAGCGCAGCACGCTCGCGGCATTGTCGGTGGCGGAGTCGGCGTCTTCGAGTACGGAGGCGACGAGGCGCGAACGCTTGAGGCCGCGACGCTCCGCGATCTCGCCGAGCAGCCGCCAGTAGATGCGCTCGAGGCGGATGCCGCGACGACGGCCGCCGGTGACGATGACGCGGAACTCGGGCGTCAGCTCGTCGCCGGGACTGTCCGGATCGTCCGGCAGAATGTCGCTGTCAGCGCTCACGCATGGCCTCGTCGCGGGCTTTGTTGATCGGCTTGAGCAGGTACTGCAGGATCGTCTTCTTGCCGGTGAGGATTTCCACCGTCGTCACCATGCCGGGCAGGATCGGCAGCTTCTCATTGCGGTAGTGCAGCACCGATTCCGGCGTCTTGATTAGCACCACATAGTAGGTTTCGCGGGTGTTCGGATCGATGATCGAATCCGCGCCGACGCTCTGCACTTCGCCCTGCAGACCACCGAAAATCGAGAAGTCGTAGGCGGAGAACTTGATCTCGGCCTTCTGCCCGGGCAGCACGAAGGCGACGTCGGACGGCTTCAGGCGCGCCTCGACCAGCAGCGTGTCTTCCATCGGCACGATGTCGAGCAGCCGTTCGCCCGGCTGCACGAAGCCGCCGACGGTGTTGATGGCGATTTCGTTGACGATGCCGTCGACCGGCGAGCGGATATCGGTGCGGCTGACGCGATCGCTGGCGCCGCGCAGGGCCTGTTCGGCGCTGGACAGTTCGGCGAGGCGCAGCGTCAGGTCGTTGAGCGCGTCCTGACGGAACTGCAGGTCGGCCTGTTGCACCTGGAGCTGTGCTTCGGACACGCCGGCCTCGAGACGGGCGATGCTCTCGATCACCGCGTCGCGCTGCCCCTTGGTGTCGGAGACGTCGCGTTGGGCGGCGAGGAACTCGGTCTGCGACACGAGCTTTTTCTCGGCCATCGGCTTGACCAGTTCGAGCTTCTGGGCGGCGAGGCTGAACGCATCCTCGAGCCGGGCGCGGTTGGCAATGGCCTCGGACAGCTCGCGCTGCCGCTGCTCCACGCGCTGCCCGAGCACTTCCTTGCCCTGGTTGAGCGTATCGAGACGAGCCTTCAGCAGCTTCGCCTCGTTGTCGCAGACCGCTGCCACCTCCGCGAGAACGTCCGGCGGACAGGTATAGCCTTCGCCGGCACGACCCTCATATTCGATCTGCAGCCGCGCCACCTGCGCCTGCAGCGCGCGCACCTTGGCCTCCACTTCGCCGGCGGACGACGTGGTGGTGGTGTCGTCGAGGCGGACCAGCTGCTGGCCCTTTTTCACCTGCTCGCCGCGGCGCACGAGAATGTCGGCAACGACGCCGGCCTCGGCGCTCTGGATCACCTGGGTTTTCGAGGACGGGATGACGCGGCCTTCGGCGCGGCTCAGCTCGTCGATTTCCGCCGTCGAGGCCCAGAGCAGCGCGGCGCCCAGGAATGCCGAGACCAGCAGGATGACCCAGAGCCAGTGGCGGGGCGGGCGGTCGTAGTCGAGCGCGTAAGTTGGGGCCGCGAGTTCGCGCGGCAGGACCGGCTTGTTCATGCGTCGCCTCCGCCGCCCTGAGCGCGAAGCTGGGCGAGCACCTGGTCGCGCGGACCATCGGCGGCGATGCGGCCGTTATCGACCACGATGATGCGGGTGACGAGGTTGAGCAGGCTGAAGCGGTGGGTGGCGATCAGCACCGTGTGTTCGGGCGCGAGGCTGCGGCTCAGATGGCCGATAAGCTGACGCTCGGTGGCGAGGTCCATCGAGCTCGATGGTTCGTCGAGGAACAGGATCTTGGGGTTGATCAGCATGGTGCGGGCCAGCGCCACGGCCTGCCGCTGGCCGCCGGACAGCAGGAAGCCGCGCTCGCCCACCGGCATGTCGTAGCCGAGGGGGTGCCGCGACACGAAATCCTCGACGCCGGCGCGGCGGGCCACTTCGATCAGTCGCTCGTCGCCGGCCTCGGGGTCGGACAGAACGATGTTTTCCTTGACCGTGCCGTTGAACAGCTCGGGGTCCTGCAGCACGAGGCCGACCTGACGGCGGAGCTCGGCGGGATGATACTGGCGGATGGAGACGCCATCGATCAGGATCTCGCCTTCCTGGGCGTCGTAGAAGTTGACCAGCAGGCGCCCGAGCGTGGTCTTGCCCGAGCCGATACGGCCGATGATGCCGACCTTCTCGCCGGCCTTGATGGAGAACGACACCTGATCGAGCACGTAATGCTCGGTGCCCGGATAGGAGAAGCGGACCTTCTTGAAGTCGATATTGCCGGCGGCGATGGCGCGCGTGACGAAGCTTTTGCGCACCGTGCGCTCGTCGGGAAGCTTCATGATGCTGTCGAGCGACGTATAAGCCTCGATAGCCGAACTGGTGCGCAGCACAGCGGCGGAAATCTGGGCGATCGGCGCAATGACGCGGCTCGAAAGCATCATCGCCGCGACTATGGCGCCCATGGAGATGGTGGCGTCCGAGAACGAATAGGTCGAACCGATCATGATGCCGATCGAAGCGATCTGGCTGACCGCCGCCGTCATCTGGCCGGCGATCGACTGCAGCCACTTGATCTGGCTCTGGGTGTCGGAGGAGGCGAGGATGGTCGCTTCCCACTTGTTCTGGAACTGCCCCTCGGCCCGTGCCGCCTTCACCGTCTGGGTCGCCGACAGCGACTCCACGAGAATGGCGTTGCGCATCGAGGATTCCTGCAGTGCCGCCTTGACGACGCCGGCCGACTTGCGGGCGATGATGACGGTCCCCGCGATGGCGATGATCGCCGCCGCCACCGGGAAGATCACCACCCAGCCGATCAGCATGGCGATGACCCAGATGAAGACGCCCATGAACAGGATGTCGATGAACATCACCACCGTGTGGGAGGTGAAGAAGTCGCGCAGCACCTCGTACTGGGAGATGCGGTTGATGAAGACGCCGGTAGACTGGGGACGCGTCGCCACCGAGGCGTTCATCACCTTGTCGAACAGCACTGACGAAAGCCGGAAATCGATCTGTCGCCCGGCATGGTCGATAATGGCGCCGCGGGCGACTTTCAGGAGAAAATCGAACACGAAGACCGTGAACAGGCCGATGGCCAGCACCCACAGCGTCGAGAACGCCTTGTTGGGCAGCACGCGGTCGTAGACGTTCATCGAAAAGAGCGGCATGGCGATGGCGAAGACGTTGATGAACGTCGCCGCCAGCAGCACGACCCAGACACTTTTCCAGTGGCCCGCCATGGCGGCGCGCAGCCAGTGCTTCTGCTTGATGGCGCCGTTGTCGGCGCCTTCCCACGTCTCGCCTTCGCGCGTGGAACTGGGCTTGATCACCATCACCTGATGGCGGAAGCGCCAGTCCGCGCTGTTGGTCTGGATTTCGTCTTCCTTGCCGACCGCAGGATCGAATACCGCCAGCGAGTGTCGGCCGGTGCGGCCGATGATGACGAGGATCTGGCCCTTCTTGCCGACCACCATGGCCGGCATGTCGAACTCGGCGAGGTCGCGCAGGGCGACGCGCTTGGTCTTGTGGGTCAGGCCGATGCGCTCGAGGGCGCGCGACAGCAGCGGCATGGTCAGCAGGCCGGCCTTGAGCGGCAGGCCGGCGGTCAGCACATCGCGCGACACCGGGCGGCCCCAGCGACGGGCCAGATATTGCAAGGAATTGAGAAGCGGATCGAGCTCCGGCGCCGACGGCGGTGGCGGAACGGCACTGGCGTCGACGGCGGCGCCGACAGCGTCTTCGAGGGCCTGGTTCACGGCGAGGTCGTTGGCGGGCGCAGGGAGATCGTCATTCGCATCGTCGGGCCGGGCTTCATTTCCCAGCTTGCGTCCACCCAATGCCTTACCGATCGCCATAGCCGCCCTCCAGATAAAAGACGGTTACATAACCTTCGCTGCCGTTGCACGGACGGCGCTCATTTTCGGTTAACCAGCAGGCGACCGTCAGTTCGCACTGCTCAACTGGAGACCTGCAAGTAACTGTTCGGTCTGAACTAGTCCGTGTACTTGGAGAGGTCGAGCTTGCCGTTGAGCGTCAGCGGACGAACGTTGCGGGCGGGCAGGGCGCCCGTATCCTCGATCGAGGCGGTGCCGATCAGGTCACGCGCATAGGCGTCCGACTGCTTGGGCGCCGAGACATCGAGATAGGCCAGCAGCGAGCCGGTCGCCGCCATCAGGCGATATTCCGCAAAGCGTGCCGCAAAGCTCGCTGTTTCAGCCTGCACCTGCACGTTGTAGCGGGTGTTCTGCGCGTCGAGCACGTCGAGCAGCGAGCGCTGGCCGATGGTGAACTGTTCGCGATAGGACGAGACGAGGCCATCGGAGGCGGAAAGCTGGTTGGCATAGGCGCCGGCCAGTTCGTTCTGCCGCGAGATACGGTCCCAGGAGACCTTCACCGCTTCCTCGACTTCGCGGGCGGCAACCTGCTGGCCGAGCAGTGCTTCGCTTTCGCGACGGATGCTCTCCTGCACCTTGGCGCTCTTGACGCCGTTGTCGAAGAGGTTCCAGCGCAGCACGAGCTTGCCCGATAGATCGGTGGAGTAGCCGGCGGAACCGGTATTGTCCTGGCCGACCACGCCACGGCCTTCGAGCGACAGGCGTGGCCCGAGGGCGCCATTGGCCTGGTCGACCAGCGCCGAGGCGGCGTCCACATCGGCCCCGGCGACACGAATGCGCGGGTTGTTGTTGATACCGGCCTGCACGGCGGCGGCCAGCGTCTTGGGCAGATACTTGCCCACGCGCGGCGGCAGCTTGGCATCTGCGAACGGCGCGCCGACATTCTTGGCGAAGCTGATCTTGGCGGCCTCGAGCGCCTCGCGTGCCTGGATCACCTGGGCGCTGGCGGCGGCCAGACGTTCGGTGGCCTGCTGGCGGTCGGCTTCGGTCAACTGCCCGGACGAGATGGCGTCGACGACGTTGGACAGCGTTTCCTGGTGGAAGGAGACGTTGCCACGGGCCAGTTCGACGATGCGGGCCTGCAGCACGATCTCGAAATAGAGGCGCGCGACTTCGAGGCCGATCACTTCGGAGCGTTCGAGGACGCGGAAGGAGGCGCTGTCGATGCGGGCGGCCTGGCGATCGGCTTCGGAGTCACGGAAGCCACCGTCGAGAATGTCCCACGTGGCGGTCAGGCCGACCTGGGCCGGATAAAGCGGATCGTTCTCGATGCCCGCGGCGCGGCGCGACGGCGTATTCGAGAGCTGGGCGCCGACGGATGCTTCGAGATCGAGGCGGGGACCGTAGAGCCCCAGAGCCTGCTGCAGTTCCCATTCGGTGGCTTCGCGGTTGGCGATGGCCTGGCCGATTTCGGGATTGGTTTCGATGGCGACCTTGACCGCATCGCGCAGCGACAGAGCCTGTGCGCTGAATGGCAGAAGCGCTGCGGCTGTGAACACCGTGCCCAGAAGAAACTGCTTGAAAAGACGCATTTCCGGCCCTTCGTCCGCACGGCGCAGAGCGCCATGCCCGGCTCATCGCCGGTATCCCTCGTTCAAGTCCCAGGGGCCAGAATATTGTTTTTCGGATTGCGAAGGCCGGAAACCCCCTTGGTGATCCGGCAAAACCGCGTCCCGATTTCCTACCCCCTGCGCACGGATGCACTCCGAGCACAGCTGGAACTTTTACCAGGCCTTAGCCAAAGTCAAACGAATGGCAGGGCGGGACAGACTCATTCTCAGGGGCGCGGCAATTGTGCAACACACGTATGCTGTTGATGTCATAGCGGGCGAAACACATACATAATTAGATATGCAATAATTGGGTGATATCGTTACCCAAACATAGCGAGCGGAATGACTTCGACCATGTCCCCGGCGCGCCGTCCCGAATCATTCTCGGGCTGAATAATCAAAGCATCGGCCAGCGCCAGCGAAGAAGAGTGGGAACTATCCGTCTCGCTGATCGGAGTCACTTCGAGAAAGCCGACAGCATTGCGCCCCAGCGTGCCGCGAACATAGTGCCGGCGCGGGCCATTCGGCGGTAAGTCGGCGGCGAGCGGCATGCCCAGCTGCGGCCAGAGCGGGTCCGCGTGACCCGTCATCTGGCGTAATGCGGGACGCAGGATGATCATCGCGGTCACCAGCGCCGACACCGGATTGCCGGGCAGGCCGAAGACCAGCGTCTTGGCGCGGGTGCCGAACATCAGCGGTTTCCCCGGCCGCATCCGCAGCTTCCAGAAGTCCAGCGTGACACCGAGATCGATCAACGCCTCGCGCACGTAGTCGCGCTCGCCGACGCTGGCGCCGCCGGTCGTCACCAGCATGTCGATGCCATAGTCGAATGCCGAGAGCAGGGCAGTTTCCAGCGCCTTCCGGTCGTCGGCCACGATGCCGAGGTCGATGACCTTTTCGGCATAGGGCGTCAGCAGCGGGATCAACCCGTAGGAGTTGGAGGCCACGATCTGGTCAGGGCCGGGAATTGTTCCGGGCGGCACCAGTTCGTCGCCGGTGGCGAGGATGGCGATCTTCGGTCGCCTCGTCACCGTGAGGTTGGGCTGGTTGGCGGAGGCCGCGAGATTGAGCATTGCCGGGGTCAGCGCCACGCCGGCCGGCAGCAATTGCTGGCCGCGCTGAAAGTCGTGGCCATGCTTGCGCACGCTGGTGCCCGGCTTCGGCGTGGCCTGGAAGGTGACGTGGTTGCCGGTGGCCGTCGCTTCTTCCTGCATGATCACCGCATCGGCCCCGATGGGCATCGGCGCGCCGGTGAAGATGCGAACGCACTGGCCGTGCTCCATCATGCCGACGAAGCGCGCGCCGGCCTGCGAGGTGCCGGCGAGCTTCAGCGGTCGTCCCGGCACCACCTCTGCGGCGCGCACGGCGTAACCGTCCATGGCGCTGGAATCGAAAGGCGGCTGGCTGTGGCCAGCGATCAGCGGTCTGGCCAATACGCGCTTGTGGGCGCGGAGCAGGGGGACAGTTTCGGTTTGTGGCGGAGCGAGCTGCGCAAAGATGCGATCGAGCGCCTCGTCGACCGGGATCATGGCGTGCCGCCGTCCCGCTTGTAGTCGCCGGACTTGCCGCCGGTCTTTTCGATCAGCTGGAGGCCCTCGATGCGCATGCCGCGATCCATGGCCTTGGCCATGTCGTAGAGCGTCAGCGCCGCGATCGAGGCCGCAGTCAGCGCCTCCATCTCGACGCCGGTCTGTCCGGTCGTCTCGGCGCTCGCCGTGATCCGTAACGCTTCGGTTTCCGGCTCGATGTCGATCGTCACGCTGGTCAGTGCGATCGGGTGGCAGAGCGGGATCAGGTCGGACGTCTTCTTGGCCGCCATGATGCCGGCGATGCGGGCGACAGCGATGGCGTCGCCCTTTTTCAGCGTGCCGCCGGCAATGGCCGCGATCGTTTCAGGCTGCGCCATGAGCCGCGCTTCGGCCACGGCGCGCCGCCGCGTCGCGGCCTTGTCGCCGATATCGACGATCCGGGCCTCGCCGCGCTCGTTGAGATGTGTAAGGGGCATCAGGCGTCGGCCGTGCCCATCAGCAGGGTCTTGGTGGCCTTGGTGACGTCCTGCTGCCGCATCAGGCTTTCGCCGACGAGGAAGGTGCCGATATTGGCCTGCTCGTCGAGCTTGCGCACGTCGTCATGGGTGTAGATGCCGCTCTCTGAAACCAGATGCACGCCCGAAGGCACACCGCCTGCGAGGCTGATCGATGTGCCCAGCGTCGTCTCAAAGGTGCGGAGGTTGCGGTTGTTGATGCCGATGAATTCGGCATTGAGCCCCAGGGCGCGGTCCAGTTCGATCTGGTCGTGCACTTCCACCAGCGCGTCCATGCGCCACTCTTCGGCGGCATCGAGCAGATAGCGGGCGGTGTCGTCGCCGACGGCGGCGAGGATGATCAGGATGCAGTCGGCGCCCCAGGCGCGGGCTTCCGCCACCTGATAGGTCTCGAACAGGAAGTCCTTGCGCAGCACCGGCAGGTTGGTGGCGGCACGGGCCTCGATCAGGTAGCTCGGTGCGCCCTGGAAGCTCGGCCGATCGGTGAGGACGGAGAGGCAAGCGGCCCCACCGGCTTCATAGGCGCGGGCGATCTCGGCAGGGTGGAAGTCGGCGCGGATCAGGCCCTTGGAGGGGCTGGCCTTCTTCACTTCGGCAATCAGGGCGTAGTTCTGCTCGGCCCGCTTCTTGCGCAAGGCCGAGAGGAAGCGGCGCACCGGCGGGGCGTCATGGGCCTCGGCCACCACCTCGTTCCAGGGCTTCATGGCCTTGGCGGCGGCGATTTCCTCGCGCTTGTAGACTTCGATGCGGGAAAGGATATCGGACATGAACTACCCGTTGGAGACTGAGACGAGGCGGGCGAGCGTTTCCTTGGCGCGCCCGGAGTCGATCTGTGCGGCGGCGAGCTCGGCGCCCGCCTTGATGGTGTCGGCCTTGCCGGCCACGACGAATGCGGCGCCGGCATTGAGCAGCACGATGTCACGGTAGGCCGATTTCTCGCCCTCGAGCAAAGCGCGGAGCGCGGCGGCATTGTGCGCCGGATCGCCACCCTTGATGTCGGCGAGCGTGGCGCGGGGCAGGCCGGCCTCCTCGGGCGTCACCTCGAAGCTGGTGAGGTTGCCGTCCTTGATCTGCGCGACAAAGCTCGGCCCGGTGGTCGACAGTTCGTCAAGCCCATCATGGCCATGCACCACCCAGGCGGTCTTGGCGCGATTGGCGAGCAGGGCGGCGGCCACAGGTTCGACCCAGCGCTTGTCGTAGACGCCCAGCATGTAGTGGCGCACCCCGGCAGGGTTCGACTGCGGTCCGAGCAGGTTGAACAGCGTGCGGGTGCCCATTTCTACGCGGCTGGGGCCAACATGCTTCATCGCCGGGTGATGCGCCGGCGCGAACATGAAGCCGATGCCGGCCTCGTGGATCGCTTTGGAGATCGTCTCGGGCGGCGCATCCAGCTTTACGCCGAGCGCCAGCAACACGTCATAGGCGCCCGATTTGGACGATAGCGCGCGGTTGCCATGCTTGGCGACGGGAGTGCCAGAGGCGGCAACCACGATGGCCGAGGCCGTCGAGATGTTCAGCGTCTCGGCGCCGTCGCCGCCGGTGCCGACGATGTCGATCGCGCCTTCGGGGGCGGCGACCGGCACCATCTTTTCGCGCAGGATCGACACGGCAGCGGCAATCTCGCCGACCGTCTCGCCCTTGACGCGCATGCCCATGAGGAACGCGCCGATCTGGCTCGGCGTCGCCTCGCCGGACATGATGGTGTTCATCACCGATCGCATTTCCTCGCCGGTCAGGTCCTGGCGCGAGGCGATCTTGTTGAGTGCGGCCTTGATGTCCATCACGCGGCCTTCTTCACGTTGAAGTCGCGGGCGATGTTGAGGAAATTCTGCAAGAGCGCATGGCCGTTCTCGGACGCGATGCTCTCGGGGTGGAACTGCACGCCATGCACCGGCATGGTCTTGTGCTGCACGCCCATGATCAGCCCATCGTCGGTCGACGCGGTGACTTCCAGCGCAGCCGGCAGCGTGTCCTGCTTGACGATCAGCGAGTGATAGCGCGTCGCCTCGAAGCCGGCATTGAGGCCGCGGAATATGCCCCGGCCAGTGTGGTTGATGCGGCTGGTCTTGCCATGCATCAGGTGCGGCGCGCGGATCACGTCGCCGCCCATAGCCTGGCCGATGGCCTGGTGGCCGAGACAGACACCCAGCAGCGGCGTGGTCGGCGCAAAGCGGTCGATCAAGGAAAGGCAGATGCCGGCTTCGTTGGGCGTGCACGGCCCGGGCGACAGCAGAATGGCCTCGGGAGCCATCCGGTCGATTTCGTCGAGGGTGATCTTGTCGTTGCGGACCACGGTCGGGTCGGCGCCGAGTTCGCCCAGGAAGTGGACGAGATTGTAGGTAAAGCTGTCGTAGTTATCGATGACCAGGAGTTTCATCGGTCGGCTTCCTCAAGGATTGTACGGGATGGCGGCACGGCAGGTGCCACGCCATCGGCGTGCCCGCGCATCCACAACCTCGAGAAACAGATCCGTCACTGCCCGACCCTCGCCTCACCGGCATAGCGTAGCGCTTCCTCGGCGGCGCTGAAAAGGGCGCGCGCCTTGTTTTCGCATTCCATCTGCTCCAGCTCGGGCACGGAATCGGCCACGATGCCGGCGCCCGACTGCACGTAGATCTTGCCGTCGGAGATGATGGCCGTGCGCAGGATGATGCAGGTGTCCATGGTGCCGTCGGCGCCGAAATAGCCGACACAGCCGCCATAGATGCCGCGCTTGGCCTTCTCCAGCTCCTCGATGATCTCCATGGCGCGGACCTTCGGCGCGCCGGAAACGGTGCCGGCCGGGAAACCGGCGCTCAACGCATCGACGAAGTCGTTCTTGGGATCGAGCTCGCCGATCACGTTCGAAACGATGTGCATCACGTGCGAGTAGTATTCGAGGAAGAACTTGTCGGTGACCTTAACGGTGCCGATCTTGGCCACCCGGCCCACATCGTTGCGGCCGAGGTCCAGCAGCATCAGGTGCTCGGCGAGCTCCTTGGGGTCGCTCAGCAGTTCGTCCGCCAGTTCCTTGTCGCGGGTCGGCGTCGAGCCGCGCTTGCGGGTGCCGGCGATGGGGCGGATGGTGACCTGACCCTTTTCGACCTTCACCAGGATTTCCGGGCTCGATCCGGCTACCGAGAAGCCGCCGAAATCGAGGAAATACATGTAGGGTGACGGGTTGGTCCGGCGCAGCGCCCGGTAGAGGGCGGTAGGCGGGAGGCTGAACTCGGCCTCGAAGCGCTGGCTCAACACCACCTGGAAGATGTCGCCGGCGGTGATGTACTCCTTGGCCTTCGCGACCATGCCGGCATATTCGGCAACCGAGGTGTTGCTCTTGACCTCGATCTTCTCGAAATCCGGCAGTTCGCCGATCACCGGCGTCGCCCGTGCCAGCCGCGCCATGGCGTCGTCGATGCGCGCCTGCGCCGCTTCCCAGGCCTGCCTGGCGGTCACGCCGTCGCGGATATAGACCGGGGCGGTCAGATAGAGTTCGTCCTTGAGCGTATCGAAGATCGCCAGCACCGAGGGGCGCATCAGCACCGCATCGGGGAAACCGAGGCCCGCGGCGCCCTTGTCGGGCAGTACTTCCATCTGCCGCACCATCTCGTAGCCGAGATAGCCGTAGATGCCGGCAGCGGTGGAGGGCAGGCCCTCCGGCACATCCGCCTGGCTCTCGGCCACCAGCGCCCGCAGCGCCTCGAGCGGCGGCTGCGTCACCGGCGTGAAGGCATCCGGCTGCAGCTGCGCATTGCGGTTGATCGCGGCCTTGCCGTTCTCGACCTTGAGAATGATGTCGGGCAGCAGCCCGATCATCGAGTAACGACCCTTGATGGCGCCGTCCTGCACGCTCTCGAGCAGGAAGGTATTCTGCCGGCCCTCGGCGAGCTTCAGGTAGGTGCCGATCGGCGTTTCCAGATCGGCGACCACACGCCGGAAGAGAATCTGCGCGCGCCCGGCCTCGTAGGATTGGGCGAAGCGGCTAAAATAGTCGTCCGGCATGGCCTGGTTACTGTCCGGTCTGGTCGAGCGCCAGGAGCTGGGTCAGCGCTTTCTGGTTGATCTGCAGGCCCATGGTGTCGCGCAGGCCGCCCATGAAATCGCTGTACAGCGTGTTCTGGCGGGTGCCGGCGATGTAGCCGCCTGCGTCCTGCGTCACGTTGGTCTCGTCGGCG
>VFQQ010001478.1_pt1 | contig 32364 bp, 55 predicted proteins | sample 3512341 | NCBI WGS metagenome assembly VFQQ01 (sample SAMN10412373, study PRJNA504923) | tailings metagenome | isolation source: Relicate 2 Philex TSF1 revegetated site | place: Philippines: Tuba, Benguet | collected 2017-08-29
GGCAACCGGGGGGCGGCAGGGGCGGTGGGGGCGCTAGGCAGGGAAAAAACCGACATGATTGGAGGTGGAAGAGCGGCTCAGACGGGGTATATGAAAGAGAAAGGCGTAACTGAGCTGGCATGTAGAGAGGGCGGACCAAATGGGCAAAGCACCAATGGGGGCGGGTGCGGGCGGTGTGCGCACGAGGACAAAGGGGTGTGGGGCGGGCGCTGAAGCAGCCGGGGCTCACGTAGGGTGCTTGGCACGGGAGCAAAGGGAAGGTGTTCAAGGCAGGGAACGCACAGGGAGGAAAAGGCGCAAGGGGCAGGCAAAGGAGGGGAGTGGAAGCATGAAGCGGAAGCAGGCGGGAAGGGCTCAAGTGAGCAGGTGGTAGGGACGGCAAGGGGTGGGGTTGCGAAAACAGCATTGAGGATCAGGGTTTGCCATCAAGGGGAGGGAGGGGACGGCTGAATGGCATTCATTGAGAAGAGGCAGGTGGGGGATGGGGCGTTAGCATCAAGCAAACAAAAAACAGATAGCATCATGGGAAGGGGCGGGGCCCGGGGAAGAGCAGCATGGCGTGTGTTATGTGGGGCATGCCTCGCGTTAATCATGCAGCTAGCCGGCAAAGCCATAAACTAGGGGCAGAGGCTTGGGATGAGGTGTTTGTTTCCGCTAACGGGGCATACATGACGGCTGGGTTGAAGCCGTGCGCAGGCGGGGCAGTTCACACTGCCGGCCGCCGGTGGCTCTGCAAGATAAAGCTGGCCCGATATGGGCGCGGCAGCGGCGCAGCGCTGTTGCCTTACGCCGCCATTTCGGCGGCAGAAGCAGTGGAGGCGAGGGCGGCGCTGCTGCCCTTGCGGCCGTCGCACAGCCGGCCAGAGGCCAGAGCCACAAACCCGTTGATGGGCAGGCTGCAGGGGTGGGTGGGAGGGGTAGGAGACGAGGCAAGGGTGAGAACAGCATAACTAGGCTGTTGCCATGGCTGCTCAGCGCGGGTGCGCTCAACAAACCCCACCCTGCAGCAGGCCAGGGCAGGCCAGCAGTCGCACACCCCAGCGCAGCCAGCGGCGCTCACCGGTCAAAGGGGCACTGCGGCACGCTGTGGTCCTGCTGGGCGCACAGCCGGCGCGCACAGCCAAAGCAGAGCTCGTGCTTGCACTCCGCCACCTGCAGGGCAGGGGTGAGAGTGACACGCAATGGGTTCGGGACAGAGCAGGACAGACAGGCGGGTTGCAACGTTGCAGACAGGTCCCCTGTTTGTGAAATCCATAGAGGCCCCCCAGCCAGGTGAACAACTGAACAACCCCTCGCCAGCGGAGCGCACGCGCACCTGCACTCGCACGGCGCGGTCCATGCAGATCATGCACAGCCCGCCGCTGGCGCTGCCGGTGGGGCTGCCCGGCTCGGAGGCCGGGCCAGCCACATCCTGGTCGGCAGCCGTTGCCACGGGGGCCGCGGCGGGCGCGAGCACGGCGCGGCTGCGGCTGGTGCGCAGGCCGGCGCCGGCCAGGCGGTCAAGGCGGGCAGGCACGCTGCGGCTGCGTGCGGCGGCGGTGGCGAAGGCGGCGGGGGAGGCGGGCGGGGTTGTGCCGAGCAGCAGGTCCACCAACGAGCCCACCTCCTCATCCAGGCGGCGCTCCGACTCGGGGTCTGGAAACCAGGGAAAATCATGGAGGGCAGGACGTGGGCGAGGCAGGTGAGAAATAGGCAAGAAGTTGGCGGGAGGCCAGGGCAGGCATTGGACGGTACGCATGGCAGGAGTAATGCAGGCGGCAAGTGCCTGCGGCCAGCCCTGCGTCCCTCGATGCCGTGAGCCCAGCCCCTTGTGCCCCTGCCTGCCTGCCCGAATTTAGCTCACCTCCCTGCTGCACCAGCTCGCGCAGCTGCTCCACGGTGCGCCCCAGGCGCTGCGACTGGCTCTCCTCCTCCTCCTCCTCCCCAGGTGCCAGGCAGGCGGCGCTGGGCGAGTGGCTGCGCAGGCCGCCGGCGGCGGCAGGCTTGCCGCCCTCGGCGGCAGCCAGCTCGTCGTTGGCGTCCTTGCCGGGGCTGAAGCGGCGGCGCGACTCTGGGAGGGGAGGGCGGGGAGAGCGGGGCCTGGTTTGCGGCAGGTGCAGGCGGGTGGGCAGCGTTGCATTGGCGGTTAGCCAATGCATTGCGGCAGCACAATCAAACAAGGCAGGAGAGCTGCATGCGGGCAGCAGAAGGGAGGCGAAACTGGAAGCATCTTGGGCTTGGCAACGCGGCATCGTGGTGCTTCCTGCTCCCCACGCACCAATGCCACAAGCCTCGGCCCGGCGCTCCAGCTCATCAATCGCCACCAGCAGGCGGGCCTTCCACGCAGCCACACCCGCGCGGCTCAGCATGCCAAGCCCGGGGAAGCGGGAAGGCGCGCCGTCGCCGCCGGCCGCGCCGCCCTCGTCGGCGGCGGCCGCCGCCAGCAGCTGCCGCCGCCGGAACTCGATGGCGGCATCCAGCAGGGTGGCCAGCACGCCGGTGGCGGCGGTGCGCAGCAGCAGCGAGATGAGGCCCTGCGGTGGGAGCAGGACGGCAGCAGACGTGCGGGGGTAAGCCGGTACGGGCCGTCGGGACGAGGCTGGCCGAGGGAATCCGGGGTCCTACTCAGCGAGGCCGCGCAGCCGCAGCCACACGCACGCACCTTGAGGCCGAGGCGGCGCTGCTGCACGGCGGTTTCATCGGCGCAGGGCCGCTGCAGCCAGCGCTGGATGGCCTCGAGGATGAGCTGCTGCCCGGTGAAGAGCGTGACGCTGAAAAATGGCTGCATCGCGGCGGATTCCTCTGCGTGCGAGAAGGGGCGGGCAGGCGGGGCGCAACGGGCGGCGGTGAGCCAGAGAAGGGCGGCGGGCGGCGATCCGGTGCGCAGCTAGCTCCTCGTGGTTCAGGAGTAGGATGGAGCGGGCGGGCGGCGCAGGGCGTGCGAGTAAGAGCAGGCGTCAGCTCGCGGAGCCCTAGCCGTGCAGAGGCGCCCGCCGGGGCTCCTGGCGGGCGCATGCACTCATGCGGGCACAGCACAGCCGTCTGGGCGCGTGCCGAGGCGCCCAGGAGCGAGGAAAGCGCGACCCGGCGCTCGAGCCCAACCCGGCGGCCCCTGGGCCCCACGGCGCTCGCAATCAGACGCTGGGGTACCCACCCGTCAAATAGAAAAGTCTAGGGCGCCTGCCGGCGCGGGCAGGCGGAGCTGGGCGACAGCAGAAGCGCCAGGGGACGTGCAGCGCTCTTCAAAAGGCGCCCTGGCGGGACAGGCCACGAAGGCCCCTCGAAATGAGAACAAAGCAGGGCGGCTGAAGCGCCTTTGTTCCTGCTGCGTGAAGGTGAGGGCCAATGCGGCCAGCTGGGGACGCACAATGCCCGAGAGAGGCCCCCTGCAGCTTGCATGCACGTTCACAAACACAGGAACCCGGCTGCGCCGCGCCGATCTCGCCCCCAGGGGCCCACCGCCCCACCGTCGGCGCCGGCGCAGGGCCGCCTCACTACCACTCTGCGCCATCACATCTCGCACAGACAGGGCTGCATTGACACATCAGGTGGGCCATGGCAATACATATATCTTGGAGGCAGGGTGGGAAACAAAAACGTCGGGTGCTTGTCAAGCAGAACGTGCCTCCGGCGCTCGGAGCGGCGGGGCGCAAAATGCATCGAAGATCTCAAGACAAATCGTTCATTAATCATGCAATCGGGCTTGCTTCTACATTGAGTTTGGATGTACAGTGCGGGGCCGACAGGGAGGCGGCCCCAAGCTGGCTCAACGCGGCCCCAAGCCGCGCCGGCTCCCGCTCGCCACCCACAGCTCACCGCCCGCTCACTGCTCGCTGGCGCGGCGCCCCAGGCCCGACAGCTTGCTCTTCAGGCCGCCCCAGGAGCCGCGCGCCTCGCCGTCGCTGCCCTCGCCGGCAGGTGCAGGCGGCACAGGGGATGGGGCAGCGGAGGACGTCTCCGACTGGCGGCCGCCGGCGCCGTCGAGCGCGTGGCGGATGCCCTCGGCCGCCTTGCGGAACATGCGCCCGGGGGACCGCTTCTTCTTCTTCTTGGCCAGCTGGTCCTGCAGAGTGGTTGGGCAACGGTTTCGAAGCAGAGAAGCAGGGTCAGGTGGTGAGTGGTGAGTGATGGGCAGGCAGCAGGGTGCCAGCACCCACAACCGTGTGTGCGCAGGCCCCTCAGCCGGGAAGCAGCTTGCAACCATTGCATGCCTCCCAGGGCGGTGGCCTCCGCAGCAAACTTAACAGCAAGAGTAGTGATCAAACCCAGCACCCACCTGCAGGCTGGCGATCTGTGCCAGCAGCTCGTCCTCCCGGATGTCCTGCTCGCTCTTCAGCGCCGCCAGCTCCAGCTTGAGGCTGGCCACCTGCGGCATGACCACAAGCGAGCAGCGGTTGGTTAGGACAGGTTTCGGAGGAGAGCATCTCAGAGGGTCCGGTTCATCACCTGCTGCAGCCCAGAAAGTCCATGAATTTCTTCAACAATGCACAAATGCCCATGCACAGCATGCCCCGCCACCCACCCGGATGGACAGGGCGTTCATCTCCTCCAGGCGCGTCGCCATGGCCTCGGCCGAGAAGCGGGCCGTCTTGAGCTCGCCCACCTCGCTGCGCAGCCGCTCGTTTTCCTGTGGTGGGGCAAGAGGGGGGAGAATGAGAGGAGTGCAGGGTGATGACGGGACGGATAAGTGGGGAGCGAGGGTCGGAGGATGAAAAGCGGGTGCTGGGCAAGCACAGCGCCACACATGGAGTTGGAAGAGCCGCAACAGATCCCCGCTCGCCTCCCTCTGCTACTCCTCCTCCTTCCTTCCCCCCTGCACCCACCTCCATCTTCTGAGCCGCCTCCCGGCCCAGCCGGATCAGCTCGCCCCGCAGCATAGCCGTGGCCTCCTCCCACAGCGCGGTGTCGTTGCGCCCGCCCACGCTGCCGCCGCCGGTGCTGCCGTCGTCGCTGGCGGCCGCCGCAGATGTGGGGCTGGCTGGCATCTCGCCGCCCACAAAAGCGGCCAGGCCGCCACTGGGGGACATGCGTGGCGCCGGCCGCCGCTGCGCCCCAGTGGCGGCAGCTGCTGCGGCCTCTCGCTGCTCCTCCCGCGACTGCAGCAGCTTGTCGATGATGTTGGCCAGCGCTTCCTTGGTCAGCGGGGTGGCGCCGCCCAGGTGGTCTGGCCGCTTGCTGCAGCCCAGGGGCGGGAGGACAGCGGTGGACTCAGCATGGAGAACATCGTAAAACAAACCCTCGGAAGCACGCCTCCTATATGAGGAGAGCCGCACAACAGCCGCCAAACCCAAGCCTCACCCGCCCAGCCAGATGCTGCCGCGCTGGCCACGCTCCGCATTGCGCTTCCGCTCCTCAGCCGCCACCTCAGCGGGGGTCAGCATTGTGGTGGGTGCTGCGCTGGGTGAGGCGGGGCCGCGCGGCGTGGCTGCAGCAGGGAACACAAGGGTAGGGAAGGCAATGCAGTGAGTGGCAGCGAAAGAGAGCAAGGATGCCAGCACAGGTTGTTGCAGTGGCTCCAAGCCGCTGCAACTTCCATGCCCTAGGGAGATGCCCGCCTAAACTGTGTCCATGCCTACCGGCCAGCACGTGGAGCCCCCACCCGGCCAATAACTCACAGTGGTGCTCATCGTCGCTGTCCTCCTCATCCTCTGAGTGCCCAGCTGCAGCGGCAGCCAGCTCCTGCTGCAGTTGCGCCACCCGCTGCTGCAGCTCTGCAATCTGCTGGTGCGCTGCCTGCAGGTCCTGGGGTAGCCCTCCGTCTGCTGTTGGTGCGGCAGAACTGGGGCCATTCGCTGCTGCACCATCGGCAGCCGCAGCGCCCACAGCCACTGCTTCTGGCGTGATCGCTGCAGCTGATGCCACTGGCTCTGCAGTGCCGGGGGCCTCCACAGCTGCTGCCGCCGCCTCGTTGCTGCTGGTAGGGGCGGCTGGTGCGCCTGCAAGCTCCTCGCTGCTGCTGTCGCCAGCGCCAGCAGCCGACTCGCTGGCCTGGGCGGCGTGGTCACTCACTACCTCCACATCAGCAGCCGTCCTTGCCTCGGCGGCACCTACTGCCGCAGTGACCTCAGCCGCAGCAGCGGCAGAGGGGGAGGCAGGGGCGCTGCCGCCGGCACCCAGGGCTGCGTGGGCGACGGTTGCTGGTGCACCCTCGCAGGCTGCCGCCACAACTGGGGTGGCGGGGCCGCTGCTGCCCGCGCTCCTCAGGCCCTCGCCCGCCTCGCCGCCTGCTGCCTCGCTGGTGCTGCTGGCTGCCGCCTTTTCCATCTGCTTCTTCAGCTCCACAACCTCAGCGGTGCGCAGGCTCAGCTGCTGCAGCGCCTGCTGCAGCGCCGCCGTGACTGCTCCATCCTCTGGTTTGGGCTTGAGGGCTGCGGCGGCCGCCGCCTTGGCCTCCGCAGCGGCCACAGCATGGCGGGCAGCCTCCCCCTCGGCCCGGCTCAAATCCTCTTGCAGAGTCTTGTTGTCTCGTCGCACGGTCTGCAGCTGGTCCTGGGCCATCTGTATGGATGCAGAATGAGGGCGACACACGGATGCGTGCTCAGGTTGTGGCGCTATGCAGGCTAACGCCCAACGTATTTCGCGAGTTTGTGCACTGCATGCTCATCTCTTTTGACCACTCGGCCTGCTATACAGCTTCTCCCAGCCCCCTGCCAGCTCACCGCCAGCTCAGACATGATGCCAGCCAGGTACTCTGAAGCCGAGGCCAGCTCCCGGTTGCTCTTGTCCGCCTCACGCCGCGCCTCGGCCGCCTCCTCAGCCGCCGCCGCCTGCTGGCGCTGCGCAAGCAAGGAATGACAAAGCGGTGAAGGTTGTCAAGCTAGCCAGCCCTCCACAGCCCAGCAGCTCAACCAAAATTTGGTTCCTCGGGTCCCTCGTTCATCCATACAAAACTTGAAACAGAAGCGCACCTGCAGCGTGGCCACCTCCTCCTCCGACCGCCGCAGCTGCGCCCGCAGGTCCTTCACCACCGACTCCAGCTCCCGGGCACGCAGCTGCGCGGTTTCGGCGGCCGCCGCCTGAGCGCCCAGCTCCTGCAGCTCCTTGTCCCGCGCCCTGCATTGAAAAGTTAGATTGTTTCGTCAGGCGCAAGGCTGGCACAACAGGTCTGCTGAGGCAGGCTTGCAAGAGGTCGTAGGGCAGTGTAAGCAGGGAGGGAAGCTGAACAGATGCGAACATGTGCAACTCACGCCCCACCAACAACTCCAGCGCCAACGGCAGCAGCTCACCGCAGCGAGCCCTGCCGCGAAGCATCAACTTCCGCAACTAGCGCATCCCGCTCCGCTGCTGCAGCTGCGAGCTGCTTGCGCAGTGACGCAGCCTCGCCCTCTGCACCCAGCCGCCGGTCCTGAGCAGCCGTCAACGCCGCCTCTGCTGCTGCCACCGCATCCTGCGCCAGCCGTAGCTGCTTGGCCAGGGTGTGGACCTCCACTGCCCGCTCCTGCGGTACGGTAGCATGCCGTGTGGGGCAGCTCAGTCGAAAAGGGAGCAGTGCAGAGCAGCTGCAAGGTGCAGCTCCAGCGCCTTGCACACAGGCAAACAGCCAGATCCAGGTGATGGTCTGCAATGTCTTTCTTGGCTTCATTAACACAACCCACCACTCACCTCGATGGCTGCATCCTTCAGCTTCAGCTCATCTCGCAGACGCACAAGCTCATGCTTCAAAACGTCCGGAGCGCCGCTCCCGCCGGCGCCGGCGACCGCCATTGCGCCCGGCGGCATCGCTGCTGCTCGCGCCGGCCTGCGAGCAATTCACGCAGTGCGTAATTTAGACAGGGGCGTGCGAGGGGCGTGGTAGGCCAAGCAGCTGCCCGGGAGAGGAGAGGGGCAGCAAGCGATGAGGGTTTCGGGAGCAGCCTGGCAGCCTCACCCCTCTGTGTCAGTCTGCGCGCGGGGTCTACAAGCTTGTGTGGCGCCGCCGCGGGGTGGGGAGGCAGCAGGAGCGGAAATACAATGTAGATGTCTCAGCTGCGAAGGTCCACGGACCCTTGCAAGCCTCCCAAAGAAGTGTCCGACACTGCTTGAGAGTGCTAAAGCGGGTGGAGCGCCACAGGGGCACTAAGTGAGGCTGCAATCGCCCATGCAAGCCAACCAAGATGATGAGCCCCAGGTGCACAATCGGGTGCTTGCAATACTGCAGGCGGTTACTCAGATCAGACAGAATTCCCTGGAGGTGCGGCGGGCCTTCGCGGCTGCCACCCCGCAAAATGGCGCTCGCGTTTTCCGCTACCAGCCCGCCTATGGCCGCACGAGGGCGTGATCTCGGACCTCGACACCATGTTCGACAATGTGCAGCGGCAGCACGGCCCATTGCCTGCAGTAGGGTTGCCACAGCGGCACAGGCCCAAGCCGCCGCCGCTCCCCCTGCCACCGCCAAGGTAAATGCAGGGTGCTGTCCTATTGCTCGCCGCTCCATGTCCCATGTCCTCGACCTCACAATGATGTTCCACTGCTCACCCACCTTGCAGCGGTACGCCTCTGCCGCGGAGCTGCCGGGCCAGCTGTCCAAGACGACCGCAGTGCTGCAGGCCGCCAATGGCGCGCCCGTCTTTGTGCTGGGCATCAGCCACGTGTCCAAAGAGTCCTGCCAGCAGATTGAGCAGCTGATCCGCCTTGTGCAGCCGGGTGAGGGCAGTGCGGGCCATTACGCATGCTACCTGGACGTGCCATGCGCACCTGGACGTGCCATGCGCAGGCTCCCTGTGTGTGCAGCAGTGCTGGATTGGCTTGCAGAATTTTGTGCCTTTGCACTGAGACCTGGTTGCCTCTGCCTACCTTTCCTTGCCCTGCAGACATTGTCCTGGTGGAGGTAGGGAGGCTAGCAGCTTGCTCCTGCTGTTGTCAGGCACAGTGTCCTTGCTTGCCGCTTTGTCCAGCTTCCCTGCATGCTCTGCTGCTGCTGATGGTGCCCATTGGGCCAGCCCTTCAAGCACCTTTGCATGCCGCGCCCCTCCCGCCCTCTGCCGCAGCTGTGCAAGGACAGGACGGGGCTGCTGGTCGACCCCGATGCCCCGCAGCCACAGACCTGGTACACGCCTCGTGTGTCCATCACCGGCCTGCCCAGCGGCGCTGCGGCAGCCGGCTGGCCCACAGCCGAGCAGCTGCTGGGGATGCTCAAGTGCCGCGGCTGCTCGCCTGTGGGCGCGTCCGACATTGAGGATGATGCTGTGGCCCTGCTGTCCACAGGTGGGTGGACGCCTTGAGATGGGTGGGTGGAAGGGGAAGAGCGGATGGTTTGCATGTATCGCAGTTTGGCCGGGAGGGCGACGCTGTTGTTGTTGGACGTGATCAGCTGGTGGCAACACACACCCAGCAGCAGTTGTACTGGGCCAGCAGGCTAGCACTCGCTCATCACTTCCTGGCGCTCACTGCCAAATGGCTACTTCCATGCCCGCAGGCCTGTTCCGCAGCGTGCGCCTCGTGGTCCAGCCGCCCTCCACAGCCTGCGCCCCCGCATTTGCGCTGCGCGGCGGCGCCCTCCAAACCGTGGCGCCCCTGGAAGGCATTGAGTTTGTTGCGTCGCCCCGCCAGCTGCCAGCCATCAAGCAGCTGGCCGTCCGCAGCGAGGGCGCAGCAGAAGCTCCAAGTGAGGAGGCAATTGCTGCCGCACAGGCAGCGGCGGCGGCGGCAGGCGCTGGAGTGGCAGCCTACCTGGCGGCTCGCGCGGCGCTGCTGGAAGCGCTGCCGCAAGGGGTGGACGTGGCTTTCGAGGGAGTGGAGAGCGGCACACCGACTGCGGTGGTGCGGCCAGTGCCTGCAGGTGCGGCACAAGGGCGGGGTGATGGATCTGGTCCCCATCCTGCTGCATGTTGCTGCTTTGCTCAGCAAAGTATTGGTGTTGGTGCTGTCTGTAGCGATGTACAGTTACTTGCAGCATGTCAGCTTGCGCTAAGAAGCAGCCTGCCGGTTGTCAATTGGGCCTGAACGCTGCCGCGCCATCTGCCCCTTGTTGCCCCCTGTTCAGGCCAGCAGCGTAGTCTGACAGGCCTGGAAGGCACAGCCGCTGGTGGTGCCGGCTTTGGCATTGAGGCTTTCAAGCGGCAGGCGCCGCGCCGGCTGCAGGCGGGCGGTAGTGCCAGCGGCGGCAGCGCGGCCGGCGGCGCTTTCCAGCTGGGTGCAGCCTCTAAGCAGGGCGGCGGAGCATCCGCAGTCGGCTTGGACGCTGCAGACCTTCCGGCCAGCCAGTTCACAGAGCTGCTGCCGTGGAGCGCTGCGCAGCTAGCACAAGCGCTGGCTCCCGGCGCGGCGGCGCAGGGCGGCGGCAACGCGCTCGCCAACTTCCTCACCACACAGTGAGTGGCTGAGGTGACACCGTTTGAAATGAAACTGATGGTGTTGGAGTGCTGCGAATTGCAGCAGCAGCAGCGCTGCAGCCGCCTTCCACTTAATTGCGCTGCTCAGCTTACGATACCTCTTGCCCTTCTCGCCACGAAACAGATATGCCAAGTACCAGGGCCAGGCGGGGCGTGTGGTGGGCATCCCACCCGGGGAGGCGTGGCGCGTTGCGCTGCGGGCGGCGGTGGCTGCGGGCGCCTCGCAGGCAAGCCGTGAGGGTTGAGGCTCTGATCTGGCTCTGTCCTGGTGTGTCTGCGGGGGTGTGCATGTGTGGCCGCCATGCAGCTGGCCCCGGGCTGTCACAAATCAGGCACCCAGCAGCCACTGCATCCCACACTCGGTGCCTCTGCCCATGCAGGTGCACTTGGGCGACCTCCCTGCCAACACCACTGGCCAGCGGCTGGCAGACGGCGTCCTCAAGTCCTCGCTGCCGCTCCTCCTAGGCAGCGTGGTGGCCTCCCTCACCTCTGCCATTGTGCTGACCCAGGGCCTCCTAGATTCGGGTGCACCGCCCAACCCTCTGGCCGTGGCTGGCCTGTCAGCGGTGCCGCTGCTGGCGGCGCTGGCGCCTGTGGTGGCACCCCTGGTTGAGGTGGCGCGCTTTGCGGGCATGAGCGCCTCGCAGATTGAGGACACTGTTCGCCTGAAGGAGCCCATCCAGGTGCGAATCTGAAGGCATGTGGCAGTATGACCAGCACCCACCTCACAGTGCTTGTCGCCTGGCGGCTCCTGCGAGGCAGGGCGTACTCTGCTCAAGCTTGGCATTGTCTTGGCCCACTCAAGCACTCTGAACCACGTTGATCCCAAGGCTCACCTGTTCATCTCTTTCCTTGCAGGCCGCCTCCGAGGACGCGCCCATCGTCAAACTGTGGGGCGAGGATGCGCTCCTCAACTGGCCGGGTGCCATGTGAGTGCGGGCGGCTTTGGTCTCTGCCAGAAGCAGCTCTGCGTTACCTGAAAGGAGCTCCGCCCTTGGGTGCCATTGGGTGCTCTCACCCCCAGCCTTCATGTTTGGTTAGCGCCTGCCCCAACCTCAAGTCATGTTGTTTGCATGGGTATTTGTCAGCACCCACACCTCATGCATGTTTGCTGCCCTTTGCACCACACACAGGGACCCCATTATCAACCAGCGCGATGCATACATGGCGCGCACCTGTGCAGCAGCAGCCAGCGGGCGGCAAGAAGGCCTGACGCCTGCCTATGTGCTCACCCGGCCGGCGGGCGGCGAGGGCGGCGCACCATCAGCAGTGCTGCAGTACGCCATGCCAGTGGGCGGGGACCAGGAGGCTTGCCCTCCAGGTGCTGGGGCGGGGCAGTATGCGCCGCTGGCTGGGCCGCGCAGCGTGGTGGCGGTGGTTGGAACGGCACATGTGCGTGGCATGATCCGGCAGTGGAAGGCGGCGCAGGCCGACGCTGCAATCAAGCCGCTGCTGTGAGGAGAGGCAGCTTGCTAAGCCAGACGAACTGGCGTTCTGCGCTTGCTATGTGTGACTGAAGGCCCTGTAAACAAAGTTAGCAGTTGCACCCAGCTTGGTGGCGGGAGGCGGCAGCGCTGCACGAGCGCCATGCGGCGGCAGCAGCTTCATGAGCCTTGCTTGGTGCTCAAACGCTGGGAGGGAACACCAGCCGCTGCACCTGTTCTCTACACCCCCTGGCTGTATCGTCCCATTCTTGTGAGCTGCCATCCCTGGGGAGCCCGCCTGAGGAAGCGCTGGAGCCGCTCTGGTCGGCCGGTCAGCCGTCCCAAGGCGCTCTGCACATCCTGAGGCAATGCAGCGGGCCAGCGGCGCGACCACAGCAGCAGGCACCGCCGCCGCCGGCTCCGTCACTGCCGCCGCTCTGCCCAGCCACCCGCTGGCCGGCGCGCTCAACAGCACTCAGTCAGAGGCGTCTGATGTGGAGGAGCTGTACGGCCTCCTGCCGCCATTCAAAGGCCCCAAGGTGGCGCGCAGCCACTCGGAGACGGCCGCTCCACCGCTGCCCGACCGGCAGCCTGGCCAGCAGCCCCCGCCGCCCGAAGAGTTGCCCACACAGCCGCCCAAGCAGCAGCGCCCACCGCCGCCGGCAGCCAATCCCAAGCCGCAGCCGCAGCCGCAGGCCAAGCCGCAGGCCGCAGGCCGCCAAGCCGCCGCCGCGCCAGCAGCCGCCGCCCAAGCCGGCGCCTGCAAGCAGCGGCGCCAAGGCGGGTGCTGGCGTGCCGCCACCAGCAGGCAGCTTCAAGTTCCGGCCGGGGCAGTGCACCTTTTCTTATGAAGAGCTGAAAGGCGAGGGATGAACCATTCATACTTGAGAGCGGTCCGACTGCCGAGCCCAGCAAGCCACTTCCACTGGCCATGCCACACTGCATGCTCACCCAGCCCAATACTGCTGCATTCACTGAGGGCATCCACTCGCCCCTGCGCAGGCATGCGGGCTGAGAGCGGCATTGACATGGCGCTTAAGGAAGATTACCTGAGCGATTCCGAGTTCCGGCGGGTGGGTACTGGCGCAATGGCAGGGGTGAAGAGCAGCAGGGTTGAGTGCATTCCGGGAGGCCGCGAGGGTCAGCGGCTTGCTGGGGAAGTGGGCAGCACCCAGCATGCAGGCCATGTGCCTTGTGGCAAACACTGCTATAACGATGCTGCTGCCCAACAAAGCAGGTGTTCCGCATGGACCGCCATGCTTTTCAGAAGCTGAAGCGCTGGTGCGGACAGGATGGCAGTGCGCACAGGGCCTGGCTTGTGCATCCAGCTGCCGCACGGGCAAGGTGCCTGCTGAACTTCCCAAGTCCACCACATGCTGGAGAGCAGTGCGCTGTTGTTGTTGCTGCATCTGGTGGCTAACACACAAGTCACTTCCATCCACTCTGTTTCCGCAGGCGGCAGCTGGAAGTGAAGAAGGATGCGGGCCTGTTCTGAGCGACTGTCATCCAGCAGCACAGGCCTTCCCATCGGCAGGGCTGCTGTTCAGATGTGGAGGCTGCGAGTGTGGTTGGCAGCCATGGCAGCACTTGGCACTGAAGTACGCATGCGAAAACTAGCCTCCACGTGCTGAAGACAACGTGTAGCTGCAGAGTGATTGCTGTAGCAGAACCCCTGGCCATTCATGACAGCTGTTGCCGAAAATTTCACAAGACATGGGGAGGCAGGTACAGCACAAGAAGGTGGACAGCAGAGGGAAAAGTTGGCTGGGCATACATCATCAAACAAACAAGCAGCAAACTGTACAGCTCAACTAACAGGTCCTCAGGGCTAGCAGTCAAACCAGCCGGGGGTTGGTACAAGGACAGCCACTCTAGTATCTTCTGCAACTCGGGAAACAGCTTTTGCTCCGTGTGAAATGGCCTCAAGCCTGTGCCAGGCGATTGGAGTCAGCTGCGCAAGCTCTGCCACCTCCATCACTGTGTTGGGAGGTACTGCGTGGGCTGCTGCAGGCCTGCAGTTTCCAGCACCGCCGCCTGCAGCACAATGACCGCCTTGGCGGCGACGGGCACGCTGCGGGCCCTGCAAGGCGGGTTGTGGTGGCGCAACGGGCGGCACGTTTCAGTTCTGCAGTGCACAAACCAGAGCTTCTTTGCCTCCGCTGCACCAACCGGTTTTGAACTGAGACGGCAAGCTGCAAGCACACTGTAACAGCGGCGTCCCAAGTAGCCTCCACTTGAGCGCGGTCACGACCATTCACCTGACGGGCGTCCCTCCCTCCATCAGCGCGTCGTCGGGCGGCTGCAGCGAGGTGTCCACCACACGCTCCCACACACGCCCAGGCTGCAGCATTGATGTTGGGGATGAATTGTTGTTGTTGTCAACACAGGACGGGCAACGCAAGTATGCTGGGGGCTGGTCAGTATTGGCAGCATACAGCAGGTGCGAGCAGAGCAGCAGCGTCCAGCAAGCAAGTCTGGTAGACATGCATATGTATGGGAGACAGCAGCACTCACCGGCGGCAGCGGCAGCGCGGCCGACACGACGTGTGGGTAGGGGTTGACGCCGACGTACACCGCCTGGCCGCCGGTCCCCCGCACTGCGGGCATATAATGGACAGGAAGGGAGGCAGGCAGTTAACTGTAGGGTGCAGAGTGCCCACTCTTGCTGTAAGTCTGCCACACAGCCTCCTGTTCGCAAAAGCCCAGCTTTGTAGAGCTTCGCCGCAGCACCGCCGTTTGGCAAGCCACCCGCCCCTTGTCCCACCTGAGAACGCAATGTAGTTGCCGTCGCGCTCAGGCACCACCCCCGCCTCTGCCGCCGCCTCCACATCCCAAACCGGCTCCACAAGCGCATCGCTGGCAGAGTGCCAGCGGATGTCCCGCGGAGAGTCAAAGCGCGGCGGCAGCAGCAGCGGCGCGAGGCGCTGGCGCAGGCGCTGCAGCACGCCCACAAAGTGGGCGGAGGGCAGGTCGGCCACGGCGTCCTGTGATGGGGTGGGCAGTGAGCGAGTAAGGGTAAGGGGTTCACAATGTGGCGAGATGGCAGCGAGCGTAAGGGGGCTTTTGAGCTGGGAAGAGGGCACCGCACTGCAGCAACAACGCAGCATGCAGGCTTGCCAATGTGCCGCTGTCTACTCCCATGGAACCAAGGGCTGTGCTCTTGCCTGGGGGGTGATGGGCACGCCAAGTGCCAGCACCGCCAGCGCCAGCAGGGACTTTGAGATTGTGGCCGCCGAGGGAGGGCTGCCGGACCGGGCGGCAGGGCCCGCTGCGCCGGCGGCGGAGGCCGCGGCCGCCAGCTCAGCAGCCTCGGCTGCCAGCTCAGCCAGCGACTGCCGCCCCAGCACCGTCACGCTGTTGATGCAGAACGCGGGGCGGCGGCCTGAGGGACAAACGGGGCAAGTGCGAGTGGGGGCGGATAGTCAGTTGTAGAGTGATGGGCGGCATGGCCGGCTTGGCAGGTTTGTGAGAGGGGATAGGGTGGACATGAGCGTTCAAGGCATGGTACACCACACGCAGGCTGCCTTTGCTGACCACAGGCAACTGTGCTGTGCTCCACCCGCCAGACGGCTGCTCCATCGAAATCGGAAGGAACTCACCGATGGCCAGATCACCGGGCAGGCCGGGCATGTCCCAGTCTGAGTCAAACACGGCGGCGCTGCCGGTGAGCCGCCCCGCCACCGCGGTCAGCAGCCCGGGCGTGTCTGCAATAACAGTTGGGGGAGTGAAACAATGATGTGCAATGAGACATGGCTCCAGTTGCAATCCGTGCCCGGGGGATTCAGCCCACCAGACCTCTTCCACCCCTCGCCCAAAAACCTGGGCAAGTACCACAGCCCAACCTGCCCAGTCGCCCCTATACCCTACCCACTTACCCTCCGCCAGGAATGCCATCAGGTCTCGCCCAAAACCGGCGTTGCGCTGCTGCCACAGGCCCCAGTGCGGGAAGCCGCGCACGCCGCTGCGGGGCAGCAGGCTCTCATCACTTGGGGCCGCAATGATTTTCAAGGGCTTGAGGAGGGGGTCGTGGCAGATGGCGTCCGCCAGCGGGGGCGCATCCAGAATGAATCCCTCGCGGTCTGTTGGTGGAGCATGTGGGGCAGGGAGGGGATGAGTGACTCAATGCGTGGAGCGCTGTATGCCAGGCAGGCTGGCCAATGTTGTGTGGGCACACCCGGGCACAGGCGCTCCAAACATGGAGCGGCATGTGGTCACACCGCTCCTTCCCACCTCCCTCGTCGCAGCGCCCTCACTCACCCTGCACCATGTTCTCGGCGTTGATGAAGCAGAAGCCATCCACCCCTTCCTGCACACACAAAAGCAGGCCAGCGCATGCCACACCATTCATCAGCACGTGCACAGGATCGGCATGTGGCCGGACAGCATGCCAGGCTGAAGAGCATGCGGGGTAGCAGGTGCGCGCCCAGATCAGGCAAGCACCAGACGCGCACATCCAAGCCCAGCGCCCACCTGCGCCCAGTGGTGCAGCGTCCGCAAGATGTACTGCTGCGCTGCGGCGCTGCCGCAGTTGAGCACCTGCAGACGCACACCATGAAAGGTGGGCCGGAGATCAGCCGGGCGGCATCCCATCATGGATGCTGCAACCAAACAGCTGGCAGGTACATGCCATGCTGCCTTGGCGGCCCTGCCTGCCATGTCTGCCGCACACCCTGCACATGCCATGCCTGCTGTGCACGCCCTGCTGTGCACGCCCTGCTCACCCCGTTCTTGCGGTAATAGGAGCCGTAGTCCAGGCCCCGCAGGGACAGGGAGGAGGGGTGGGCGTCGGTGCCTTCCGCCGTGAACGTCAGGTCCACCTGTTGGCAGGTTTTGCAGATGCATGGGTGGTGAGGGAGGGACAATGACAGCTGGGCGGAAATGCGTGGTGGTTGCGTGAGGAAGGTACACAGGCACCCGCCTCTTGCAAGTGTGCTATGTTCCCAACGGCAGGGGCACCGGAAGCAAGGCTGCATCCACACAAGCAGGCCCCCACTTGCCTGCAGCAGCACCTCAATGCCCTGCTCGTGCAGCTGCGCCACCATTTGCCGGAACTCTGCCGCCGCCGCCAGGCTGCTGCTGCGATTTGCGGTGGCCAGCTGGGGATCGGCAGCCATGTAGTGCACCGCTGCGCGGGACAGCAGGCCAATGCCTGCAGGTTTTGATGGCAGGGTGAGGGCAGGGTGATGCGGAGCAGAGCAGGTTGCAGGCTGGGAGGTGGAGTGGGAGGGCGCATGAAGCAGCGGGTGCAGCTGGACAGACGGCAAGCAACACAGCAACCCAAACCTCGACCTCTCCAAAAATTCAGCCTGGCGTACAGGATCTTACACACATGAACCTCTGGGCCTGCCCCACCTCACCCTTGGCTGTCGCGTAGCTGGGCGTCAGCACCACAGCGTTTGCGCCCACGGCGCGGATGTGGGCCGCCCGCTCCGCCACCCCCAGGTACGAGCCGGGGTGCTGCACGCCCTTGCCTGCGGGAGGGAAAGACACAAGCAGCTGATGGGTGAGCTGCACTTGCACGGAAAGGGGACGCGTCCGTTCGCATGCAATGCACGAGGCACTGCTGCTGCCTAGGCATGCTCTTGTGCGAGCCACGACCTGCCGGTTGGGCAGCCATGCTGACTTCCTCCCCAATTGCTTACCCTGCGCGAACGTGCGCACATCGACCTCCAGCAGCCGCATCTCTTCAAGTGCCAGGTCTGGGCGCGGAACAAATGACTCAGCGGCTGCCTCGCCTGCGCAGAGTGCGGGTGTGGAGTGAGGCAGGTTAGGTGGGTACGGACCATAGGATGCTCCAGGGAGGATGCGCCAGCTCCCACAAGCAGCAATTGACACGCTGTCCAGCGCAGCAACCGGCAGCTGCGCACGGCCTGCCTCCCGCAACGGAGCAGCACATGCAAACATGCATGCCTCCCAATGCTTAATGCTCCTCACCTGCTGCTGCCGGCCCAGCGGCCGCCAGCTGCCGCTGCCTGGCCAGCTCTTGCGCCAGGCCTGCCAGGGTGCTGGCCACTGCGGCGCTGCTGCCGTCGGGCAGTGCGACGGTGGGCAGCGGCAGGGGCGCGCTCTCTGAAGCCTCATCGGCCGGGAAGTAGCGCAGGGCGGGGTTGCAGGGGTCCAGCAGCAGCAGGTCTGGAGGGCGGGGCAGGAGGGCAGAACAGGCAATAGGCATCACACAGTGTTAATTAAGAGAGCAGGGCAGGCGGGGCCGAGGTGTGCGCACAACCACCAGGCAAGCAGGGTGCCACAGACGCACAGACATGCCACAGCAACCCCCCAGCATGTAATCCCCAGCGTCCAGTGCAGCGCAGCACGCGGTGCGCAGCAACAGCCCGCGCACCTGGCTGCACGCGGCAGCCCGACTCCCAGGACACATCTCCCTCCAGCCGCCAGCCGTAGCACAGCTGCTCCAGATCGTGCAGGCCGTCCACTGTGGCGCGGAAGGCAGTGGCCGAGCAAAGAAATCAGCATCGGGTCAGGCAGCAGCAGTTGAGCATGCAGAGAGTGGCTGGGAACAGCAGAGCGATGCATGGCTGCCCAAAGTGCGCTGCTGGTGGCAAAACACAGCCAGCTGCCCCACACCGCCTGCCCTCAGCTACCCACCTGCGATGTGCCAAAGCTCTCCGGTGCGGTTGAGCACTGGGTCTAGAACAAGCTCAACCATGCCCCACTCCTGCTGCTGCCCGCCCTGCTGCTGCTGCCCGGCCGCCGCCGCCTGCGGGCGCAGCAGCACTAGGCACACGCGGTCCGCGCCGCGGCACCGCACCGCAAAGTTAACGCTGTGCTTCTGAGCAGCCGCTGCCGCCGCGCCTCCACCAAACTCCAGGACTGAGGGCCTGGCTGCTGTGCCCGCTGCTGCCGCTTGCTGCCCAGCCGCCGGCGAAGGCAGCAGCGTCACGCCCTGCTGCTCTGCGCTGCCGGGGCTGCAGCCGATGAGCGCCGAAAAGTGGCGGCCGCGAAGCGGGGTGACAAAGTGCGGGCGGACGGGCCTGCCGGCTGTGTCTTTGGCGCCCTCTGGAGGCGCAACATGCACCACACATGCCAGGGTGAGCGGCACGAGTGCCGCAGGCACAGTCAGGGTCAGGCTGTACCGCCCATTCCCGCTGGGCTGCATGGCAGATACCATGGCCCCCGACCGCTCGTTGCGGTGGCTACCGGCTGGCACCACCTCAGCTGGGTGCTGCCACAGGTGCGGCGCCGAGCGGTACACGCCCCTGCGGCACAGGGTGAAACAGGGTGGGCAGCATAGGATGAGGCAACAAGGGAGCAGGATTTGAGCAAGGCAGTAGTAGCTTGGGCGGCACGGCAGCATGCCATCGGCGCAGCCCAGCAGGTAGGTAACAGAGTGAGCCGCAGCAGTGCAGCCCACGTTTCGGGCACATGGGAACGCTCCAGGCAGCATGAGAAGCAGCACCCTGAAACAAATTTGGCGCACGCACCAGTGCAGCTCCACAGTTGAGCCCTGCGGCACATCCCTGCCGTCCAGCTCAACAAGCAGCTGGTGCTGGTCAGCGCCAGCCTTGCCTTGCAGAACCCGCACCTGCAAGGCAAGAGGCAATGCGGGGCAGCAACAATAAAAATCGGCAAGCGGTGCGGCGGGGATCAGCAACATGGGCGATCATGGGGGTGCAATCTGCCATGCAATTATGCACTGCTATCCATACTCAACTACCAAACACAGTGCCCGCAAATACGTCTCTGCATTTGCGGCTGCAGCTCACCAACGAGCCGCCCTTGCACGGCCAGGAGCTTGTCACCGCCAGCCGAGCCGCCGCCGTGGCGGCGGCGGGCGGCGGCTGCTTGGCAGGTGGCGCTGTGCCCGGCGCTGCTTGGGCTGCGACATGTGTGGCACGCCCCGCTCGTCCACAGGGCCGCAGGGCCCTGCAAGGCGCCGCATATCCACCCTGACCGGCGTGACCGGGCTGGGCTGGCCGCCGCGCCGATGTGAGCGGCCTGGCCAGATCGGCACGCAGGCCCTGGCACGTCGACATCCAAGCCAGCCAGGGTTTGCCTCCGCCCGGCGCGGGACTGATTGGCCGACTGAAATAGGACGTGACGCACGGGCGCCCGGGCAGGCTGATCGAGTTTGGACGTTGCCCACAAACTAGGGCTGCAGCGATCCGGGCGCCATCATGCTGGCGGCAGCGCTACCGCCACCTGCCGATTCTCGAGCCCGCCCTTGGTTGATTGCTGGCGTAGCCGCATGCTGTCTTTCCACACCATTGGGACATCCATGCCCGTTCTTATTATTATCTCTCCCGGTGTGGCCACCAGGCGCTCGGCTCTGCAAATTGGCATGCATCAGCCCACACATCCACTCCCCGCAGGCCTGCTGCTGACGTAGCAGCAGCCCTCTCCATGACTTCCCATTCATTCTCAAGAGTGTTTTCAACAGCAGTCAAGTGGGACTGTCAGCAGTCAAAGAAGAACTTGGGGAGCAAACAGATTGAGCGGGCACGAAGGCAGCAAAATGCATGTGTGATGCAGCATGATGGTACAGAGCGTCACGGCAGAAGGAAGGGCAGAGTACAGGGCCGCAGCGGGCCGTGGGGTGCAAGGGGCAGGCGCGCAAGCCAGACCGCGCTTGCCCTGCTGGCAGACTGAAGGCAAAAGCGCATGCCAGCGTTGTCTCCAAACAACCCAGCGCATGTGGGACAGCCCAACTGGCTGGCTGGCTGGCTGCTTTGTCGGCTCCTCAGCTGGGCGGGGCGGGGCGCTGGCGCTGGAGCGTGCAAGCGTGCAGGCCTCCCAAATGTATGGGTTGGAAGTTGCCCAGATGGCTGGCCAGGACCCCATCACTCCATCATGTCTTCGCTGCCGTCGTCGCCGCCCTCCCCATCCTCCTCCCCCTCTGCACAGCAACAGGTTTGAGTAGGGGTGTGGAGACCTTGAGCAACCTGGCTGTCGTGCATGCATCGGCGGTCAGCAATTCCCGGAATCAGCAGTACGAGGGCCAAGTGCCCCCAAACCTGGCCAGCATGCGTAAACGACAGAATCGCTCACCGCCCAGGCCCAGGGCCGCCAGGTCGTCCAGCAGCTCCTCCAGCGGCACCTGCGGCACATCGCCCTCCTCCTCGTCTGCGCAGCGAGGAAAGGAAGGTTGCAGGCGAGGAGCGAGTAGGTCAGGGGAGAGCAGGGGCGAGAAAGCGAGCGCGTTGCAGGTCTAGGTCACAGTATAATTGGGAGCTGCACCTGTGGGGGCCCTGCTTGCTTTCTGGCAGCCCCACCCAGCAGCGCCCCAGCAGCGCCCCACCCAGCAGCGCACCGCTCTCGCCCATGCCGCCCTGCACAGCTGCCGCTGCGGCTGCGGGGTCGAAGTTGGGGTCCTTGTACAGCGCCACGCGGGCCCGCATCTCGGGGTCCTCCTCCAGCTCCTGCAATGGATTGGAATACCAATTAAAAGCAAGCTTAGCCTGCCTGCAAGACACACTCCATGTCCCCCTCCTCCTACCGAGTGGCACATCCATCAGCCATGGATGACACCGTACACAAACAAGCAGACAACCCCAAAAGCTTTGCCTGCAGGAAGCGCTCCATGTCCGCCTCCCCCTGCTGAGCAACACATCCGTCAGTCTATGACAACCAGGTTCAAACCAACAATCTAAACCTGCCTGCAGGAAGCGCTCCATATCCGCCTCCTCCTGCTCCGCGGTCGTCGCGCCGCGGCCGCGCCCCCGCCCCTCTGCCGCCGGTGCCGCCGCCTCCTCCTCGCCCGCATCCACAGCCATGCGCTTGAGGCGCCACGGCCGCGCCTGTGGGCAGGGGGATGGAGGTGGATGCGTGTCAAGCGCGGTTGGTTGCTGGAGTGATGCCTGCATGCGCATATCCATGCTGCGCAGAGCAGCACAACCAGTGGTGCAACATCTCAACTGACTGTGTCCCCGCCCAAATTGACATCAGCCCATCCCACTCCCTCCCACCTGCTGGCCGCGCTGCCGCCGCCGCCGCCGCTTGTCCTCGTAGCTCTTGCGCACCAGGACCACGTCCGGCAGCGTCAGGCCCTGTGGGGAGGGGCAGACACATGAATGCTCGTGGCAGTTTACATTGCTAGTGAAGCATCTTTCCTTTGAGGGTTGCACCAAAGTGAGCACGGCTGTTCCCAACTAGCTCCACAGTCAACCACAGCACGCACAAACTGCCCCAAGCAGGCACTCCCAGCCCATCTGCCCAGCTTGTGCACCGTTTTTCAAGCTCCGGGTCCACCCCGCACCATAGCTATCCACACACTCCCACGCTGTCTCATGTACACCGTCTGCCCACCTTGTGCACCGCCTTTTCCAGCTCCGGGTCCACCAGGTTTGCGTTGCCCACGTCGTACCCCACCGCCGTGTCGCCGGGGTGCAGCAGGTGGCCCAGGTGCGTGCGCGTGAACAGCGTCCTGCAGGCGGTACGAGATGCAATTTATCAGAGACTTCGGCATGCAGTTCAGCTGCTGAACAGTGCGGCAGGTGTGCGGGAGCAGCGGCGAGCGACCGCAGCAGCCAGCCCCGGCACGTGTGCACTGGATTTGCGCAATCCATGGGCGGTGCCAGCCAACTGGTCCACTCATAAAGCTGCGTGTCCGCCCCACCTGTCGTTGCTGCCAAAGTCTGCCGCGCGCGCCACCTCGCAGCTGGCCAGCGCCCACTTGCCGCTGTGCCCGTAGCTGCCTGCGTGTGCGGGGGCACCATGGGCAGGATAGGCATGTAGCTTAGCATACACTAGATCGGAAGAATGGGCCTGTGCCGCAGGCACTCCATAGCCGAATGCGCATGCTGTGCTGGCACACTGCTGCTTGGGCTAACGTCCAGACCCCCCGCAAAGGTTGTCCCAACACCAAGGAGCCACAAGAAAACTGCCAACTGCGCTCACCCTGCGGCACCGCCGCCTCTGCGTCCAGCACGTAAAACTCGGTGAGCTGGCGGCTGCCCATCATGGGCTTGAGCGGCGTGCGCCAGTAGGCAGCCGCCTCCAGCACCGCTGCGGCAGGAGGATGGGGTGGGGTGGGCGAAGATGGGTCAGTGGCAGGGCCGGGTGGCACAGTTGCCGCAGTTGCTCAGGTTCAGGGCACCCAGCACATGCAGCCAGCCGCACAGCAGCCCGCCCCAACGCACCCTGGCGCAGCGTGAGCGGGTCTGTGAGCGTGATGGCGTTTGTGACGCGCGTGACCAGCACCATCGGGCCAATGTTGCCCAGGCTGGCCGCCAGCTTGGCGGGCAGGCACACCAGGTCGTCCTGTTGCAGTGGGAAGTGTAGCAACGGTGTTGTGAATGTGGGACTAAGCTAAGCAGAAGCAGGAAGCAACCAACCAGGGGGCGATCCGGCGGCAAGTCTGGTGCAACAGCACCGTGCACCCTAGCCAGGAGGCGGCACATAGCAGATGTAAAGGTCCCACCTTGCACAGGGGCGCCACCTCCACGGAGAAGGTGTACTTGTAGTTGTAGTTGCTGGTGTGCACGTCGTGGCTCACCAGCTGCTTGTCATGCCTGGCGGCCGGGAGGGGAGGGGGAATGGGCAGACAAAATCAAACGCATGAGGCTGTGTGCAGCAACAATTGGTCGAGTGTGCGTGGGAAGCATATCATAAGCCAAGGGGCCGGACCACACAGCAGCACGCCGAGCACCCCAGCCCGCCAAGTGCGTGCCCGTAGCGCGCACAACCCATCACTGCCTCCGCACCTGTATCGAATGGGTACCACGGTCTGCAGGAAGTCGATAAACTTGACGGCGTGCGCGCGGTTGGCAAAGTAAAAGTCCACGCCCTGGGGACATGGGAGGAGACGCAGAGTGCTGGAGCTATCAGAACATACCTCTGCTGAACATACCTCTGATGAGAGGTGGGCATCGCCACCCATGGGTCCCTTGAATCCTCTTGCCCCCTGCCGGTCCAAAGCAGGCAAACCACCCAGCCCAATCCTCCCTTCCCTGCCCGCACCTCGTGCATCTCCTTGACGTTGACGCACGCCTCGTCGGCGCCGTGCTTCAGGATCAGCTGCTCCAGGAAGAAGAAGGTGCGCTTGTGCGCCACGTGCTGCCGCACCTGCGATGAGGCGGGGCAGGGGAAGCGGGGGGTCAGTGACAGACGTTGCTGCGGCAGAAAGAGCGTGCGCATGTGCGGGCCACGTGCTGCTTGCTGCAATTGCAAGCTGGCAGGTGGGGAAACATCCATCAATGCAGCGGCGGCAGCAGGTAACAGTCCCAACTGCCCCCTCATGCCCCGCAACGCCCCCCGCTTGCCTGCACGCACGCCACCCACGAGTTGGGGTTTGCGTTCTGGCGGTTGCAGGTGGGGCACATGTGCCGCTCCACCACGTACTCCACCACAAACGACTGTGAATGAGAGGGAAGGGAATGAGGATACGTGATCACAAACTCTGGGAAGGGAAAGAAGGAAATGAGAGGTCGTGAAGGGGAAGGAAGGGAGGGAGTGAGGACAGCGGCAGCGAAAGCAAGATGGCTGCGGCAAGAGTGACGCGCGGCGCTAGCAAGGGTGGCCAGCAGTGGCAGCAGCAAAGAGGTGTGTCACCCCTGCTACTTCTTAGCCTGCACAGGTCGCCTCAGAACAGCACCGCACCTGCTGCAGGATGGCTCCGTTGAGCACCTCGCCCTGGACGGTCAGCTTGGTCTTGAGCCGCATGCTGCGCCAGGGGCAGGGTTCAACGGCGGCCGGTGAGGCAGGGGGAGCTGGGCAGCAGGACCTTTCCCCGGTGGCATCCGCCCTGCCACCGCCCACACATTCAAAGAGTGCTGCCTGCCATCAAACAAGAATCAGCCCTTCCACCAACAACCAGTTCACGAACAGGGGTCCCAGCTCCCTCCCTCCTCCATCTTCTCCGTGTACCTCTCCTCCCCTGTGCGGCTCCATCCAGATGAAGGCCGCACGTGAAACCGCTGCTGAACAGAAAGCCCTCTCCCATATCGCCCCCACCTGTGCGGCTCCGTCCAGATGAAGGCCGCGTCCACCAGCTTGACCTTCTGCAGGCCGCGCACGCGCTTGATGCAAAAGGTGAGCAGCTCCTTGGACTCTGCAGGGGGAGGGGGAGGGGGCCGGCAGGGGCACCGTGCTCAGCAGATGGGGCAGCTGAACTCAGCATGCATGAACAGGTGGCTCTGCATGCCACTATTGTAAGTGCTCCGGCAAGCATAGCTAGCAGCTGACACAGGGTTGGCACAGCAGGCTGCACCAGCAATGCGTGTAAACGCTTTACATGCTGCCACCATCACCCCCGCCCCCTCACCCAGGTCCGCCTTGAGCCAGTGCTTGGGCGGCTGCAGGTAGCGGCCGCAGCTCTTGCACCACAGCACCGTGACCTGCGCAGCAGCATGAGGGATCAGGCAAATCGATGGGATGCGCACGGACGGGCAGGCTGCACAGCCAAGATCCCGCAAGCACCGTGCAACGCGTCGTGCAGCGGCACGCCAGCGACAAGGCGGCAGCCCAAGTGACGCGCACCTGCTTCTGGATGCCCTCCGTGATGTCCACTTGGGTGCGGATGCAGTTGACGCACATGTTGGTGGGGTTGGGGGCGATGGCGGTGCCGCACAGGCAGCACAGCCTGCGGGCAGGGCGGCGGGGAGGGGAGGGGGCAGCGTTGCGACAATTGGCGCCCGCCGAGGCAGCCGCGCGTGCAGGACACTGGCGGGCCAGTCTAGCTGCCGTTCTGCAATGTTTACAGAGGCCCTGGCACCCTTCAAACTGGCGCTGCTTGACAGCAGGCAGCGGCCGGACGTGGGAGCGGAGCTGTGCAGGCGCCGGCGCCGCTGCCGCCTGCAGCACTAGCGCCGCCAACGCAGCATCAGGAGGTGCCATCCGCGTCTCCAGTGCTCCCTACACCCCGGCAGCAGCCCAAACTGGCTGCAGGGCACTCACACATGGCCCTGCGTCTGGTGGGGCACGAAGGTCTGCGCCCCGGCGACCGGAGCGAACATGGCGGGCTCCATGGCGCCCTGGGCTCCCTGCTGGGCGCTGCCCAGGCCGGTCAGCTGCTGCTCGAAGGGAGGTGGCGGCTGCAGGCCCGAGCGCGGCTGCTGGCGGGCTGCAAGCGCGTGAATTGATCGCTGTTAGCGCTCGATAATGGTAGCAGGCGCCTGCGGCCCTGTTTGCGCCTGCATGCCCAGGGGTGCTGCGTGCTGTGGGCGGTCGGCGCGCCCTGCAAACGCCCCTCCCGCGCCGCCATCGGCCTCTTGGGTCCCTCCCCACTCGGAGCACCATGGTGAAGTACGCGAAGGAGGTGGCGGAGCCGAAGGCCGCCAAGGTGGGGAGCGCTGGGGGCGCGGCTTGAGGGCTGGGCCACGGACGTGGTGCCAGGAGCGCACAGAAGCGCCTGGCAGGCCCGGCGGCGCGCGCCCGGGCATGGCTGCGCGCTGGGCAGTGCAGGCTCGCCCCAGCGGCCCTCCAGCCGGCTCTGCACGGCATGGGCAGCAGTCAGCAGCGGGCCGGGGTGCTGCAGGCGTCGGCTGCAGCCCGGCGGCATGTGGGGCCGCAGCAGCGTGCTCGTGGCGGCTGCCGGCCGGGCCACCCCTCCACACGCTGTCAAGGGGCATGCGCAGCGGGCTTACATCGCGGCTGCTGCAGCAGGGCGCGCCTGAGGCGGCGGCAGGGCGGCAATGGCGCTGGCAGCCTTGCCCGGCAGCGGTGTGCAACGGCTCGAATCCAGGCTGATGTTGGCCGTGCCGTGCAAGCAGCTTGGAGGGGGATGCACAGCTCAGCCGGGAAGAAGTGCTTGGAAAAAATTTCAGCATGGGTGGCCGCCCTGCAATCACTGCACTGCCGCCGCAGTGCCCGCGGTTTGAGCGCAGCCGCGCCGCCGCCCGCTTCCCTGCCCTGCAGGCCCGCGGGTCCGACCTGCGCGTCCACTTCAAGAACACGCGTGAGGCCGCCTTCGCTCTGCGCAACATGGACCTGGTGAGGCGGCGGCAGCAGTCGATTTTTGGAGCTGCAGGCGTTTGGGCGGCAGCGGCTGCAGCGCCGCCGCATCTTGGGCGTTGCCCAGGCTGTGCATTTTTGAGGCTGCCGGAGCAGCAGCGGCCGCTTGGCTGTTTCAGCAATCATGCTGATTGCAACATGCGCCAATGGTGCAGCTGCTAATCCTGGTGCTTCTACCTGCCCGCCTGCCCGCTCCCTCCAGACCAAGGCCAAGGCGTACATGCAGGCGGTGATTGACCACAAGCGCTGCGTGCCTTTCCTGCGCTACAACGGTGCGCAGCCATTGTGGGCAACAGAGCACCTGGGTGGTATGAATCGTAGTGTGGCACGTTGCCATGCCCAGGGTGCAGCAGCTGCGGCGCCGGCTGCGCGCATGTGCAGCATGCATTGCCGAGGGGGCACCAGCAGGCACTGGACCGGTAACAGCACGGCATGTGTGGCGGCGGAAAGAGGGGCAGCAGCAAGCACAGCAAAGCAGCATTCATTCAGCGCCAGCGCAGCTTTTGCACCAGCGCAGCATGGAGCGTGGGGTGGAGCTTCAGCTGAAGGCACAGCCAGCACCCATGGCCAGCATTTTGCAGCAGCAATGTCAGAAGCAAGCTGCGGCCAACCGGGGCAGCGGCTGGGCCGGCCATCTCTGCTGGCGAGCAGCAGCAGTGCCAGTCGTAATCCTCAGCATGGCACCAGCGGCTACAGCAGGGCCAGCGCTGCCCGCTGGGCTGGCGGCCCGCCCCACCGCCCCCCGCCCGGCAGCGCTGCCACCATCATGCCTCACGTCCCCCGCTTCCATCTGCTTGCACCCGCTGACCATGCTGCCGCCGCGCTTGCCTGCTTCTTCCCGCAGGCGGCGTGGGCCGCACCTCCCAGGCCAAGAACGAGGGCAACTCGATTGGCCAGGGCCGGTGGCCCAAGAAGTCGGCCGAGTTCCTGCTGGGCCTGCTGACCAACGCGGAGAGCAACGCCGAGAGCAAGGGCCTGGTGAGGCGGCCTTATTGCTGCTGTGGCTCGTTGCAAGCACTGTTATAACGCGATGGCAGTGGCCTGCATGCGGTGCAAGCGCGCCCCCGGCTTGCAAGCCTTTGCTGTGCCGCCGGGCGGCTGACGCCATGCCTTGAGAAGCTTCCCTGCTATCGCAAGCGTCCATCCATGTGCACGGCTCATGCAATTGTGTGTTCTCAATCAAATGCAGGACGTGGATGCGCTGTACGTGAGCCACATCCAGGTCAACAAGGCGCAGAAGGGCCGCCGCCGGTGCGCGCCTGCTGAACTCAGCTTGCTGCCTGCTGCGACGGTGCAATGGTGGACAGCTGGTTCTGGCGTGTTGCGGCTGCTCGCAGCTTTGCCTGCTGCTGCTTGCCACATGGTGCTGCCGGAAGCGCTGCTGCGCGCATGGCTTGAAAGCGCTTGGGCAGTGTGGCATGCACAATTGGTAAAGCGCAGCACTGCTGTGCGCAGCTTGGAGGGACGCTGCTGCCCGGGCGTTGCCCGGAGCCAGCAAACAGCCTGTGTTGGAGAACCGTCGCCAGTCCTTGTGGCTCTGCCAGCCAAGCAGTCGACAGTGGCAGGCAATACTCTATCTCCCGCTTCCCTCTCCTCCTTCCCCCTCTCCTGCTCCCATCGCTCACCTGCCGCCCACCCCTGCCTGCCCTTTTCTGCAGGACTTACCGCGCGCACGGCCGCATCAACGCCTACATGTCCAGCCCCTGCCACATTGAGCTGATCCTGGCGGAGCGCGGGCAGGCGGTGAAGGCCGAGGCGGTGCGTCCTGCTGCTGCACTGTGCTGTGGGCCGCCGCTGCGCTGCCTGCTGCTGCTGCGCTGTGTGCTGCTGCTGTCGCTGCTGCTCTGTGTACCCGGGGCTAGGGGCGGTACATCACACTGAGTGGTGTGCTGCGCTGCACTGCTGCCATAAGATGGCATGCTCTCGGCTGAGATGGGGTTTCAGGCCAGAACTGGGCCCTGCTGCACCCTCCCATCTGACCGTCCTCCCCCACCGCCCTCCCCCTCCTGCAGGAGGACAAGCGCCGCAAGCTGAGCAAGAAGGAGCTGGCCAAGAAGCTGCGCAGCGGCACCACCAGCAAGAGCAGCTAGGCGGCCGCCCACGGAGCGGCAGCCTGCGGCGGCGGTTGGGGGCGGCGCCTGAGCGCTGCAACGCCGCCGCCACGCGGTTGCATGAGGAACCAACAACACATGTAACGCCCTAGTCCTTCAGTCTTCAGTTTTGGATGCTACAAGAGAGCTGGTGTGGCTGGGAAGGGCGAAAGGCTTTCTGAGGTCGACGTGCGATGGCTGGGCGATGGCTGACTGGGCAGCGCGCGCAGCGGGCATCCTAAATGCGTGGGGTGGCGGCTGCCCGGGTGCATTTCCGCCGTGTCTTGAGCTGCCCCGAGCGGAGTGCCGCCTTGCCTAGCCTGCCGAGGTCCGTCCTGGGCACAGGAGTTCAGGGGAGGGTGCTGACTGGGCCCTTTCAGCAGCGCGTTGTAGCGACTCCCCGTGTCGTGCAGCCTCTTGGCGGGCCACGCAGGGGCGCGCGCGGCCCAGCCAAGGCTTCCGGAACGCCGCTGCCCCGTTTCCACCTGCCGTCACCGCTCACGCTGCCGCTCGCGCTCGCCGGCACTATCTCCCCTCTGCCGCAGGCCTCGCGACCCGCGCTTTCACCCAGTGCCACCATGTCCAGCACCGACCGCCCTCGCGTGACCGCTGAGCGCCTGAGCGACGCCGACCAGCTTGCGGAGCGCACCCACTTCATGTCCATCGGTGCGTGTCTTGTGTTCCGACTCGGTCGGTTGGGCCAGTTTGTGCTGCGCGGCGCAGGCAGAAGGACGGGCAGGGGCATCTCAGCGAGAATGACTTCCAACTTGTCCTGAACTCATTCAGTCAGCAACAAGCCTTGATGGGCACAACATTCCAACCGCCGTCCCTCGAACGTCCCAACCGCAGGCACGGGTGCGACCGCCGGCCGCCGGCCGGGCGCCGAGGAAGACGACTTCCTGCCCACCATCGCCAGTGAGTCCAAAGTCCTTGTGTTCAGCTCTTGCTTTAGATCCATCCGCCTCAACAGAGGCCCTCAGTTCAGCCTCAACAGAGGCCCCCACAGCCCCACAGGGCGTCAGCCTCACCAGAGGCCCCCCAAATCAGCCCCACAGGGCTGTCAGCCTCCACAGAGGCCCCCCAAGTCAGCCCCACAGGGCTTCCAGCCTCCACAGAGGGCCCCCAAATCAGCCCCACAACTTCCACCCTCCACAGAGGCCCCAACCCAGCCCCACAGGGCTCCATCTGCTGTGCTGCTCAGCCTCACCAGAGGCCCCATGCCTGCCTGCCCCGACCTCCTAGCCAGTGCTAGGTTGTACGTGAGCTGAGTCTTCCTTCAAGCCATCCCCCTGTGCCTCTGCTCAAGCCTTGCACTCAATGCGTTCTGCGCCTCCCCCTCCCCCCCTCCCTGCCGCCCCCTTGCAGCCTCCTCCTCAGGCCCCGTCGGCCCCAGCAGCCACAAGCTGAGCCGCCACAGCTACGGCCCCTCTTCCCCCTGCAGCCCGGTGAGTGCGCCAGTTAGCTGTGTCGTCAAGGCTAGCTCGGCGTGCCGTTCCAGGGGTGCAATGCAAGGGTGGTGCGGGTGACTACATTGCCAGAATACAGCAGCCCGTTGCTTGGGGTGCAGCTCAGCTGGCCTCTGTGTTGCGCGCCGCACTCACCAGCCTGCCGTGGCACCAACCCCCTGCAGCACTCCCCGCGCGTGGGCGAGGTGTGGCGCACAGGTCAGGCGGCGGTGTATGGCGGCTGGTTCCGCCCCAGCCCCAAGCCCAAGACGCAGGGGCAGCAGTGAGGCGGGGCCGGCGCACAACAGCCCTGGCCACGGCGGCTCGCAAGCTGGCTTGCCAGCCCCACAGCGGCAGGGCAGGTAGCCTCGCTCCATCTTGGCACCAGCCCGGCTGGCAGCGGCACGCGCTCAAAGCAGCACAGCAAATGATGACCAGGCGGGATGCCAACCTCACAGTAGCGTGTGTTTCCAGTTTTGATGCTCGGTTTTTGGAACCCAGATTTTTTCCACTGCTCCTCTCAGCCCGACTCAGCCCATCTGACTTGCACCCCTGCATGCTTTCTGGCCCTGAACCATGCTCCTCGGTCCATTTCATTGACACCTAGCGACTTGTTACACGCAAAAGACAGGCAGATGGTATGGGTGGGCAGCGGTGGTGGGCATCAGTGCTGATCACGGCATGCAAGAGCAGGATCAAGAGTGTCTGCCTTCATTATGAACCGAACAATCGCAAATCAACGGTGCATTGGCTGACCTAGCAAGGCGCAAAAATGCCGGACAGAAGAATGGAAGGGGTGGCAGAGGGGCGGAGGCCGCCAAGGGGATTGCATGGGAACCGAAGTGGGATGGACCGGGGGTGTTGGTGATGTGCAGGCAGAATCAAAGAGCTGAGATGCACAAATGGCCGGAATAAGTTGGCAGTCGGAATGGTTTGAAATGGTGCACATGGGAATCTGCGTTGCGCCATGCCAGCTGGCTTGCCGCTGTGTTGCGCGGCATCACGGCAGCGGGCTCAACCGAACTGCGCGTTATGTTCATTCCAACGCGGATGGGCTCACTTGGCGGTGCCGACGCTGAACACTCCCAGCCCGCCGTTCTGACCATCCACTCCTTCATAGGCCACCAGCACGATGGGCACCCGCCCCTCCTTGCGCCCGACCTTGAAAGTATAGCTGGTGAGTGGGTTGAGCGGGTGGGAGGAAGGGTGATGGGACAATGGGCAGCGAAGTGGGTGCGAAGGAAGGATGGAGGGTCCCCCGGCAGGAGCATGCGATGAACACAACAGAGTTGCAAGTTTGCATGCAGCAGAGCGCACACACCTGGCATAGGTGATGCCCTCCGGGCCCCTGAACCGAGTGTTCTCGTCGGCAGCATTGGCCTGGCACGGGGAGGCAGGGTGGCTGGCGTGAGAGCATGGGAGAGCATGGAATGAGGCAGGGCGGGCCGTCGCTTGTTGCCACTCCAAACCCAGCCGCTCCACCAAAGTGCTGCAGGACTGGCGCATGTGCAGCATTTCCAGCTCAAACGGGGCACGCCAGGCGGGCAGGCCGGCAGGCGCACCTGGGGAGGCATGGCCAGCGACTGGAAGGTGGGCGCGAAGGGGTTGCTGATGTCGAAAATGAACACGGCACCCAGGCGCTCAGTGGTCAGGAACAGGCAGCGGCGGTGCGAGCCGGCGGCGCAGGGGCCAATCGCCTGCACGAATGGATGGGGGCGCAGGAAAGCCGGGCCCGGGGTGGGTGCAAGAGGGATGGCCCGACAGCTCATCATTGCCAGGCGCTTCCTCTTCAGCTCTCTGCATTGCTTGCGAGTGAGCAATTGGTCCACTCCCCCCTGCTTCCCGTGCCCCGCCTCACCACCCCCTCCGGCTCCGGTCCCTTGTTGTCGCTGCGCTTGTCCTTGCTGTCGGTGGTGCCCTCCGAGTTGAACAGGGCGGGCAGCTGGGCGGCAGAGATGGTCTCCAGCAGGGAGCCAGAGTCGTAGACCCGGGACAGGGTCTGGACACGGGTCCTCCTGTACTGCTGATCCAGCCTGGTGCGTGAGGCATGGGAAGAGGGCATGGGAGGGGGACCCGTCACATGCGCTGTGCCGCCACGCAGCACACCAGGCAACGGTGTGCAAAGCAGGCAGGCCCAAGCAGGGCGGCACGGGTGGGCGGCGCTTGCGCACAGCTGGCTCAGTGCTAGATTACGGTGAGCTGCCTCCCACCT
>VFQQ010001479.1_pt1 | contig 32350 bp, 53 predicted proteins | sample 3512341 | NCBI WGS metagenome assembly VFQQ01 (sample SAMN10412373, study PRJNA504923) | tailings metagenome | isolation source: Relicate 2 Philex TSF1 revegetated site | place: Philippines: Tuba, Benguet | collected 2017-08-29
TCTGCAGGCGGGGTTTGGGTGGCGGGCAGGTGCAGGGGCGGCAATGACGGTGGCAATTGAGGCAGCCCCAGCTTGCAGCAGTGGTTTCTTGGCGCAGCTGAGCAGATCTGGCCACCTGCCTGCAGGAATGTTCATCCAGCCAGCCAACAGCGGCACAGCATCCCGCCCTGGCCTGTGCCTGCACACCTGCGTGGCGCCCACAGACAGGCAGTTCTTGGCGTTGGCTGGTGAAGTCACTGTGTAGTCGCCTGCAAAGCGCAAGGGTGGGCGGGCATGGCATGGGTGGACAGGGCAGCGCAGAGGGTTGCATGCCGCTGCTCAGTTCAGTAGCTGCCTGCCTGGCAACACTGCAGACACCAGAGCCCAGCCGCTTTAAACCTGCTGCGCGCCCACCGTTGCGGCTGGCCCCTGCGGGGCTGGCCATGGTGCCGGGCTTGGCCTTGCCGCCGTCGTTGCCGGCGGCAAAGATGGGGAGGAAGTCGGGGTTCTCCCACGAGTACAGGTCCACCTGAGGCAGGAGGGTGGCACACAAGCAATGCAGACGGTCAGGAGTGGGATTGCAACTGTGGATTTGAAGGGCCGCCAGCCGGCTAGCACGACTGCCCACTGCCAGCCTCCCCCCTGCCCTGCCCTGCAGCAGCGCACCTGCCGTGCCAGGAAGTCGTAGTAAATGTTGGTGGCGCCCCACGAGTCTGCGCACCAGGGTGGGAAGCATGCATAAGTGAGGTGCCAAGGCAACCGCCACAGGCAGCGTGTGATGCACAGGCAGCGCCGCACAGCGATCATCCCAGGCAGGCAGCACCTCCCCCTTGTCGCTGTGCTTCCCTGCTGTCCAGCTCCTCCCCTCCCTGCCCCTTGGCCCCACCGCACCCGAGTGGATGGCGGCGCCCACGCCAGAGGTGTAAGGGAAGTACGAGTTGGCCAGGTCGCTGGGAGTGGAAATTGTGTCGCTGCTGCTGTCGCCCAGGTCTGCAGGCCACAGAGGACAGGGCAGAGGGCAGGTGGCGTGAGGTGCCTTCAGGCAGCAGTGCGCCTAGCCGATGCACGCAGCAGCCCAAACACGACGGTCACATGCCGCATCCCACACCCACGTCAATGAATGTGTTCTCGCTCCACACCTCAACGACAATCCCTGTACCACAAACCCTGTCCCAGACCCCAGCACCCACCGATGAACGCAATCTTGGCGTCGGGCGCCATGCCCACATAGCCGCCCGAGGGCTTGGAGTCCAGGCTGGTGCCGTAGGGCATGCCCACCAGCGTGCCGCTCACGTGCGTGCCGTGGCCGTTGGAGTCTTCGGTGTCGGCGTAGGCCCGGTAGTAGCTGCACAGGGCGAGGATACTCCAGCAGGGGTCAGCATGGGCATGCAGGCAGCACCGCGAATAACGGGCATGCGTGTGCAGAACAGCAGCCAAGCGAGGAGCAAGTCACAGCAGCACACATCCCCAGTGCTGGGTTGGACATCCCCCACGCACAGCAACCCTGGATTATGCACCCCGCCAGATCAGCAGCGCACCGGATCTTGCGGTGGTCGGGCGAGTCAAAGGTGCGCTTGCCATCCACCACCGCCACCTTCATGTCGATGGCGGGGTCCACAAAGAAGCAGTGGTACACGTCTGGGGAGGAGAGAGGGGGGCAGGGAGACGGAGAGTGGGAGCTTGCATAAATTCCAGGGTGCATGCATCTAGGAGCCACGCTGCATGTGCAGGGCTGCTGCAGTTGCACCAGCTCCATGGCTAGACAGCTGCTGGCTGCGGGCCAAAGCCATCCTATCAACCCTGCCCGCACCTAGCCCGCTGTCTCCGCAGCCGATGACCTGGCCGCGCCCCGTGATGCCTGCCGCCCACAGCGGGTGCAGCGCAGCGTCCAGCATGGCGCTGTCGCGGGGAAAGGGCCGCGCTGACTGCACACAGGTGGTGAGGCGCGGGGCAGCAGCTATGAAAAGAAGCTGTGTAAAGAACTGGCTGGTGGCTGAACAGCAGCGACACTTAGGGATTCAGCAGCAAAACTACAATAGGACAGCATCACGGTCAGCAAAGCGCAGAAGCAACGCCCTATGGCAGCGGCAGCAGCTGCAACACCTGCAGCAGCAGCAGCTCGAAGGCGGCGGCAACAGCAGCCAACAAGTTACCCCTCCGCCCCCCACCTGCGTGATGGAGCTGGCCTGCGCGTTGTTCAGCCGCAGCTTGGGTGCGGGGTCCACCCAGTGCACCGCGGGCCGCTGCGCCAGCCACTGCAGCACGCGCCCCAGCTGCTGCGCCGGCGCCAGCACCAGAGCAGTCTCTGGAGAAGTGCGCTGCACGCGGGCGCCAAATAGGCGTTCCAGCTGCGGCGCCCAGTCGGCGGCAGCGCCCGCCCCTGCGTCCTGCGCCTGCCGCTGCAGCATCACACGGCGGGTGCGCGGCGCCTCCGCCTCTGCTGCAAGGCCCCGACTGGCGGCAGGCACCGCCAGGCTGGGGAAGCTAACTGCCGCGCCTATGAGCAGCTGCTGCGAGGCGGCGTCCCACTGCGCCGCCACCGGCAGCTGCGCCAGCACCGCACGCACCGCTGCCTGCGTGGCATTGGCTGTCAGCTGGCCGCGGTAATACCGCCGCTGCTCCAGCTGCTCTAGGATGGGCCGCCACTCGGGCGCTAGCCGGTCCTGCTCCTCATGTAGCGCCTGCATAGAGGGGTTGGTGCAGGGGGAGGGGGGCGGGCATGTGGGCTATGTTGGCGGGGAACCGCAGCAGGCGTGGTGGGCTGGTGGCTGCCGCGAGGAAGGTGCAGCAGAGTAGCAGGGCCACAGCAACAACTGTGTGGCATTCACGTGCATCAGCGCCTGGCAAGCAGCACGACAGCTCTAAATTCGCAGCTACACTGCCGCACCACAAGGCGACCTGCACTCATCCCCCACAGCCAGCTCACCAGGCGCAGCACGGCTGGGTGCGCCTCCAGCGCGGCAGCTCGCTCCGGACTGCCCACCAGCAGCAGCGAGCTGTCGGGGACGTAGGCTGCCACATGGCAGCCTGCCGCCTCAACCGCTGCCACCAGCTGTGTTCGGCCGTCGGCGCTCAGCTGCGGCGTGTGCGTGAGCAGCAGCTGCTGTGCGCCGCGCAGCGTGCCCCACGCCTCGCTGCGCGTGTGGTGCTCCCGTGGTGCTTGCTGCTCCAGCTGCTGCTGCAGGAGGCGCCGACCGGCGTGCTCCCTGCGGGGCAGAACACGAAGAGGGGGAGTGAGTGCTGGCACAGCACGCTGCGGCGGTTGGCGGCGGCGCCCGGACACGGCCGCCTCAGCAGCGGCCCAGCCGGAAGCATTGGCACACTCAGATGAGCGCCACACGCTTGGGCAGCACCCCTAGGTGATGCTACAATGAGTGCGCCGCGCTGTGGAAGCTGGGGCAGCAGGTGCCCGCCCGTGTGTTGGGCAGCGGCGGCGGTCCAGTCACCTCGGCCAGGAGGCGGCTTGGGGCGGTACTACAGAGCCCCAGCCACTGACAACAATCATGGCATTGCATGGCAGCAAGCAGGAGCTGCAGCAGCAGCGGCAGCGAGTCGAACTTGCCGCGTGCGAAGCGTCCTGGTGCGCAGGCGCACGGCGGGCAGCTCCGAGGCGTGGATGCACAGCGCCGAAGCCGCCAGGAACAGGCAGAGCAGCCACGCAAGGGCTCTGCTGGCCATAGTTGCAGTAACTGGTCGAGGGTGCCTGGAGCGCGTCGCTAGGTGCGCATGTCGATGTCTGCTCTTATTGAAGCGCTGCTGTCTCAAACTAAGCGCTGGAGAGGGTGGGCCGCGGGCCCATGTCGAAGCGAGCGCAGCAGGCAGCACGGGCGGTGACTGCAGGCGCCCAGCGCCCCATCGCACGCTGCTGCAGCACCGGCACGCGTGATCAGAGCCGCACATTCGCCCAGCCGGCCCCGACACGCTCGCCCCGCCCGAACTGCTGCACAGCACTGGCAGCGTCCATCGCGCTCCGTCAGCCCCAGCATGTCGCAGTCGTCCGACGATGTGCCGCTGGCGCAGCTCAAGGAGCGGGGCGCCCCCGCCGTGGACTCGGCAGCCCCAGCGCCGCAGGCGGCCGCGGGGGTGAAGGAGGAGCAGCCCCAGGCGCAGCAGGAGCGGCAGCAGCAAGCGGCGGCACCCGCAGCAGCGCCAGCGGCCGCCAAGCCGCCGGCGGCGGCAGGCGGCGACGACGGCAGCTCCAGCGACGACGACGCGCCGCTGCTGGCACGCAAGGCCGCCGTCAAGCAGGGTGGGTGTGCCTGGAGGGCTTTTAGGATTCGAGGGTGCCAGCGCTGCAGCCATGCCCCTCTGCGCGCCCCACGCTGCTGCCATGTGCCATGTTCTCGTTGTCGCCTTGCACCCAACCCGCCAATGTCGCTGCCCCCCGTCCATCCCCATGCCATGCGCCTGCAGAGCCCAAGTCGCAGAGCAAGCCGGCGTCCAAGGCCAAGGCGGCAGCAGCGGTGAAGAAGGTGGGTGCAGCTTGGCTGCCGGCTGGGGCGCAGCGGCCCGCTGCCAATGTGTCGGTTGGGAGCCATTCGCCTGCCTGCCACCCACGCTTCACCTGCATACACCGGTCAGGCAACCTGCCTGCGCTGCTGGGCCACCCTACCTCTGCACAGGAGCTGGCCTCAGGGGAGAAGCCGGCAGCAAAGAAAGCAGCGGCAGCCAAGAAGGCGGCACCCGCCAAGGAGCGCAAGGCGGCGGCCAGCAGCAGCACGGCGGAGGGCAAGGTGTGTTCTCGATGCCGCAGCTGCAGGCCTGCCTGGCAGAGTGATGGGCGGTGGATGCATGGTGGCAGCGTAGCTGCGTTGTTTGGCAGGCAGCATGGCCGCACCTGCCTCTGCCGAGCTGCTTGGTGTGCTGCTGCCCATGTGGTTGCGCCGTTGCGGCCATTCCATTGTTGGCTGCTGGCTGGCTGCAAGCATCATTGCTCCCTTGTCCTATCACCGACCTTGTGCAGCCCAAGAAGAAGTTTGACCTGCCGGGCCAGACGCGCGACACGCCCGCTGAGGTGCGCCGGCCTGTGCTTGGTGTGCAGCTGGATCTGCTGGACAGCTGCTGCTGCTGTTGGTCAGCTGATGCGCCTGTGCACTCCGTTCAGCTTTTCAAGTCGTATTTGCTGCTGTGCGTCACTCGCAGAACGACCCGCTGCGCCGCTTCTACACCAGCCTGAAGCAGCAGCGCCCGGACAGCGAGATGGCCACCAAGTGAGTTGTGTGAACTGCTGGCAATTTGTACAGGGTAGTTGAGCATCACTGTTTCCCAGGAGCGACTGCTTGCAACCTGCTGTGTGGGTGGAGTGGAGGTGCATGGGCAAGTCACGCTTCTGGTTTGATTCTGAAGCCGCCAGCCCCGACCCGACCCCTGCCCTGCCCACTCGGACCACCCCCGCAGGTGGTGCGTGCAGAACGGGCTGCTGCCGCGCGAGGAGGCGGAGGCCTGGCTGCTGGAGCAGGCGCAGGTGCGGCCGCTGCAGGGCTTGAAACCCGCACTTGCCGCCGGGGCAGCATGCACTGACCATGGCATCAGAGCTGGACTTGGATGCGCCACGCACCAGCCCGAGCCAGAGTCTCCTGACATCTGCGCCTCGCACTTCACCACCACCTCCCCGCAGAAGAAGGGCGGCGGCAAGTCGCCCTCCAAGCCCGCAGCCAAGCGGCCCAGCAAGGCGGCAGAGCCCAAGCGGAAGCGTGCGGCGGCGGACGACAGGTGGGTGGATGCAGGGTTTGTGGTGAGCGAATGCAAGGCGGGTAACAGGTGAGCGGTTGTTGAAAGCTACCTTGGCAGCAGTTGGAATGCAGGTGCACAGTATCTGGCAGATGCCTAACATTACCCCCGCCCAGCCTGCCTTCCTGCCTGCCGCAGCGAGGACGAGGACGCGCAGTTCAAGCCGGCAGCCAAGAAGCCAGCAGCCAAGAAGCCGGCAGCCAAAAAGCAGCCAGGTGGGGATGTGCAGCACAGGCTGGCGGTTGTGTTGTCCTGCTGCAGGCGTGGATGCGCATGCCGCTGCTTGCCGTTGCTCCGCTGCGTGCGCTCTCTCTCCAGCCACACCGCCATGCTAAGCTGAAGCTGACGTGGCGTATGCCATGGTAGTGTAGCGCGGTGACCCCAGCCCCGCTCCTGCCTGCCCTGTGCAGTGGCGGATAGCGATTCTGATGATGCCATCATTGACGCCAAGCCAAAGAAGGCAGCGCCTGCAAAGAAGCCGGCGGCGGCAGCAGCCAAGAAGCCGTCGCCAGCGGCCGGCAAGCCCAAGCCCTCGCGGGACGTGGCATTCGCAGACGGCGGACTGGGTGCGCTGGGCTGGTGCTTTAGTGGGGTGTGGCATGGCATGTCCTGCTGCTGCCAGGCTGGCACCCAGTATGTGTCCAGCATGCATGTGCACAGCCTGTGCGCCTGCAGTGGCGGCAAGCAGGGCGCCTGCGCACCACACCTGCACACTCACTGCTGCTCGCCCTGTTACTGCACCGTGTGCTCCGCAGAGGGCAGCGACAGCGAGGACGATGTGCCGCTGCTGGCACGCAAGGCCAAGGCGTGAGTGGCAGCACCTTGATAAGCAACAGCACACCTGACTAGCAGCGGCTCGACAGGCAGGCAGCAACTATACTAGTAGGCAGGCAGACTTCACCAACAGCTAACTGACGCAGTTTTGGGCACTCAGGGCCGCCGCTGCGGCTGGCTGCTGCACTGAGTAGTGCTCCCCAGCAGTAACATTTCATTGACACCACAAGCAACCTTCGCGTTTGTAATTGCTGGTGACATCATTTCGTCTGAAGCGATGCGATGGTTACATAGCAAGCGTGGACAGGATTTCGCAAAGGCTGACAGCAGAATTAGATGGCGACAAATCACAGAATCACGGATGAAAGTGGTTGGTGGTGCAAAGTCCATCGTGTCAAGGCCGCTACCGGCCTACACCTCGTCCTCAGCAGTTGGGTCCCCACCAATGTCTGCAAGCAGGCGGACCGTCAGTTAAATCGAGGTTACTGTTTCAACAGCGCATCTCAGCAGGGGGAATGATACCGGCGCACGCTCTACCCTTTTACTCCCACTGTGCCTCCCAGAGTAAAGCTCACCAGGAGTTGGGCAGGCAGGGTCGGTCAGGCCTGCAGCTGCCTTGTTCTGCATGCAAGGAGACAACAGAAACGTGTGTGAATAAAACGTGACGGACGGCAGGGCATGCTGCCAGCAGTGCCTGGCAGGGCAGGTTGCGCTAGAAAGGCAGTGCTTGAGCGTAGTCAGAGCATCACTGCCCCTTGAGCACTCACAGCGCAGCACTGGTCAAGGTTTCTGGGCTTGACAGTTGAACAGTCTGCTGCGGCGCTGGGGTTGTTGTTGTTGTTGGCGATGCTGCTGGTGTCAATATCAGGAGAGGGCGAGGGGCTGGGGGAAGGCGGGGAGTTGCCCGGGCACGAGTCGTCCGGAATGCCCTTCTGCTTGGAAGGGGAGGAGGGGCATGGCACACTACTGGTCAGGCATCGCACTGCAGCACCTGGCGCCGCATGCCAGCTGCATGGCAGGAACCCGCATGGCAGCGTAAGCTGTCCGTCTACGCTGCAGCTGCCGCAGCTGCAGAATTCACACCCACTTCCCCCTCTACCCTCCTTTTCTTTTCCCATCACTGCTTTTCCCTCAGTCCCAGGCTGACTCCTGGGGGTCTGTATCGCAAGCTCCGTTGCGGATATGCAGACTGTAAACCCGAAAATGGAATGGAAATGGCTGCCAGCGTTCTGCACCTGCTTCTTCCAGTCGCAGCATTCGACCACTTGGGTGGGGTCCTGGATCGCGCCGCACACGTCCGGCTGGGTGGAGCAGGACGGATCGAACAAATTGTTGTCCTTCTTGTAGAAGCAGCCTGTTGGGGGAAAGGGTTGCATATAAGGGAGCAGCGAAGATGAGTGGGGCAGAGGTGGGTGGTCAGGCAGCGGACCGGGAGCACGTGAGAGGAAGGCGAAACCAGCGCGCAGGTCTGGGCAGGCCTGTGGTGGACAGCCATGCGTACCACGGCACATTTCTGCAAGGGCTCACATGTCTTCTTGGACTGTGAGGGATAGGCTGAGCAGTCGGCGCTGATGTCTGGGCACGTGGGGTCCGCCTCGCCACTCTGGTCCTTGCCCAGGCAGCCTGCAGAACATTGGTACCATGCACAGGCTGCGGCCGGTGAAGACAGCGCTTTGCCTTGGGGTTCACCGCTATTGCCATGCAGCTGAACATGGTGCGAATTGCAACGAGCGCCTGCCCGCGGGCCGCTTACATTTGAAGACCTGGTCGGGGCTGCGCGAGCCGCAGTCGTTGCCAGGAGTGGGAGACGGCGGCGGGGAGGGCGGAGGCGGCGATGAGGGCGGCGGCGGCGGGGACGAGTCCTCCACAGGACTTGGCGGGGGTGGCGGTGATGGCGAGGGTGGGGGAGGTGGCTGGCACGAGGCGTCGTAGATGAACTTCGCCTCCTTGTCTGCGGGTGGACGAACCAAAACAGAGCAGCAGATTTCAGGTTGGCACTGCTGTAACTACTACCGGCGTGGCAAACTGCTCAGGTACAATTGACAACCACTACGAGGCGACGTTTGAATGTGGTGGGCATGTGAGCTGGCAGTGCACATGCAATGTGAGCAATTGCCTGCTGCAACGCACCATCGCAGCAGGCCTGGAAGGACTGGGTTGGCCACTTGCTGCATGCCTGGTCCATCGAAGGGCAACTGCAGAGGGCATGACCCGACAGCGCGCCAGGTGGGCAACGTGCAGCGGTGGCGCTTCAAAGCGCAGCTGTAGCGACAGTAGCCAGTGGTACTTGCAGCAGCTATATATACACCATGCACAAGGGCCCTTCCATTTCCCCGAGCGGCTCCAAGGCATACTTGTGCGCTGCCACCTGCCTGGCATCATATTCCCGGGTTGCCTCCTTCTCGGCGCAGCAGCTGTAGAAGTTGGCTGGCCCCTGGCTGCTGCACTCCTTGCCCTCAATCGGGGGTGGCGGGGGCGCGGTGCAGCTGGGATCGTAGATGCCACGATGGTACTTGTCTGTGCAGGCAGGGGGATCATGGACAGGGAAGCAGGCTTGGCAGTCTGTTCTATGCAATGTGCAATGTGTGCTGAGCCCTTGTGCCCAAAGTTCCAAAGGCTGGATGGTGCACCTTAACACACAGCAGGGCCTCTGGGCATTCCATACTCCGGCGCAGGCTTTCCCTGCAATGGCACACTTGCTCAGCCTCACCCGCGCAGCAAGAGGTGTAGGATGCAGCGGGCCACTTGGCACACTGCTGGTCCATTGGCGGGCAGGAGCTGCAAGCAGCAAGGAACACACCAGCAGGCCTAGGCACCCAAGTCAGGCAAAGCATGGTACACACATGAGTGCAGAGCAGTTGAGCCGGTCTTTCCTTCTGTAGCCTCACCCAAGAGCCTGTGCATGCCGGTTCATCTGCCCGCTGTGTCCAAACAAGTTTCCTGGAACTACCCAGCTGTCACTCACGGGTCTGTCTGGCCATTGACGGCCTTGTTGAGGCAGCAGGTGTAGAAGTTGGCAGGCGGGTAGCTGGCGCACTGGCTGCCAAATGGAGGCGGCGGCGGAGGCACGTTGCACGTCCTGCGGCAGAAAGGGGCAGGGAGGCACGCAGTCGTGCCGACGTTGCCTCCTGTGGCGCCAGCAGTACGCTTTAGCACATGCAGTGCTTCTGCTGCTGCATGCATCCGCTGCATCTCTCCACTCCACACCTGTCGTAAATGCCGCTGGCAGCCTTGTCGGCGCAGCAGGCCTTGACGGAGGCTGCGGGCCACTGCGTGCACAGCTGCGTCATGGGCGGACAAGTGCTGTCTGCCTGCCCGATGAGCGCCTTGGCTGCAGGGCAGAGACAAGCAGCAGAATGGCTTCTAATGTCAGCTGTAAACCCCGGTGTGCATGTGAGACACATCATGCAGATGCAGCCGGGCAGCTAGTACTGCACTCAATTCGCAGCACGCTTACTCTTGCAGCACGTGTACAGGTTGGCGGGGCCCTGGCTGGTGCAGGTGGTGCCCACAGCTGGCGGCGGTGGGGGAGGCGGGGGGTGAGGGGGCGGCGGGCTCGGCGGTTTGGGTGGCGGATTTGGGCTGGGGCTTGGTGGCGGCGGCGGGCACGGAGGCGGGCCACCCTTGAAGAAGGTGTTGTTGTTGCACTCCGGCTGCACCCACTGGCTGCCGTTCAGCACGGGGAAGCTCTTGCTCCAGCCAAAGATGTTGGAGCCGCTGCTGACCGACCACTCAATGCCCTGCACACGAAACAGGCTGGTAAACATGATGACTGCAGGCAGGTAGAAGAACTCAAAAGGGAGAGAGCCCATTGCAGATTACAGCTGCGCACAATCAGTGGACAACATCCCTGGAACAGCACAAGTGCAACACCCAAACGGCTCCCCCACACCTGGAACGACCACTGGTTGAGCAGGCAGTAGTCTGCACAGGCCACCACATCATTCAGCGCCTGTGATTTGGCGGCTGACACGCAGGCTGGGGTGGTGGGCAGCACGTCCAGCAGCTTGAACTGCAAGGCAAGGGTAAAGGAGGGAAGCAGGGTCAGCTGGCGGGTGGCACCTGTGAGTTGCTGAGGCAACTGCAGTGATGGCAGAAGCACTGCTTGCTATCGGCAGGAGCGCTGCTTGCTATCGGCAGATCAAACCGACCCCGGCCGCCTAAGTGCTCACGTCATAGTATCCGGTGGTCGTGACCTGCACCCCTGTGTCCGCATCTGCAGGCACGTCCAGCCCAGCCTCGCTGTAGGCCTGCGGGTGCACACAGGAAACACGTGTGGAAGCAACGGTCAGATTGATAGCCGCAGTTCAACTCGACCCGGCAGTTGCACAAGCCCAGCAGCAGCCTGCAACCCAACTCAACCTGCCACGCACCCGTAGCATCCCACCCCCACCTGCAGCGGCGTGTAGCCGGTGGTGAGGCTGTTGGCGCAGAACATGCCGCCCTGCACGCTGATGGCCTCGCCAAACCAGGGGGCCAGCGAGTTAAGGGCGTCCACAGTGGCGCCGCCCTGCAGAGGGACATGCATGTGTGGGTTGGAATGAAGTGGTGGAAAGAGAAGGAAAGCAGCCGCTGCTGAATGAGATGGCCGATGGCGGCCTCGAGACAGCAGCCGCACAAACACTCAGCAACACCTTCCAGCAGCAGCGCCTTCCAGCAACGGCAACCGCCATCTGCGGCAGCATCCTTCCACAGCACCTTCTGTAGGCGGGGGGAAGCAGAAACTTCAGTCCACCCCTCTTGGCCCCCACCTGCAGGCAGAACTTGGTGGGCACGTCTACGTCCCAGGCCAGCTCGTCCTTCAGGTCGGACGCGCCGTAGCCACCCAGAGGGTCCTGGTAGCCGCATGCCGGCATCCTGTAGTCCGCAGCCTGCGCAGTTAAGCAGCCAGCTTTGCGAACAGGTGAACGTCGACGCAACATCCCATCCAGCAACGGTGGCGCTTGCATGCAGCCCCGCCTGCCACGCTTGGCTTTCCCTCGTCGCAGCAGCCGCCCACAAGTGCAGCAGCTGCTCACCTTGGTGATGGGGTTGCTCTGCAGCTCAGCAGTCACGTTGGTGGCAGGCGTGAGGCAGATGGCTGCAGTGACACCGCTGTCGCCCAGCTGGAACGTGAAGCAGCACTGCTGCGGCGAGTCCTTGCTGGGGGCCGTCACAAACGTGGACAGCGCTGCAGGCGGCGGCGAGGCAATAGTGCAGGGTGTTGGGTGTTAAAACCAAGGTCGCAAAACCAAAGTCACAGAGCCAAAGCCGCAAACCCAAAGCCGCAACCCAAAGCTTACACATGTGGCTTGCGCTGTTTCCCACCTTGCATGTTTGTGGTGTCCAGCGGCTGGCCGCCCTTGCCGTTTGATGGGTTGACGCATTGAGCATACTGCGCCGGCTTCAGCGACGCTGCAGCATATGGTGGATCGGGCAGGTGTGCCTGGGTTTGTGTGTTGCAGCCGTGCCAGGGCCTTGCCGCTGCTTGAGAGCCCAACAAAGCATCCTGCACATGTGTTTTCCGCGCCAGCACTGCCACCACCTGCAGCAGACCATCTCTCACAAGCTCAGCAGTGCGGCTCACCCGGGTCAACCGTCAGCACGTTGTTGCGCAGCTTGGTCTCCACCGTGGCCGCCGCCTCCTTAGCCAGCTGCGCATTGCAGTACAAGTACGGCTCCGCGGGGTTGCACAGGCAGTCCTTGGCCTGGAAGTTGGTGGCGGTGGCCCGCTCGCAGTCGCTGGCCCTGCAGGTGGCGGCAGGGGGTGCAGGTCATGCAGTGAAGGCTGTGCTGCGAGAGGACTGCAGATTGCCGTGGAAGCTGTGCAGCATATCAGAGCCCCACAGCAATTGCAGCCGCCCCATCCCACCCCATTTCACCCCCACCTGTAGGTGGCGTTGAGCTGGTCCTGCAGCTGGATCAGCGGGGAGTCGTTCGGCTGGCTCACTAACACAGTGGCCGTGCTGTTGGCCGAAAAGCCGTCGGTCAGCAGCCTGAAGCGGCAGAGGTAGGGAGGCCGCAGATGCAGGCCAGTCAGCAAGCAGGCAGCTGATTGGCAGCGACAAGGCGTGACCGAGTAGCAGAGCGTACGCATGCAGGCAGCACATGGGAACCGCTCTTGCACCAGCGGCCAGCAGGTGCAGGAACAGCTTGAGCCCACCTGCCCAGCTGCTCGTGCGCCAGGTCGCAGGTGGGGTCGTCGCTGCCGCAGTTGGACTCGTAAAAGTTGTCCCATGCGTCTGCCACGACCTGCGCATAGCCGTCCTGCAGATCGCTGGCGCCCTTGGTGTTGGCGGCCAGGAAGTCGGAGAACAGCTTCTGGTTCTGCGGGTGTGAATGAGGAGGAGTCGGCAACACTCAGCGAGTCAGAATGTCGGGCTATGTACTGGGTGCTTCAGGTCAGCTGCCCTGCTGCCCATCCTGCCAGCATCAGCCCCTCCTCCCACCTGCAGCAGCTGGCCGTTGGCCACGGTGTTTCTGTCGGCCTTGGTGCCTGCCGGGCAGGCGGAGGCCTGCACGCCACGCATGACTTGCATCCTGCAGGGACGTGTGGGTTTCGGCAATTGAGACAACTTACCTGTGTCACATTCCATGCGAAAAAACAATACGTTGGGCGGTGCGCGACTCGCTCCATCCCAGCACCGGCACGCAGTGACCACAGTTTCCAGCCCATCCTCACCAGCAGCGGTTGTCGTTGTCAAAGCGCCAGGCCACAATTGCGTCATCGCCATCGGCGGGAGCAGGGTTGTACTGGCACACGCCGGTGCAAGCTCCTGCCAGCCCGCCACCGATCACCGCGCCCAGGATGGGAGAGCCAGAGTAGTTGGCAGACAGGCACAGCGTGCCATTGACAAAGCCTGTGGCAGTCCGAGCAGGGCAGGGAAGCGGGTCAGCATGTGTGTGGGTGCTGCTCACACAGCTTGCCAGCTTGCCAGCTTGCCAGCTTGCCAGCGGCAGCAGCCGCACAGCAGCGGCAAAATTGACAGATAGCCTGCCCACCCAGCATAGGCCTGTCTCACCGCCGCTGGGCTTGTTGGCTGCACAGTTGGCGTACACGCTGGTGTTGCGCACAGTGACGTTGGACCAGGGTGGCAGCCAGTCGGGAAGCGCTGCAGGGGCAGGGCAGGGAAGTGTTGGACTTACAGCCGAGAACTGCATACCAAAGAGGCAGCAGAACACATATTTCTCAAACAGAAAGACCATGCTCACACTCATACAACGAACTGCTTGCCAGAGCTAGCTGCTTCAAGCCCAAAGAGCTCCCACCTGGCTCTGGAAGCAGCGGCACATCGGGCGGCGGAGCCCCGTTTTTGACGCACACCGTGGTGCCCTTGGGGATGGTGGTGGCGTTGAAGGGGATGGTAGGGTTGAGCCAGTTGATGCGCTCCCACAGAACGCCGTAGTCGGCCTGCAGGCGAGGGGTCAGGGGCAGGGAGGAATGCATTATTATGCAGTTTTCAGCTTGCTTGCTGGCGCTGCTGGCTGGCTTTCTGCGGAGAGTGCAGTCCCCGTTTGTCGATGCAAAACCGCCCCGCATGCCCACCTTGAAAGCTTCAGTTGGGTAGTCACTTGGCATCACGACTGCCTTGGCACAATCAGAGTGCAACGCTGCCACCGAGTTGCAGGGTGAGACCGGCTGGGTGCACCTCAGCGGCATCTGCGCAGCAGGTGGCGGGGCACAGCAGAGCAGTCGTGTCGCAAGGCCCTGCAGGGAGGTGCGTTTCGACTGCAGGCGACACAAGCTGTGGCTAAACCTCGGCCTGCATGGGTGCCCATAGCTGTCACCACCAGCCTCCCACCACACCAGGTGCAGGAGGACAAAGAAAAGGACGCACATGAGCGCCGCTGCTGCCACTCACCACGCCCAGCGGCAACACCACCTTGTCGCCGCACTTGACACCCGCAGCCAGCTTCCAGTTGCGGCCAGAGGGGCAGTCCACAGCTGTGGCGTTGCCGCCCTTGCTCTTCGTCACACATACATCCACACTCAGCAGCTGCTCAGGGTAACTGCGACGGGGAGAGGAGGCAAGCAGCTGGGAACGCGCGGCTAACTGCACGCCTGCAGCTGACCGCATGCATCAACTTTGGCACCGATGAGCAGGCACCCTTTCGGCAGAAAGCGGCAATGGAGCGCAGCGTCTTAGCGGCACCTGGGCAGCAGCAGGAAGATGGCAGCAGCAGGGGCTACAGCACTGGCAGCTCACTCGCGGTTGCACTGCACCCAGGCGGCTTTGCCAAACTTCTGCTTCAACGCTGCCTGCAGGTCCTTGACCGCGATCTCGCCGCCGCACTGAGAGGCCAACGTAGCCACAGCGACCTGTGGACGTGGCAGCAGTACACAGCAGGGAGATCTTGGTTGGAATGCACATTTATGTGCAGGCATGCGAGAGGCCACATGCTGGGCGCCTTGTCTCCCGCCCAAGCCGCTGTCACCCCCTGAAAGCTGCCGCTCACGTTGGCGTCATACTTCTGTGCGGCGGCCAGCGAGAATGAAAAGTAGTCGCTGGCGTTGCTGAAGCCGGCGCAGGATCCCCACTGCTCCCACTGCGTCTGCCACAGCTCCTCGTTGGGCTCTGCGGGAGCATGCAGCCCCAAGCAGGACAGGGAACCCTGAATGCCAGCGGCACCAAATACTGGCGGCGCAGAGACAAGATTTCCATGCAGCATGCTGCAAACAGTCCGCATCAACCACGCATGCCAGCTCACGTGAGAAAGCGGGGGCCCAGCAGCTGAGGTTGGCCGACAGCTGCTCGCTCAGCTGGGCGGGATCAAAGCCCGGTGCTGGGCACCACTGCGGCGCCGCCGTGGCGGGGTCGGCATTGGTGGGGATCAGGCCCTGGATGCCAAACGTGGCCCTGCAGCGGAATGATGAGCACAGCGGCAGTGGGCGCAGTAGCAAGGCAGGCTGGAAGGGCAGAGCAGGCGGCGCCACGCGGCTCTTTGCTATCATTGCCCCGCAAGCGCCAGGACCCATCCTCACCAGGGTGTCTGTGTGCACGGCTTGTCGCCTGCCGCGCTCTTCCAACACTCGCTGGGGTTCCAGCCGCTGCATGCGCAGGCAAGGTGGACGGCAAAAGTCCAGAGGTGCAAGAACAGCAGGCGTGTGGCAGCGGCGGCGGCGGCAGTAGCTGCGGTAGTGAAGCGGCCCCACGTGCGGGCTCCCCGCGCGCGGGATCCGCCTCAAGAGCGCCCCAGGAGTTGCTGGCAGGGCTGCAAGCGGCTCAATTGGAGGGAACGAGGTACTGCGAGCGCCATCGCCCCGACCCGGCCCCGCCCCCGCTCACGAGCTGAGGGTCAGATAGTCATACGCGTGCGCCGTTGTCGCAAACAGTAGCAGGAGCAGCGCTGCGCAGGGGCCGGGTCGGCACCCCATCTCGCGCCCAGCGCTGCGTCGGTGTTGCCGCAAAGGGATTGTGCGGTGCTGGCGACTTTGCAGGCCCCGCTGGGAGGACGTGCGAAACTCCCCTCGCTGCGATGAGGCCGCCCATCGGCCAGTTCATGCCTCTTTTGTACGGGCCTGGGCTCGCCACCTGCTCAGGTTGGTGGTAAAAGCGCTCAGAGGCGGACGGAGCGACTGCAGGCGGGCTCCAGCCCCACCCGGCGGTGGCGCAGGTTGCCGCCACCCCGTGGCAGCTGCCAACTCTCCAGCAGTGGTGCCCTTGTCTTGCATACTAGTATGTTACATGCCCTCCCCGCACATCACAACCGCAGTGCGCCGCTCTCTATGAGGTGCCCCAGCTCGATGCCGAAGCGGTGCACGGGGCTGCAGCAGGGAAGGGGGGCGGGTCGCAGGCACTGGCGGTGATGTGCCCCCTCGCAGCGGCACGCTGGGTGAGGCTGCCACCTGCATGCCAACAGCTCTGCACCTGCACCCGTCCATGCCCCACCACCCCGTCCCAGCACTCACAAGCCAACCACGTTGAAGAAGCAGCCCTCGATGCCACGCACAAAGCTGCCCGCCAGCCCCTGGATGCCTGCGTCAAATCACAATGCAGCCGCAGCACAGCCGCAGCACAGGAAGCAGCCTTCATGACCCTGTCTTCTGCAGGACTGCGGAAGCGGCTGCAGCGCCCAGGAGCACTGTTGTCCCACAGCCACAGCACAAGAACAACACAAACACGTGCGCACCGTAGCTGCCCGCCTTGTCAAACGGCTCCCCCGAGGCGACATATGCATCAATAGCTGCAGGGCTGAGCGCATCAAACTCCACATTGGTGGTCACCGCAAAGCTGTGGTAGGGCGGATCAGCGTCTGCGGAGGGGACGGGGTGGGCCAGGCTGATGAGAGATCACAGGCAGAGCAGCTACTGTCGTTCACAGGGCGGCTGGCAGCACGCAGGTCTGCGAGGCAGCCAGCGTGAAGCCCAGGCTGCCACCCCAACTGCCCACACCTTCTAGACTCTGCGGCATGACCAGCGCTACGCCGGTGTGCACGTGGTGCCGCTGCCCGCTCAGCATCTGCAGCACGCGCCGTGCGTCGTCCGCATCTGCGGGCACCATTGGAGTGGCACGTCGCATGTGGATGCAGGAGTGGCACGCAATGGTGCTGCCTGGGAGCCGCATGCAGGGGGTGTGCATGTGAGCCTGTCTCTGCAGGGAGACCTTCCAGCAGCAGCAGCAGAACATAAGAGCATGCCTCTTCAGCCACGCCCCGTCGCGCTGCTGCTGCGCCCACCTGCCGGCTTCTCTAGGATGTGTTCCCCAAATTCTACGACAGTGTCGGCACCAATGATCAGCGCTGGTAGCTGCTGCCCGCTGCTGCTGGCGCCGGCCAGCGAGCGCGCCACATCCTGCGCCTTGTGCAGCGCCGTCAGCCGCGCATACTCTGCCGCAGTGACCGAGTCCTTGGGCAGCGTCTCCTCAAAGCTGCTGGGCACCACCTGCAGGAAGAGAGGGTGACTGGGGGATGATGGTGGGGCCGGCCATGCATGTCGGCTTGAGCGTTCCAGGCAGGCCCAGAGCTTAGCGGTCAACCGCCTTGCAGCCGCCCCAGCCGTCCACACCCGAATGTCCCCGCACCTCAAACTTCACGCCCATGGCAGACAGCAGCTCGCGGCGGCGTGGTGAGGCTGAGGCAAGCACGATGCGCCGCCCATCAATGGCGGGCAGGTGCTCCAGCAGCATTGCGCGAGTGGGCGGCGGGCGGCAGCTGCGTCCAGCGCGACGGGTGGGCAGAGCTGGCCGCAGGGCTGGGCTGATGGTGCGTGCGGCTGCAAAGCCCATGCGGGCTGGGGAGCTGGAAGCAGTGGGTACAAGCGATTGCCTGCAGCAGCGAGCAGGGAGAGGGCGGACGTTGGCAGCGCGGCGGCAGCGGCCACGGCAGCAGAGCCCTGATTGCGCCTGTGGCCGGCCCTGGCGATTGTATCGGCGACTTTCCATCGATCTTTTTACCTGGCAATGACTTGGTGGGCCTGAGAGGGGCGCTGCTGCGAGAGGAAGTTCACTGTACCGTCTGGGGTACGCCTTTGCCTGTCGCAGCCGGTCGGATCAGATGCTGTGCAGGACTGCAAGCGCTCCAGCACGCGGGAAGCACAAAACAAAACGCCCTCTGCATCGGGTGCTGCGGGCGGCGCCCATGCAGCACTTTGGAGGCCCGGCTCCACGCGATCGAGTGTAATTTCTGCTCTGTGCATATCGCCATGCACTTCCAAAGCGCTTGAAGGGCCGCAGGTCGAGACCCTGTTCGGTCGGGAGCTCGGGAGCAGTTTGGAGCGGCAGCGGCAGGGAGCACGGCGTTCAGGCAGCAATGGAGCTGCCAGTCGAGGCGCCGGTGCTGTCGCCAGCGCTCATCACCTCGCTTTCCCGCGGCGAGGTGCGCCCCTGGGCCCTGCCGCCGCATGCAAAGCCTCTGAAGAGTTTGATGTAGATGTGCAAATGATCCCGACGGCTGCAGCTTGGCCCAGTGCTGCATCGCACTTCCGCCGCCACTGCTGCCGCTGCTGCCGCTCCAGCTGCCGTCTTTTGCTGCCGCTCCTGCAGGTGGTGGTCAGCGATGTGGGGCCCACAGTGCCGGGTGTGACAGCTGCCAACACGCCCCGCCTGCTGCTGGAGCTGGCGCGTGCCGCAGCAGGTGCGCAGCGGCGCCCGCCTTGTGTCGAGTGGCAGCCGTCGCTGAGCAGCAGTGGCCGTCACGTTGCTACGCTGCCAATTGCATCATCAGCGTGTACCAAGCGCTGCCAGACATCAACCCACGTGCTACCAACACAGCCCCGCCCATCGCTGTTTTGTGTATGCAGCCGGTTCACTGCAGCCAGACAAGGTGGTGCTAGCAATTCGGGCATCTGGCATTGAGGCTACAGCAGAGACGCTTGGGGAGGGCCTGGCCGATGCGATCTGGTGCGCTGTTACTTGCTGGAGTTGTGACTGCAGTCACGTCTGCCATTTGCGCTGCTCTGCTGCTACCTGAATCCTCCTCCTCCTGCTGCAGCTGCTGCCTGAATCCTCCTCCTGCTGCTGCTGCTGCTGCTGCTGCTTGATGCGCTTGTGATGGTATTCAAGCAATGTATGCACACTCTGCCGCCGCCGCTGCTGCTGCTGCCGCTGCAGGTATGCATGGCAGGAGGTGGAGGACTCGCCGAGCGGCGGCGACGCCAAGGCGCGCCTGGCAGACGTGGCCAAGGACGCGCTGAAAGAATCGCTGGTGCGTGGCTGCAACGCTTTGTCGGGAATGTGGCATGTACAGCAGCTTGTTGGCTAACAGGCAGTGCTGCTGCTGCCCTGCACTCCTGCGGCCCTGCACAGCTGCTGCTTGCAGCTATCTTGATAGTGTGGCGCGCTCCCGCCCTTGCTACCCACACCCCACACCCACCTCCCTCCGCGCTGCGTAGATGACCAAGCAGCAGCTGTTCTGCGTGGGTGACGGCGAGTTCTTTGAGGAGTGCGGGCTAGTGGTGAACCGCGAGGCGTGGCGCAAGCGCGAAATCCGCTCCCACACCAAGCACGTTTACCAGCAGCGCAAGTGAGGCGGGGCGGCAGGCCAAGGATTGAGCGTGTCTGTGGCCGTGGCGCGCTATGCTGTCTGCACCTGCATTACCGCCGTCAGTGCTTGCTCCGGGCACGCTGGGTTGAAAGGCAGCTGCACTAAGGCTGCCTTCCATGTCCCGCCCGCCCGCCCATTGCACTCCAGGTTCAACCTGCTGCGGGAGGAGAGCGAGGGCTACGCCAAGCTGGCCACGCTGGTCAACCAGCAGGCCTCTGGCCGCCTGACTGATGCCACCGCGCCGGCGGTGGTGAGCACTGCTGCACATGCAGCCTGCCGGGCGTGCCGCACAGGAGAAGCCAGCACCTGCCCCGCGGCATCCACTCGGGGCCAGCGCTGGTGCCTTGGCTGCAGCAGCTGTACTCGTGTTTGCTGATGGCCATGCACAGCACTTCTGCATTGGGTAGCGTTTCCCTGGCTCACCCCAAACCCCACCCCTCGCCCACCCGCTGCAGCTGGCGGAGATGAAGGCGCTGATCGGCTATTTTGACCTGGATCCCAACCGCTGCTTCAGGTGGGTGGCCAAGTCATAAGTGCTGCGGCCGCATTGCCCTGCATCTGCAACTGTCAGATGCTGCCGTCTGCTGCAGCAGCGCACATTAAATTAGCTGGAATGGTTGTTGACTTGGTCTGTTGCTGTTCACAGGCACTTGATTGCCTCTACATCCCTCGCAAACCTGCAGTGTTGTGCTGGACGCGTTCACCTCGCAGCCCAGCAATGATGCCTTCCTGGGCCTCATGCCAGCATTCAGGTGTGCTGGTTTAATGTCTTACAGCCTGCAATGTTCCCATCACTGCCGATGCCACAGTTGCTCCTGGTCACTGCCATCTGCATGGCAGTTGTTCGTCATGCACCAGCTGACAGCTGACAGTGCGCCAGCAACCTGCAGCTTGACCCAAGCCGAATGCCTGCCATCACTCTGCAGCGGCGATGCATGTGCCCAGGTGCTGGGCTTCCACTTCTATCGCTGCCGGGAGGACAGCACTGTGCAGCCACCGCGTCATACCAAGCCCGCACCTGCGGGGCTGTACACAGCTGCCGCCAAGCTGGTGCAGGTGCGAGGAGCCACTTGTTACCGGGCTTGGCATGCGCAGTGGCGGTCATCTGGTCCTTATGCAGCTGCAGCTGTGCGTCTGCCACTGCTTTGAAGTTGACGTAACAGGCCAGCAGACATTTGCGGAGAGAGGGCCTTGTAGTTGCCTGCTAGGCTAAGGTTGTCTTTTCTTGGCGCTGCAGGCGGGGTACACAAGCCTGGAGGCGCTGCTGGCCCACCTGTCGCCTTCTGATGATGACATGAAGACAGGTGCATTGCAGCAGTGCCAGTCTGCCAGCTTCCATGCTTGCAGAATGCAACCCGCTGTCTAGCAGACAAAGCTTGAGGAATGCAGCCGCACTTGCAGCTGTAGGGGTCGACCTGCTGGACTGGCTGGCCTGCTGACATCGCTCTCCCCTCCTGCCCACCACTCTGCCACCCACAGCTTTTGAGGAAGGCACCAAGAAGATGGCCAAGGGCATCTCTCGCATCGGCATCATCTCCCTGGTTTCAGCAGCAGACACGGCAGCCCCGCTGGCCCCGCCAGGCCTGGGCCTGCGGCGCGAGCCCAGCGGCACGCTGGGCGGCGGCGGCGGCGCTGCCGCTGGCGGCGAGGCAGGGCAGGGCTCGCGGCGGTCGGGGCTGACAGCAGAGGCGCTGGAGCTGGCAGCCACTTCATATGCTGCACCCCTGACCAGCCTGGAGGCAGCCAACCAGAAGCTGCTGCTGCTGGCAGCCCTGCTGCAGGTGTGGGAGCTGGGCTTCTGAAACAGCATGATTGGTTGCAGCTTGCAAACCTTTCGAACTTTGTGCTGCAGCTGGGTTTCTGCAGCTTACAATTCAGCGAGGTGATGTGCCTTCGCTCCCGCCTACCCAACCCCTGCAGATTGGCGACTGGGAGCACGCGCAGCAGCTGATGCGCTGGCTGCGCGCCCTGGGCCTGTCCGATTTTGCTGTCTTCCCCGCTGTGGGCCGCGCGCTGTGTGAGTGCTCGCAGGGAGGCACTGTTCCAGTGTTCACACTACCCATGTGTCCGCGCTTTGCTGGCTGCTATGCCTGCATATGCCATATCAAGGCGGCCAATCTAGCTGCTCTTTACCCCGAAATTCCTGCAGGCGAGCTGATTGGCAGGGAGCTGGCGCCTGTGTACGCAGCGGCCTGTGGCACTGACACCCCACAGCCCGGCGCACTGTCGGTGCAGCTGCCGCCCCGCCTGCTGGAGCTGCTGGTGGTGGCTGGGCAGCACCTGTACCACGACATCACTGGTGAGTTGCAACTTGCAATCTGCCGGCCTGTGCGTCTGCATGAATATGCTTTGTATTCAGGGGCTTTGCATTCTTGAGTTTGTATGGCATGTCTCTGCTCACTGCAGTGCTGACCAAGCTAGTACGCTGCCTGGCGGCCATCCTCGCTTCAAACGGCGGCGTGCACCCGGTTAGCAAGGCCACTCATGAGCAGGTGGGCAGCTGCCGGTGCATATGCTGTTTGTTTAACTTGACTGAGTGCTACAAACCTCTGGGCCGGCTGCCGTGCTGCATTCCGTCTATGCCTTGCTGTCCCGTCAGCATGTACTGCCGCTGCCTGCAAGCCTGCTTGAGCGCAGCTATACTGTACTATCACTGCCGCTGCCATCAATGTCCTCTTCAGGTGCTGGAGGTGCTGACCCAGACCGTGCTGCCCGCCATGTCGTTGATCCCTGGCAACGCGGGTGCGCTACACTGCTGGGGCAGCATGAAAGGGCCAGAGTGCTGCTGGCAGCATTGTTTCCTTGCAGGCTCTCAAGCCCACCTTGCATCTAATGGATAAGTGATCTTCCTGCGGCATGCTATCAATATTGCTGTTTGCTCACCCTCGAATTCTGCCCTTCCTATTTGCCAGGCCTGGTGTACGAGATCTGGCACGCGCTGCAGCAGCTGCCCTACACCGACCGCTTCTGCATCTATGCGGACGCGCTCAAGGTGAGAGGCGCCAGCGGTTTCCGCTTAGCAGTGGCGTGGGTCATGAAGGTGCCCCGCGCGATGCACGGCTGTGGAACCTAAGTTGTTGCAGCCTGGTGATGTGCAGTATGCAGTCTGCCGACCAGCATGCTCCTCCTTCCAACCGCCCGCACTGCCCAGGAGGGCCCCAAGAGCTCGCCGCTGCTGACAGCCGCCGCCAAGCTGGCTGAGACGGAGGTGCGGCGCATCCTGCGGCGCGTCACCGCTCCCGCCAACAAGGTGCGCTGGGCGTGTGGTCGGGGGTGGACTGGGTTTGCTTTGGTTGATGGTTGCTTGAGCGCTGCATTGCGCTGAACTACACGTGTGGCTCAAGAAACACAAGCCTGCAGCAAGCTTGCAGGGCTGCCTCGGCGCCCCTTGCATTTCTCCTGCCCCTCGGCCCTCAACCAGGCACCGTCATCTCTGCCCTTGCAACTGCCGCAGAAGGAGGCCAAGGTGACGATGAAGCCGCTGGGGCGCATGCTGGCCAAGATCATGCACGCAGCCCCGCTGGCGGTGGCAGAGCAGCTCATCCGCCAGGTGCGAATGCTTTGTTGACCGAGGCAGCCGAGCGGCGCAGCTTTGGTGACCGGGTGTCGCTGTTGCCAGCAACTACGCTCGGCATGCACTCCGTCACTCTCTGCCTCTCACACCTCCCTCCTCCGTTGCCCCTTGCTTCCCCTCCCCTTCACTTCAGGTCATGGGCATGCCGGGCATGGTGACGTCCATTGTGGAGAGCCTCAAGTACCTGACGCCCATGGCCTTTGACGTCATGACCTTTGCCGTCCTCAAGCAGCTGGCCTCGCCCAAAAAGAAGCTCAAGGTGGGGCGGCAGTTGTGGTGATGCTTTCGCAGCCTGTAGGATAGCTGTGATAGATGTGCATCACCCTGGCGCTGATGTCGCAGATCTTGCTGTGAACACTCACTCTGCCTGCCCCATCCTTGCACCCACACCCATGCAGGACGACGGCGTGAACCTGGAGGAGTGGTACCAGTGGCTGGCCGCCTTCACCGGCCTGCTGTGCAAGAAGCACGGGTGCGGCAGCGGGGCAGCTGAGCATTGGTACCGCCTTGCATGCTTGGTGCAGCGTGCACTGGCAGAGCTCCCGCTGCATTGACTGCTGCCTAACATTGCCTGTCTAGTCACCACACATCAAAGTTTCACCATGCCCTGTGCGTTTCCCTCCCTCTGCCCCGGTGCAGCGAGGTGGAGGTGAACGCGCTGCTGCAGTACGTGGCCAACCAGCTCAAGTCGAGCGAGTCGCTGGACCTGCTGGTACTCAAGGAAATGGTGCAGACCATGACGGTGAGGCGGCCGGGCAGTGTGGCTGGTGCGGGGGGCGGGGCCTGCGGCATCAGGAAGACAGCAAGGTTCAGCTCAGCGTGCAAGTCATGGCTGTGGGGCAGTTTGTTGAGCGAACAAGGGGACAGCGCTGCCTGCCACCTGCGCACATCTCCTGTGCACAAGCTTACATTGCCGCACAACCTATGTCTAAGCATACCATACTGCTTGAATCGCTGCTGCAGGGCCACCAAGCGGTGTTTGATGTGAGCGAGGGCCAGCTGGATGCACTGGCGGGGTCAGACACGCTGCGTGCTGAAGTCATCACGCAGGTGCGGTGCAGAGGTCAAGGGCTGACAGGAAGGGTGTGGCATGACAGGCAGTGCGGCTTTACCAGGTGGACCTTGCGCTGGAGCAGCCAACATCGCACTGCTGTGAGGCATTACCGGCAGCTCGCACCCCGCTTGTCCTGCAGGGCGAGCACCGCAGCAGCGACAAGAGCCTGCAGCGTGCCTCAGCGCGTCTGCTGGCGGCGCTGACGCACGGGGAGAGCGCTGAGCAGCGCCTGGCCATGCCGCTGCTTGTACTGCTGGCGCAGCAGCGCAAGCTGATTGTGCTGCAGAGCCAGGTGGGCTGGTTGTCGGGGGTTTGTGTTGGTGTGTTGGAAGGAAGCAGATGCCTTTGGCAAAGCCATGCGCTGCAAGCACGCTGCTGACACTGCTGCACACCTTGCCTGTCCTGCCCCACAGTCCACCCACCTCAAGCTGATTGCCGAGCTGTATGACAAGTGCCAGGAGGTCTGCACGCAGGTGCGCTGCAACTCCTGCCGCCAGACGTTGCCAGAGCCTCGCTATGCTGCTGCCACCGCTGCTGCAACCTCCACTGCTGTCATTTTGCTGCTGCTGGTGTATGTGAGCCAGAGCGGTGTGGCAGCCTGCCGCTGCAGCTCAACTGCAGCGGCTTGCTTGGCTCTGGTGGCCTGTAGCTGGTGCTGGCAGTGCACACAACGAATGCTGCTGACCCTCCCCTCTCCACCAATGCTCCTGCCTGCAGTACGCCGAGTTCCTGCAGCACGCGCTGCCAGAGGCTGACTACCGCGCCCTGCTGCCCTCCATGGAGGTGCGCGCCTGGCGCACGTGGGGCTGTGCTATTGTATTGCTGCCTGCACTCATACCTGCTGCCCATCTTTTTTCCCATTGCCCACGGCAACTTGCCTGGAAGCCATGCCTGATATCTGATTTGGCTACTCCTGTTTAGTGCACCCTGCTTGACTCACCTCGACAACCCATCATTTCGGTGCCCACAGCGCACCGGCTCCTGCATACATGCCATCCAACATTCACTTCTGACTGCGCTGCACATCCAACGCACCCTGCAGGAGCTGGCCACCGAGTACAGCGTGGAGCCGGAGCTCATCTTCAGCTTCTACCGGCCCCTCATCCGCGGCATCGCGCCGCCAGCGGCAGCAGGCGCCGGCACAGCAGGCGCAGCGGGGGACCAGCAGGAGGAGGAGGGCGAAATTGGAGAGATTGGAGAGATGTCCACCTCGCCAGCCGGGGGCGCCAAGGGGTTTGCAGATGCGATGGAGGAGGATGGCCAGCTGGAGGCGGGAGAGGTGGCGGCATCCGGCAGCCTGGTGCCGCCACCGCCGCCGCCGCCTGCTGATGCGGCCGAGCGTTGGGAGGAGCTGGAGGCGCAGGTGGGGAGGGACGAGCTGCGGAGGGTGTTAAGTGTGTAGGGATGCAACTGTGGCATATGCGGGGCTGCAGCATGTGCGGCTGTGAGTAGTTGCATGTACCACCTTGCTGTTGGCTGTTTTGCGGACACGTCCCTGCCCCTCTTCCCACCAGGTGCGCGCAATGCACGGCGCCAGCAGCGAGGCAGGCCCGTGGCGCGGCCTGTCGCCCACGCTGTACACCACCTTTTGGGCGCTGCAGCTGTACGACCTGGAGGTGCCCACCGCACGGTAAGCGTCTTTGCGGGTTTTTTATGCAGTGGTGTGGCTGCCTTGCATGGGCAAGTCAGCAGCTCCAGCACAAGTGCGACTGCTTAGCAGCATGTTCGGGCATGCATACATTTGTGTGCTGCTGACGTCTGCCCGTCACACTGACTGCGGCTGGCCAGTTAGCATCCGTGCATGCCTTCACCCGCCTGGCCTGCCTGTAGGTATGAGGCCACCATCAACCAGCTGCGCACCGACATCCGCATCGCCCGGGGCGACATCGAGTCAGCCAAGCGCGACGCCGAGGTGAGTTGGAAGACAGAGGTGCATGCAAGTCAGCACAGACTGGCACAGGGCGGCAGCTTGGCAGCGAATTTCGTTAGTGCAAGCTGCATTGAATGCACAGTGCCTGCAAACTGAAAAGTGTGTGCAGGCGGCGGGCTCACTCACTTGTGTTTGCTGCAAACCTCATATCATGCAACCCTCCACCCTGCAGCGCCCGCCCACGCACTACGGCCACGGCTTTGGCTTCCGCGGCCCTCCCCCGGGAGAGGCGGCAGTCGGGCCAGCAGTGGACATTGAGCAGCTGGGCAAGGACATTGAGCGGGCACAGGTGGGTCTGCACACTGGTAATGCACAATGTACTGCCAGGCAGGGCTTGCTGTAGTTGCAGTGACATGGGCTGAGTTTCTGCCAATGCCCTAATCGCTGTTGCACTACTCTGTTTCGAAGCACCGCCGTGCTCGTACGGCGTGCCACAACACGTTTGCACGCGCTCAGCCCGGCCAGGCTGCACAGACAACCTGCCCTGCCACCTGGCATGCGCAGGCGGCGCTGGACAAGCTGCCCGGCGAGCTGAAGGTGCAGCAGGCCAACGCGGCAGTTGTGGAGCGGCGGCTGCAGTGCGAGAAGGGCAGCTGGGTGCTGGAGGGCCAGCCGGCGCGCATTGTGCTGCCGCGAGAGTTTGCCCAGGTGGGGGACGGTTTGGCTGCATGTATGCCGCAACTCTTCACAGCTCGTATTGTACGTTGCTGCGCCGGCGGAGCTGTGCCGTAGCTACCAGCATGCTGCCACCTGCTGCGGTACAGGTAGGCTTGCGCTTAGTCTGCTGCATGCAGCTTTCACTTCCACATCCTTATGATGTGCTGCTTATTGTGCTTGCCAGTTTCAGGCTGTGTGCAATGCTGTGGACTCAGCTGCTGACTCTCTGCTGGCTTCCGTGCGCCCCGCTGCCCTGCAGTACTGCATCCTGCCGCGCATGCTCAACTCACCATCAGACGCCATCTACTGCGCACGCTTCCTCAAGTAAGTAACTGAACCTGCTGTCTGCATTTCCATGGCAGTCCATGTGCTGCGGTTGTAATTGCACTGCTGCCAGTGCGTGCTGTCAGAGGGTGTGGTGAGCAAGCAAAGGCCATCTCTCTGCCTCTCAGCCCCATTTCATCAGTCAAAGCCTTCTGCCACGTGACCGACCTCTCCACTCTGCAGGAAGGTGCACCGGTTGGATGTGCCTGGCTTCAACCTGCTCAACACCGTCAACCACGTGAGTAGCGCCTTGCTGTGCAGCTCCAGCTGCAGCGGCCCGCCTGCGGTTGCGCTCCCGGAGAGTTGCATCTGTACTTGTTTACTCCCGGAGAGTTGCATCTGTACTTGTTTGCAGTGCAACGGAACATAGCATCTTTGCCTTACCACCGCCCCTGGCTGCAGGTGATGCGCGAGTTTGGATTCCTGGTGCGCGTGTGTACGGCGCGCGAGGCCACCAACTTTGGCATCTTCCTCAACGAAGTGTTTGCGCTGGTGGAGCGCTGGCGGGTGAGCTGGCGGCAGCACTGCCAGCACTGCAAACGCACTGCAGCAGTTGCCGCCTGCCGCTGCAGTGCTGCTGCAGAGCGCCCCTTTTGCCGCTGCGGGCTGCTTCTTCGCACTGCCAGGTGTGCACTGCCTCATTCCTACTGAGCTGCTGCATATCTGGTTGTCGCACTTGCACCGCAGACAAAGGACGTTTTCGCAAAGGAGTGCGCCAACTCGCAGAACTTCTTGGTGCTCAGCAAGGCGGCCGCTAGCAAAGCGGCGCCCCCTGCCACCGAGGCAGCGGCTGAGGCGCCTGCCGAGGGTGCTGCAGCTGGCGGCACAGCCGAGGGCAAGCTGGCTGAGCCGGTAGCAGCGGCGGCGGCAGTGGTGGGTAGGTTGCGCATCGTTGGCCACCGCGAGTTCCTCAACCTGACCCACAACTGGCAGAGAGTGAGCACACCTTTTATGGGCAGTCATGAGCGACGCCGCAGCCTCGCCTTGTGTGTCAAAACCGCGCGCAGTGCAGATGCGGCGCTGTCTGGATGCAGCCATTGCTCTGCGCCGGGCTGCTTGCACGCATTTCTTGCAGACCTGCCCAGTCCTGTCAATTTTGTTGCGCGCACCCCTTCCCGCCACGCAGAAGCTGACAGACGAGGTGTTCAGCAGCTGCCTGAAGAGTGGCGACTACATGCAGGCCAAGAATGCGCTGCTGGCCCTCAACCGCTGTGTGCGGGTGCGCGGTTGGGAAGGTGGCAAGGGAGCTTCTGCAAAAGCACACGCAAGCTGCAAGCTGCCTAGCCTTTGTTGTCACTGCATGGCCGTTTGCTCAGCTCACCGCCGCCTACAGCCAGCTAACCGGCGAGATCTGTTCCACCATCCCCGCAGGTTTACCCGGCCACCAAGCATGATGCCAGCCGGCTGATCGACATCCTGGCCCCCATCCGGTGAGCTGGGCTGCAGCGCAATGTGTTGCTTGCAGCGAGGAGACGCTGGTACGGCAGCGCTGGGCGCATGGCTGGTACGCGATACAGCGTTCAGGCGTGCTGGCAGCGCCCTTCACTAATCGCCACAAATGCTCCCTCTTGTATCGCGCTGCAGCGACAAGGACCCTCGCGAGGACCTCAAGACGCTTGCCCGCATGTACTGCACCGGCCTGGAGATGCAGATGCGGGACAAGGCGCGGTGAGCAGCGGCTGAGCCGTGGCGCAGCAGCTGTGCACTGCGTTTTGCAAGGAATGTGGTGCTGTGGTCCGTGCTGCAGTGGTGCAACAGCTGACCTCATGCCAGTGCTATGGACAGGTGTGGAGCAGCCCTACCGCCCTGCAGCTCCCGCCACGGACATGGAGGCATTGATGCCTCATTGAATCGCTGCTCCTCAAATAGCTGCTGCTGCCCCTTGCTTCCCCGCCCCCTTGCAGCAACATGGTGTCTACGCGTGAGGAGTACGCTGGCATGCCGCCCAAGAAGCGCCCCGCCCGCCCCGCCGCCTCCAAGGGCCCCGCTGCCTCTGATGGCGGCAAGGCCGCTGCTGCCGCAGCACCAGCTAAGGATGCCAAGGAGGGCAGCAAGGAGGCAGCCACCAAAGAGGCAGGCAAGGACAAAGCGGTGGCGCAAGCAGCAGCAGCAGCAGGTGCTGAGGGGGAGAAGCGTGCAGCTGGCGGCGCGAAGGAGGAGGGCCGGCGCACCACCGACAGCAGCAAGGGCCCCTCGCTGCCGCCAGGCCTCGGCGGTACAGCACGCGGCGGCAGGCGGGAGGAGCCAGCACGGCCTGAGCGTGAGCGGCGGGAGGAGCGGCGGCGGGACGAGCGGGGCACGGCGGCTGCTGCCCAAGAGGGACCGCCTCCAGGTGTGGGTCGCTGCCATGCACTGGTTGGGGGCTGTGGCATGGTCCGCAGCTGCCTGCTGGATGAGTGTGCCGCAAGAGTTGGGTTTGCATTTGTGTGGACATGCAGCCTGCGCTGAGCTTATTTGCATTGCAGCTAAAAGGCAGGTGCTGAGCGGCCTGCGTGTGCCTTGCCGTCTGCAGGCTTCGGCTCGGCTGTCAAGCTCAAGCATGCTGGCAGCAGCACTGAGCTACGGCGTGGCGCTGAGCAGCCCGCTCCTGCAGCGGCCGCTGGCGGCGGCGAGCGGGAGCGGCGTGCCCAGCGCGGCAGGGATGAGCGGCCACCCCGCCCCAGCGGCAGGGCAGAGGAGCAGCAGCGGCGTGAGCCGGCAGCACATGAGCAGCCAGCGGCCCAGCCAGCAGGCAGGGAGAAGGAGAAGGATGAGCGCAAGTCGGCAGCAGCACTGCGGGCAGAGGCCCCTGCCTTTGTGCCTCGTGACGGGGCGCGTGCCAGCACCGGAAGCACTCGTGCAGCTGAGGAGGCTGCTGCTGGCGAGCGCGACTCCAAGCGGCCACGGCGGGAGGAGGCCCCAGCAGCTGCAGCAGGCACCAGCGGCAAGGAGCGGGAGCGGGAGAAGGAGCAGCGCGGGGGTGAACTGCCAGCAGAGCGCGGCAGCAGGGAGCGTCCCTCTGGCCGTGGCAGCGACGGCAAGGAGGCTGCTGCTGCTGCTGCTGCTGGCAGCAGGGGCGAGCGGCCTGCTAGCGGCGAGCGGCAGCACACAAGGGAGGAGGCACGGGGGGGCGGCAAGGAGAGGGAGGAGCTGCACCACCGCCCTGCCAGCGGCGAGCGGCAGGAGCGTGAGCCAGGTGCGCTGGCGTTGTTGATGCACTCCGTGGGGCAGGCAGCATGCAGCTGCATGTATTTGCTCACTTTAAATACAACAGCATCGGCAGTTGGTCCCCTGCCTGACTGCACTGCCAGCCTGGCCTGCCTACTGCTGACAGCCAGCTAACCCCCAAACTGTCCATTGTCTTGCTGCAGCTGCTGGCTCCAAGCGCAAGCGTGAGGATGAGCCGCCCCAGGCAAAGCCTGCTGAGCGCCCCAACAGCCGGGAAGGCAGGGAGCAGCAGGCAGCAGCGCCGCAGCGGGAGCAGCGGGAGCGCCCCAGCGGGCGGGAGGCCGCTGCAGAGGAGGGCCACCGCTCTCGGCGGCGCGAGGCTGCAGCGGAGGCAGAGGAGGCACGGGCGGCAGCCAGGGCTGCTGCCACCGAGCGGCACCACCGCAGCAAGGAGGCTGAGCCCGAGCCGCACCCCAGCAAGCTGGCACAGAAGAGCTCAGGGGGAGCAGCAGCAGCGGCTGCCGCTGGTGAAGCGGATGCCGACAGCCACGGCAGCAGCGAGTCGGATGGCGAGCGCGGCCGTCGCGACCGCAAACGTGACAAAAAGAAGCGGGAGAAGAAGGACAAGAAGGTGGGCAGCTGCTGGGGGTGTCTCAGGCTTTGTGCACGCTGCATGTGGGGCCCCTCAGCTGCATATGGTGCCCTGCCGGCGGTGTGCACAGCCCTGCTGTGGCTGCTCAATGCGCCAGCATCGCCATTCAACCTATCATTCCCAATCCAAACCCCACCAACACAGGAGAAGAAGGAGAGGCGGCACCGCAAGGAGCGCAGCGTGGACAAGGAGGCCAGCCAGCAGCAGCAGAAGCCTGCCGAAGAGCATGAGCCCAAGCGGCAGCGCCGCGAAGAGGTGCGAAGTGTGCGGTGTGTGCGAGGCAGGGCTGTGGCATGTAACCAGCTGCTGAGTTCATTTGCAATAGTTGCCTTCTGGAGCTTGCTGCGCGTTGAATGCTGGAGCGCTACGGCTGCGTTGCCTCACCCGCTGCGGTCCTGCTCCATCCCTACTGCTGCAGGAGATGGCTCAGTTGCCCGCCCGCCTGCGCGGCCGGCTGGGCAGCGGCGGCCTGCTGGGCGCAGCGCTCAAGGGGATTGTACAGAAGGGCGGCAGTGGGCGGCACGAGGAGCGGGCCGAAGACAGCGGACGGCAGCAGCGGCACGAGGAGCAGCGGGAGGAGCGGGTGGTGCGGGAAGTGCGCGAGGTGCGAGAGGAGCGGGAGGACAAGGGGCGGCGGCGCGGCGGCCGCAGCCGGCGCTAGCACATGCGGCTCAGCAGTGTTGTGCTGCCTAGTGAATGTAACACTACAAGCCTGTCGGATGATGCCACAGTGACCAGGAGAGACAAAGCCACTGCTGCGCCATGCAGCCGGCACACCAGTTTAGCTGTGGATGGTGGCAAGGGCAGCTGAAAAGCTGGCATACGTGCTGGGTTTGATTGCATTTTTTGCGGCTACGTTGCTGCTGTTATACTGTAGCTGCTTGTTGTTGTCATTTGTTCTTCCTGCTTGAGACTAGCGCTGCTGCTGTTTTTGCCATGCCGGACAGAAGGGGCTGTTCAGCAGATACGGTCACGACCAGCTCGGGACGGCAACTGCTTGAGGGCAAAAAATGATCGTCTGTTATGTGCAAGCCTGCATATTTCAGCATCATTTGCACACTTTGAGAACATGCTGACAGCGGCGCAGAGCCTTGGGACGTGAGCAGGTAGCCAAGTGGGTGGGTGATGAGCGCAGCAGCGGCAGCTAGATGGCGGCGCAGGGGTGTGTGCTGAAGACCCGAACGGCAGCATTTCATCAGGAAGAAGCAGCTGCATGCCGGTGAGCGTGCCGACACGGGCGCAGCATGCCAGTAGCAGTGTTCGACGGTGAGATCAGGACCCTGCGCATGCGAGCAGTGGCGGCGGCGAGTGGGCGGGAGGCAGTCTAAGCTGTGGCCCCGGGTGGCAGCAGACGTGCAAAGGAGCGATCTGGATGAGGCACTTGCATTGCTGTGAATTTGCCGCCAGGTGCAGTGGATCAGCGTGGGGTGCTGCTGACGGTGGCAGCGGCGGCGAGTGGGCAGCGATTAGGGTTTATTTAGGGTTTTTAGGGTTTAGGGTTTAGGGTTTTAGGGTTTAGGGTTTAGGGTTTAGGGTTTAGGGTTTAGGGTTTAGGGTTTAGGGTTTAGG
>VFQQ010001480.1_pt1 | contig 32350 bp, 53 predicted proteins | sample 3512341 | NCBI WGS metagenome assembly VFQQ01 (sample SAMN10412373, study PRJNA504923) | tailings metagenome | isolation source: Relicate 2 Philex TSF1 revegetated site | place: Philippines: Tuba, Benguet | collected 2017-08-29
GGGCTGGCGGGCGCCGACTTTGCCTGCTGAGGCGGCTGGGCAGCGTCAGCAGTGGTGCGGTCCTGAGCAGCTCACATCTGTCCGCATGCTCTGCCATTGTGTGCATGTGTAAAACTGCCAGTTGGTGCACTGCTTATCGACGTAATGCAGTTCATTAACAGATGGATATCCTGGCATAGTATCCAACAGGCGTGGCATGGGGTTTGGAGCAGGGCAACAGTGCAGTGCGGCGATGCATGCGATCAATGCACAGATGGGCGAGAGATGGGCGGCCGTTGCAGCAGCGGTTCATGTGTTTACTGATGCCTCAGAGGCAGATCGGCAAAGCGGACGGGTGATGTTTCCAGCTCAGATGAGGCACCTGTGCCTTTGGCCGAACACGCAGCGAGAGCAGGCTCTCTCCGGCAGCACCACATTCGTTCGGAAGCGGCCTCGCACCCTCCTCCGGAAAGGAGCCAGGGGGCAGATGCTTCGCCAGGGGCGGCCCCTCAAATCAGGTGCTTCTCCTTGAGAAGGGCCGCCAGCTCTCCGGATGCGTCCTTGGCCGTCACGTCGTCTGCCCCGCCAATAAACTGGCCGTACACAAAGATGCGCGGCACGGTGCGCCCGCCCTGCAGGGTAAAACAGATGCCAGGGGGGAAGTGAGCGTGACAGGCTGTCCCAAAATTTCAACTGGCAGTGAATGCACAGGCGTTCGAGCAGCCATGTGCGGCAGCAGCCGGGAGGGTATTTGGGGACATTGCAGCAGGCCTCTGGCGTCTCAGCGGGCTGCAGGTGCAGCAGGCACATCACGGCTGCTCACCGTGATTTTGAGCATTTCGTCCTGGATGGCGGGGCCGTCCTCCCGCTGGTCCAGCTCCACGATCTGTATGGTTGCAGAGGTGGCAGGAAAGAAAGTTGAACCTTTTGCAATCAACTGCAAAAAGAATCCATCAGCGCCGAAGAGCGTCCTCCCGCTGGTCCAGCTCCACAATCTGTGCAGGTTGCAGAGGTGCAGAACAGGACAGTTGAAACTATTGCAACTGCAGGCAGAGTTAGGGCAGCATGGAAGAGTGCCCTCCCGCTGGTCCAGCTCCGCAGTCTGCATTGCATTGAGCCGAGAGGGTTACCATCCAGAAAGCAGCTAGAACAAACGAGGGCATCCGCAGAAGCCAATACAGGGCGGCCACGCCTACATCCGCAACCAACCGCGACAAGCAGTGCGGGTTCAATCATTGGCCCACCTTGAAGCCGTCCTCTCCCAGGTGCTTGGCCAGCACCTGCTTGCCGCGCATGCTGCAGGGGTGGGGAGCGAAATGCGGCAGCAAGCAGTGGCTGGACAGGCGTGTTCTAACATCAGGCACAAGTTGCCGACCTGCAGGCCAGCCAGCACCTGCTTGCCGCACATGCTGCAGATGGCAGGGGCAGCAGTATGCCCCAGCAGTGAAATGCAGCAGCGGTGCCGTGGCCGGGGATGTGCCACATTCACGTTCCGCACGCGTTTTCCTGCTGTTTATCTGCATCTGCACATGCCCCGCCACCGTGCCCACCTGAAGCCGCAGTATGACTTGCTGAAAATGATCACCGGGTTTTCCTTCAGGCTGCGCTCCACAAACTCCTGCAGACAAATGCGGGAAGGGAAGAATCACGCGCCAAATCTCGCAATGCTCAGCCCGGCTGCAGGAATAATCACGATGCGAGCAACAGCATACGTGCCGGTAAGGGTGCGAGGCTGTGCTTATGCAGGCCGATGCATTACAGTAAGCAACCCACCTGGGGTGTCTTGGCCTCGGCCGCAGTCTCCACCGGCCCAGGGTGCGTCTCATACTGGCTGGGGTCAACCGATGCGACCTGTGGCAACCGAGTTCAACAGGGGCTGTGATATGTCAAAGCACCGAGTTATTGTCCTTGCAGGCAGTGGAGCAAGCTGCAAACAGCCACTGCATTCGCAGCAGCAGCCCGCCGCCAAGGCAACTGAACAGTGCTAGCTAGCGCCATCCACAGACCCAGGCGGCCCAGCCTGCCTGCACCCAGCACCCAGCAGCACCCACGTGCGCGTCACCACGCAGCGCCTTCATGCCGAATCCGACCAGGAAGCGCACGCCCGCCGCGGCCGCCACCAGGGTGAGCAGCAGCAGGAAGCTGCGAGCGCGATTTGGGGGCAGGGGGGCAAAGTACGGAAGTGGGCGGCGGCAGGCGGCGGCGGGGGGCAGCGGCAGACGGCAGGGCCTGTACACGCGGCGGTGCGCTCGCCCGACACTGCTACAGCTCCCTGGGCTTGATCGGCGCGTGAACAACCGGGTTTCAGCGGGCTCCACTCACCGGTGGAGCCCTGCACGCGGCGCGCCACCCGCCTTGCTCTTGTTGCGAGGCGGCATCGCGATCGGAAGCTGATCCAGCGCTGGCGACGGCCGCTGAGCTAGGTCCTGGCGGGGCTGCGGGCAGTGCAGCCAGGTGCTCGCAGCGGCAAGCCTGTCGCTGTTCTGAGCTCAGCACCGTGTCGCAACAAGATCGCGGCCGCTTCTGGGGACGATGGTGACGACCAACACCATGTGCGGCGGCGAGCGTGCTGCGGCGGCAGTGGCGGCAGGGTGTGGCCAGGTTACGAGCGTTGCATAGCAGTGCGATCGTCTGAAAGCAGTGCTGTGCAAATACGGGATCCCGCCCTGTTTGCATTGCATTGTGCCCAGCAATGAGGAGGCTGGTCCGCTGAAACCGCGTCAGGTGCCTTAGCGGATCATAAGGGAGCCCGGCTTGTGCAGCGGCATGCGGCGGAATGTGCATGTGCTGTGGCCAGCAACCAATGCATCCTCCTGAGGCGCTCAAAAGCATTTGGCTCAAGTTGTTGCATTGACATTGATTTGGACACGTCCAGCACCTGCACAGCTGGCTCCTGGCTTCCCAAATGGACTGGTCGCCTGCCGCCGCACGGCCACTGCATGCCGTGCACAGCGCGGCTGTGTTGGCTGTGTTGTCTCGCCCGCATCTGCCACTGATGAAGCTAGTGTGCGACTCCTTTCTCTGCGTCTCTACCGAGTTTCCCACCAACTCTCGCGATGAATTTCCAGCGATTCAGGCAGCTTGCCAATCTGCAGTTGGAGGTGGAGATCGCGCTTCTGCATTGCGCCACGGATGAGGAGAAAGTGGCGGTGTTCCTGGAGGCGATGGACCGGGTGGAGGCGGCGCGGGGCAACCCCCTGCTGCACGTCGCCGCCGGCATAGCGGGCGGCGGCGCAATGGCGGCAGACACTGCCCTGATGCAGGCTAGCGCAGAGATGCTGCTCAGCCTGGCCCGCAAGCACGGCGTGGAGGATGCTTGGCATGCCGCGCTGATGCAGCACCGCGGGCCCGGGTCTGAGCTGGACGGGGCGGCAGGGGATTGGGGCAGCGGCGTGGGCGGCGCGCCGCTGGAGACCCTCACCTGCGCTAACATTGACGTGCGGCGCAAGCATGTGTGCACAGGCCCCGCCAGCTTCGTCTGCGGGTAAGTGCAGGGGCGAGCGGAGCGGTACTGCGGGCCTACATTTGTGCATGGTGCATTGCCATGCAGGCGTCTGCTATCTGACTGCTCGCGAGCATGCAGATCGCATGCACTGCATGCATGCACATCTTGAACAGCGTCTTCTGAAGCTGTGCTGGTGCATTGCCCGCTGCACGTCTTTCCTCCTGAGTAATATGCGGTTGCCACCTGCCTTCCCCCACCCTACAGGCGCTGCAAGCTGGTGGCCTACTGCTCGCGCGAGTGCCAGGTGGCGCACCGGGCGACACACAAGGATGACTGCGGCAGCTGGCTGGCTTCCTCCAATTGGGCGCCGGCATGGGCGTGCGAGGGGCGGTCGCCCAGCTTCGTCACTGGCGACCCCGGGTGCGGCACCACTAAGCCAGCAGCCAGCAGCCCAGTGGCCTTGCTACCAGTGCTGCCACTAACATTGGCCAACAAGTGCTGCGCACTGCATGCGCTGGCGCTGCAACTGTATGGCAGGCAGTGCGGCCCAATCCCCACGCGTCGCTGCATCACCTGTCACCAACTGTTCTGCAGGTCCAGCATGGCGTCCCGCCTGCTGCACCACGCCGCACTGCGGCAGTTCCTGTGGGGCAACACCCCCGCATTCAGCCTGGTGCCCAAGCCACAGGGTGGCGGCACCGCAGCAGGTGCAGCAGGCGGCAGCGGCAGCGCCGCAGCGAATGTTGCCGGCAGCGCTGCCGGCGGCTGTGGAGGCGGCAGTGGCGAAAGCAGCAGTGGCGGCAGCGGTGCCACAGCTGCGGCATCGCCGCTGTCGACCCCAGAGGCGCATCTGTGCTTTGCGGCCAGCGGAGACCTGCGCAACGTGATTGCCACCGTGAACGGCATCGACGCCGGGCACGAGGTGAGCAACGCATCTCTGCTTGGCCCTTTAGATGTGCAGCTGGCACACATCAGCTTGTACAGCCAGTCAGCAGCCGTTGTTAGCAAACTGACCGTTGCTCCGAGAGTTCCTGCCAACAATGCCTCCCTGCCTCCCTCTCAAATGTGCGCACTGCAGGGCCTGGTGGTGCTGCACGTGAATGACCTCGACCCCACCACGATGGCGCGCAACTTTGTCATGCTGCTGCTGCTGGCCCAGGCAAGCCGCCGGGGGGCGTGCGGCTGCTGGCATGCTGAGCGCGCTGCGCCTGCACAGCTGCGCAGTACTGCACTAGTTTCAGCCGGAGCACGCTGCGCTGCCTGCGAGGCCTCACACCCTTGCACCTGCAGCAACACGTTTCAAGGCAAGATGCAGCTGCAGATCTGCCCATGCATCATGCTCCATGTTTCGTTCTGCAGGAGGGCGCAGCTGCCGCGGACACTGTGATTCAGCTGTGGTACTCCACCGCACTCACAGCGGAGCAGCGCACCGGCACGATGCAAGCCCTGACACGTGCGCTGGGCCTGGAGGCGGGCGGACGGGGTGGCGGCAGGAGCGGAGCCAGCGGCACTGTGAGGGGCAAGCTGCTGCGCCCAGGTATGCCGCCAAGCAGCAGCTCAGCTCCACAGTGTGGAGCGGCACAGGCTGCACTGGCCATTCACACACTTGCTGAAACGCTGGATGCCTGCAAGGCATGTGAGGCGTGTGCAGCATTCATGACTCGCCGCTGGCGCGTGACACGTGTCTGCTCTGCAGGAGGCGAGCCAGCTGCTGTGAAGATTGAGGAGCTGCTGCAAGGCAGGGCAGCGGGGCCCGTGGAGTTTGACCTGTCCGGGCCTCCTCTTACCGGCAGCCCCTCTGCTGGCGCTGCCGACGCGCCATCGGCGGCCGACTCATCTGTTGCTGGCGGCTCGCTTGCTGCTGCGCATGCCCAGCGCATGCCCCGCCTCACTGCCGACGTCCCGCCTGAAGTGTGGGGGACTCTGGTGAGTCTGGCCTGGGATTGGCTCGCAGGACGGGACGATGTCAGCGGCTGGTGGATTTAGACGGCTCTGGGTGCACTGCGCCTTGCGCATGGCTATCTGCAGCGCGGTCTGAACCTCAAGCTCTTGCGCGCGAACCCCCGCCCACCCCTTGGCACCCCATGCGCAGCTGCGGCTGGCGGCCAACAAGGCTGGCCTGCAGGAGTGCATGCGCTCGCGGGCGGAGGCGCTGCAGAACCAGGCTGAGCTGGACAAGCGGGACAGGTGGGATTGATGGGGGATGCTGGGGTGCTGATGGCCGGGGCGGCAGGCATGCAGATGTGGCAGGTGCAGATGCCGCTGACCGTGGGAGGAGTGTGTGGACTGCCACAGCGCAGCAAACATGTATCTGCTGCATGGTGGAATCCCACGCAGATACCTGCAGGCCATGGAGCCGTACCACCGGGTGGCCTGGGCGGAGTTTTATGATCAGGTGGGCAGTGCCGCTGAAGGAGGCCAGCCACATGTGCTAGTCGCTTGAGCTGCAGCTGCGCGTGCCAGCTGCAGGTGCCAGCTGCAGCGACCCACCTGCCCACCTGCTGCCCCCTTCCCTCCACAGGGCATGCTGCTGCCGCTCGGCTCGCTGAACGCCCACCACAATATGGCCAACAACTACCTGTTCCACCCAGTGTACGGCTTCACGCTGGGGGCCGGCAGCGACCCCCTGCAGGCAAGCGCTCGGTGTTCTGCCTGCAACCGCGACAGCTGCTCAGTGCCCTGTGAATAGCGATCACGCCCTGCCAGGTTGGCCATGCTGCAGCTGCTGCAGCTCCAGCCTTGCTGCGCTAGGGCGCTGCACTGCTGCAGTGAGCTGAACATGACTGCTGCCCACCACTTGTGCAGGGCTGGCCGCTGGCGGCGGTTGCAGAGGCGGGCGAGCGGCACCGCGTGCCAGCCAACGACCTGTATGGTGAGAGGGGGAGCCTGCTGCGCTTGCCATTGCACAGCAGCACTTGTGGGTCATTGAGCGGCACGGTACAGCCGCCCATGGGGCTGGCCAGCATCAAGCCCGTCCCGGCTGCGTCACTGAGTGCGCACCCCTCCTGCGCTCACACCTAAGCTGCCGCTGTGCCATGCTGTGCCCGCTGTGCCTGCCCTGCAGGCGCGCTCTTCTTCTACCTGCGTGAGCAGCTGGGCGAGTTTGCAGCCCGCCTTCGCAGCCTGCGCCTGGAATTCCGCCTGACGGCGCAGGCCGCGCAGGTGCTGGCGCCCCGCATCCAGGCCCAGGTGCGGCGCAACACGTGCTGATTGCAGCGCTGCTTGGCAGGGGCAAGTCGGTCAAAGCGCGGCGGTTGCATGTGCACACGTGGTTTGCTGCAGCAATTGCAAGCAGGCGGCGCGCTGCTGCTGCTTTGCTTCTGCTTAGCTTGTTGCGCATGGCTGGGATGCGCCACTCCGCCCCTCCAACGCCGCCGCCTGTTCCAGCCTGCACCGCGCGTTGGGTTCAGCCTCCTCTCTTCAATCATCCGTTGCCGCCTCCTGTTCCAATCTGTGCTATGCAGGGCCTGAAGTTTGACTTCATCGACACCTCCAACATAGCCGACCCCAACTACATGGGTGTGCGCCAGGTCATCGAGGTGCGGGTACCGCTGCAGTGCGGTGCGGTACCGTTGCGGTGTGATGCTGACTTCAGCTGGGACGGTACGGCGTATCGCGTCACGCGTGGCAGGCGTGTGCAGGGGCCGAGTTGACCAAAGTGGAAGACCTCCAGTTTTTCACACCTGCGCTCCCCCAGCCTCCGCCCTGCAGGCCTTTGGCCCGCTGCTCAACCGCGACAACCCGCTCGCCGCCCTGGTCACTTTGTTCATGAACTACATAGCAGACATGCCCGAGCTGCACCCCGGCCGTGAGTTGATTTCTGCCTGCTGCTGCCGGCTGCCTGCATGCGGCGCAAGGCTGACTGCTGCTTGTGGCCGGCTGCTTGCAAGCTTGCAACAGCATGGTGGCTGGTTAGCAGGGTGCTGGCAATGTGCACATTATTGGCAGATTCCGATTGCTGGTGCACACTGGAGGGCTAGCATTAGCGGACAGTTGATTGGTGCGGCGGTACGTGCCTGCTCCCTTCCCCTGCCACGCTGGCGCAACATCACGCGCAACATAATGCTGCACTTCCCCGCCCCCTGCAGTGGGCGTGCCGGAGACGCATGCCCGCCGCCTGATGGAGGCCGCAGCAAAGGAGACTGCCGGCGGCAAGAACGACGCCCTGATGGCGGCAGTCCAGGCCGACATGACTGCCATGTCTGTGGGCGGTGGGGGCGCAGGCGGGCGGGGGCAGCGGCCGCACAGGCCATCGCCGGCCGTTCTGGCAGGCATGATGAATATGATGGAAGAGGTGCACGAAGCCATCAAGGAGAAGCAAGACTACAGCGGCACGCTGCACAGGTGAGGGACTTAGCAGAGGGAGGGTGGCGCATGCCGCCCTGCATCAGCTCTGCCATGGTGTTTGAGATGAGGCGGTTCAACGGACATGCATAGCAGATCCCAACCCAGCCTGTGCTTTCGACTCGCCCTGCTCTCCCACTGCGCACCCCGCCCCTGCCGCAGCTACCTGCAGCGTAAGGGCGCGCTGGTGGCGGCGGCGGCCTGCGGGCTTCGCCCCCGCGGCTCGCCCCACCGCATCGTGCCGCCGCGCTTCTTCGTCCCACTGGACGCGCCGCAGGTAGGGTAGGCTTTGTGTTTTGGGTAAGCAAACAGCTGTTTGGCATCGCTTTGTGTTGGCGTCCCCGTCTGCGATCCTTCGCCAGGACAAACCACCTTATCGTGCCGTACCATGACGCAATTGCAGGAAGCGCTGCCCTTCCAGGGCATGTCCGAGCGGGACATTTACCTGGCCAAGTGCTTCACGGGCGCCACTTTGATGGAGCGGTACGTGGAGTGGGTGGCGGCCTGACGGCGGAAATCAGGTGCCACCTGCTGCAGCGGCGGCAATGCAGCGGCAGCTGGCGCAGTGCAGTGCTCAGCAGGGGTGGCGGTGTGAGCAAGCAAGGAGCTCGATCGAGGGAGCGGCCCTGGCGCAGTGGTGGTGGAAGGCCGGGGCAGATGCGGCAGCGGCAATGGTGGGCAGCACAGTTGCACGCAGCTGACCATTCTTTGCATTCCACAGCTGGCCGTGCCGCGCTCAGTAATCTGATCTGCTCCATTTGGCTTGGTACCTCTGGTCTGCCATGTGACATATTGTCAGGCAATGAAATGGGCGGCACGGGCATGCGCATGAGCGCTAACCGAACCCCACGCTGTGCAGCGCCGCCACTGCCGCCCGCACCAGCACAGGCAGGCGAGGCCACCTGTGTGGGGCGCCCCAGTGCTCAACCTAGCATCGTGCCTGCCTTTCAGCCCCAGAGCGAGCCATGGCCTCGCAGTGGTGAGAACCGGGCAGCCTCGGCCGCCAGCGCCTGCTGCCCTGCCCGCCCCTGATCAGTGCCTGCCTGACTTCTGGCCCGCATCGACTGACGAGCCCAACGCTGCCTGCGGCCCCCCACCGTGCAGCCACGCCCTCGACCTGCCTGCCGAGGCCTGGAGCCACGTAGCAGATGCCCCGGAGACGCACGAGAAGTGAGCCAGCCACGTTGAAAGGCGTCAGCCTGGGAACGCATGCGCTGCCGCCGCCACGCCGCTACCGCCGCCGTCTCACCCGTCGGCGCCTGTCTGCCTTCCGATGCAGAGTCCGCCTGGCGGCCACCTGCCGCACGCTGCGTGCGGCGTCTGCGCACTGGTTCCGCAACGATGTTGTCCCGCTAGGGCTGGCCGGACTCTGCCAGCCAGAGCCCGCAGTGGCCTGGGTGTGCCGCGTGGAAGGTGAGCCGGTTGTGGCCTCTTGGCCCTGTGGTGCGGCCCTCCCGATTTCTAGATTGTTGCTGAATGGGGTGGCAGCCATCCAGCGCATTGAGCATGCCATGGCATGCCGCATGGCACATCAGTGGTCGCTCGTCGGTTGCCGCACCCCGCGCCTGATCTGACCATCAGCACGCTTGCTCCCCTCCCCCTCTGCGCAGCTGCTGTGCACCTCACCCTGAAACTGAGCGACTGGCACCTGGTTGGCAGCCTGGGAGCACGAGGCATACACATTGCGGGGCTCTCTCTGGCTGTGCAGCCCAGGTCACTGCCGGCTGCGCTGGAGGGCATGACACAGCTCAGCACCCTGTCCCTGGCCGGCAACAGCTGGCCCCCCCTCAGAGTTTATGGCGGCTGGCAGCACTTGCCGCGGCAGCTGCAGCAGCTGGACCTCAGAAACTGCGGTCTGTCGGATGTGCCGAGAGAGCTGACAGCCCTGACGCAGCTCAGCAAGCTCTGCCTGAGCCGCAACGAACGCATTTGGTGCAACAATGGCTGGCTCCTGGAGCTGAAGCAGCTGCAGCAGCTTGAGCTGAGCAGTTGCCGCCATGACCATGTGCCCGGAGGCTTGAGCCGCCTGACGTGCCTTACGGACCTCCGCCTTGACAACAATCCCATCGAGGATTGGCGGGGCCTCGGCTTTCTGGACCAATTGCGGCGGCTTGGCCTGCAACGCTGCCGCCTGCAGCAGCTGCTGCAAGAGATGGCACTCCTGACGAGGCTCTCCAGCCTGTGCCTCGCTGGCAACCCTCTCAGGGGCGGCTGGCAGCACCTGCCAGCGCAACTGCAGCAGCTAGACCTGCAGTGGTGCGGCCTGCGGCGGGTACCCGCTGAGCTGGCAACCCTAACGCAGCTCCGCCAGCTGTCCCTTGGGCAGAACCCAGTCACAGGCGGCTGGCAGCACTTGCCGTCGCGACTGCAGCAGCTGGACCTGCAGTGGTGCGGCCTTGGGGAGGTGCCAAGCGATCTGGCAGCCCTGACGCAACTCTGCCAGCTGTCCCTTGCGCAGAACCCAGTCACAGGCACCCGGCAGCGCCTTCCGAGGTTGCTGAGCTCGGTGCTGAGCCCCAGGTTTTGGGTGCCTGTTTCAGATTTCGTGCACAATCCCCCCTCCCATGCTGTACGGATGCTGTTCCTTAGCTTTTGCTTTGCCTTTTATGCCGTTCTCTGGCTGTTCACCCATGGTCTCACGCTGTTCTGGTGCTGGTACTTTGCTGTTTTTGCTTCTCTGATCTGCCTGCTCATGCCTAGGCACATACGGTGCCCCGGGGGCGCATTAGTGGCGGCCCACCGCAAAAATACGTAGCGCATCTCACAAGTAACTGCGTTCACAAGACCACCTCTCGTGGCGGCGAAGGCCAGCAAAGGCCGAGAGATACCCTGCCAAAGTGCCGTGCCAGTGCAAGGGCTGGGACAGGCTAAACCGTGGACCCACTACCTGGCGCCGTCGCATGCCAACCGCTCCTGGAGCAAGAACACCTGGATGCAACCCTCTGCACATCCGACTGTCTGATGTGACACATTGTGGCAATGAAATGCGTTGGGGTGGCAAGCGGGTCAGTGGTGGCGCCGCTTGCAGCCGGCAGAGCGATCGAGGAACGGAAGCAATCAGAGGGGCATGAAGGGGGCGAGCAAGCAGAGAGGCGGTAGGGAGGCGCGACAGGTAGATGTGGGGGTAGAGAAAGCAATGAATCTTGGGAAGGCATGTATCAGTAAGTGGCGCACTATGGCATGGCGGGTGGGTCAGGCAGGGGAAAATCTGATTAGCGCAGGAGCTTTTACTTTTCTCAATGCCGCACGCCGCAGGCATGGAGAGCACACTGCCATGGAGCAGCAAGCGCAGCAGCGCAGCTGGGGCGCCGCTTTGCCCCGGAATGCCACGGCACTGGATAGCGGTGCTGCCGCCGCCAGCCGCCCTGCAGCAATGCGGCCGCCAGCATCCCAGAGCAGGCTGCCAGCTGCTCAAAGGCAATCTGGCGTTGCATCAGCTGCGAGCGGAGCATGCAGCAGCTGGCTGCTGCTGCACTGCCGGCTGGCTCAGAAGCGGTCTGGCGTGGCGTCTGCCGCCAGCGGCACGTGCGGCGTGGCCACCGGGCTCTCCAGCGTGGCTTGGCTGGCCAGAGGGCCGCCTGAGCGGGAGCGCTTCACCGCTTCGTCCAGCTTGTAGCCTAGGAGGTCTTTCCTCGTCACCATGCCCTGTATGGACGTGTGTGGAACGCGGGCAGGCGCGTTTTTGAGCCAAACGGACAGTGGTATCAAAAGTGAGAGGCCAGAATAGCAGGAAGGCCTTGTGCGTGACCATCGGCCCTGCAGAATGCCGGAAACGATTCTGTGGTGAGCATAGCAGCATCAGGCGCCCGCCACCCGCTGGCGACTGTGGGTGGCCCTCCAGCGGGGTGCTACACCAGAATGCATGTTCTATCCATGAGGTTTACTGCGCACCCGCACGCGGTTGTGCTCGTCGACCACCACCAGGCGATGACGGTCCCTAGAGCTTTTCCTGTGCAATTGACCCCACATTATTGTACACTGTTGTACCCACACCTCACCCGCACGCGGTTGAGTTCATCCACCACCACCTGGTGGCGGCAACAGTCTCTTTCTTGTCAACAGCCAGCAAAAAGTACCACAGAATCGTCTTACCCGCACGCGGTTGTGCTCGTCCACCACCACCAGGTGGCGCAGGCCCATGGTGGAGAACAGGATGTAGGCGCGCTCGAGCGTGAACGATTCCGGCACGCGCACCGCTGCACCCAAGCAGGGGTAAAGTGTGATTAGAAGTATGAACGGCACACTCCCTTGTGGGCTACAAGGGAGAACAGGATGTAGGCGCGCTCCAGCGTGAAGGACTCGGGCACGCGCATTGCTGCAGCAAAGAAAAAGGCCGATCGTTAACAAGTTGGGTGTGGGACTCATCAGGGTGGAGAACAGGATGTGGGCACGCTCGAGCGTGAAGGACTCGGGCACCCGCACCGCTGCGCACAGGAAAGGGAGCAATGCTTGTGAGGAGGTGCAGGAACGAACAGGATGCTGGAGCGCTCCAGAGTGGAGGACTCGCACGCGCCCACCGCTGCACAGAGGAGCAAAGAAGGAGGTGTGCGGGCTATGCGGGCAGCGGAACGCAGGCCGGGGCAAACCTCAATGCTCCGCCAGTGCCAGCCAAGTGAAGCACGCGCTTTTTTCCTGGCACCCACCTGATGTGTTGATGTAGGGCGTCAAATCCAGCGGCTCGTCCCACAGGCTGGGGTCGTTGGGGAAGTGGGCGGGCGTGAGCGGCCGGCCCTGCAACGGCACAAGGGGAACGGCGTTTGGGTTTGTGCACAGCGGCTGCCGTGCGCGGCAGGAAACATGCTGTAGTCGCTGGGGAAGCACAAAAGGGCGCAGCTGCACAACTGCCAAGAGCGTTGACGTCGCATGGACATGAGACACGGGTCGTTTGAAGAACGCACCTCCAGCACCGCCATCTGCTGCGCTGCCTCGCTCTCCAGCGCTGAGGCATCCACAAACTGCCGGTTCAGGTCGCTGCAGATATTAGGCGGGTAGGTTTGCAGGTGAGCAATGCGGGCGCCACAGGAATCAACCAAATTCAACGGGCATCAGCGAGGCGGGCTGCTGCCCGTCCTGACAACACCTTGTTTCAAGCAGGTCAGTGCCTGGATTGCAAGCCACTGTCTCAAAGCACCCACCTGAACGGCACTTCTAAGTGCTGGCACGTGCCGCGCTTCACCGCCTCCACCAGCAGCTTCATCAGGTGGTCCCGCACCACCAGCCCGACGCACACGCCGCCCTGCGACAGAAGGATGTGTTGACCAAGCAGGTGTGTTTGCAAGAGAGCAAGACATGAGGCTTCATGAGGTGGTCCCGCACCACCAACCCCACGCACACGCCGCCCTGCAGCGGAGCGTAGTGTGGAGGCATGGCATGAAGTGTGCACACATCCCGTGCATGCCTGCCGCTTTGCACACCTGCCTGCTGCGGCAGACACAGAGCAACACGCAGCTGATGTACGCACCTGCGGCGTATCTCGCACCACCGGGAAGCCGTTGTGCCGCGTTTTTCGAAGCACGTCCCTGCAGGCACAGTGGGGGTTGCTAGTCAGCTGTAAAGCTGTCCTGCTAAGCTGCATCCACTGCAGCGTTGCAGCACAGCCGTGCAATAGCCAAGGCACGCTCACACCGCAGTGGCGCATGCACCGCTGTACAATGTTGCTCCAACATTCCAGCACAGCAGAGACACACCCACTCACCGCACATCCCCCAGCCGCATCTGCTCCCGCAGCGTGACCACGGGCGCCGCCATGACGTACCGAACCTCCACCAGGTCCAGGCTGATGGTGGAGTGGGGCTGCAGGGGTGAAAAGGGCCAGGTTTGCTAAGCGGTCAATTTCAGCAACATGTGGGTGCACTGGCAGGGGGCAGAGGCAGCACAGACGTCTAGGCTGATGGCGGAGTGCGGCGCAGGGTTGGGGCCGGGTTTGGGTTGGGTAGGGAGCCCAAGTGGCCACTTCAGGAGGTCACGGCTCACAGGCAGGGGTGCAGAACCAGTGCAAATGACGAGGTTGGTGGGCAAATGCAGCTGTAGGGGAGCCAGATGGGCCACAGAGTGCCCTTCCGGCAGGCCGTGGTGCAACCAGCAGTGCAGACGCAGCAGTTGGCAGAAATGAACCACTCACGTCCTTGGGCAGGAAGGGCACGCATTTCACTTCGAGCAGGCCATGGTAGAGCGAGTGCGTGGCGGCATCTGCCACGAACTTGGCAATCATGATGGCCACCATTACTGGTAGCAGGATGCGCACGTCGTTGGACATCTGGTGGGCAGCGAAGGGGAGGGTGGGGGCGTGTGAGCACACAGGCGATTGTCCGATTACAGGTAGCGGGATGCGCACGTCGTTGGACATCTGCGCGGGAGTAGGTGAGCAACACGGGCAGGTGTGCGAGAAAGCTTGGCAATCATGATGGCCGCCATGACAGGCAGCAAATTGCGCACGTCGTTGGACATCTGCGAAAGCCACAGGGCGCTGGGGAAGCATGTGAGCAGTAGAGGCATCTGTGCAAAGCAGCTAGGCATCCTTCACCAGCTGCAGGATGCAGCACGTTGTTCAGCATCTGCTCTGTATGAGCAGCAAAGGCGTAGCTGCGGCCAAAAACACCCTGGCACACATACACCTCCCCCCAGCCCAACTACTCGCCTCCATGATAATCACGGCCAGCGCCAGCATGCACGTCACGCCGCCCATGAAAACACGTTCGGCAGGAAATTTAACATACAACCCTCCACTCGCCTCCATGATAATCACGGCCAGCGCCAGCATCATGCACGTCACGCCGCCCATGAAAACACGTTCGGCAGGAAATTTAACATACAACCCTCCACTCGCCTCCATGATGATCACGGCCAGCGCCAGCGTCATGCGCGTCACGCCTCCCATGAAGGCGCCGGCACCAATGAGCGCGAATGCGCCTGGATCAATCCAGGCCCAGGGAGAGGGCGGCAGGAACACGCCCGGAGGCGCCCTGCGAAGCAGCGAGTGTGCAGCAGGGAGGCTCCATGAGCGCACAAGTGCCAGGGTCAATCTAGGCTGCCAGAAACACACCCGCCAGTGCCCAAATCTGACTTTCTCATCTGCTGGACCACCGCATGTCAATGAAGATCAGCTCAGCGCACCCTTGCGAGCCCGCTCCATGCGCCGCTGCAATGTCCACCACTACTAGCCCCACCAGGCGGCCAATGCAGGCGCCGATGAGCAGCATGGGGACGAACACACCCGACGAAATGGCGCTGCCGGCTGCACAGATGAGGGTGCAGACTAGAAGCAAGCAAGATTAGAGGCAAGCAAGATTTGGATCAAGCATGCCTGACGAAGTGGCAGTGCCGGCTGCTGAAGGAGCAGGGAAGGAATCAGGACAGCACCAAGCAAGACTGCAACCCAGTGCTTGGCTGATATGCCAGTGCGGTCAGCAGGCTGACGATCTCTCTACGCATCGACAATTCGCAATGCACATGGCATGTGGGATGGGTCATGCGTTTCGCAATGCACTGCCCATTTGGGATGAGTCACGCATGACCCACCTGTCCAGGCGGCCCCCAGGAAGTAAAATATGAGCATCACAATGATGGCGGCGTAGCCAAACTCGCGGTGCGTGCCGCGGCTGAACAGGTGGCGAATGGCATCCTCGCCTGCGGGGGCAGGAGGGGATGGAAGCATAGCAGCAACTGTGGGCATATGCTAGCTGTGGCTGAACAGGTGGCGAATGGCATCCTCAAATTAAAGCAGGCAGGGGCGTACGCCAACAGTGATGCATTTGGGCCCGAGACACGCAGCGCAAGCATGTGGCGTGCCACAGCCGCGTATTGTCCTGACAGCTGAGCAGCGCACAGCTCACCAGGCACGCTCATCAGTGTGGCCAGTTCGTTGTATGCTTTAGGAACCGAGATGTTCTTGCTGCCGCTGCCGCCGCCCTTGCCGTCTGGATCCCACTCGGGCGGAATCTCTGCATTTTGTTGAACAGAGCCAGTGGTAGGTGGTGAGCACCAGAATATGTGAACAGGACCGGCAGTTTGGCCCTCTTGGATGGAATCTCTGCATGACCAGCGCAACGGTGCGGTGACCTGGCCATTCAGTTGAGCATGCATGATGCACAGCCGCTGTGGTAGGCACAGTTGCACTGTGCGCGCCGCTGAAATGCCCGCAGGTCTTAGTTAAGGGCAGGTCTCAGCGGCGGAGTGAGACCAGAAGGAGAGCCAGCGCGGGGCGCTGCACTCACGCCGGCAGGTGCGCCGCACTGCCTCTCCTTTTGGACTCGCCCCACTGCCAAGCCCTGCCCTACGCTGAGAGCATTGGGTGCATCCGCCGCCACCTCCTGGGCACTTCCCAGGCAGGCATAGCGGCCGCTATGCACGACACGACGAGCAGCCGCCGCCTGCAAAACAGAGCCGCCGCAGCAGAGCCACACCAGCATTGCCAGTCGGTTCCTCCTCCCCTCTATACCAGCCCCAAAGCCCCACCCGAGTCGTGCGCTGTGCGGCTGCAGGTGTAGAGCTCGGTGCTGTCCTCCACGATCCGCCTGTTGCAGGGGGCAGTCAAAGGATGGGTTAGCATACGTGTCCCAGCGCAGCTGGGCTGCGGGTGAACAGCTTGTGCTGTCGTCCACGATCCACCTGTGGCAGGGGGCTGCCACAGGACGGGTCTACATCGCAGCACAGCGCTCCTTCCAGCAGGCGCAGCACTGAACAGCAACGCCACCAACGCGCCAGGTGGCAGCCGCTGCCTGCTGCTCACTTGATGTCCTGTGGCGTCCCCTCCGGGCACAGCGGCTTGGTTTCACCCTGAATGATCACGCACTGCGCGGCAGGCAGGTGCGGCGGGCAGGTGCAGATGGGCAATAAAATCAATGCGCAGGACAGAAGGCAGGCAGGCGAATGTCGGGCGGTTGCGGGCTGTCATGCCCAACACAGGCCAACCAGCACCGCAGCGTGCCTGGGTGGGCGTGCAGGGGAAGAACAGGGGCAGGATCATGCCCAGCGTGACGAAGATGACGATGAGCGCGCACGGCTCGGCCATGCGCCACCTGCGCAGAGGAGAAACAGAAGAGGGAGAAGGAGGATGATATGGAATCGGGGCTGCACATTCCTGGTAGTAACAACTACATGCAAAACTGTTGCCGCCTGTGCGAGGTGCCGAACACTGGAATTGGGTGCATTGACTCACTTGGCGGGGCGGCCCTTGAAAAACTCCTGCCGAGCGCGCGCCACCTGCACATAGTGAGTTGAAAACCAGACGTGCGTCATCAGCGCGTGACGCAGACCGCGTGATAAAGCAGTAGAGCACAAAGCAGCCAAAAACTGTACCTTGAGGTTGATGAGGGTGAAGATGATGGCGCAGATGCCGCAGATGATGCCGATCGCGGCCGCCGGGACCACCATCAGCACGTGCGTGGTCAGCTGCGGTGGCAGAGGGAGTCACAACGCTTTCATGGTAGGGCGAGCAGCGGTGATGTGGGGAGGTGTCAAGCAGGTACACTGGATGCCGCCGCTTTCAGCGCCTGTTTGGTACGGCAACAATGCACAGTGCGTCACCGAACACCCTAACCTTGCAACCCACCTGGGTTTTGACCTCGAAGAAGACGCTGTCAAACATGCCGAACTGGCCCTCCCTGCAGTTGTGGGAGACAGCACACACGGGTGGGCAGACAGCTGGAGCCGCTGCCCAGGCTGACTAGCCCGGCACACAACGCGACACATGAACGGTTTAAAGCACCTGCTGGGTCAGCATGCCTCCCACCCAGTGCAAGTGCTGGCCCCACCCCACCCCCATTGACTCACCCAATGGCTGCCTGCATCGACCGCATGGTGTCGCTGGTCAGCACCGCCATCATGCAGGCAAAGAAGATCTGCCAGCCCAGCGACTGCAAGTAGAGAACGGGGGGTTGGGGAGGGGGTTAGAAAGGTGAGCAGCAGATGGGTGGGGCAGGTGGGCAGCACCTTGTGATGCAGCAGCTTGGACGCGCACAGCACACAGCGCCCTTCCAAAGCCCACGGCTGCCAAAAGCAGGTGATTCCCTCCAGCAATCATGGTACGACCACAGCGCACACAGCATGTCTGCATGCACACACAGCGTGCTGCCGAACCCCACCTGCTGCCAAAAGGACGCAATCTCTTCCAGCACGAACAGCAGGCCGCCAATGGGTGCCGAGAAGGCCACCGCCACGCCCATCGCCGCGCCCGCCGTTACAAAGTCGCGCTTGTCTTTAGGGTTCTGTGGTGAACAAGAAAGGAAAATATCAGGAAACAGTTACAGGCAATGAGATGTGGGGCTCATGTGCTGTGCACCAGACTCGCGCTCGTTTTCGGCTCCGCAAGCGAGGCAAAAGGGGCAAGCCAGCCCTGATGCGAGACCCAGGACCGGAAAACTGGTAGAAACTCTACACCACCTGGATCAGCGGCTTGCCTGGAAGCGGCGGAACAGCCCGCTGTCGATGCCCAGCGTTGTGCTGTGGCCTTGGCTGAGCCCCGCACCCACAATCGCGCCCTGGAGCGCAGGCACGCAGAAGCAGAGCGGCGATTGTCAGTAAGGGATGGCTTGTTTCTTGTGTGCAGGCGGCAGCGGTGCCATGGTGCTTGCTGCTGCTTGCAGAGCCAAGCACGGCTGCAGGAACGCGAGCACAACATGAGCCGAGCGCGCCACATAGGACCAGCAAGCAGCCCATCACAAAATGGGGCTGCATATAAATGAGCAACAGCGCACCATGTGGATCATGGGTCCCTTGCCCAGGATACTCAAACACACACATGCGCGTGGCAATGAGCTTCAGCTCATTCAAGACTCAACTCAGCCTCCTTTTGCAATCAAGCGCACCATGTGGATCATGGGCCCCTCAGGGCCGACCGGCAGGCCCGACCCCACCGCCGTGGCCGCCGACAGGAACTTGACGGCAAATGTGCGTATATTGAGGATCTGCGAATGTTTGAAAAAAAGGGAAGAAGCAGTTTGGTGAGAGGAACTTGACGGCAAAGGTGCGTATATTGAGGATTTGCGGGCATTTGAAAGTGACCCCGTGCGGTGCTGCAAGGACTGGTGACGCGACTGGCGGTCACAAAACACAGCATGCACATCCCAGCTTAGCATGCATAGCACAGGGCAGCTTGGGCGCGAGGCAACCATTGAGGTAGGCAGTCACTATTGCCTGTGCATCACCAGGCCATGCAGCCACAGCATGCACAGCATATCAGCACAGCACAGCATCGCATGCCTTGGGCATGAAGCAGCCATTGAGGTAGGCGGTCACTTCCGCCACGCCCGCCCCTCCCGCTTCTGGCGCTATATTCACCACCTGCAGGCAGCGAGTCAACGGCAAGGACTGCGTGAGCCGCAGCAGCCGACGGCCTTGCCACTGCTGGCCCTGAGCAGCTACAAGCAAGCTGCCCTGCTTCCTGTGGATCGCGGCAACAACACAGCCAGCAGAGCCTGCACAATCGGCCAAGCGGCAGCGCCAGCGCACCAGCCAAGTTGAGGCGTAGACCAGGGCCAGCGAGAAGGTGATGTTGAACACCCAGCCAACGATGACGTGGGTGTGGGACAGCAGCCAACTGCAAACGGGCGGAGACAACACAGCATGGAGCACGTGAAAATGGTAGCAGGGGGCGCAGGGCACGGCAGCATGCCAACCCAGTAGGACAAACGGCAGCAGCAGCATCGCCCCCACAGCCACTTTCAACACCAGCAAAGCAGCGCCCTCCTCATCTTGGTTATCGCGTGCCGTGGCACTGAATAGCCGCCAACAAGCGCGGGAGGTATGCCAAAGCAGCAGCAGCAGCAGCAGCAGCAGTGATGCCCTCCCTGTCTTGCTCACCGTGTGCCGTGGTACTTGATGGCTGCCAGGATGTGCACCGACAGGTGCAGGAAGTATCCCACCAGCCCCACCGCCACGCCGATCAGCGCCATCATGAGCCAGCGGTCCCAGTAGCGGCCCCAGGGCTGCAGGGTGGGGGAACATGCAGGGCAACGCTGTTCGGAAGGGAAATTGGGTGCACTGCAGCGCCACCATCAGCCAGTGGTCACAGTAGCGGCCCCAGGGGTGCAATGCGGTGTGGGGTGCAAGCGGCACAGGGCAGCATGGTGGCAACACGAGTGCGCAGCACAACATGCGCTGCTGTGTACGACTAGCAGCCTGAACCACTGCGGCGCAGCAGCAGGGACGCGGCAAGCCTCTGTGCCTGCATGCTCTAGCACCCACGAATGGTTCCATTGAATGATGAGCACCGCAGCCAGCACCCACCTGGGCGGCCAGCCAGTGGCGGTAGACGCGGGAGGAGGGCGCCAGGTAGTCAATGGACTGAAACTGCTTCAGCCGCGCCCGCTCCTCTTGCGTGTACTGCATTCAGCGGGGCGCGAACGACCACAGCGAGCGCAATTAGCAACAGGTGAGGCAACCAGCCTGCGCGGTCGGAGCAGTCCGCACAGGCTAAGCACCCGCTCCTTTTGTGTTTACTGCAGTGGGCAGTCTAAGCAGGCTGCTGGTTGGAATGGCTGGCGACACATGCAGGCCGGCAGCAGGCACAAGAGGTTGGCAGCAAACATCTGGTGATGGTGCTCGGGGTGGGCAACCAGCATCACCACATGTCCCTGCCACGACAGCGGCAGTAGGCAAGCCAAGACCACCAGCATAACTTCAGTAAGCATGGGCAACCTCAGTAAGCATGTCCAAAGGGCAAGATACTTGCAGGCAGCAGCAATGCAGTCAAAAACAGGTGCAGGTGAGACCGAATCAGAGCACAGCACCAGCTCGAGGCTGCGCCGCCATGTGATGAATCGGCTGCACGGTACCACGCAACAAGGCCGGCAACAAGCCTGACACACGGCACAAACACACACCCTATGGTTGACCGCGGCTGCCTCCAGATCGTTGCCGCGCCGCAGCAGCTGGTTGAGGGCTGCCCGCCAGCCGCCGCGCGACTCTCCGCCACGGCCAAAGCTGAACGCAGCCCAGAGGTCGGAGGCGGCGCCGGCGCTCTCCCGTGCACCGCCCTCGCCATCTGTGACCTCTGAGCCGTCGCCTACATGGCTGCTGGCGGCTGTCGCGGCGCCGCCGTGGCTGCCGTTGACTGGCGGCACAGGCACGGTTATGTCTGGCGGCGCTGCAGTGGGAGAGCGGGGTGGCGGCACGGCGGCGGCGGCAGCGGCGGCGGTGAGCAGCAGGGGGTGGCGCTGCGAGCTTTGGGCCAGCCTGCAGTCACGTTACGATGCGATCGCCAGCTGGAACAGCCGCAGGCAGCGGAAGAGCAAGCCGGGAGGCGCGGGCAACCGCGAACTCACTGTCCTCCTCGCTGCTGATGAGGCGGAAGGCGGGGGCGGGGCCCCGCCCGTCCATGGTGCCGTGGATCTGCTGCCCAGGCCGCTCGGCTGCCGCAAACGGGAGAGGTGCAGGGGCCACTTGCAGGGGAGCTGCTGGGGCTGTATTTGGGCGACGCCTGGTGTATTTTGGCAATGCACGCAGCGCAGGACTGCCTAGGCCCGTGCTGGGCGCCCGCTTGATTGCAGCCCGGCTTGCTGATCGAGCGTCCCAGCGGCGCTCATACACTCAGAAAGTGATCCACAGCCGATCCAAGCGCCAACCAGCTTGCATCGCCTCCCCTGCAGCGCGAGCGCTTCCAGCCCTCGCACTTCGCTGACCCTGCATGGCCAGCCCGCACGCCATGGCGCGCCCACGCAGAGCCGCAGCCACCCGCAGCGCGTTGCGCCACGAGGAGGACGAGGGGGAGGAGTTCGACCTGCAAATCGACGATGAGGAGGAGGAGCCGGCCCCCAGGCGGGGCAGGCGCGCTGGCAAGGGTGCGCAATCAGCACGGAAGCCCTGCAGCAGCCCCTTGTCTGCGCGCCGCCGCAGCCGTCGCCGCCTGCCTCGTTGCATTTCGAAGACGGCAGCTTGTGCTGCTCCTTATTGCTGCAGCGCCCGTGGAGGCAGATGAGGAAGATTATGACCCAGGGGCCGACGAGGACGCAGCAGAGGAGCAGCGGCAGCAGCTGGCGGCGGGGCGGCGACGAGGGCGGTCGGGTGCGTCCTGCGGTTTGTCCGCCGCTTTGAAGCACGTGCCTTTGTGCTTGCATGCTAATCCGCGCATGCACCTGTGCTCATTACATCAAAGCGTGCTGGCTGCTCATGCGCTGGGTCGTGCTAAACTTATCCCATGCACCTGCCCACTGTAGCCAACCACAACGATGCAGAGGCGGGACCCTCCAAGCGAGGCCGGCGCGGCGCTGCAGTGGTGAAGCAGGAACCTGAAGGTGGGTGCTGCTGCTTCTCACATGCTGTGGCCCTGATCTTGACTCCTGCTGCTATACAGCTGGGTGCTCCTGTTGTGGCCTGCAACTTGCCTGCAATGCTTGTACTGCGCTTCTGCGCAATAAGTCCAGCTGCCGGGGATGGCACTTGATGCCGGCACGGTTGATGTGATGTCCCAACAGGCGACCAAGCGGGGCCCAGCAGGCGAGGTGGGGCTGCGGCAGCAGCAGCAGCAGCGGCAGCAGCGGCAGACGGGCCAAGGGGAGCAGCAGCAGCGGATGGGCAGCCGCGGGCCACAGCCCGCGAGCTGCGAGCCGTTACTGAGAAGGTGGGTGCTGGCCGTGCGGGAATGGCTGTTGGTTTGCTGTTACCGGAAGTCAGCGGTGGGCGCAGCAGCAGCTGTCACTGGCTGATTTGACGTGCCCTGCACCCATATGGATGCAATGAGAACATGAGGACGTATCTGTACGTATTCCGCCGCAGATAGCGGAGTACCGGCGGGTGCGGGACCACGAGGCGGAGCGAGCAGAGGGCAAGGTGTCGCGGCCGGTAAGGCTGGCTGGTCCTGGCTGGCTCGGCCTTCCCGCTGCTGTTGCAGTTTGCAAGACATGACAGGCTGCTGGCTTGCACCACAGCGTCGGGATGAGGCCCGTTATGCTGAGCAGCGTCTCTGTCCTGTGCGCCTTGCATGTCTCGGGTAGCAGTTCCTTGCACACCCAACTTGCCCTCCCCCTGCTGGCTGCACTGCTCTGCAGGCGCTGGAGCAGGCGTCACGAGCAGTTGTACGGTACATGCTGTTTGCACACAGCGAGAAGCCGGGGGTCCCTGTGCGGCGCTCCGGTGAGCGACAGCTCTTGTTGATCTCACATTGCTTCGGCCTACGCGCGCTTCAGCTGCCGCTGTCGCTGTCGCTGCCGCTGCCTGCTGCTGCCTACACCTCCGCTGCTGCTGCTGCTGCTGCTGCTGCTGCGTATGCCGCCGTCACCACAAGCAACTGCTCTTTGACCTTTGTACATGTGCAGAGCTTGCGACGGTGATCACCGCTCGCTTCCCCAACCTCAAGTCCAAGGCGGTGGTCAGCAAGTGAGGCAGTATAGTTGCTTTGTGTGACTGTGTGCTGAATGTACTGTGCCTTGTTGTATTCCGGCCTGAGCAGCTGCTGTCCTTGTGCAGGCCTGCGCAGCAAGGCCTGTTCACTGTGGCTTGATACCCACGGGTTTGCTTTATTGTGCACACCTGCCCTGCCTCCGGACCACTTGCAGCTACGTGATTGCGCACGCGACACACTACCTCATCGAGAGCATGGGGCTGGAGATGGCGAGCGTGCCCAAGCTGGCGGCGCGAGCGCGGGCGGGGGAGGGTGAGTCAGGGAATAGGCTGGGCGTATTGGGCACAGGCTGGGATTGGAGGGAAGGCGAGACGCGCACAGCACGAATGGTCCAGCGCTTGTGGGGCGCTGATCACGCCTGGTTCTCACGCCTCCCTGCCTGTGTCTGCCCTTCCTGTCCAACCTTCCAGGCGCGGAGGAGGGTCTGCCGCAGTACGTGCTGCGCAGCATTGTGCCGCCGGCTCTGCGGGCAGGTGAGCCTGCTGCTGCTGCTGCTGCTGCTGCTGCTGCTGCTGCTGACGCTGCTGCTGTGGATTTGCGCTTGTCACGCATAATGTTGCTGCCACAGTCGCCACCGCTGCCTTGCGTGCCAATGCTGCAGCTGCTGCTCTGACGTTCAATGATTGCATGCGAGGTGCATGTCTGCTTATTTATCCCTCAAGCCACTATCACCCTGCAGCTTACGTGCTGGACAGCGATCAGTCGGCGGAGCGCGGCCTGCTCGTGGTAGTGCTGGCGCTCATCCAGCTGGCGGGCGGCAAGCTTGGGGAGGGTGAGCCTTCAGCAGTGGCTTTGGCTGGAATGGCAATGCTTTTGCCGTGAATTTATAGTCTGTCTGATGGTGGTGCTGGCGCTCATCAGGCGATCAGGCGGGAGGCAAGCTGGGAGAAGGTGAGCTTTTGGCCCCTGCTGCTACCTTGCTCTTGTGCCACTTGACATGCGTTGCATTTGCTTCAGGTGTGGTGCTGGCGAGCTGGGGAAGAGTGAGCTGTGCGAGTTTGCTATGATGCTGCCTGCTGACTTGGAAGACATCTGGATCAGGTGTGTTGCTCTGTGCATGGTGGTGCTGGCGCTGGTCCAGCTGGCGCGGCAAGCTGGGAGAAGGTGAGCTGTTTGTATTTGCTTGCTGCCTGGCTTTTCTGCGTACTCCCGTCTGCAGCTGCAGAGTGCAGGCTGATGCATGCACATCTGCACTGCCACCACGCCTGGTGCCACGATCCCTCAAATCTGCCCTTGTGCTTGCACCACCATGTGGTGTGCAGATGAGCTGTGGGCTCAGCTGGGGGAGCTGGGCATCGACCGAGAGGTGCCGCACCCCGCCTTTGGCCGCACAGCGGAGCAGCTGAAGGCCTTCTGCACGCAGCGGTGAGTGGGGGCTGGGTGGTGATTGTTGGTGCAGGCAGCTGAGGCAGCTGGAGCAAACGGGGCGGCTGCTGCTGCTGTCATGAAGCAGCAGTTTGCGTGGGATCGAGCTGCTGGTGCCGCTGCCGGCCGCTGGCACCTTAGCTGCTACAGGCCAGCAAGATGCAAGTCCCTCCGCTCAACATTTAAACAGTCGCCGCCATCCTCCCTTCGGAATGCGGTGCAGGTACATCCAGGTCAGCAAGACCCAGGGGCCCGAGGGAGAGACAACGACCTACCACTTTGCGGAGCAGGTGCGACTGGCTGCTGCTGCTGCCCCGCTGCTGCTGCTGCTGGCTGCTGCGGCTGCGTGCACAACTCTCGGGGCTGTGCCGCCCGGATGCGTCCCTTTTCATAGTCGCACACACGGGCAACTCATCAGTGCCTGCGCATCCCTTGCACTTTTCCTCTGCCCGCAGGCGGCGGGCGACCATGCAGAGATCAGCCAGGAGGCCATCACGCGCTTCATCGAGGAGCAGTTTGCGGGCCAGTAATCGACCCCAACAGCCTGAAGTCACCAGATGACCTGGGCAGCAGATGACTTGAAGTGTAGCTTTTGAAATGCCAAGCCTGCGTGCTGCGGGCGGGAAATGCCGTGTTTTTCTGGGCCTGTGCCGGACTGTTTCTTAGCACTTGGGCGCAGAATCGTGACGTCATTTAAAGCAATGAGTGAGATGGGTGCAGCGGCACAAAACCAAAATGTCAGCAGGGCATCTTGAAAATCAGATTGCCACCCCAACCACCCAAGCTAACAAGAATTCACTGGCAGCTGACCTGTCTTCAGTGCCGCTGCTGCTGCCATGAGAGCCTCACAGCTCTGCCGCCAGGCCTGCCCCTGCTTCAGCCGCTGCCACTCCCGCTGCGCCCAGCTTGTGTTGGCTGCCCAGGTGAGTGAGCTTGGACAGCACAACGTCGGCCAGCGCATGCCGCCTGCGGAGGGGTGAGGGAGATGAGGCGGTAAGGCGGTAAGGCGGTAAGTCATCCATTGTCCAGATCCAACACTCACAAGCGGTGCAAGGCAGGGCGGCTGCACAGAAGCTTGCATGCGCGTGTGTCAGCACTGCATACACCGTGGCCTCTCCCACACCTGATGGGTGGATCAAAAGTGTCGAACGCTGCATCCACCTCAGCGGCATCTCCGCCAGGAGCAATGTGGTTGCCCTCAGCGGCGGCCAGCTGGCGGCGCGCTCCATCCAGCGCCTGCTTGGCGGCTGCTTCGGGATCCTGCAGGGGCGGCGGCAATCTGGCTGTATGTGCAGTTCCGCAGGTGAAACGCTCGCTTTCAAAGCGGCAGTGGACTGTGGCATGCGTTGCAGCGGCACACCGTTGCAAGTGAGCAGCTGCGTGCCAGCAGGGAGGAGCCGCATGGATGCCTTCGCCCTGCAGCAGCTCCCACCCTGCTTGCATGCACTTGGAGCGATGCACCATGCCGCCAAGCTCACCGCTGCCGCCGCGGCTGCCGCCTGCTGCGCGCTGCCCATGCCCAGCTCGATCACTTGGTCTGCCAGGCGGGCGAGGCGGGGATCCTCCCACAGCCACTCTGCAGCAAGATGAAAACCGAAAGGGATGCGCACGGTGGCACTGCTTTGGGTTCCCGCCTAGATGGACACCAGCTTGCCGCCATACGGAATCCTGCATGCCACCACACACGCACACACACGCACCCAAGCAACCCTAACGGCTCACAGCTGCACGCCGTGCGGCACACCCTTGAGCTCGCACCCACCTGCATGCACGCGCTGCCGCACGAGCTGCGCCACTCGCGGCTCCGGATGCTGCCCTGCCGCTACCCGCTCCATGACCGACTGAGGGGGAATAGACACTCCAGATAATGAGACGTGAGAGGTAGCAGGCATGGCAGCAAAGCATGTCATGCGCATGCCATGCACATGACATGGCTCAGCACGGCAGGGCAGGGCAGGGCATGCACATGGCATGGCACGGCTGCTGTGCACACGAGCTGACAATGCCAGGCGTGGCATATGGCATGGCATAGTTGCAGCGCATGGCATTGCTTGCCTCTACCTTAACAACGAACGCCTCACAGGCGCCCGTGCGCCGCAACATCAGCACGCTCCACTTCTCTGCACCCCGCCTCGATCAGCGCATCCGCCAGGCTGTCAGGGTCGGTGTAGCTGCAGAGGATGAACGCAGCCAGGCAAGCAGTATGCAGCAGGCCAAGCATGTAGCAGTGGCGGCACCGGTCTTCCATGGCAGGGCGTGGCATGGCATGGGGCGGCATGGCATTGGGAGGCACTAAAGTGCATGACCAAGACCTGACCTGGCATGGCATGGCATGAACATGGCATGGCATGGCGTGGCATGGCATGGCATGACCAGCAGCAGGTGCAGCTGCAGGGCGGCCAGCATGAGCCACTGCCTGCCCCTTGCCGCCTGACACCGGTCGCAGCCAATCACCTGGCCATGTCATGGGGCGTCATGCGTGCTTTGCCTCCTGCCAGTATGCTGGCTGCCAGGTCCAGATAGTGAGCGTCGGGCTCGCTGCGTGGCACGGTGCCGCTGCGTGGCGCCATGCTGGCGAGCGCTCTGCTGAGAGAGCGGCGGCGGCGGCGGCTGGACGACCACGGATCAACTGCTCAGCAGCCTGCATGTATTACAGAGGGAGGGTTAATATAGTCTGCAGCTTTGTGGACTGATGCACGGCTAGAGCTCTCTGAAGGGGCCATGAAGCAAGGCTGTGCAGCGGGCGAGGGCAGGCTCGAGAGGCGGCGCGGTGGTGCGCAGCAGCAGCGCAGCTGACAGGCTGCTTGCCGTGCGGCTGCTCGTATCTCATCATGAGAATAACCCATCGCACCTGAGGGCTTGGCAGCCCAGGCAAAGCCTGCACAAGCAACTTGCCGGCGCGTAGGGTTTGCCTGGGTGTGCCCCTGGTCGCTCCAGTCGGTTGGGAATGATGGACTGAACTCTACGACCGATCTGGCGAGCCTAACACGCCTTGCCGAGACGAAAAACGGCCAATGCAAGAGGCGGCGGCGGCGCAGCACAGCAGCGGTGCCCATGTGCGCGGCCCTGGTGCTGCAAAGTGATCACGCCTCTCGAATAGCTGTGCCAAAACACCACACAGACCATAAACAGCTCGCAGCGGCCGCACGTGATGGCGGCGGCGCAGGGAGAGGCGGCAGCGCCGCTCATGCTGCAGAGACGCATCACAGGGGGCGGCAACGGTGCTGTGGGCAGACCGCCGGGCGTGCCCAAGGCCAAGCCGATAGTGCTCATCGATGAGACTGGTGAGCAGGGCCGTTTGCAGACTGGTCGGCCGATGCATGCAATGTGGTCAGTCCGTGAAGTCGATCTGAGCCGCAGTGCGGTGTGGCACTTGCCGCCGCCGCTGTCGCCGCCGCCAACCGTGCCCGCTGCCGATCAACTCCTGCCTCGTGCCCTCTGCCCGCCTGCTCTGCAGGTCATGTATCCTACACCACCCTGCGCAAGCAGGCGCTCGTCACTGAGCTGCAGGTGCGTGTTGAAAGTGGCGGAGGGCAGCACTGGGGCTGCCAGTCTGGGGTCGGTTGCCTGCTACGTAATGCCTGCAATAGCTGCGCAATTGCACCGCAGCCTTCCAGCGTTCGGCTTGCTGTATGCCAGACGCCAAGACGTGCTTGCGCATTGTATCCCTCTGCAGCTGCGGCACCGCGACATCCGAGCACTAGACCCCGCGGTGCAGCTGCCTTGTGAGCAACCACCGCAACATGCACAGCCTGTGACTGCTGCTGCAGCCGCCTGCTGCCGTTCAAGCTGGCCTAGCGGCGGGATGGGAGCATGCAAGAGATGCTGCATGCTGATGAGCGCTGTCCCCCAGCCCATGAACCCCACGCCTTTCGGCAAACAGTGGCGCTCTATTCCATGCAGACCCATCAACCATCTTCATCCGCACGCAGGCTCTTGCTGCAGCTGCCATTCCAGCACCACTGTCTTGTGATGCATCACGGGTGCTCCCCTTGTGATGCAGACCCTTCGGCCAACCTACACCCGCAAGCAGGCTCTTGCATCAGCTTCCGTTCCTGCACCTATCGTCTTAAAACAGAAGATCGCTCCCCCCAATTTTATGCAGACCCATCGGCCATCTTCATCCGCAAGCAGGCGCTGGTACTGAACCTGGAGGGTCTCAAGCTGCTCATCAGCAAGTGAGTCCTTGCATGAATCCACTGTGGTGCTGCTAGCTGTACGCGGTGACTTGTTAGGCGCTGGTGCTGCACCTGGAGGGCCTCAAGCTGCTGATCAGCAAGTGAGTGACATCCTATGATCACGCACTGTTTGAAGAGACAGCTTGATCTGCCGAGCAGCAGCAGCTGTTGTGCTCAGGGTTGATTGGCCAACATGGTGATGGGCCTTGCAGGGACAACACTAGTAGTCATCAGCATGCCATCTCCAACAGACCTGCCGTGGCGAATTTAGGACCGTCTTGAATGCATACTCCACTTGCAGGGACAAGACGCTGGTGCCCTCCCCAACCGACCTACAGTAGCTGGCACCTTGTGTCGCGTCGCATTGCCATCTTCATGGCACATCGTCTTATCATGTGCTTGCAGGGACAAGACGCTGGTGATCAGCGTGCCCTCCCCAACAGACCTGGCGGCGCGGCTGCCGCCAGACTTGAACAACCCCATCGTGGTGCAGCTGAGGTGGGCTGGGATTCATTGCAACGCCGCCATGGATATCCAGGGGAGTGGCGCGAGCTGCTGCATCCTTTGCTTGTGCAGTGGCCTCGATTCCGCTGGAATCCAGCTGCTGGCCCAGTGTTTCCCTTGGCTTGCCTGTGCCACCACGCCGTTCATGCCAGCTCATGCCCCACCGACCGATCTGCGCAGCAACCACATTGCGGCTTCCAAGTTCCCATTTGGCGACGGCCATGGTGCGGCACGCTGTGCCTGGCCTGCATGCGGTGCTGTGCTTGGTCTGCATGCTGCGCCATGACTGGCCTGCTATGTACTCCTGTTTGGCCTGCCAACCCTATATGCGGGGCATGCACACTATGTGTCGGTTGGTCGCCAGCCCTCGTCAGCCTGTCGATCAAGCTGCCGCCCCTGCCCGCCTTGCCTGCTGAAGGGTACGAGGGCGGCATGTCAGGGGCTGCCAGCTTCATGCATGTCATGCGTGCACCACTGGGTTAAACCTGCTGCTTCTCCTGCCGCCCGCTTTACTTGCAGGGTACGAGGGCGGCATGTCTGGGGCGGCCAGCTATATGTCACTGGAGGAGCTGAAGCACATGGAGGCAAGTTGATGCCCGGCTTTGCACAGGCAGCTGCATGTTCTGCAGTGGTTGTGTGCCTGATGAGCTACCTGCATCCGCCGGGAGGGCAGCCAGTTGCAACGGCCCTCCACATCTCTCAGCACGCATCTTTCACGTATGCACGGCCTATCCTCCAACCCTGTGCAGGCCATGCCCTACGAGCTGCGCGCCCTGGAAGCGGCCCCGCTGGTGTCATTCTATTGCGATTTTTTCTGCTGCCCAATGGCATATCTATGTCTCCCCATTTCTTGCAGGCCATGCCCTACGAGCTGCGCGCCCTGGAAGCGGCCCTGCTGGTGCTGGTCAGAATTCTGCAGCACGAAACCGCGGCGCTGGAGAGCACCACGCTGCCAGGTGAGGCGTAATTTCGTTTGGTAAGGCCTCCTTATCCTAGGTGTCATCAGGATGCATTGGAAGCATGAGACAGCAGAGCTGGAGAGCACCCCGCTGCCAAGTGGGGACCCTTGAGGCAGCCTACAGCTTTAAGCATTGCTCAGCAGCGTGCAGCTGCAGGGGCAAAGCTGCCGTGCCTTTGTCCCTGACACATGTCACTTGTGCTGCAGTCCTGGTGCGCATTCGGCGCTCTGTTGCGCGGCCTGACCCAGAGCAGCTGTACAGGCTTTCTTCTTCTCAACATGCTTCTTACCATGGTCGGATTCATCGTTCCGCTCCCCTGTTTAACAGTGCTGGCGCGCATCCGGTGCTCGGTGGCAACCTGGAGCAGCTGCGCGTGCTTCTTCTATTCCAATATGCATGTAATCACAGTCGAATGATGCACCACCCCTCCCCTGTTCAGTCCTGGCGCGCATCCGGCGCTCGGTGGCACGGCCCGACTTGGAGCAGCTGTATGAGATCCAGAACAAGCTGGACAAGAGCATCGCGCGCATGGGCAAGATCAAGGCAAGCACGCTGTGCTGTGCTACGCTGTGCTGCGCTGCGCTGGGTTGCATTGTGGCGTGCCAGGCGACAAGACCATCGCACGCACGGGCAAGATCGAGGCGAGCATGCTGTGCTGCGCTGCGCTGCACCGTCCCACCGACTGCCGCGGCCGTGGCCGCACCAGTAGACGCATGACGATGCGTGCTATCGTTAAAGCCAAACCGAAAAATCTGCTTTCTGCAGGAGATTCTAGAGGAGCTGCTGGATGACGAGATGCAGATGGCGGGCATGTGCCTTTCGAGGTATGTCTGCCACCAGTCAAGTGCACGGTGGCTGCTTGCGCAGCTTTGGCGCAACTGGTAGTGCATAAAAATGCACCGTCGGCTGCCAGCTAGCGTGCGGCTGCTGGCAGGCCACGCTGGGTGCCGGTTGCCATGCCACGCATGCTGCTCGAGGTGAGCCGGCGCACCAGTTCAGGTCGGCAGAGAGAGAAGAAGAGTGAAGGCAGAGAGAGAAGACGAGCGAACTGAAGCAAGGCAGTTTGGTTCGTCTCCCCGCCCACCCCTGCAGGCTGGAGGGCGGCAGCCCCAAGGCCTGCTCCGAGCCGGGCGGCAGCTGTGGGCTGGAGGAGGGGGGCAGCGGCAAATGCGAGCAGGTGCGTGTGCCTGGGGGCCGGGAGTACACAAGCGACATTGGGTTCGAAATGCACCCCAAACGGCTGGCTGCCTGCTGTGCATGCTGAAAATCTTGGAGCGTTGATTTTTCGATCTGCCGAACGCGTCACCCGCAGACCGCGCTAGACATGGACCGAGACGAAGTTGGGGAGGCGGAGGATTTGGTGGAGGCCTACTGGCTGCAGGTGCGCTTGTTCAGCGGGCAAGCATGAGTTTTGGTTTAGCTGTGCGGCACAGAATACAGGTTGGGCGAGGCGGAGGACTTGGTGGAGGCCTACTGGCTGCAGGTGGGCTGCTGCTGCTGCTGCTGCTGCTGCTGAGCCGCAACAGCGTGCTGCCCTTCGGTGACCTTAAATTGCTTGGATTGGATGGGGAGGGGGAAGGATTGGTGGCGGCGGCCTGCTGGCTGCAGGTGGGGCAGTAGCGTCATTGGTGGGCGATTGTGGTACCACTGTTTCCTGGAAAGTTCAGCTGCTGGGTGCGAGCTACCCTTATTCCATAGCCAATTGAGTGCAATTTGCAACGCACTCACTGGATCCCACCATTCCCTTGCCACCCGCAGGTCGACTCCTCGCTGAGCCGGCTCAAGATCCTGCAGGCAAGCGGCAGCTGTGCATGCAGTAGCTGTGGGGAGAGCGGTGCATGCCGTGCAAACAGCATGTCGCAGGTGGTGATAAGGAGCACATGTGCATGCAGCAGCTGGACGAGAGCAGCTGCCTGCTTCGCGCAAGAGCAGCAGCGGGTGTGTCCTGCCACCGCTGCTCCACAGGCAGCTGCACTTGGTTTCGGCTGTTGAGCTCGTGATTCCCACCGTTCCTATGATTGCAGGAGCGCATCGTCAACACAGAGCACCTTGTGAACCTGGATTTGGACGCCAAGCGAAACGCTCTGGTGAGTCGAGGGAGCAAGCAGCCCTGTGCTCGCTGGCCAGGCAGGACGCAGCAGCCGTCGATCGCTGCAGGTGGGGCATGTTGGATCTCAGTGGCCAGAGAGATAAATGCCACTGATTAGTAGCAGCAGCTCACACAGCCTGCTGCCCAGGG
>VFQQ010001496.1_pt1 | contig 32076 bp, 36 predicted proteins | sample 3512341 | NCBI WGS metagenome assembly VFQQ01 (sample SAMN10412373, study PRJNA504923) | tailings metagenome | isolation source: Relicate 2 Philex TSF1 revegetated site | place: Philippines: Tuba, Benguet | collected 2017-08-29
CCCCGGAGCGGGCAATCCAATCTCGCCCAAAACAACGCCAAAGTCATAAGACAAGCCTGATCTTAATGTGGCCCCGGCAGCACCACCACGGTGGGGCGTGCAGGCAGGCTGGTGCGGCCCACCGTAATGGTGGCGCTGTCGCCCAGCGTCACGGTATGGCTGTCCCGCAGCAGGCTGAGGAAACGCTCCAGCGTGTGTTCGCCGAAATAATGCATCGGGATCACCAATGGCGCCTTGAGCTGGCGCAGCACTGCCACCATTTCGAGCTGGTTCAGCGTGTAGCCGCCATCCACCGGCACCAGCACCACATCGATGCGACCCATATCGGCGAGATGGCCGGGTTCCAGCCGGTGATGCAGATGGCCGAGATGTGCGATGCAGATTTCAGCGGCGTCAAAGATGAAAATCGAATTGCCGTCATATTCGGTGCCGCCGCCCCAGTTGCGGATATTGGTCGGCACGTTGCGCACGCGCAGATCCTTGAAACTCAGATTATGCCGCGCCGGTTTGCCATCATGCGGCCAGCCGCGCAGCAGGTGCCGGATGCCGGGATCCGGATTGGTGCTGAAATGCGTGGTGTGGGCATGATTCATGGTGGCGATGTCGGGCACCATATCGGGCCGGATGTAATCGTTGTAGTCGGTGGCGGCGGTGACGCCGCCCGGCGTCTCGATCAGGAAAGTGGCATGGCCGACAAAACTGAGCCGGACCTGCCCGGCCGGTGGTGTGCCGCGCCCGGCCTGCACCGGCAGGAAGGCGGGACGGGTGGCTGGTCGCGGCGCCAGACCGGCCGGCTGCAACAGGCCAGGACCCAAACCCGGATGCTGCCGGGCCACCGCGCCGAGGCAGGCGGCGGCGACCGTGCTGGGCAGCGCAGCGAAAAGCAGGCTGCCCAGAAGCATCAGAATGGATAGAAAGGCTGGCGGCATGAGCGGGCCTCGGCGCTGGCGCCCCGGACCGGGTTGGCACGCAAACCCGGCGGCCATCAGGTCTTGGGCGGAACGATCCATGGATTGCGGACACGCGGGCGTCCGGATTTTTGATCTTCCTCTCGCCGCCCGGGATTATCCAGCACTTTTCGCCGCCGCCGGTCAGGGCCGGCATATTCCCTGGTCTTGACATAGCCGCGCGGCTTGGTCAGCACAGAATTTAGGCAGCGCAGCAGGGTTTCCGGCTGTACCGGTTTGGCCAGAAAATCATCCACGCCGGCGCCCAAGGCCTCTTGCACCAGATTACCCTCGGCATGGGCGGTCACCATCACGATGGGCAGCATCGGATTGCTGAGGCCACCCGGGCGCCGGATCAGCTTCACCAGGGTCAGGCCGCTGACGATGCCAAGCTGATAGTCGCAGAGCAGCAGGTCGAACGGCTGCTCCTTCAGCGCGGCGATGGCGGCTTCGGTGTCGCGCGCATGATGCACCCGGGCAAAGCCCAATGCGTTCAGCATGGCTTTCATCGTGGCGGCAGCGCCCTCGTGATCTTCAACCAACAGAATACGCGGCATGCAAAGCACTCATCACCGGAAGGATAGATTTGTTGTACCCAACTAGGTTTGCCAGGCAAACGCAATATCCTTGTCCGCGCATGCTATCGGATGAGCGCAATTTAATGCCTGGAGATACGCTGTATGCTGCCTATTTGCGGCAGAGCGGGATTTCGGTCGAGAGCAATTTCTGCTGCAGGTTGGCGTAGTATTTGAAGCCTTGCCAGGCCTCGGCCTTGATCTTGTCCACCACGTCATAGGCCGCCTTGCACACGCCGGCATCCACCTGCGGCGCAGCGCGGGTGGCGATGGTGGCATCATTCTCCCATTGCTCCTGCACCGTGCGATCCGGATAGATGCGCTTCAGCACATTGCTGCGCATCGCCACAGCGGCGCGGAGTTGCTCGCCATGCTCGCGGTCGAACTTATACCAGTCGTCCAGGTAGGTCTGGCCGCTTTCGCCGTCAAAGCGCGCGCAGCGGCGCAGGATTTCCCGCAGCAGGATGCCGGCACGCACCTCCGCTTCCGCCTCGGCTTCCTTCTCGTTGAAACAATAGCGGTTGCGGGCATTCACGCCGCCGGCCGCACCCGCTGGGCCGCCCTGGCCGGCGCCGGTCGGATTCTGTGCGCAGGCCGGGGGCGCGATGGGCAGCAGCAGCCAGATTGCCAGCAGCCAAGTTGCCGGTAGCCAAGTTGCCGGCAGGCTGGCGGCCAGCAGCGCGGGTTTCAGCATGGCGTCAGCCGGCTTGGCCGAATTTGCGCAGGATGCGGCAATCGCGGCCCAGCGCAATCACGGCGCGGCAGAAATCCGCTGTAGCGCCGGCATCGTTGAAATCGCCCGCCAGCAGGCGGATGAAGCGGCCATGATTGGGTACTTCAATTTCCTTCAGATGCAGATTGGCGCTGGCCAGCCGCTGCCCCAGCCGGGCGCTCAGGTCAGCCCAGATTTTTTCCGCTTCGCCAATCGTGGCGGTGGAGGCGATATGGGCTTCATACAGGGTGGCGCTGGCGGTGCGCCGCAGCAGCGCGCGTTCGCTGGCAACGATGCCGTCGAAGCCATGCACCTGTATCGCAGTTTGCGCCGGAGCGGCAGGCATCGGCATCGCCGGCGCGGGCGTGGCCTGCTGCGGCATGGCCGGTTGAGCCGGACCCGGCTGCGGGTTGGCTGGTTGCTGGCTGGCTGGTTGCGGCGTGATGTGGCGCGGCGCCGACTGGCCTGGCTGGGCGCCGGGCTGGTGCTGCGCCGGCATTGACGCGGGGGCAGGCATTGGTACGGGCATCGGCATGTTCATGCGCTGCACCGAGGTGACCGGTGCCGAAGCATAACGCAGCGGTGCCGGGCTTGCGGTGGCCTGGATTGCACTGGGCATTGCACCGGGCATTGCATTGGGCATTGCACTGGGCCAGCGCAGCCCGGCTGGCAGCGCCACCGGCTGCAGGCCGCTAGGCGTGTTGGCCGTAATGGTTTGCTGGCTGCGGGGCTGAAGCTGGGTCGGGAAGGGGGCTTGGGCCGGGAGTGCCGCCGGGACAGCAGGGGAAAGCACCGCCTGGACCTGAAGCGCGGCCGGGGCCGCTGCCGGCACCACCACGACATGCTGGCCGGCCATGCCGGCGAGCGGCAGCCTTTCCGCCGGATCGAGGCTGGCGACCCGCACCGTCACGCTGCGCTGGCTGCCGGGGGCGGCTGGCTGGTCGTCGATGGCATTCCAGCCCAGCATGCCGGTGGAAGCAAGCACGGCAATCCCGAACGTGGCGGAGATGGGGGTGAGCGACATGGCTGCCTCGCGGTTGCGGCAAAGGTTAAGCAAAGGTTAGCATTCCGGGCTTTTCCCCGCCACGGCCTTGCGCAGCCCGGAGTTCCGATGTCGGCCATCCTGACCAAATTGCTGTGGCCCGTGCTCAATCCCGCCACAATGCTGCTTGTTCTGCTCCCTCTGGCGCTGCTGTTGGTGGCGCTGGCGCGGCGCGGCGCGGGATTGCGCCGCTGGGCCGGGCGGCTGGCCGGCCTGCTGCTGATCACCCTGACCGCAGTAACGGTATTTCCGCCGGCTTACTGGGCGGTGCGGCCACTGGAAGAGATGTATCCGCTGCCGGTGCTGCCGGCCCGAGTCGATGGCATCGTTGTGCTGAGCGGCGCCGAGCGTCCGGCTCTCAGCGTCGCCCGCCGCCAGCCGCAGACCAATGAAAGTGCCGAACGCCTGCTGGCCTTTGCCGCTTTGGCCCGGCACTACCCGGAGGCGAAATTAGTTTATACCGGGGCGGGTATCCCAGCCCAGACTGGTGGCGTGAGCGAAGATAGTGTGGCGCAACAGGTGCTGAACTGGATCGGCCTGGATACCAATCGGGTGATTTTTGAACGCGCGGCCCGCAACACGCGAGAAAACGCATTGCTGGGCCAGGCCGTGGCGCAGCCACAAGCTGGAGAAACATGGATTGTGATCACCTCAGCCGTGCATATGCCGCGCGCTGTGGCTTGTTTTCAAGCTGTTGATTGGGCGGTGTTGCCCTATCCGGTGGATTACGCCACGATGGGGGCAATGGAATCCTGGATCGATTTTGATCCGTTACTGGGTTTGCGCAGCCTTAATCTTGCCACACGCGAGTGGCTAGGTCTGGTGATCTACCGTTTACTGGGACATACCCGCACCATATTGCCGCAACGATGATATGTTGAGGCAGGTGCTGTCCTCTAGTAGAAACGTCGGGCAATTGATTCGAGTGGAGTTCGCATGATGGCAGTTGAGCGATTCGGCAGCAGCGATGGGCAGCGGCGGCGGCAGGTACTGGCGAGGTCCGCCTCGCGCCTGTTATTGGCCGGTCTGGTTTTCAGTGGTTTGATTGCCTGCGCCGAAAGTCGCTCCGACCGTCTGGCGGCACGCAAGGAAGCGGAGGCCGCAGCGGCCGCCGCTGCCGGCGGCACCCCGGCGGGCGCCGCAACCCAACCTGCATCCAGTAGCGCGGCCAATGCGGCGACCAAGCCGGTTCAGGCCGCCCCGGCAGCTACCGCCCAGCCGGCGCCGGCAGCCCAGGCTGCCCCCACGCCGGCACCGAATGCCACTCCCGGCAATGCAGCGGCACAGCCCGCCGCACCAGTCCAGGAAGCCCGTGCGCCGACCAGCTTTGATCGGGCGGCTTTTCAGAAATTCCTTGATGGCGTGCGTGAGGAAGCGGTTGGCAAGGGCATCAAGTCTGCCGTGGTGCAGCAGGCGCTGGCCAATGTGGAACCGGTGGCCCGCGTGCTGGAGCGCGACCGCAATCAGGCTGAATTCAAGATCGATTTCGCCACCTATCGTGACCGCGTGATCACCACGGCCAATGTGGAACGTGGCCGCCGCCTGCGTGATCAGCACCGCGAACTGCTTGGCCAGGTGGCGCAGCGCTATGGCGTGCAGCCGCGTTTCATCCTGGCGATCTGGGGCATCGAAACCCGTTATGGCGCGGTGAAGGCGGATGTCCCGCTGTTCAATTCGCTCGCCACGCTGGCCTATGATCAGCGCCGCTCGGCGTTTTTCCGCAATGAATTATTCGCCGCTTTGCAGATGCTGGATCGCGGCTATATCGATTACGGCAGCATGAAGGGTTCCTGGGCCGGCGCGATGGGTCAGCCGCAATTCATGCCCTCCAGCTATCTGGCTTATGCCGAGGATTTCGATGGCGACGGCAAGCGCGATATCTGGGGCAACCAGGGTGATGTCTTCGCCTCGATTGCCAATTACCTCGCCAAGCATAGCTGGTCCTCGGCGCAGACCTGGGGCCGCGATGTGAAGCTGCCGGCCGGTTTCCAGACCAAGCTGCCGGAACTGGCGCGCGAGGGGCGCTCCGGCTGCCGGGCCATCGACCAGATGACACGTGACCTGCCGCTGTCGGAATGGGCGCGGCTCGGGGTGCGCCGTGGCGATGGTGGTGAATTGCCGCGCGTCAATCTCTCCGGCGCGCTGGTGCAGCCGGATGGGCCGAATGGCCCCAGTTTCCTGGTCTACGCCAATTATCGCTCGGTGCTGCGCTATAATTGCGCGCATCACTATGCGTTGACCGTGAGCATGCTGGCCGACCGTATCGAAGGCAGCTAATCTTCTGGCTCCCTGATTCGGAGCCGCCATATGGCCCTGCTGCCTTCCATTCTTGTCGCCCTGGTGGCCTTGCTGCATCTCTGGTTTCTGATCCTGGAGATGTTTCTCTGGACCCGGCCACTGGGGCTGAAAACCTTCCGCAACACTCCGGAACGTGCCGAAGCGACCAAGGTGCTGGCCGCCAACCAGGGGCTCTATAACGGCTTCCTGGTTGCCGGGCTGGTCTGGGCCTTGCTGCATCCGGTACCGGCAATGGCGCAGCAGCTTGCCAGCTTCTTCCTGCTCTGTGTCGTGGTGGCCGGGGTCTATGGCGCCTTCAGTGTCAGCCGGCGCATCCTCTATGTGCAAGCGGCGCCGGCTCTGCTGGCAGTGATTGCAGTCTGGTTGCTGTAAGCCGGAATTCAGGTCCCGCAGCGGCGGATAAACCCCTCCAGCGCACAGGAATAGCTTTCGCGATTCTGTGATATCGGTTAGATTGCCACAACATATAGCCATGCCGACGAAACACCGCGCCATAGCTTGGTTTGTACCAAGTCGAATGGCCTCCTGCCGGGGGCTGCCGGCCTCCTGCCGAGGGGGCCGCTCTATCCTGCTCGCCGCACTGGCATTGACCGGTCTGGCCGGTTGCGCTGAAACCCAGCTTGTCACCCATGCCACCAAATCGGTGGTGCGGTCCGAGCCGGCGGCGACACCCTCGGTGGCCGCCCCGGCCGGGCGCGGCACCGGTATCTACAAGGTGGGCAATCCCTACCAGATCAACGGGGTGTGGTATTACCCGAAGGAAGACCCGAATTACGACGAGACCGGGATTGCCTCCTGGTATGGCGACCAGTTCCATGGCCGTGCCACCGCCAATGGCGAAATTTTCGACATGAACGAGGTGACGGCGGCCCATACCACGCTGCCGATGCCCTCATTGGCGCGGGTTACCAATCTGGAGAATGGCCGTTCCATCGTGGTGCGGGTCAATGATCGTGGCCCCTATGTGAATAGCCGGGTGATCGATCTGTCGCGCCGCTCGGCCCAGTTGCTCGGTTTTGAACGCCAGGGTACCGCCAAGGTGCGGGTGCAATATCTCAGCCAGGCGCCGCTGATCGGGGCGCCGGATGGCAGCGTGGCGGTGGCTTCGGCGCAGGCGCAGAACCAGGCGCGCAGCGCCGGCGACGAACGGCCGGCAGCCTCGCCACGCGCTGCGGTGGAGGCTGAATCGCTGCCGCCACCGCCCGGCGCGCGGCCGGCACAAACCGCTCAGGGCCAGCGCCGGATCGAAGGCCAGGTGGTGCCGGCAGGCAATAACAGCGGCCAGCCCGGTGCGATGCAGATCCTGGCGGCGCAGAATCAGGCGGCGACCACGCCAAGCGCCAATCCCAATGCGGAGTTGGCGAGCCAGCAGGTGCAGGTGGCGCCGGTGCGCGGCGGCCAGAATATCTTTGTGCAGGTCGGCGCTTTCACCCAGCATGACAATGCCAGCCGCATTGCTGCCGCAATTTCCGGTTATGGCCGGGTAGCGATCACCTCGCGGATCGTGAATAACCAGGAATTCTTCCGCGTCCGGCTCGGTCCGTTCGACCAGGTGGCGAATGCCGATGCCGCGCTCCAGCAAATGCTTGCCATCGGACAAACCAATGCGCGTATCGTTGTTGAATAAAGTTGCCATCGCAGCCTGCGGCCTGTTGCTGTTTGCTGCCCCCGTTGCTCAGGCGCAGATCGGTCATGTCGATACCCTGGCGCGCCAGATGCTGCTGATCGATGCCGAAAGCGGCACGGTGATCTTCGAGAAGAACAGCGACCAGCGCATGCCGCCGTCGTCAATGTCGAAGCTGATGACGGCCTATATGGTGTTTGACCAGCTGGCTGCCGGCAAGCTGCGCATGGATGATGTCTTCCCGGTCTCGGAGAAGGCCTGGCGCATGCAGGGCTCGAAGATGTTTGTGCATGTCGGTGACCGCGTGCGCGTTGAGGATTTGCTGCGTGGCGTGATCATCCAGTCCGGCAATGATGCCTGCATCGTGCTCGCCGAAGGCATTGCCGGCAGCGAGGAACGCTTCGCCGAGATGATGAATGAGAAGGCGCGGCAGATCGGCCTGACCAACTCGGTCTTCCGCAATGCCTCGGGCTGGCCCGATCCCGATCACATGATGACGGCGCGCGATCTGGCCAAACTGTCTCAGGTGATCGTGGCGCGTTTCCCGCAATATTATCATTTTTATTCCGAGAAGGATTTCACCTACGGCGTCGACCCGGTGAGCAAGCGGCCGATCAAGCAGGGCAACCGCAACCCGCTGCTTTACAAGGATATCGGCGCCGATGGCCTCAAGACCGGCCATACCGAAGCGGCCGGCTATGGCCTCACCGCTTCGGCCAAGCGCGGCGACCGCCGGCTGATCCTGGTGGTGAACGGCCTGTCGAGCATGAATGAGCGCTCGCGTGAATCCGAGCGGCTGCTGGAAATCGGTTTCCGCGAATATGAGTCCTACAAGCTGTTTGCAGCCGGCGCCGTGGTGGATCAGGCCGATGTGTGGCTGGGTGATAGCGCCAAGGTACCGCTGGTGCTGGCGAATAGCCTCGCCGTCACAATGGCACGCCGCAACCGCCCCGGCATGAAGGTGACGGTACGCTATGAAAACCCGGTGCCGGCACCGATTGCCAAGGGCACGCCGCTGGCCACGCTGACCATCACTGCGCCGGAAACTGCGCCGCTGGAAGTGCCGCTGCTGGCGGGCGCTGATGTGCAGCGCCTGGGCTTTGGCGGCCGCATCTCGGCGGCTTTGGGTCATCTGCTGTGGGGCGCTGGCCGCTGATGGCGCCGGCTGCTGATGACACCGGGCGAACGGTGAGGCCGGCGCCCGGCCGTTTCATCACGCTGGAAGGCGGCGAGGGCGCCGGAAAATCCACGCAATTGCGGCATCTGGCGGCGCGGCTGGCAGCTTGCGGCCTTGAGGTGGTGCAGACACGCGAGCCGGGTGGCACGCCCGGCGCCGAGGCCATCCGCAGCTTGCTGGTGACCGGCGATACCGCCCGCTGGGAACCGGCTACCGAGACCCTGCTGCATTATGCCGCCCGCGCCGAGCATGTACGCAAGACGGTGCTGCCCGCCCTGGCGCGTGGCGCCTGGGTGCTGTCCGACCGCTTTGCCGATAGCACCATGGCCTATCAGGGCTATGCCGGGCAGGTTGGCCGTGCCGCGGTGGAGAGCCTGCATCGCTGGGTGCTGGGCGAGTTTCAGCCGGATTTGACCCTGATTCTGGATTTGCCGGTGGCAACCGGCCTGGCCCGCGCGGCCGGACGTGGCGGCATTGCCGGTGCCGCTGCCGAGGATCGTTACGAACGCATGGGGCTGGCGTTTCACGAAAACCTGCGTGCCGCCTTCCTGGACATCGCCGCGCGTGAACCTGGGCGCTGCCATGTGGTGGATGCGGCGGCGCCGGCCGAAGCGGTGGCGGCGGCGCTCTGGGCAGCCGTGGCGGCGCGGTTTAATCTCGCCCCATGAGTGGCTTTTCGACCGAAGAATTCACCTCCTGGGCGCCGCGCCATGCCACCGAACTGTTTGGTCGTGCCGCAGCGGAGCAGGTGTTGCTGGAAGCCTGGGGTTCCGGCCGGCTGCCGCATGCCTGGCTGATCACCGGGCCGCGCGGCGTCGGCAAGGCGACACTGGCATTTCGTTTCGCCCGTTTCCTGCTGGCCAATGGCGTGCCGGGCGGCGCCGGGGATGACGGGCCGGGCCTGTTTGGCGGTGGCGGCGACATGTTTGGCGGCCCGCCCAAGCCGACCGGCCTGGCAGTGCCGGAAACCGATCCGGTGTTCCATCGTGTTGCCAGTTTCGGTCATGCCGATCTGATCACGGTGGAGCGGAGTTGGGACGACAAGAATGATCGCTGGCGTGGCGAGATCGTGGTGCAGGATGTGCGCGCGGTGATCGATCGTTTCGGCAAGACAGCGGCGGAGGGTGGCTACCGGGTCTGCATCGTCGATGCGGCCGACGACATGAACACCAATGCCGCCAATGCGCTGCTCAAGATTCTGGAGGAGCCGCCGCCGAATGCGGTGCTGATCCTGATCAGCCATGCCCCGGGCAGCCTGCTGCCCACGATCCGCTCGCGCTGCCGCCGTCTGCCATTGCAGCCGCTGGATGAAGCGGCGATGCGCCAGGTGCTGCACCATTTGCTGCCGGATTTGAGCGAGGCCGAGCGCCAGGCCCTGACCGTGGCAGCGGAAGGTTCGCCGGGCCGTGCCGTCACCCTGGGCGGCCAGGGTGGGCTGGACTTGCTGCGCGAATGGCTCGATCTGATTGCCGGCCTGCCGCGCGCCGATATCGGCAAGCTGCATAGTTTCGGCGACAAGCTGGCGCGGGCCAGTGGCGCCGAATCGTTCCGGGTCATGGTGGAGTTGTTCCGCTGGTGGCTGGCGCGGCTGGTGCGGGCGGCGGCTTTGGGCCGGGCCGGCGGGTCTGGCTGGGTGGAGTTGTTCCAGGGCGAGGCGGCGCTGGCGGCACGCCTGGCTTCCTGGCAGCCGGCGGATCGTTGGGCCGAGGATTGGGAAAGTTTCGGCCGCTTGCTGGATCGCGGGGAATCGGTCAATCTTGACCGTAAGCAGATGCTGCTCAACCTGTTTGCCGCATTGGGGCGGTCGGCGGAGGCAGCGTCACGGCGCTGAGGGGACCATGACGGTCAAGGCCGAAGCAGGACGCGGCGAGGTCAGGGCCGAGGGCAAGGCCCGGGCTGCGGCCACGCGCGACACGCTCGAATCAATCCCGCTGCTCGAATCGCTCTCGCTCACAGCGCGGGAGGAGGTCGAGCGTGCCTGCCAATGGCGCCGCCTGGCCACCGGCGAGCAGATTTTGGACCGCAATTCCGATAGCCGCGATGTCTATTTCGTCGTCGAAGGTGTGGTCGAAGTGATCAATTATTCCGGCAATGGGCGCGAGATTTCCTATGCCACTGTGCCGGCCGGCGGCTATTTCGGCGAATTGGCGGCCATTGATGGCGAACGTCGCTCGGCCAGTGTGGTGGCGGTTACCGCCTGCCGGCTGGCGGCGATGCCGCCCAAGGCGTTTGAAGCCTTGCTGGCGCGCTCGCCGCAGGTGGCGCTGGAAGTGATGCGGCGCATGGCGCGCATCATTCGCGCCAATAACGAAAAGATCATGGATCTGGCCACGCTGGGCGCGATCCAGCGCGTGCATCGTGAATTGCTCAAAATGTCGCGCCGCGATCCGGTGAATGCCAATGGCTGGCTGATCTATCCGATGCCGAAGCAGCATGAGATTGCGCGCCGCGCCGCCACCACGCGCGAAACCGTGGCACGTGTGCTGGGGCAGTTGATTGATGGCGGGCTGATCCAGCGCAAGGACAAGACCTACTATCTCACCGACCGCTCGGTGCTGGAACAATCGGTGGCGCGCATGGATGCGCGCCATGCCGACCCGACCACCTGAAATCCGGCGGCAATAGCCGCCCAACCTGTCGTTTGCCAGTTTGCCCATCGTTCGGTTGCGTCAGGGCATATTCGTGCAACGGCCATACACGCGCAGTTGACCTGCCATCTCATATACTAGATAGTAATTGGCGGACGGCAGGGGCGCAAAAGCCTCGCCGCTGAGGAAACGCAGTACACCGTAACAAAACCAAGAACGATACCGAGGAGGGTAGGCCCATGCGTGGCTTCAAGACTTTCGTGACCACCCTGGCCGCCGGCGCGGCCTTGCTGGCGGCGGGTGCGGCCCAGGCGGCTTTCCCCGAGCGGCCGATCACCATGATCGTGCCCTGGGGCGCTGGTGGCGGCACCGATGCCACCGCGCGTATCCTTGCCAGCTTGATGGAAAAGGAACTCAAGCAGCCGATCAATGTGGTGAACCGCACCGGCGGCAGCGGCGTGGTGGGCCATTCCGCCATCGCCCAGGCAGCGCCGGATGGCTACACCATCGGCCTCGCCACCGTGGAAATCGCCATGATGCACTGGCAGGGGCTGACCGAACTCACCCCGGCCTCCTATACCCCGATTGCGCTGGTGAATGCCGATCCGGCCGGTGTGCAGGTGGCGGCGGATGCGCCCTACAAGACGGTGAATGACCTGCTGGCCGCGATCAAGGCCAATCCGGGCAAGATGAAGGCCTCCGGCACCGGCCAGGGCGGCATCTGGCATCTGGCGCTGGCCGGCCTGCTGCGCGACCAGAAGATCGACCCCGCCAGCGTGCCGTGGGTACCCAGCAACGGTGCCGCGCCCGGCCTGCAGGACATGATTGCCGGCGGCGTGCAGATTGCCCCGGTATCGCTGCCGGAAGCGCGTTCGCTGATCGATGCCGGCAAGGTCAAGAGCCTCGCCATCATGGATCCGAAACCTTCGGCGCTGTATCCCAATGTGCCGACGCTGAAGAGCGTCACCGGCAGCGATTGGACCATGGCGGCCTGGCGCGGCATTGTCGGCCCCAAGGGCCTGCCCAAGAATGTCACCGATACCCTGCTGGCAGCGCTGAAGAAGGTGCATGACGGCAAGGAATTCAATGATTTCATGGGCCAGCGCGGCTTCGGCGTGATCTGGGCCGGGCCGGATGACTTTGCCAAGTTCATGGCCAAGTCCGACAAGGATATGGGCGAAGTGATGAAGGCGGTGGGTATCGCCAAGTAACGGCTGCCGGCATGGCGCGGTTTTGCCGCCGCGCCATGCCGGATTGTTTTCCGCCATTCTTGTCCGACGCCCCAAGCCAGCAAGGTCAGTGCCATGCGATTGCACGACGCCCTGAGCGGATGCCTGCTCGCCATTCTCGCCATCGCCGTGCTGATCGCGATCAGCGGCTACCCCTCGATCCCAGGCCAGAATGTTGGTCCGGCGGCGTTTCCCGGCACCATCGCCGTGTTGCTGCTCGGCTGCTCCGGCTTGCTGATCTGGCGTGGCCTGCGTGACGGTCGGGGCGAAGGGCTGGTGCGTTTCGGCCCCTGGATTGCCTCGCCGCGCCACGCGCTGAATGTGCTGCTGGTGCTGGGCTCGCTGCTGTTTTACATCCTGGCGGCTGATTTCATCGGCTTCATTCCGATCGGCGTCATCATCCTGAGCGCGATGTTTTTTGGCTTCGGGGTGCGCCCGGCGCTGATCCTGCCGGTCGCCATCCTGTCGACCCTGATCATTCACACGATTTTCTACAAGCTGCTGCGCGTGCCTCTGCCCTGGGGCCTGATGCAGGGCATGATGTGGTAGGGCCGCACCATGGACGCGTTGCTGCATAATACTGGTCTGGCCTTCGGCCTGGTGTTTGATCCCTATGTGCTGGTGGTGATTTTCTGCTCGGCGGTGTTCGGCCTGGTGGTGGGCGCCATTCCTGGCCTGACCGCCACCATGGCAACGGCTTTGCTGGTGCCGATCACCTTCTTCATGCCGCCGGTGCCGGCGATTGCCGCCATCGTCACCGCCACCGCGATGGCGATTTTCTCGGGTGACATACCGGGCGCGCTGCTGCGTATTCCCGGCACGCCGGCTTCGGCGGCCTATGTCGATGAATCCTATCGGATGACCTTGAAGGGGCAGGCAGAGACCGCACTCGGCGCCAGCCTGATCTTCTCCGCCATCGGTGGTCTGTTCGGCACCGCCGTGCTGGTTACCGCTGCGCCGGCATTGGCGGAATTCGCGCTGAAATTCTCTTCCTTTGAATATTTCTGGCTGGTGGTGTTGGGATTGTCCTGCGCCGTGTTCATCGGTACCGGCACGCCGCTCAAGGCCTGTATTTCGCTGCTGATCGGCCTGCTGGTGGCCTGTGTCGGCTTGGAGAATCCCGGCGGCCATCCGCGCTTCACTTTCGGCAATGCCGAATTGATGGGCGGTGTCAGCGTCATCCCGATGATGGTGGGCATGTTCGCCGTCTCGGAAGTGCTGCGTTATGCCGTGAATATGGACCCGCCGGCCCGTATCGCCGTGGAACGCCTGGGCAATGTGTTTGCCGGCATGTGGGGCCTGATCGTGAAATATCCGGCTGCGCTGTTCCGCGGCAGCATGCTGGGTACCGTGGTGGGGATCCAGCCTGGCGCCGGCGCCGATATGGCAGCCTGGATGTCCTATGCCATGAGCAAAAAATTCTCCAAGGAGCCGGAGAAATTCGGCACCGGCCATGTGGAAGGCATTGTGGAATCCGGCGCGGCCAACAATTCCGCCCTGGCCGGCGCCTGGGTGCCGGCGCTGGTCTTCGGTATTCCGGGCGATTCGATCACCGCCATTGCCATCGGCGTGCTGTATCTCAAGGGCCTCAATCCCGGCCCGACCTTGTTCCTCAACAGCCCGGAAAATGTCTACGCCATCTTCCTGGTGTTCATTCTGGCCAACCTGATCATGATTCCGCTCGGCTGGGCGACGATCCGGGCCGCCACCAATATCCTGCGCGTGCCGAGCCGCATCCTGATGCCGGTGATTCTGCTATTCTGCATCGTCGGCGCCTTCGCCATCAACAATTCGCTGTTCGGCGTCACCGTGATCCTGGTCTTTGGCGTGCTGGCCTATCTGATGGAGGAGAATGGTTTCCCGGTGGCGCCCGCCATCCTGGGCGTGGTGCTCGGCACCATGCTGGAGGAAACTTTCGTCACCTCGCTGATCAAATCGGATGGCAGCCTGCTCGGCTTCTTCGAGCGGCCGATTGCCGGCACGCTCGGCCTGCTGGTTTTTGTCATCCTGTTCTGGCCGGTGGCGCGCTGGCTGGTCAGGCGGATGCGGGCAGCGGCTGCATGACGGCGCTGGCGAAATCCACCACGGCGGCATTGAAAGCTGCCGCCTGTTCCAGATGCGGCATATGGCCGGCCTGCTCCAGGCAAAGCCGCCGCGCATTGGGCAGCGTTGCCGCCATCCAGGCGCTGACCCCGGGCGCATAAAGCTGGCTTTCAGCGCCATATAGCACCAGGCAGGGCAGGGTGATGCGCGGCAGCAAGGCGCGATAATCCTGCGCCGCCATCGACGCCCACAAGGCCGCCATGGCGGCTGGATCGTTGCGCGCGATCTCGCGCTCGGCCCAGGCCAGCAAGGCGGCATCGGGGGCATGATGCCGGGCAAAAAGATGCGGCAGGAAAGCCGCGCTATGGCCGGCCCAGTCGGCCCGCATCGCGGCCTGTACGGCGGCATTCTGCACCCCGTCAAACGCGCCGCCCAGGCCATGCGGCCAATCCGGTGCAGTCAGCAGCCGGGCGGTCATATCCTCGATCACCAGGCCGGCAATACCCTGCTGGCCGTGGCGGGAGAGATATTCAAACGCCACCATCGCGCCCATCGACCAGCCGATCAGCAGCGGCCGTTGCAGGCGCAGGTTTTCCAGCAGGTCATGCAGCGCCTCGGCCAGCATGCCGATATCCGGGGCGGGGCCGGCCGGTGTGGCGCCGTGGCCGGGCAGATCAGGCAGCAGCAGGCGGAAACGATCCGCCAGCGCGGCTTCCTGAGGCGCAAAAAAGCCGCCATGGCATGACCAGCCATGCAGGAAAACCAGCGGCGGTCCGGCGCCGATATCGCGCAGGAACATCACGCGCCGACATCCTTCACCAGCACCAGGGCGCGGCCTTCGCAATACACCGTGCCATCCGGCCCGGTGCAGGTGGTGGCCAGATCGCAGAGGAATTTTTCCGGCCGTAGCCGGGTGATCTCAACTTTTGCCGTCAGCGGTGTATCCAGCGGTGCCGGGCGCAGGAAACGCATTTCCTGCTTCAGGTAATTGGTGCCGAAGCCGGGCAGTTCCACGCCCAGCAGATAGGAGAACAATGCGCCGATCAAAGGCTCCGGCACCGTATTGCCGGCGCCATCCTTGGCCTCGGTTGCGGCCAGGGCCAGGAAAACCGCCAGATCGTCGCGGCTGTAGCTGCGGGTGATTGCTGCGCTATTGCCAACCTGCATCGCTTTACTCCGTCACCAGGCTGGTATCACCGGCACAGACCACGGCACCATCGGCAACGCGGCTGACTTCCACGGTATAGGTGCTGTCGCCCTGCGGCGTGAGAGTGAAGCGCAGCATTTCATCGGCATAGGCCGGATTGGGGAACATCAGGTTCTGATGGCCCTGGCGTGCCGCCGGATGGCGCTGGCGCAGCATGCCCCAGATCACGCTATAGAGCAGCATGCCATGGCTGACGGTGCGGCCGAACCGCGTGCGCGCCGAGAAGGCGGCATCAACATGGATCGGGTTGTTGTCGCCGCTCACAGCGGCAAAGCGGTTGAATTCGGCCTGAGACAGGCTTCGTTCCAGGATCAGGCGGTCACTCATGCCATTTGCTCGCGCAGGATATGCTTGCGGATTTTGCCAGCGGCGGTGCGCGGGAAATCCTGTACCACGGTTATGCGTTTGGGGACCTTGTAGGCGGCCAGATTGGCGCGGCAATGCTGGCGCAAAGCCTCGGCATCGATACTGGCGCCAGGCTGCGGCAGCACCACGGCACAGCCGGCTTCGCCCCATTTTTCGTCCGGGATGCCAAGCACGGCGCATTCCAATACGCCGGGGAAGCGATAGAGCACGGCTTCCACTTCGGCGGGATAGACATTCTCGCCGCCGGAGATATACATGTCCTTGATGCGGTCAACGATGAAGTAGTAGCCATCGGCATCGCGCCGGCCGACATCGCCGGATTTCAGCCAGCCATCGGCGGTCAATGCGGCTTTCGTCGCAGCGGGATTGTTGAAATAGCCCGGTGTGATATTCGGCCCGCGCATCCAGATTTCGCCCGGCTCGCTTTCGGCCACATCCTGGCCCAACTCATCCACCAGCCGCACTTCGGTCAGGATTTGCGGCTTGCCGACCGAGCCGATGCGCCGACGCGCTTCGGCCGGGTCCATCAGAAATACCGTGGGGCCGGTTTCGGTCATGCCGAAGCCGTTGCACACGGTCACGTCGCGGCTGGCAAACAGCCGGATCAGCGGTTCCGGCAATGGCGCGCCGCCACAGCCCCAGGAACGCACCCGGCTGAAATCCACGCTGGCAAATTCCGCATGCAGGCTGATCGCCTGATAGATTGCCGGCACACCGAAAAACAGGCTGCATTGGCCGTTGCGGATCAGCCGCATGCAGGCATCCAGATCGAATTTGCGCAGCACATGCACACGCCCGCCTTCGATCAGCATCGGCAGGGTGTAGAGGTTGATCCCGGCGGTGTGGAACAGCGGCAGGAAGTTGATCGTGCTGTCGCTGCCCTGCATGCCGGTGGCCTGGCGCACATTGATGTAGTTGGCATAGGCCATGCCCACGGTCTGGATCACTGCCTTGGGCTTGCCGGTGGTGCCGGAAGTGTAGAGCAGATACCAGATGCGGTCGGCCGGCCAGCGGCTGTCGAAATGGCCGGGCGCGGTCTGCGCCAGCAATGTTTCATAATCGGCTTCCGACAGCAGCCGGGCAGCGCCGAGTTGCGCCGCCAGTTCGGCATGGTCGGCATCATGCAGCAGCAGGCTGGCGCCGCTATCGGCCAGGATCGGGCGCAGTTCCGGCGCTGGCTGGCGCCAGTTCAGCGGCACCAGGATGATGCCGGCCTTGGCACAGCCGAGCAGGATTTCAAAAAAGACCGGCGTGTTGTGGCATAGGATGGCGATGCGGTCGCCGCTGGCGATACCCAGGCCGCCCAGCAGCGTAGCGCAGCGGCTGGCACGGTCGTTGAGCATGGCATAACTGGTTTCGCGGCCGGTTTCCTCATCCACAAAGGCAATGCGGTCGGGTGTCAGTTCGGCGCGTTTGGCGGCCAGATCGGGCATGAATTGCATGGCTGTCCTCTGCTCGCTCACGCCGACTTGGCGAGGAAACGCGCCATGCCGGCCTGCGTCGCATCGCTGTCGATCTCGTCGATGAAACTCTGGCGTTCGTTTTCCAGTGCCACTGCCATGGCGGCGCGGCGCGCCAGCGGCAGCAATTGCCGCTTGGTGCGGCGGAGCGCGGCCGGCTGCTTGCCACGCAAGGTGGCCAGCCAGCCATCGATCACGCCGTCGATATCCTCGTCCACTGCCTGGGCCAGGCCAAGACGCAGCATTTCCTCTGCCGGCACGCGGCGGTTCAGCAACTGGATTTCGCGTGCGGCGGCGTCGCCGATGCGCTGCGGCAGCAGCGCACACCAGCCGCCATCCGGGCTGAAGCCAACATCGACATAGTAGGGTTGCAGGAAGGCGCGCGGGCTGGCCACCACCAGATCGCAGGCCAGCACAAGGCCCAGCGCACCGCCGGTGACCGGCCCCTGCACACGGCCGAGCAGCGGGCAGGGCAGGGCATGCAATGCCAGGATGGCGCGATTGAGATCACCCACCAGGGCGGCCGCATAACTGCGGCGCGCCGCTTGCGGCACGGCGAAGAAACCACCGACATCGCCGCCGGTGCTGAAACTGCGGCCCTCGGCCTGCAGGATGATGGCGCGCAGGCCGTCCGGCTCGGCTGCCAGCGCCGCAGCTTGCGTAATGGCCTGCAGCAGATCGGTCAGCAGGGCCGGCACCAGGCTGTTATGGCGTTCCGGCCGCGCCAGGATCAGCCGTGCCACATCGCCTGTCTGCTCCAGCCGGACCAGGCTCATTTCGCCCCGCCGGCCTGGGTGAACATGCCCTGCATCAGCATGTCGGCAGCGGTATCCACCACGGTATCCAGCGATGCCTTGGGTTCCCACAGGCCATACCGCTGGCCGAGAAAAACCGCGATGCCCATCAGCATCCAGGCCCGCACTTCGGTGTGATTGTCGCCTTTGCCCGGGCGCAATTCGCCACGGCTTTCGGCATTGGCGAGGGCGGCGCGATAGCCCTTGGCGAATTCGGTATAGTAGTTGCGATAGATCGCGGCATCAACGAATTGCGATTCCTCCACCACGCGGTAGAGGTCTGGATCCTTGCGCACAAATTCGATGAAGGCGCGCAGGCCGAGCTTCTCGGCCTCGACGCGTGATTTGGCGCCGGCCACCGCCTCGGTCAGATGCTGGCGCAACTGGCGGCCCATATGCAGCACCAGTTCGCGCATCACATCTTCCTTGCTGCGGAAGTAGATGTAGAAGGTGCCCTGGCCCACGCCGGCCTCGGCGGTGATCGTGCTCACCGAGGCTTCGCCGAAGCCCTTGCGGCCGATATCGCGCTTGGCGGCATCCAGAATCTTGCGCCGTGTCATCTCGCCGCGCCCGGTTTTAGGCGCCGGCAGAGACCGTTTCCCCCCGGGTTTTCTCATCGCTGCCATCATGTGAAACATGAATCGAATGTCATGTAAGAAGTCGCGCCTTGCGCCCGTCTTGTCAAGCCGCGTTGCAATGAATTGCATTCACCGCCCGGATTGGGCAATTCAGCCAGGCCCGAACCTGGGCGCGAATTGCCATATTGACCGCCGCCCTGGCCGGGGCTATGAATAAGGCGAAACATGAATCAAGTGTCATGTTTGGGAGGAAACCGGCCGGCGCATAATGCCGGCATGCTCCCGCATGGCAGGCGATGTCGCGTTGAGAACGGTATATCGCGTTCAAACCAAGGGAGAGGGAACATCATGCAACGCATGCTCAAGGCCGCCGGTCTCGCGGTGGCTCTGGCCGGGCTGGCGGCGGCGCCGGTTTCGGCGCAGGAACTCAAGATCGCACTGATTGCCAGCAAGACCGGTCCGCTGGAAGCCTATGCCAAGCAGACCGAAGCCGGCTTCATGCTTGGCCTGGAATACCTGACCAAGGGCAGCATGACCTGGCAGGGCAAGAAGATCAAAGTGCTGGTCAAGGATGACCAGTTCAAGCCCGACCAGGCCAAGGCGCTGCTGGAACAGGCCTATGCCGACGACAAGGTGGATATCGCCGTGGGTACCACCGGCTCGGGCGCCGCGCTGGCCATGCTGCCGATCGCCGCTGAATACAAGAAGCTGCTGGTGGTGGAGCCGGCGGTGGCCGATGCGATCACCGGTGCCAACTGGAACCGCTATATCTTCCGCACGTCGCGCAACTCGATGCAGGATGCCTATGCCGGCGCTGCCGCTCTGCCGGCGCAGGGCGAAGTCAATGTTGCCATGCTGGCCCAGGATTATGCTTTCGGCCGCGATGGCGTGAAGGCGGTGAAGGAAGCCATCGAGCAGATCCGCCCGAATGTGAAGGTGGTGTTCGAGGAATATGCGCCGGCGCAGACCACGGATTTCACCGCCTCGGCGCAGCGCCTGTTTGATGCGCTGAAGGACAAGCCGGGCAAGAAGATCATCAGCATCATCTGGGCCGGCCCGCATCCGCTGCCCAAGATCGCCGATCTGAAGCCGGAGCGTTTTGGCATCGAGATCGCCCCGGGTGGCAACATCCTGCCGGTGATGAAGCTGTACAAGCCCTATCCGGGCATGGAAGGCGCCGTCTATTACTACTACGACTTCCCGAAAAACCCGATGAACGATTGGCTGGTGGCCGAGCATACCAAGCGCTTCAACAGCCCGCCGGACTTCTTCACCGCCGGTGGCATGGCTGCCGCTTCCGCCGTGCTGACCGCCGTGCAGCGTGCCGGCGGCACCAACACTGAAAAGCTGATCACCGCCATGGAAGGCATGGCCTTCGATACCCCGAAGGGTACCATGATCTTCCGCAAGGACGATCACCAGGCGATGCAGCCGATGTATCATTTCCGCGTCAAGAAGGACGGCAAGAACGACAACGATCTGCTGGAGCTGGTGCAGACCATCTCTGAATCGCAGATGCCGCTGCCGATCCGCAACAAGCGCTAAGGCTTTCGCAATATCTGGGCGGCGGCTCATCTGCCGCCCCGACCTTTTCTGGACATGCCATGACCACGGCTTTCTCGCCCCTGGCCCCTTCGCTCGAAACGCGCGACCTGACCATCCGCTTTGGCGGCCATGTGGCCGTGAATGCGGTAAGCTGCGCCTTCCACCCCGGTACGCTGACCGCCATTGTCGGCCCGAACGGCGCCGGCAAGACCACCTATTTCAACCTGATCTCCGGCCAGCTCAGGGCCACGGCCGGCCAGGTTCTGCTGCATGGTGACGATATCACCGGCCTGACCGCTTCGGCGCGCACCAAGCGCGGCCTGGGCCGTGCCTTTCAGCTCACCAATCTGTTTCCCAATCTGACCGTGATGGAGAATGTGCGCCTGGGTGTGCAATCGCGCGCCGGTGCCGGCATGCAGCTTCTGCAGCTCTGGAGCCATCGCCGCGACCTGATCGAGCAGACCGATGCCATCCTGGCCAGCGTGAACATGCTGGACAAGCGCGACGCCATTGTCGGCGCGCTGCCGCATGGCGATCAGCGCAAGCTGGAAGTGGCGTTGCTGAGCGCGCTGGAACCGGATGTGTTCATGTTCGACGAACCCACCGCCGGCATGAGCGTGGATGAAGTACCCACTGTGCTGGAACTGATCCGCGACGTGAAGGCACGTGGCAACAAGACCATCCTGCTGGTGGAACACAAGATGGATGTGGTGCGCAGCCTGGCCGACCGCATCATCGTGCTGCATAACGGCAGTCTGGTGGCCGATGGTGAGCCGGCCGAGGTGATCGCCTCGCCGGTGGTGCAGGAAGCCTATCTCGGCATTGCTGCGGAGACGACCAATGGCTGATGCCGTGGCAAACGAAACGCCGATGCTGGAACTGCGCGGCGTGCATACCCATATCGCGCAATACCATATTCTGCATGGCGTCGATCTGGCCGTGCCGAAGGGCCAGCTTACCATGCTGCTGGGGCGCAACGGTGCCGGCAAGACCACCAGCCTGCGCACCATCATGGGCCTATGGAAAGCCAGCCAGGGCCAGGTGTTTTTTGACGGCCAGGAGATTACGCGCCAAGGCACGCCCGATATCGCCCGCGCCGGTATTGCCTACACGCCGGAGAATATGGGCATCTTCGCCGATCTGACGGTGCGCGAGAACATGCTGCTGGCGGCGCGCGACGGCGATATCGATCCGCACCGGCTGAAATGGATTTTCGGCCTGTTCCCGGCGATGGAGAAATTCTGGACTCTGGCGGCCGGTTCGCTGTCTGGTGGCCAGAAGCAGATGCTGGCGATTTCCCGCGCCATCATCGAGCCGCGCAAGCTTCTGCTGATCGACGAGCCGACCAAGGGCCTGGCCCCGGCGATCATCATGAACATGATTGCCGCCTTCCGCGAATTGAAGCAGACCGGCGCCACCATCCTGCTGGTGGAACAGAATTTCATGGCCGCCAAGCTGCTCGGCGACAACGTGGCCGTGATGGATGATGGCCGCATCGTGCATCGCGGCGCGATGGCGGAACTGGCGGAAGATACCGGCCTGCAGCAGAAACTGCTCGGCCTCAGCATGGATGCGCATCAATGAGCGGCAGCACCGGTTCCGTGGCGGTTCCCAACGCCCTGCACAAGATCAAGACCGACTGGCTGCCGCTGCTGCTGGTGCCGGCCATCGCGCTGCTGGCGCTGCCGCTGGTCGGCAGCGGCTCCACCTGGGTCACGCTTACCGTGGCCGGCCTCGCCATGGGCATGATGATCTATCTGATGGCATCCGGCCTGACGCTGGTTTTCGGCCTGATGGATGTGCTGAATTTCGGTCATGGCGTGTTCATCTCGTTTGGCGCCTATGTGGCGCTGATCGTGCTGGTGCCGTTGCAGGGCTGGGTGGTGGCGGAGAATGTGTGGCTCAATATCGCCGTGCTGCTGCTCTGCATCCTGGTGGCGATGGCGGTGACCGGCGCGCTCGGCTATGCCTTCGAGCGTGTCATCATCCGCCCGGTCTACGGCCAGCATCTGAAGCAGATTCTGATCACCATGGGCGGCATGATCGTGGCCGAGCAGATGATCCATGTCATCTGGGGTGCCAGCCCGATCCCGATCAAGCTGCCGGAAACCTTCCGTGGCGCCTTCGTGATCGGCGAGGCGGCGATGGAGAAATACCGCGTCATCGCTGTGGTGCTGGGGCTGCTGGTTTTCGGCGCCATGTATGCCGTGCTGAACCGCACCAAGATCGGCCTGCTGATCCGCGCCGGTGTGGAAAATCCGGAAATGGTCGAGGCGCTCGGCTATCGCATCCGCCGGCTGTTCGTCGGTGTGTTCATCGCGGGCTCGGCACTCGCCGGCCTTGGCGGCGTGCTATGGGCCTTCTATCGCCAGACCCTGACGGCCGGCATGGGCATGGAAGTGAATGTGCTGATCTTCATCGTCATCATCATCGGTGGCCTGGGCTCGGTCGGCGGCTGTTTCGTCGGCTCGCTGCTGGTGGCTCTGGTGGCGAATTACACCGGCTTCCTGGCGCCCAAGCTGGCGCTGGGGTCCAGCATCCTGCTGATGGTGCTGATCCTGCTGTGGCGGCCGCAAGGTCTGTTCCCAGTGGCGAAACGCTGAGCGGGGAGGGAAGAACTATGCTGCATAGCCTGCTCTCCGGCGATTATCCGCGCTCGCGGCCGCTCGCCGCCATCCTGCTGCTGATCGTGTGCGGCCTCGGCCTGACGCCGTTCCTGTTCGACGGCAGCCAGCCGCTTAACACGGCCGCCAAGATATGCATCTTCATCATCCTGGTCGCCAGCTATGATCTGCTGCTCGGCTATACCGGCATTGTCTCCTTCGCCCATACCATGTTCTTCGGTATCGGCGGCTATGGCGTGGCGCTGGCGCTGCATGATCGTGAGCCGGCCTGGCATATGCTGGCGCTCGGCGTCGGTGGCGCCCTGGTGGTGTCGATGGTGCTGGCGCTGCTGATCGGCCTGTTCAGCCTGCGGGTGCGGGCGATCTTCTTCGCCATGATCACCCTGGCGGTGGCCTCGGCCTTTGCCATCCTGGCCTCGCAGCTTTCCGATTTCACCGGCGGCGAGGATGGCCGCTCCTTCTCGGTGCCGGCTTTGCTGCGCCGCTCGTTCCGGCCCTTCGAGGAGGATTTCCTTGGGCTAACCATCAACGGCAAGATCATTGCCTACTACCTGCTGTTCCTGATCACGCTGGTGCTGTTCCTGCTGGCTCTGCGGGTGGTGAATTCGCCCTTCGGCCGCGTGTTGCAGGCGATCCGCGAGAATGAGTTCCGTGCCGAGGCGCTGGGTTATCGCGTGGTGGTCTACCGCTCGATTGCCAATTGCCTGTCGGCCGGCATGGCCACCCTGGCCGGTGTGCTGATCGCCCTGTGGAACGGCTATACCAACCCGGATACCACGCTCAGCTTCACCATCATGGTGGATATCCTGCTGATCGTGGTGATCGGCGGCATGGGTACGCTTTACGGCGCCGCGATTGGCGCCACCCTGTTCATCCTGGCGCAGAATTACCTGCAGGTGCTGATGGGGCAGGTCAGCGAGGCGGCGGCGTCGGCCGGTATCCCGCTGCTGCCGCAGCTGTTTCATCCGGATCGCTGGCTGCTGTGGCTTGGCATCCTGTTTGTTCTCAGCGTCTACTATTTCCCCACTGGAATCGTCGGCAAATTTCGGAGTATCGGCAAGTGACCACAAACACGTCGCACTACGTCAACCTGCTCGGGCGCGAAGTGCATTATCTGGCCTGGGGGCAGCCGGGGGCGCCGCTGGTGGTGATGTGGCACGGTTTTGCCCGCAATGGCTGGGATTTTGCCGCATTGGGTGAAGCGCTGGCGCCGCATTACTATGCCGTGGCGCCGGACACCATCGGCCGTGGCCTGAGCCAGTGGAGCGCGGCGCCGGACCAGGAATATACCGTGCCATTCTACGCCAAGCAGGCGGTGGCGCTGGTCGAGCATCTCGGCGCAGACAGCCTGCGCTGGGTCGGCACCTCGATGGGCGGCCTGATCGGCATGGTGGCGGCGGCCTATGCGCTCAAGGGCCGTATCAGCCATCTGGTGTTGAATGATGTTGGCCCGGAAGTCGCGCCGGAGGCGTTGCAGCGCATCTTCACTTATGCCGGCAATCCGCCGGCTTTTGAGCGTTTGAGCGAATTGGAAGGGTTTTTCCGCACGATTTATGCGCCGTTCGGCATTGCCGATGATGCCAGCTGGCGCCGGCTGGTGGCAACCTCCTATCGGCGGCTGCCCGATGGCCGGGTGACGCCGCATTACGACCCCGAGATTGTCACGGTGCTGAAGCAGCAGGCGGCAGGCGCCAGTGGTGATGCCTGGCCGGTTTATGAGCAGATAACCGCGCCGACCTTGCTGCTGCGCGGCGCGGTTTCCGATCTGCTGTTGCCGGCCACCGCCCAGGGCATGACCGAGCGTGGCCCCAAGGCGCGGCGGGTGGAAATACCCGGCATCGGCCATGCCCCGGCGCTGGATACCCCGGAGCAGATTGCGCTGATTGCCCAGTTCCTGCGCTAAGGCCTATACTGGGTTCCAGAATCGTTCCGGATAACCCAGATCAGAGCCGTGTCTGCCGCCGTCCATCATCATGATCATGACCACGACGCCTGCATCGTTGATGCGTTGGTGCGGGCCGAGCAGCATTGCACCACCATCGGCGTCAAGCTGACGCCGATCCGGCGCCGCGTGCTGGAATTGATCTGGCACAGCCACAAGCCGGTCGGGGCCTATGACCTGCTGGGCCAGCTTGGCCGCGATGGGCAGAAAGTGGCGCCGCCCACGGTGTATCGCGCGCTGGACTTCCTGATTGAAAGCGGCCTGGTGCATCGGGTGGAAAGCCTCAATGCTTTCATCGGCTGCACTGAACCGGGCCATGAACGGCAGCAGGAGATTTTCCTCTGCCGCAATTGCGGCACTGCCAGCGAGATCAGCGACCCGCAATTGGGCCAGCGCATCCGTCAGAATGCCGGCTCCATCGGCTTCATCGTCGAACGCCAGACCATCGAGGTGGTCGGCCTCTGCCATGCCTGCCAGGTGAAAGGGCAAAGCTGAGCTTGACCGGTGAATACAATGTATTACATTGTTTCACATGACCAAGACTAGCACCATCACCGCCCGCATCGACCCGGCGCTGGACGCCGCCATCAGCCGCATCGCCGAAAGCCAGGGCCGCAGCAAATCCGCCATCATCGCCGAGGCGCTGGAAAGTTATGCCAGCTACGATGCCTGGGTTCGCGCCCAGGTGCAGGAAGGGCTGGATCAGGCCAATGCTGGTGAATTGATCCCGCATGATGAGGTCATGGCAAAAATGGAAGCAATTATTGATGCGGCAGAAAAGCGCCGCGGCGCCGCCTGATCAATGCGGGTTGTCTGGACGCCGTTGGCAGAGAGTGATTTTCTGGCGACGATCAGTTTCATTGCCCAGGATAATCCATTCCAGGCGCGTCGCATCGGCAACGTCTTACGCGATGCCGCTGCGTCGCTGCCGCTATTCCCGCAGCGAGGCCGGCCAGGCCTGATCGAGAATACCCGGGAACTGGTATTGCCAGCGCTGCCTTGGCGTCTGGTTTACGATATCCGACATGAGGAAATCCGCATCCTGCGCCTGCTGCATGGGGCGCAGGATTGGCCGCCAAGGTAATTCGCTTCAGCCGAAATTCGGCGCCCGTTTCTCGAAGAAGGCGGTCATTGCCTCGCGCGCTTCGGCGGATTTGAGCTGGTTGCCGAAATGCTCGCTTTCTGCCGCCATCTGCGCCGCCACATCGGCGGCCGGCTGGCGCATGAGCTGTTTGGCCAGCTTCACGGCGGTGGGGGCTTTCTTCGCCAGCAGGGCGGCGCGGCCCTGGGCATGGACCAGCAAGTCGGCTTCCGCCACCACGGCATTGACGATGCCGAGTTGCCGCGCCGTCTCGGCATCAAAAGCCTCGCCGAAATAGAATAGTTCGGCTGCCTTCTGATGGCCGACCAGGCGCGGCAGCAGCAGCGAGGAAGCAGCTTCCGGCACCAATGCCAGATTGACGAAGGGCAGTTGCAGCCGGGCGCTGGGCGCGGCATAGACCAGATCGCAATGCAGCAGCATGGTGGTGCCGACGCCGACGGCAACGCCGGCCACCGCCGCGATCAGCGGTTTCTCGAAGGTGCTGATACCACGCAGGAACCGCGCCACCGGGGTATCCTCGCCGCGCGGTGGGCTATTGAGGAAATCGTTCAGGTCATTGCCGGCGGTGAAGGCGCCACCCGTGCCGGTCAGCACCACCACGCGGATCGCTGCATCCTGCTGCGCCGCCACCAGCGCATCGGCCAGCGCGGCATACATCGCGGCGGTCAGGGCATTTTTCTTCGCCGGGCGGTTCATCGTGATGGTCAGCACGCCGCCCTGATTTTCGATCAGCACATCCTGGGTCATATTTCTGTTCTCCCTTAAAGGTTTCTTGGCGCCGGTTTGCCGCGCAGGAAATGCGCAAAGCCGTCGGCATAGGCTAGGTCGCGCGCCGCCTTGGCCGGGTTGCCGGCCAGGCGGTAGAGCCAGCCCTTGCAGAAGCGGCGCAGCAGCAGGCAGATATCGTCGTCGTAATGGCTCGGCTCCACGCTGCCATCCGGATTGATCAGCAGCAGCCAGTCATGGCTGGCCGCTGCCGCGCCGATATTGTTGCCACCGCCATAACCTTCGTTGCGCGGATTGCGGATATAGCGGAAGCCCTGGCTGGCGGCGCGTGCCGCCAGGGTATCGTCGGCGGCATTGTCCACCACGATGATTTCATCAATGCCGGCCAGGCTGTCGAGGCAGCCTCCGATCACCGCGCCGCTGTGATAGGCGACAATGATGGCGGAAACGCCCATGCCGCGTCAGCCGGCGCGGTTCAGCCGGTCGAAGCCGGCCTTGAGGTCGTCGCGCAGGTCGTCCACCGCTTCCAGGCCGATATGCAGGCGCAGCAAGGCGCCATGGCCGGTCCACGGATTGGCGGTGCGGATGCGGTGTGGCTGCGCCACCGTCACCAGGCTTTCAAAACCACCCCAGGAATAGCCGATGCCGAACAATTCCAGGTCATCAACGAAGGCTGCCACCTGGGCTTCGTTGAAGCTCTGTTTCAATTCAAAGGCAAACAGGCCGCAGGCGCCGAGGAAGTCGCGGCGCCACAGGGTATGGCCGGGATCCTGCGGTAGGGCCGGGTGGTACACCGCTGCCACTTCCGGCCGGCTGCGCAGCCAATGGGCAATCTCGATGCCGCTGCGCATATGGCGTTCCAGGCGCACCGCCATGGTGCGTAGGCCGCGCAGGCCGAGAAAGACCTCATCCGGCCCGGCAGCCGTGCCGGTGGCGCGGGTGCTGTCGCGCAAATCCGGCCAGCTTTCCTTGGTGGCGATCACGATGCCAAGCTGGGCATCGGAATGGCCGACGATGTACTTGGTGGCGGAATGGATCGACAGATCGACGCCATGCTGGAAGCTCTTGAAATAAAGCGGCGTACCCCAGGTATTGTCCAGCAGCAGCTTGGCGCCGCGCTTATGGGCAATCTCGGCAATGGCCGGAATATCCTGTACCTCGAAGGTCAGCGAGCCCGGGCTTTCGGTGAAGATCGCCGTGGTGTTGGAGCGGAACAACTCGGCCACGCCGGTGCCGATGGTGGGATCGTAATAGGTGGTCTCGACGCCGAAACGCTTCAGCACCGTGTCGCAGAAATGCCGGGTCGGGCCATAGACGGTATCCACCATCAGCAGATGGTCGCCGGCTTTCAGCACCGCCAGCAGCGCGCCGGCACAGGCGGCGGCGCCGGACGGGAAGCCACAGGCCCGGTAGCCGCCTTCCAGTTCGGCCAGGGTATTCTCGAAAGCATAGGTCAGGGGCGTGCCGATACGGCCATAGGACACCACCTGCTCGTCGCGCTCGCGGGCAGCCTGCACCTGCTTCAGGGTCTTGAGATCGGGCTGCAGAATGGTCGACGCGCGGTAGACCGGGATATTGACCGCGCCGTGATGGCCTTCCGGATCGCGGCCCAGGGTAGCGAGCTTGGTTTCGTCTTGCATGGTTCCACTCCGGAAAAGGCTCGGGCTATCGTTGCCGCGACTATCGCAAAGCCGGCCGGCGCTTTCCAGTCGGAGCCCGGAGTTGTATGTATGAGAATAATTGTCAGGGAGCCCCAAGATGACCCGTGAAGCCGCCATCCAAGCCGCCACCGACTATCTCGATCAGGGCGGTTTCACCGCCGATCTGACCCGCCGGGTGGCGATTCCCACTGAGAGCCAGAATCCCGACCGCCGCGCGGTGCTGGGCGACTATCTGGAAAAGGAAATGCGCGGCAGCCTTGAGGCACTTGGCTTCGGCTGCGAAATCTTCCCGAATCCGGCGCCCAATGGCGGCCCCTTTCTGGTGGCGACGCGGCGCGAACCGGGTGCCAGGCATACGCTGTTTTCCTATGGTCACGGCGATGTGATCCGGGGCCAGGAAGCACAATGGCGCAGCGGCCTGTCGCCCTGGCAGATCGTGCAGGAAGGCGAAAAGCTGTTTGGCCGTGGCACGGCCGACAACAAGGGCCAGCATACGGTGAATATCGCCGCCCTGGGGGCGGTGTTGAAGGCGCGCGGCGGCAAGCTGGGCTATAACGTGGTGCTGCTGATCGAAACCGGGGAGGAAGTCGGCTCGCCTGGCCTGGATGCCTTCTGCAAGCAGCAGCGCGAAACCTGGGGCGCTGACCTGTTCCTGGCCTCGGATGGTCCGCGCCTGTCGCCGGAACGCCCGACGCTGTATTGCGGCTCGCGCGGCGCAATGAACTTTGATCTGACCGTCGATCTGCGCAATGGCGCGCATCATTCCGGCAACTGGGGCGGCCTGCTGGCCGATCCGGGCATCATCCTGTCGCATGCCATTGCCTCGATTGCTTCGCCTACCGGGCAGATTCGCATCCCGGAATGGGTGCCGGCGGAATTGCCGGCCTCGGTGCGGGCCGCCCTGGCCGATTGCACCGTGGGCGGCGGCAGCGACGGCCCTGCCGTGGATGCCTGGTGGGGCGAGCCGGGCCTGAGCCCGCCGGAACGGGTTTACGGCTGGTGCAGCTTCGATGTGCTGGCATTCAAGACCGGCAATCCGGAAGCCCCGGTGAATGCTATCCCTGGCAAGGCCAGCGCGCATTGCCAGATCCGGTTTGTGGTCGGCACCGACCCGCAGCAATTCCTGCCCGCCCTGCGCCGGCATTTGCAGCGCCAGGGCCTGGGCGCCGTGCAGGTCGATCTGGCGCGCACCGAGTATTTCCGCGCCACCCGGCTCGACCCGGAACATCCCTATGTGAAATGGGCGCTGACTTCGGTGGCGCGCACCACCGGGGTGAAGCCGGCCTTGCTGCCCAATCTGGGCGGTTCACTGCCGAATGATGTGTTCTCGGAAACCCTCGGCCTGCCCACCGTCTGGGTGCCGCATTCCTATGCCGCCTGCTCGCAGCATGCGCCCAACGAGCATGTGCTGCTGCCGGTGATGCGTGAAGGCCTGGCGATGATGGCCGGCCTGCTCTGGGATCTGGGCGAGGCCTCGCCGCTGCAATAAGCGGTATCCGGAGGGTGACCGAGATCGGTCTGTCACTGGCCGGGATTTTTGCCTGGGCCTTTCTGGCTGCCAGCATCCTGCCGCTGCCATCCGAGCCGGCCGTGCTGGTGGCGCAGCAGGCCGGTCTGGTGCCGGTCTGGTTGCTGCTTTTGGTGGCCAGCGCCGGCAACACGCTGGGTTCCTGCCTGAACTGGCTGCTCGGCCGTTACCTGCTGCATTTCCAGCACCGGCGCTGGTTTCCGGTGCGGCCGGCAGCCCTGGCGCGGGGTTCGGCGTATTTCGCGCGATTCGGCGGCTGGAGCCTGCTGCTGTCCTGGCTGCCGGTGATCGGCGACCCGCTCACCCTGGCTGCCGGCCTGCTGCGTTATCCATTCTGGCGTTTCCTGCCGATCGTGATCCTGGCCAAGACGGCGCGCTATGCCGTGCTGCTCGGCCTCGCCGATGCGGTTCTGGGATAACCCGCTCTTGCAATGCAACAGCGCTGACGCCAGAGTGGCGTCGTCATAAATATGTCATATATCTTCGGGGGACCAAAATGACGATCAAAGCCTTTGCGGCGGCGGCTGCCCTGCTGCTGATGCCGCTGGCGGCCCAAGCCGGTGCCACGTTCGATGCCGTCAAGGCGCGTGGTGAATTGCAATGCGGCGTGAATACCTCGCTGGGCGGCTTCAGTGCGCCGGACAGCAAGGGCGAGTGGAAGGGCATCGATGTGGATCTGTGCCGCGCCGTGGCCGCTGCCCTGTTCGGCGATGCCAGCAAGGTGCGGTATGTGCCGCTCTCGTCGCAGGCCCGCCTGACCGCCCTGCAATCGGGCGAAATCGACGTGCTGTCGCGCAATACCACGCTGACTTTGCAGCGCGATGCTGCCATCGGCCTCAACCCGACCGGTGTCACCTTCTATGACGGCCAGGGTTTCCTGGTGCCGGTGAAGCTGGGCGTCAAAAGTGCCAAGGAACTGAGCGGCGCCAGCATCTGCGTGCAGTCCGGCTCCACCACCGAACTGAACCTGGCCGACTATTTCCGCGCCAACAAACTCGATCTCAAGCCGGTGGTGTTCGAGAAGCTGGATGAACTGGTGGCGGCGTTCTTTGCCGGCCGCTGCGATGTCTACACCTCGGATACGTCGCAATTGGCCTCAGCGCGCTCGCTGCGCACCCAGAAGCCGGAAGATTATGTCATCCTGCCGGAAGTGATCTCCAAGGAACCGCTCGGCCCCTTTGTGCGCCATGGCGACGACCAGTGGCACGATCTGGTGCGCTGGGCGCTCTATGCCATGATCGAGGCCGAGGAACTCGGCGTTACCTCGGCCAACGCGGACGAGATGCTGAAGTCCAACGATCCGAACGTGAAGCGCCTGCTGGGCACCACCCCGGGCATGGGCAAGGCGCTCGGTGTGGACGAGAAATGGGCCTATAACATCGTCAAGCAGGTCGGCAATTATGGCGAGAGTTTCGAGCGTAACGTCGGCAAGGGCAGCGGCATGAAGCTGGAACGCGGCGTCAACGCGCTGTGGACCAAGGGCGGCCTGATGTATGCTTGGCCGGTCCGCTGATATCGGGCGCTAATTTTTACGCGCTGACAAATATTTGAACGGCGATTGATCCGTTTGCGGCCTATGCCGTTTTGGCAGGCAAATGCGAGAGAACTGGGCAAAGGGCGGGGCAGGTCTCCCGCCCTTTGTTTATTGTGCGGCGCAAAATCAGCCGTTTTTGCAGTTGGTACAAAAACTGCTAACCATCGCGGCAGCCCGGAAATATTGCACGGAGCGTTGACCGTCGATTAGGCTGGGTTGTCGGGCTTCGCGCAAACATGATAGTTTGCGTGCAGGGTTTGAGGGAACCAAATCCACAACCGACAAATGTTTAGTTCAACAGGGAAGGGGATAACCCATGCATTTTCTGAAAACGGCGGCGGCTGCCGCTGCGCTCGTTGTAGCGGCCCAGGGGGCGGCGGTTGCCGGTCCGACGCTGGACGCGGTCAAGGCGCGCGGCAAGGTGATCTGCGGCGTTTCCACCGGCGTTTCGGGCTTCAGCGCGCCGGATAGCCAGGGCAAGTGGTCGGGCCTCGACGTGGATATGTGCCGCGCCGTGGCTGCCGCTCTGTTCGGCGATGCCAGCAAGCATGAAGTGGTGGCGCTCACCCCGGTGCAGCGTTTCACCGCGTTGCAGTCGGGCGAAATCGACGTGCTGACCCGCAACACCACCCTGACGCTGCAGCGTGACACCGCGCTCGGCCTCAATGCCGTGGCAGTCAACTTCTATGACGGCCAGGGCTTCATGGTGCCGACCAAGCTGGGCGTGAAGAGCGCCAAGGAGCTGAACGGCGCCACCGTCTGCGTGCAGCCGGG
>VFQQ010001497.1_pt1 | contig 32074 bp, 26 predicted proteins | sample 3512341 | NCBI WGS metagenome assembly VFQQ01 (sample SAMN10412373, study PRJNA504923) | tailings metagenome | isolation source: Relicate 2 Philex TSF1 revegetated site | place: Philippines: Tuba, Benguet | collected 2017-08-29
TGGTCAACGGCGACACGCTGACCGGCGCCCTGGCGACCGGCGCCACGACCGCTTCCGGCGTCGGAGCCTACGCCGTCACCCAGGGCGACCTGGCGGCGTCGGCCAACTACGACCTGACCTTCGTCGGCTCGAACCTGACCATCACCCCACGCGCCCTGACGGTCACCGCCGATGCGCTGAGCCGCATCTACGGCAATACCAATCCGTTGCTGACCTACGCGGTTGGCGGCCTGGGGTTGGTCAACGGCGACACGCTGACCGGCGCCCTGGCGACCGGCGCCACGACCGCTTCGGGCGTCGGAGCCTATGCCGTCACCCAGGGCGACCTCGCAGCGTCCGGCAACTATGACCTGACCTTCGTCGGCTCGAACCTGACCATCACGCCGCGCGCGATCACCGTCACCGCCGACGCGTTGAGCCGCCTCTACGGCAATACCAATCCGCTGCTGACCTACGCGGTCGGGGGTTTGGGGCTCGTCAACGGCGACACGCTGACCGGAGCGCTGGCGACCAGCGCCACGGCCGCCTCGGGCGTCGGAGCCTACGCCGTCACCCAGGGCGACCTCGCGGCGTCGGCCAACTACGACCTGACCTTCGTCGGCTCGAACCTGACGATCACACCGCGGGCGATCACCGTCACCGCCGACGCGCTGAGCCGCCTCTACGGCAACGCCAATCCGCTGCTGACCTACGCCGTCGGCGGCCTGGGGCTCGTCAACGGCGACACGCTGACCGGCGCCCTGGCGACCGGCGCCACGACCGCCTCGGGCGTCGGGGTTTACGCCGTCACCCAGGGAAACCTCGCGGCGTCCGGCAACTACGATCTGACCTTCGTCGGCTCGAACCTGACCATCACCCCACGCGCCCTGACGGTCACCGCCGATGCGCTGAGCCGCATCTACGGCAATACCAATCCGTTGCTGACCTACGCGGTTGGCGGGCTGGGGTTGGTCAACGGCGACACGCTGACCGGAACCCTGGCGACCAACGCCACGACCGCCTCGGGCGTCGGAACCTACGCCGTTGCTCAAGGCGACCTCGCAGCCACGGCCAACTACGACCTGACCTTCGTCGGCTCGAACCTGACGATCACACCGCGGGCGATCACCGTCACCGCCGACGCGCTGAGCCGCCTCTACGGCAACGCCAATCCGCTGCTGACCTACGCCGTCGGCGGCCTGGGGCTCGTCAACGGCGATACGCTGACCGGAGCCTTGGCGACCGGCGCCACGACCGCCTCGGGCGTCGGTGGCTACGCCGTCACCCAAGGCGACCTCGCGGCGTCTGGCAACTATGATCTGACCTTCGTCGGCTCGAACCTGACCATCACCCCGCGCGCGCTGACGGTCACAGCCGACGCGCTGAGCCGCATCTACGGCAACGCGAACCCGTTGCTGACCTACACCGTCGGCGGCCTCGGACTCGTCAACGGCGACGCCCTGACCGGAGCCTTGGCGACCAGCGCCACGACCGCTTCGGGCGTCGGCGCCTACGCCGTCACCCAGGGCGACCTGGCGGCGTCGGCCAACTACGACCTGACCTTCGTCGGCTCGAACCTGACCATCACCCCGCGCACCCTGACGGTCACCGCCGATGCGCTCAGCCGCATCTACGGCAACGCCAATCCGCTGCTCACCTACGCTGTCGGCGGCCTGGGGCTCGTCAACGGCGATACGCTGGCCGGCGCCCTGGCGACCGGCGCCACGACCGCCTCGGGCGTCGGAGCCTATGCCGTCACCCAGGGCGACCTCGCGGTGTCCGGCAACTACGACCTGACCTTCGTCGGCTCGAACCTCACCATCACCCCACGCGCCCTAACCATCACCGCCGACGCGCTGAGCCGCATCTACGGGAACGTCAATCCGCTGCTGACCTACGCGGTCGGCGGCCTGGGGCTGGTCAACGGCGACACGCTGACCGGAGCCTTGGCGACCGGCGCCACAACCACTTCGGGCGTCGGCGCTTACGCCGTCACCCAGGGCGACCTCGCGGCGTCCGGCAACTACGATCTCACCTTCGTCGGCTCGAACCTGACCATCACCCCGCGCGCCCTGACGGTCACCGCCGACGCGTTGAGCCGTATCTACGGCAACACGAACCCGTTGCTGACCTACACCGTCGGCGGCCTCGGACTCGTCAACGGCGACGCCCTGACCGGGACCTTGGCGACCAGCGCCACGACCGCCTCGGGCGTCGGCGCTTACGCCGTCACCCAGGGCGACTTGGCGGCCACGGCCAACTATGACCTGACCTTCGTCGGTTCGAACCTGACGATCACCCCACGCGCCCTGACCATCACGGCGGATGCCTTGAGCCGTATCTACGGCAACGCCAATCCGCTGCTGACCTACGCCGTCGGCGGCCTGGGGCTGGTCAACGGCGACACGCTGACCGGCGCCCTGGCGACCGGCGCCACGACCGCCTCGGGCGTCGGGATTTACGCCGTCACCCAGGGCGACCTGGCGGCGTCGGCCAACTACGATCTCACCTTCGTCGGCGCGAACCTGACCGTCACGCCGCGGGCCCTAACGGTCATCGCCGACGCGCTGAGCCGCATCTACGGGAACACCAATCCGCTACTGACCTACTCGGTTGGCGGGCTGGGGCTGGTCAACGGCGACACGCTGACGGGAACGCTGGCGACCGGCGCCACGGCCGCTTCGGGCGTTGGGATCTACGCCGTCACCCAGGGAAACCTCGCGGCCACGGCCAACTACGCCATCAGCTTCACCGGCGCCGGGCTGACCGTCACGCCGCGGCCGATCACGGTGATCGCGCACAACCAGTCGCGAACCCAGGGCTTCACCAATCCGCCGCTCACCTACGGCCTCGGCGGCTCAGGCCTGGTCAACGGCGACGGCTTCACCGGCGGACTGGCCACCGACGCGGCCCAGGGCAGCCCGGCCGGCGACTACCGGATCACCCGCGGCGACCTGTCGATCTCGGCCAACTATGTCGTCACCTTCCTGGACGGGGTCATGACGGTGACGGCTGCGCCGCCGCCGGCGCAGGACGGGGCCAGCGCGATCCAGGAGCGCTTCCTCGCGCCCTATGTCCCGCCGGCGCTCGACAACCGTCCGGTCGACTCCGGAACGGAAGACGATCGGGTCATCACCGAGGATCCGAGGCTGACCGCGCCGCTGGTCTGCAACGACGGGCGGGCGGCGTCGGCCTGCGTGGTCGCTTCCCGTTAGACAGGACTGGAGGCGGGACCGGGCTCTAGACGCTGACTTCGTAGAACAGTTTGTCCTCCAGGACGTGCGGCCCATGGGCGCCGTCCCGGTCGGCCCGCGCCAAGGTCTCCGCGGCCTGCTTCCGCAGCGCCTCCTCGAGCGAAGGCAGCGGGATGTGGTCCCAACGCTTCTTGCCGGCCATCACCTCGTCGACCGGGTTCAGCGCCACCAGCAGACGCTCCATCGACTCCAGATAGGCCTTCAGCGTGGCGTTGTGGCTGCCGTGGTGACCGACCTTGTAGACCAGGGTGCGCCGAACCAGGTCGAGGCCCTCGACCGGTCCCTCTCCCTCGGGAGCGCCCCACTTCACGTCCTTCCAGGACTGCCAGTTGCCGACCTGGGCGTCGGCGGCGAACAGCAGGACGTCGCGGCCGGGCTGGCCGCCCTGGCTCTGGCCGTCCAGCTCGATGGCCAGGACGAGGCTGGTGTTGTTGGTGTCGCTGTCGAGCTTGAGCGCCAGGTCCAGCGCGCTGGACGCGGCGATGTCGTCGATCCCCCGCCAGTCGTCGTCGGCGGCGCCGCCGGTCCAGTAGGCCTTGCGGAAGAAGGGCATCGCCTTGGCCGTGTCGGTCGGGATGGTGAAGAGCGACGAGAACGGGCGTCCGTCCGCCTCCAGAGCCGCCAGCGGACCCAGCTGGCCGATGTAGCCGGCCGCCTCGTAGGTCTCGCGACCCGTCTTCGTCGGCGCCGACCGGCGGATCAGCTTGGCGTCGCGGGGCGGCCCCAGCACCATGATGCGAGCGGCGACGCCTTCCGGCCGATAGGGAGCCTGACCCGGCTCGCAGTAGCGCAGCCTTCCTGCCGGGGCCAGCTCGCGGGCGACCTGTACGGCGTCCTCCGTGGTGGCGCCCTTCCCTGCCGCGCCCAGCCCGTCGATGCCGAAGAAGTCGGTCAGACTGCGGATCCGGGCCCCGGTCTGATCGTCGCCGATGGCGAAGGCCTGGTTCGTCGCGGCCTTGAGCGCCTCGACGGCCCGCTCGCGATACTTGGCGGGCAGCAACGACTGGGCGAAGGCGTCCTCGGGGTTCTCCGTCCAGGCCATCCAGACCTGGCCGACCTCCTTGAGACTGCGGAAAGTCTTCTCGGCCTGCAGGAAGCCCGAGACGTGATCGCCATGTGCATGGGTCAGCACGATCAGGTCGAGCCGTCCGTCCGTCGCGGCGACGACGTCGTCCATGACCGCGTTGATCTTCTCCTTGGCCTTGGGCGTGCCCAGGATCACGCCGCAGTCGATCAGGATGCTGTAGTCGCGCCCGCCCGCACGAGGCAGGCGCACCAGCAGGCAATCGCCGAGACCGTGGCGGTACATGCGGATCTTGGCGCGATGACCTGGCATGGCCCCCTCCGGCTCAATGACAACGGTGCAGCAGGGCGAACGGCTCGCGCTCGTCCTGCGTCGCAAAATAGTTGGCCGTCGCCCCGCCGGGCTCCGGGCTGGCCGGCATGCTGCGCGCCAGGGCGATATTGCCGACGCGCTTGCGGATCAGGTAGCGCGCCTCGAAGGTCTCGAGATCGAACAGGACGGTGCAACCGCCGCGCCGGCGGATGCCGATGCCGTCGATCCAGGCCTGGGTGATTTCGACGACCAGATCGCTGCGGCTTTGACCGTCGGGACTCACCCGCCGGGCGGGACGCACGGAATGAACCTCGATCCGCTTGATCTCGACGGTTTCCGAACGCTGCTCGCCGTCCTCCTCCCAGTGGATCTCCCGCTTCCCCGGTTCACGGAACAGTCCCAGCGCCTGCAGCTCGGTGTCCGTGGCCTTGATCTCCACGGGAACCTGCTTGCCGTCCTTCCAGGTCTTGCCGGTCAGCCAGCCGTGCAGGATGCGGGCGTTCTCCCGCGAGGTTTCCCAAGCCTTCTCCCGGGCGCCGCTGCGGTTCCAGCCCAGATCCATGCCGGGCAACAGGGCGCTGACGGTCCTGATCGGGGTCGGCGGCGCCTCCCAGACCACGCTGCCGGGCGACAGATGCGGCACGTTCGGCGGGAAGATCCCGCGCTTGGTGAAGCCGCCGATCAAGGCCAGGCGATAGCCGCGCGGATCGTTCGGCACCACATCGCGGTCGGCGGTGATCAGCGCGCGCAGGTAGTCTCCGAACGTCACGTCGACCGGCGGGCAGTAGTCGAGGGCCCGGATGCAGATCGTCAGCAGCTGCGAGGCCAGGGTCGCGGCCTCCTTCGCCAGGGCCTTCACCAGGGGCTGCGGCATCCGCCCCTCCGGCATGACGCCGGAGCCGCCCGTGGCCAGGGCCACGACCTCTTCCTGCCGAGCGGCGTAAAGCGTCAGGAAGGCGTCGAAGACCGCCCCCAAAAGCCTCGCCCCCCGGTCGTGGGCTTCGTCCGGCAGATCGGGGCCGACGCCCTGCAGGGTCGACAGGTTCTCACGGGACAGCTCGTCGCCGCCGTCCCGCAAGGCCTGCTGAAGCTGACCCGGCCGGCTCGTGGCCCGGCCGAACTCTATGGCCAGCAGCCGCAGCAGGCCGGCGTTGAACAGATCCCCGCGGCTCTTGGCGATCTGCTGCTCCAGCACCTCGGGCAGCGTGAAGTGCTGGAACAGGGCGACGATGTCGGCGAACGCCTCGTGCAGCGCCATCGAGTCCGGGTGGCTGGACTCGCGATAGCGCGGATGGAGCCCGTCCAGCAGCGCGTGGCTGGTCTCGTGGGCGACGATGTCGTGCGACAGGCAGCTGAACGTCAGTTGGCCTTCCGGCGTGTCGCGCCAGTCGCCGCCGGCCGGGAAGTACCCGAACAGCAGCGCCTTCCGCTCCGGGCTGTAGTAGGCGTTGGGCCCCCGGAACGCATGGGGATAGACCCTCAGCCGCTGGACGAACTGCTCCGACCAGCGTTCCGACTGGGTTTCCGGCTGATGCGCCGCCCAGAGGGCCGTCCTCCCGAGCGCCCGTTCGAAATGACCGATCGTCTTCATCGCGACGGCGTAGACCATCTGCTGGTGAAAGCGCGGATCGCTCGGCGTCGGCGCCAGGCCGTCCTGGCTGAGCAGATGGGGATGGTTCAGGTCCACGGGCGCATAGGCGGCGGCGCTGGCGGGATCGACGTCGACGACTTCCAGGTACTCGCCGACGGGGCCGGGCTGCAGCTCCGCCTCCCAGGGGATGTCCAGCTTGGCGACGTTGATCGCCGCGGTCTCCTGCGCCAGGTCCAGCGAGGGATCGAAGGCGTACACCCTGAGCCGGCGGATCGCCGGCTGGGACACGGGCGGATCCACCGCCCGCCGCAGGTGCACCTGCGCCATCTCGAGCAGTTCGGGCGCGACGACGGCCTTGTCGCCCTTGGCCGAGGAGCGAGACGGCGGCGAGACGCTGCGGTCGTCGGCCTCCAGCAGGAACTGCTTGAGCGTGGTCGAGGCGCCGGGCTGATCGGCCAGGGCATCGGCGATCGCGCGCCGCGCCTCGGGCGTCAGCGACCCCGGCGGGCGTTCGGGGTCGGGCAGCAGGTCCTCGACCGCCTTGGACTGCGACAGCTGCAGGGCTTCCAGCTCCAGCATGCGGAGGCGCGCCGGATCGGGCGGCGCGACGCCCAGGCCTGTGAACAGCCGCAGCAGTGGGAACTCGGCGCTGGCCGAGTCTTCCTGTTTGAGCTGTTCGGACGCGACCGGGACATGTTGGAGGGCGACGTCCGACTGCAGCCGCCCTCGGCCGAGCTTCACGCGATCGCCCGCTTCGGCGCTGTCGTAGAGGGCGCGACGGACGGCCTCGACCTTCATCCACCCTTGCGGATAGGCGTCCAGCTTGGCGCGGTTGCGGGCGATCCACAGCGCAGCGGCCGCAGCGATCTGCGGCGTGGCGCAGGAGGTGCCCTGCCCGCTCCAGTTCACCAGCTGGCCGCAGCCGCCGACCGCCCAGGGCAGGTTGGGCGTCGAGGCCGAGAGCGCCGTCGCCATCTTGCTGTCGGGGCCGTAGTTGCCGGCCATGCGGTCAAAGCCGAGATCGGCGTAGGGACTGCCGTCGGCCATGACCCCGCAGGCGGCGATCACCCGCCGGAAGCGGGCCGGAAACACGATGTTGCGGGTCGGCAGGTTGCCCTGGTTGTTGCCGGCGGCGGTGACGATGAAGACCCCGGCCTCGTAGAGACGGTTCACGGCCTCGGCCCAGGCCTGGGAGGCGACGCCGCCCATGCTCATGGTGACGACGTCGATCCGCGTGGCCGGGTCGCCCCTCAGGCCGTAGACGTAGTCCAACGCCTTGGCGAAGGCGCTGGACCGGAACAGCACCACCCGATCGGCGATGCGGATCGGCACGACCTCGGCCCCCGGCGCGCCGCCGTAGGCCCCGCCGGCCAGGAGCGCGATGGTGCCGGTTCCGTGGCCGTCCTGGACCCACAGGCCTTCGGCCCGGTCCGTGGCGTCGTTGGGCCGGTCGCGCTCGACGAAGTTGCGCTGGAGGTCCGCCCTCAGATGCTTGGGCAGGGTCGCATGGGCGGGGTCGTAGCCAGTGTCGATGTGGGCGATCCGGGCGCCCGCGCCCGTTCCGACGCCGGCGGCCGAGAAGCCGGAGTGCCCGGCGTCGCGGAACCAGAGATTGTCCCCGGGGATGCGCGGGAAATTGGTCCGCTGGGGCTCGGCCGTCGTCGGGCAGTTGGCGGCCAGACCGAAGTCCACCCTCGGCATCGGGTGGTTCCACTGCTGCCACAGGTCCGGCTCGGCGAAAGCTGCGCCGCCGCCGGCGACGCCCAGCGAGGCCCCCTCCTGCGTCAGGTCGTGGCAGAGGTCCCAGAGATTGCGTTCGTCGCCGGCCTCGAGCGCCAGCCGTTGCCATGTCGCCCGATCGCCCGCGGCGGCGAAGGCTCCGCCCCGGTCGGCCTCGATGTGCTCGAACAGCGGCTCCGTCGTGAGCCGGAGCGTCGCCGCGCCGACGCCCAGATTCACGGTCTTGAGGGGCGGCGCCTTGATCAGGACGGCCGGCGTGCGATCCGTAGCCATGGCGGGAGCCTCCTAAGGCCGGGTCATGACCGTGGCGCGGAACAGGCGCACGTAGAAGAGGAAGATGATCGCTGCCCAAAGGTAGTCGAACAGGGCGAACCACAGGAATCCACCGCCGCAGAACACCCAGACGGTGCCCATCCAGACGCGTCCCAGGATGCCGATGATGTTCGGCGCGCGCTTGTGCACCGGATCCAGCAGGCCCGGCACGTAGAGGGCGGTGACCAGGATCAGCGTCGCGCCCCAGCCCCGGGTCCAGCCGGCCGGGATCGGCTCCGGCAGCTGGAACATGTGCGCCACCGTGTTCGGCGCGAACAGACACAGCAGTCCGATCACGACATGCAGGGCCATGTTGAAGCCGAGGACGCCGCGATAGGCGTTCAGCGCGCCCCTCGCCCGCTCTTCAGACCAGCCGATGCTCAGGCCGTCGCTCATGATCGCTCCCCTAGAAGGTCAGAAGATAGGCCAGCAGATCGGCCTTCTGCGCCGGGCTCAGGGTCGTGCCGTAGACATGCCCTCCGGCGCCGTTGCCGACCCGCGTCGTGTCGTAGCACTGGGTCCCGGCGGGAGCCTTGGCCGCCGGATCGCAGGCGGTGGTCACGAAGCCGCCGTTGACCGGGTCGACCACGTCCTGGCCGCGTCCGCGCAGGAAGGCTCTGGGCCGGTCGGCCGGCGGCTTCAGCAGGTCGGCCAGGGTCGGAACCGAGCCGTTGTGCAGGTAGGGCCCGCGCAGCCACAGGCCGTCGAGCGGCTGGTTGGCGTAGCCGTCGGTCTTGCGGAACTTCGTGAATCGATAGGGCGTGCCGGCGAACATCTTCGACAGCTGCTGCTGTCGGAAGGTCTCGGTGTAGGAGTCCAGCCGCGCCCGGTCGGTGCCGATCTCGGCGATCGGCGTCACCTTGCCCAGATACCGGCCCGAGAACACGTAGCCGCCCGGCTCCTGGACGCCATGACAGGCCGCGCAGTCCGCTTTGTAGAGCTCGCGCCCGCGCGCCGCCGCCGCAGGGTCCGGCCGATGCGGGCTGGCCGGCGCGGGCAGGTCCATCAACCAGTCGGCGACCCGGCGGATGGCCTTGTGGTCGACAGTCTGGGGCGTCACGCCGGCCCCGATCGCGGCCGACAGATTGCGTTCCTGCAGCGAGGTGTTGTTGCCGTCCCAGTGCAGCTCCATGCCTTCGCGCGGGCGCTGGTTGAAGATGGCCGGGAAGTCGGAGACGCCGTGCACCTCGGCCTCGGACAGGCTGGCCGCCGGGGTGCCGAACTGGATCAGTTTGTAGGGATTGAAGGTGTCCACCCGGCCGGGTCCCCAGGGCGATTGCCGCTCCATCAGCGGGACCAGGCGGCCGCGGATACGGATCAGGCCCTCGCGGAATCGCGGCGCCACCGCCGCCTTCCAGACGATGCGGTCGAACCAGTCCTGATGGGCGCCGGCCTTCTCCATGGGGCCGAACAGCTGCTGCGGCTCCAGGCGCTCGTCGGCCGCGGCCTTGAGCAGCAGAGCGACAAAGCGATGGAAATCCAAGTTGTTGGACGGCATTCCGGCCACGATGTGCGGAGCGTCCTCGGCGGAGGCGCGCCAGGTGCCGGTGTGGCAGGTGGCGCAGTTCAGCCAGACGACGTCCACGCCGTTGACCTGACGCCGCGACACCCCGATCGGCAGCGCCTTGCGACGCCCCTTGGCGTCCGTCTCATAAATGAAGCCGAAGGCGCTGAAATCATTGCGCCCCTCGAACTCTTCCGGATAGAGCGCCGGCAGGGCGCGCCAGATGTCGTAGGGCACCCCGCTCTGCGGTTCGGAGCCGATCGAGCCGTACTTGAAGTGGTCGACCGCGGCGGCGTACTGCGGCGTCGCCGAGCCGGTCAGCCGCAGCGCCGCACAGAGCCCCAGGCCCAGCACCGCGACGCCCAGGCCGATCAGGAGAGCCACGACGGCCAGGCCCAGCCGCAACCGCCAGCGCCGCTCCGCCAGATAGCCCTCGACCGCCGTCACCGGTTGCTTGGCCGCCATCCTACAGCTCCGAGGCCAGAGGGATGCGCATGTCGGCGCGCGGCTTGTAGACGCTCATGATCTCTTCGATCATGGCCTCCCGGGACGGGAAGCGGGCTTCCTCGTAGCAGCCCATCGGGTTCTTCGGCGCATTGGCCAGGCACTTGTTGCAGTAGGTGCAGGGCTTCTCGGGCAGATCACGGCCGGCGGCCCACTGCTTGACCAGGTCCTTGTTGGCCATCAGCGAGCGGGCGATCGACACCCCGTCGACGGCGCCCCCGGTGATCGCCTCGCGGATGTAGGACGCGGTCTGGAACCCGCCGGTGCACAGCACCGGAATGGTCACCGCCGCCTTGATGGCCCGGGCCTCCTCCAGGCTGACCCCCTCGACGGGATGGCCCTTCTTCATGCGGAACCAGACCCAGTGGAAGATCGGCCGCAGCAGGGGATAGCGGAACAGCAGGAAGTTGCGGAAGCCGTAGACCCCCGAGCTGATCATGGCGTCGTAGGTGACCGCCAGGATGTCCAGCGGCAGGTCGCCCGGCGGGTTCAGCGGATGCGGAAACAGCGAGCCGGACGAGACGTGGATCGCGTCCGCGCCGGCGGCCTCGACCCATTTGGCCACCTGGACGGTGTCGGCCAGGGTGTTGCCCTTGCCCTCCCAGGGAATGACGTTGTTGCGGTCGATGGCGCTGAGCTTGACCTGCAGGTGGAAGTCGCGCCCGACCTTGGCCCGGATGGCGCTGATCACGTCGAGCAGGAAGCGGGCCCGGTTCTGCAGGCAGCCGCCGTACTCGTCCTTGCGGTCGTTGATGCCCGAGCTCAGGAACTGGGTGAACAGGTAGCCGTTGGCGGCGTGCAGCTCGACCCCGTCCAACCCCGCCTCGCGCGCCCGCCAGGCGCCCTCGGCGAAGGCGTTCACCGTATGCTCGATGTCGCCCTTGGTCATCGCCCGGCACAGGAAGCCGTGCAGGGTCTCCTTGTTGCTGGTCGAGGTCAGGCTCGGCCGCATCTGGTTGTGGACGCCGGGGATGTCCATCTGCCGGCCCGAGTGGCTCAGCTGCATGATGTACTTGGCGTCGAAACTGTGGATCGCCTCGCCCAGCTTGGCCCAGAGCGGGATGAACTCGTCCCGGTGGACCGTGGCGTAGCCGGCGATGATCCGGCCCTCCATCAGCACCGGCACATAGGACGAGATGATCGCCCCGACCCCGCCGGCCGCGAACTTGCTCTCCCAGTTGATCCGCGTCTGGGTCAGCGAACCGTCCTGGTTGTCGAAGATCCCGGACAGGTTCGAGCGGAAGATGCGGTTCTTGACCGTCAGGTTCCGGAACTTGAGCGGCTGGAAGATCGGATCCCCGGCGGCCGCGGCGTCGGCGGGCGTGCGGACGGTGTCGGTCATGGCTGCGCCTCCCCGCCCTTCGCTTCGCGCCAGACCTCGCCCAGCAGCGAGGCGGTCCAGTGGTGCGCAGGACAGCGGCTCCAGCTGTCGGTCATGAACACCACCTGCCGCGAGGGCGCGCGCAGGCGGGCGGCGTCGAGCTGGAAGAGAGTCAGAACTCCCTCCTCGACTTCGCCCCAGACCGTGCTGGCGGGGGCCTTCCACTGACGCAGGACAGTCGCGGGGGCGACGGCGCAGCGGCAGATGACCGCCGCCTCGGTCAGGCTGTCGCGCGTCATCGGCTGACGCCACAGCCCGCGCATGATCTTCAGGCCCCGCACCAGGTTGTGGACGGCGATCCCGGTGGCGTGCACGGCGGCCGGATCGCCGTCGACGGGCGCGGCCAGCGTCCGACGGGCGCGGCCCACGGCGCCGGTCAGGGTCCACCAGAGCAGCTGCAACGGATTGAACGAGCGCGGCGCGGCGTCCAGCGTCTTGGCGGCGCGCCATCGATCGGCCCGGGCCTGATAGCCGGGCGAGAACAGCTCCCCGATCGCCGCCTGGGCCGTCGGCCCCAGCACGCCTTCGCCCAGCTCGCCGCGGACGTAGCCCGCCAGGGTCGCCCGCTGCTGCTGCGTGCCGAGCTGGGCGTTCTGCAGCCGCTGCTCCAGCAGCGCCTGCAGCCGAGCCCGATCCGGCGCCCCGCGCGCCGCCACCGCCGGCAGCGGATGGCCGTCGACCTGCAGCACCTTGCGGATGCGTCCGGCCAGCATGCGGTTGATCAGCGGCCCCGCCTTGACGAACCGCCGATCCAGCCGGGCGTCCTCCGACAGGGCGTGGATCGCCGCGGGATCGTCGAGCCGGATGACGTCGACGAGGCCGGGCAGCCGGAGGCGGCCGCTCATCCCGCCGTTCCCTTGGCCCAGGGGAAGAACATGCTGCGGCAGTCCGCGAAGTGGACCGCCAGCTCCGGCATGTGCCGCTGCATCACGCTGCGCATGCCGTTGTCGCGCACCCAGGCGAAGCCGGTCGGAGTGTAGACGTCGGCGTTGAAGTCCTCGCCGTAGAACCGGTCGCTCTTCAGCCGCCGGGTGGCCATCAGGATGAAGATCCGGAAGGCGGTGTCGGAGAAGCCGAAGCCCGGCGGCGTGCCGTTGCGGCTGCACTGGCTCTCGGCCAGCGTCCCGACCAGAAGGTCGACCTTCTCGATGTCGCCGTAGATGTCCCGGAGCTCCTTCTGCCAGTCCTTGTTGTCGGTCAGATCCTCGAAGGACTTCGGCGCCCGCATGCTCATCAGGCGGCGGAACTCGCAGTAGCGCGGCACGCCCCGTTCGCGGTCGCGCAGAATGTCGGTCGCCGCCAGGTCGGTCAGGACGTCGTTGTCCCGCTTGGGCGGCAGGTTGCGCAGGGTGTTGGGATAGTTGTGCAGGCACAGCGCGCCGGGATGGCTGGTGGCCAGGGAATAGACGACGTCGGAGAAGCTGACGTGGTTGTAGACGTCGCTGGCGTTCCCCCGGGCGACCCCGATCAGGTCCCGCTTCAGCAGCTCCTTGTCGTTGCGTCGGCTGCGGAACGAATAGTCGTCCGGCATCAGCGGATGCATCCGGTAGCAGGCCGCGAACTCCTCGGTCATGGCGTAGGGCGCGGCATGATGGTCGACCGGCGAGCCCGCGACCCCGAACAGGATCTCGCTCTCCCCGCCCCGTCCGAAGGCGCGATAGAAGGTCTCGCCGGCCAGCCCCCACCAGTTGGCGCGCATGGCCACCCGGCCTTCCGGGCTGTTCATGAGCGCCGGCGTCCATTCGACCGTGTGGATCTTGGCCAGCAGGGCCGAGACCACCAGGCGGGCCTTCTGGAACAGCCATTCGCCGCTCTCGGTCGGATAGTCGATCTTCAGCCGGTCGACGACCGCGTTGTGCTCGCGAGCGAACAGGGTGTGCATCACCGACAGGCCGATCCACCAGTTGCCGTTGACCCCGGCCAACTCCAGCCCCTGGATCTTGGCCTTGGCGATCGGCAGGTGGCCGTTGGGCAGCAGGCCGATCTTGCCGTCCTCGAGCTTCTTGCCGTCGACGGGGTTCGTCCGGATCTCGTCCTGCCGCGCCTGCGTCGAGCCGTAGATCTGCGAGGCGTCCCACCAATGGGTCTCGACATTGGTGTAGGCCTGCGGCCGCCCCGCGTCGCCCGGCCGGTGGCCGTCGCGCAGGGTCTTGAGCACCTCCATCTTCCCGCCCGGCCAGCTGTCGCCCTCGGGAATCTCGACATAGTATTTGTCGTTCGGGTCGTTCTCGCCGTGGCTCAGCCAGTCGTGGACCATGAACTGCAGCCAGGCCGCGGCCAGGGTGTTCAGGTGCGGAACCGGGATGAAGTCCTTGCGCGCCAGCAGGCGGTTGCTGACGACCCGCGGGTTCGGGGTCATCAGGGCCGGTTCTTCCTCCCCGAAGGTGCGCTCGATCGGCATGTTGCGGCCGAACCGCGCCCCCACCATGCCCATCCAGGGATGCGCCAGATCGTTGTAGCTGCCGTCGGCCGTGCGCGCCTCGCGGACGTCCAGCTGCCCGGACGAAGGCTGCGGCGCGCCGGGCTGCGGCGCCGTCTCGGTGTCGTACAGGTTCTCGTGCCGCATGTTGACGCGCAGCCCCGCCAGCGTCGGCACGGCGATCACCGTCGGATATTTGTGCCACGGTTGAAAGCGGCTGAGAAAACGGGCCGTCCCGCCCAGAACTGTCTCGAAAAGCGAACCCGCCACGCGTCGCACCTCCCCGGCCTCGAAACACGCAATTGGTCAGCGGGAGCTAAAGCACCCCCATAGGGCGAGAGGTAAACACGAAAACAAAACAACCGCGAGTGGAATATATCGATGTTCCGTGACTTGCGGCGGAAGGTCGCCTCGGTTGCGCGGCGCCCGGGTTTCTGATCCACCGAAGAGCGAGCCCGGAGCCGAGCGAGTCATGCACAACCCCCTCCTGATGATGAACCTGCTCAGCGCGGTCTACTGGTTCGACGAGGCGCTGCAGACGGCGCTCAAGCGCGAGGGCTGGCCGGTCATCACCCGCGCCCAGTCGCTGCTGTTCGCCAACCTCGCCGCCGGCGAGTACAGGGCCTCGCGCCTGGCCAGGAACCTGGGCGTCACCCGCCAGTCGATCAGCGAGATGCTGCGCGAGCTGGAAACGCGCGGCCTGCTCACCACCGAGGCCGACCCCGACGATCGCCGGGCGCGGGTGGTCCGCTTCAGCGACGAGTCCGAGCCCCTCCGCGAGGCGGCCCGGGACGTGCTGCGGCAGCTCGAAACCGAACTGAAGACGCGGATCGGGCCCGAGGCCTTCGGCGGCCTCATCGGCGGCCTGACGGCCGAATGGGGCGCGCCGCCCGACGTCCGGGCGCAAAGGCCCGACGGCGCGGCCTAGGCGTCTTCGCACGAAACGACCCGCCTGGCGGTTCGGCTGCGCGGCCGAACGGGCGGCCGCATGCGCCCTTCGAAATTATGTTCGGAACCTTGACATAAATTCTTCGATACCTATGGTTTCCCATTATGTCAGGAATCCTGACATGAAGAAGCCGGCCCTCGAGAGCCGGCGAACGGGGAAACCGGCGCTCCCTCTGGAGACGCCACGGGAGGAGAAGCGCCATGCGCTCGAGGACCTTTTGGCTCGCGTCGGCGGCGCTGGCCGGCGCGCTGGCCGCCCAGGCGGCGGTCGCCCAGGACGAGTCGCCCACGCTGGAGGCCGTCGTCGTCACCGCCCAGAAGCGGGCCGAGGACGTGCAGGACGTCCCCATCTCGATGGAGGTGCTGGGCGGCGAGCAGCTGGCCGCGATGCAGACCAGCACTTTCCAGGGCCTGCAGAACTATGTGCCGAACCTGTTGGTGCAGCCTTCGCCCGGCAACAACGCGGTCTTCATCCGCGGGTTCGGCTCCCTGCCCTCGAACTACGCCTTCGACCAGTCGGTCAGCATGTATCTCGACGGGATCTACGGCGGCCGGAACCGGCAGTTCATGTCGCCGATGTTCGACGTCGAGCGGGTCGAGGTCATGCGCGGGCCGCAGGGCGCGCTGCTGGGCAAGAACACGGCCGCCGGCGCGGTCAGCATCGTCACCGCCAGCCCGAGCCGAACGCCGGGCGCGGAGATGACCGCCATCTACAACTTCAGCCGCAAGGGCGGCGACCTTGCGGGCTACGTCACCGGCCCGCTGGGCGACGACCTGAGCGGCCGACTGGCGATCAAATACACCGACATGGGCGGCTACATCGCCAACAGCGCGACCGGGAAGGACGATCCGCGGGTCGAGAACCTGTCGATCCGCGGCGGCTTGCGCTTCGAACCTAGCGACCGGTTCGATGTCACGGCCAAGCTCTCCTACGACCACTTCGTCACCTGGGGCACCGCCCAGGTCCGGGTCGATCCGGTCAAGGGCGGCCTGAGCGACCGAAAGAACGCCGCCCCGCCGTTCGGCACGGCCGAGGAGGACGACCAGACCTCCTGGAACGCCTCGGTGACCGCCAATCTGGCCCTGGGTGACTTCACCCTGACCAGCATCACCGGCTACTCGACCTTCGAGGATCTCAAGAATACGGGAGGTTCGGCAGGAAATCCCGAGACTTGGCTGTCGATGTTCACGGAAGATTTCGACCAGGTCTCGCAGGAATTCCGCCTGCTGTCGCCGACCAGGGGCCGGTTCGAGTACATCCTGGGCGCCTACTACGACCGGGGCGACTACGACCTCTACAACGGCTCCCGCTATCGCCTGTTCGGCGGCGGCGTGACGGGGCAGACGGCGATCGACTTCACCCAGAAGGCCGAGACCTGGTCCCTGTTCGCCCAGGGAACCTGGCGCGCCACCGACCGCTTGCGCCTGCTCGGCAGCCTGCGCTGGACGAACAACAAGAAGGACGCGACCTTCCGGCTGCGCCAGGTGTCGGGGACGCCCCTGCCCGGCGTCGCGCCGCTCGATCTGCCCAACCCCGCCCATCCCGATGTCGGCGCCCTGGACGAGGAGAACACCGACCCGTCCCTGACCCTGCAGTACGACCTCGCGCCGCGGGTGATGGTCTACGCCGCCTGGGGCAAGGGCTCGAAGGCCGGCGGCTTCGTCAGCAACACCCGCACGGTGAAATGGGATCAGTTCCGGTACGGCCCCGAGAGCTCGACCAACTACGAGATCGGGGTCAAGTCGACGCTGCTCGACGGCCGGCTGATCCTCAACGCGACGCTCTATCAGACCGAGTTCAAGGACCTGCAGGTCGCCAACTACGACCCGGTCGCCTCGGTGTTCATCACCAAGAACGCCGCCGCGGCGACCTCGCGCGGGGTGGAGGCCTCGGCCAACTGGTTGATCACGCGCGACCTGCGGCTCTCGGGCTCGGTGGCCTATCTGGACGGCAAGTACGACGACTTCCCCGGCGCCTCGTGCCTGGCGACGACGCCCAAGCCCTGCGTCAGCGAGAATCTGGGCGGCACGGTGATGCCGGGCGCCTCGAAATGGACCGGCAACGTCCAGGCCGACTGGAGCCGACCGGTCGGCGACGGGTTCAAGGTCACGGCCGTCGGCGTGGTCAGCTTCCGCAGCAGCTATCTCACAGCCACAGACGCCAGTCCGGTCTACGGCCGGCAGGAGAGCTACGCCAAGGTCGACGCCCGGCTGGAGTTCGGGGACGTCGACGACCGCTGGGCCGTGGCCCTGGTCGGCAAGAACCTGACCGACGAACTCACCCAGTCCTACAGCTATCTGTGGTCGCTCTCGACGCCGGCCACCGCGATCCAGTTCCTCGACGAGACCCGCACGGTCTCGTTGGAAATCCGTGGACGCTTCTGAATCGTCCCGCCCGACCGGAGACGCCCTCCCCGGCGCCTCGCCTTACAAAGGAGTTCCCCCGATGGCCGATGACAGCTCAGGCGGCGCCTTGGCCCGACCGCATATCCCCGCCGGCGACGACTGGCTGACGCCCGGCGAGTTGCAAGCCCTGACGCCGCAGGCGCTGGTCGCCCGGACCACGGCGCTGAAGCCGCTGCTCGCCGCCCACGCCCGCGAGGCGGAGATCGCCCGGCGGCCGGTCCAGGCGGTCTGGGACGCCGTCCGCAGGACCGGCGCCTTCTACCACTTCGTGCCGCGCAAGTACGGCGGGCTGGAGTTCGACGTCGACAGCTTCATCGACGCCATGCTGCCGCTCGGCGAGGCCTGCGCCTCGACGGCCTGGGTCACGACCTTCTGCGTCGAGCACAACTGGATGGCCGCCCAGTTTCCGGAGGCCTTTCAGGACGAGACTTTCGGCGGCGCCTTCCCCTACATCATCGCTCCCGGCGTGACGATGCCGCCGGGCCTGGCGACTCCGGTCGAGGGCGGCTACCGCCTGACGGGCCGCTGGAAATGGGGCACCGGGGTGATGAACTCCGACTGGATCCTGGCCACCGGCATGGTCGCCGGCCTGACCCCGCCGACGATCCTGTTCTTCGCCTTCCCGACCGCCGAGGCGACGGTGCTCGACACCTGGCATGTCGACGGGATGGCCGGCACCGGCAGCAACGACATCGCCGTGAAGGACCTGTTCGTGCCGGCGCACCGGGTCATGAACATGGGCCACATGCGCGAGGGCCGGGCTCACGGGGCGCAGCTGTACGACAACCCGGTCTACCGCATGCCGATGCTGCCGTTCCTGGCCGTGACGGCGGCCATACCGGCGGTCGGGGCGGCGCACGGGGCGGTGAAGCTGTTCCGCGAGCGACTGCAGGAACGGGTCATGCACGGCACGGACCAGAAACAGGCCGACAAGCCGGCCGCCCAGATGCGTCTGGCCCGGGCCGACGTCATGACCCAGACCGCCGAGATGCTGATCCGCGAGGTCGCCCGCGCCAACGTCGAGCTGGGCCGCCAGAACCGGGCCGCCGAGGTCGAGCCGCGCATCGCCCTGCGGCTGAAGATCGCCTACGCCATGGACCTGTGCCGGAACGCCATCCGGATCCTGGCCGAGGCCAGCGGTTCGGGCGCGCATTTCCTGGACAATCCGATCCAGCGGGCGTTGCGCGACATCAACGTGATGTCGAGCCATGTCGTCTACGACCTGGACGGCGCGCTGGAACTGCACGGACGGGCCCTGATCGGGCTGCCGCCGAACTCGCCGGTGATCTGACGACTCCCTGCCCGACGCTCGAGGAAGCGGCTCGACCTGGGGCCGCGCGGCGGGCGGCCTGCCCCCTTCCGGACCCGTTCGGGAGGGGGCTTTTTCAAGCCCAAGGCTCCGCCATCCTCCGGCGCCGACCCGATATCGTCCGCCCCTGGACTTTGGCAGGCTGGCCGTATCGAACAGCGCCCGTGATCCGCTTCCCCCCCGACAGGCCGACGGACGCAAGCCAAGGCCGCAGGGTCACGGACGCGGCGAGGGCGTTTCGGCGTGGAGTCGGTTTCCTCCTCCCCGGACGGACGCCCTCGCTCGATGCTCCCTTGAGGCGTCCTGGGCGACGATCGGGCGTTTTCGCGCGCGAACTAGGGCGAAAGCCCTATGCCGCCTTGCGACTGACGGTGGTTGAGTGGGGATCAGAGGCGTTCATCGCCGTCCCTTCCCTTCCAAACTTCAAAGGGCTCCGACCAGACCGGTCCGGAGCCCTCTTCTATGGCGCGGACTACAGGGCGATCTCGACGGTCAGGCCGTCGTAGGCCGGCTCGACCGACTCCGGCAACTGCTCCCACAGGCTGTCGTAGTCCATGTCGATGTGCATGTTGGTCAGGATGGCCCGCTTCGGCCGGACCCTCGCGATCCATTCGAGGGTCTTGTCGAGATGGGCGTGGGTCGGATGCGGCGTGTAGCGCAGGGCGTCGACGATCCACACATCAAGGTCGGCCAGGGCCTCGTAGGCCGACTCCGGCAAGCCGTTGACGTCCGGCGAATAGGCCAAGCCGCCCTTCGGACCGCCGAAACGATAGCCGACGCAGCGGATCGCCCCGTGGTCCTGGTCGAAGGTGGTCACCGGCACGACGCCGGACGGTCCCTCGATCTGCCAGTTCCGGCCGTGCGGCGGCAGATCCCGCGACTCCAGGATCGCCGGATAACCCCCGGTATCTTCGAAGATATAGTCGAACCGTTTCAGGAGGCTGTCGCGGGTCGGCGCGTCCATCCAGGCGGGGATCCGGGCCCGCTGGCGTAGGAAGAAGGCGCGAACGTCGTCGATACCGTGCGCCTGATCGGCATGGTCGTGGGTATAGAGCACCGCGTCCAGCCGCAGGACCTCGGCGGCGATCGCCTGTTCCCGGAAGTCCGGAGAGGTGTCGACGAGCACCGTGGTCTCCGCCTCGCCCTCGCCCGCCCGGCGCCGGGCCAGCAGCGAGCAGCGGGTGCGGCGGTTCTTCGGCTGGCCCGGATCGCAGACGCCCCAGTCGCCGTCCGCCCGCGGCACTCCGCCGGACGAGCCGCAGCCCAGGATCGTGACCTCCAGCACCCCGGTCACGGCCGCGCGATCCGGTCGAACAGGGCGAAGAAGGCGTCTTCCGTACGCTGCTCGGCCTCGTCCCGGCTCCAGCCGCGGATTTCGGCCAGCTTGTCGAGGACATGCGGCAGGTAGGCCGGTTCGTTGCGGCGGCCCCGCATCGGGACCGGCGCCAGGTAGGGGCAGTCGGTTTCGACGATGATCCGGTCGGCGGGCATGTCGCGGATGATGGCGCGGACGTCCTCGGCGGCCTTGAAGGTGGCGATGCCCGAGACCGAGAACCAGGCCCCCAGGTTCGCCGCCCGGCGGGCCAGCTCCGCACCGCTGGTGTAGCAGTGCATCAGCAGCTTGAACGGGCCGGCGGCATGCTCCTCCTCCAGGATCGCGCCCATGACCTCGTCCGCCTCGCGCGTATGCACGACCAGGGGCAGGCCGGTCTCGCGGGCGGCGATACAGTGCTGACGGAAGACCCGGGCCTGGATGTCGCGCGGGCTGAGGTCATAGTGGAAATCCAGGCCGCATTCGCCGATCCCCACCACCTTGGGTCGCTCCGCCAACCGGATGAGGTCATCGGCCTTAAGCTCCGGATTTTCCTTCGCTTCGTGCGGATGCGTTCCGACGGTGGCCCAGATGTCGTCATGGGCCATCGCCACCGCATGGGTGACGTCGAAGGTCGAGACCTTGTCGCTGATGTTGACCATCAGGGCGACCCCGGCCTCGCGGGCGCGGCCGATCACCGCGTCCATGTCGTCGGCGAACTGGGGAGCGTGCAGGTTGACGTGACTGTCGATGAGCATGGGGTCAGACGCACATGGGGTTCAAGCCGCCCTCGCCGCGGCCCGCAGCTCGCGCAGGGCGGTCCAGAAGGCGTCGGCGCGATCGAGGTTGAGGCCCTCGGTCTGGTCGGGCAGCGCCTGCAGCCGCTCCCAGGCCTGGACCCAGCGGTCCAGCCCCTCCCCGCCGCCGTTCACGGCCTGGCCCACGGCCATGGCGCGGATCTGGTCGCTGATGCGGTCGATGAGCAGGTTGAAGCGCTGCTGGCCCTCGGGACCGCGGAAACGGTCGGCCAGGGCCACCAGGGCGCCGTCGTCGAACTTCGGCAGGTTGCGCAGGATCTCGTGGGCCTCGTCGTCGGCGGCCAGGGCGTCGGCGGCCGCCAGCCGCAGCGCCAACCCCGGCGCGCCGCCGGCCATCCGGGCCAGCCGCAGCGACTGGTCCGGCGACAGCCCGGTGCGGCTCTCGACGAACTCCGCCGTGACGCCCTCGCCCGGCGCCCCGAAGGCCAGCCGGCGGCAGCGCGAGCGGATCGTCGGCAGCAGCCGACCCGGCGAGTGACTGACCAGGAACAGCACGCCGCGGGGCGGCGGTTCCTCGAGAGTCTTCAGGATCGCATTGGCGGCGTTGACGTTCAGGTCGTCGGCGGCGTCGATGACGGCGACCCGGTAGGGCGCCGTCGCCGGCGTCTGGGCGAAGAACTCCGGCAGCTTCCGCGCCTCGTCGACGGGGATCACCTTGCGCGGCTTGCCGTCCTCGGTGAACCGCTCCAGCACCAGCAGGTCCGGGTGCGAGCGCACGGCGATCTGGCGCACCACCGGATCGGTCATCCGCGCGCCGAGCAGACCATGGTTGGGGTCGGGCGTAGCCCCGAGCAGCCGGCGCGCCGCCCGGAAGGCGAATGTCGCCTTGCCGACGCCCTCCGGCCCGGTCAGCAGCCAGGCGTGGTGCAGCCGGCCGCGCTCCAGGGCGTCCAGGAACGCGCCCTCCTGCGCCGCCGCCCCTTCCAGGGCGAAGGCGTCGCGGGGATGGGGCGGGTCCGGGAAGTCGGCCATGGCGTCAGGCCTTCAACCGCGGTTCGACGGCCGCCCAGACGGCGGCCTCGACGTCGTCCTGGGGCCGGGCGGCGTCGATCACCGCGCAGCGTTCGGCCTCCGCCCGGGCGATGGCCAGATAGGCCGCGCGCAGGCGCTCGTGGAAATCCAGCCCCTTGGCCTCGAACCGGGCCTCCCCGCCGCCGCGATGCGCCGCGCGCTTGAGGCCGTCGGACACCGGCAGGTCGAACATCAGGGTCAGGTCCGGCCGGGTCCCGCCCACCACCGCCGCCTCGAGCTGGGCGATGAAGGTCGGATCGACCTGCCCGCCGGCGCCCTGGTAGGCGCGGGTGGAGTCGGCGAAGCGGTCGCAGACCACCACCGCTCCGCGGGCCAGCGCCGGGGCGATGACCCGCTCGACATGGTCGCGGCGAGCGGCGTTCATCAGCAGGGCCTCGGTGATCGGCGACCAGCGGTCCGTCGCTCCGTTGACCAGCAGGTCGCGGATCGCTTCCGCGCCCGGCGATCCGCCGGGTTCGCGGGTCACGACGACCTCGACGCCGGTCGCGCGCAGACGTTCGGCGAGGCGTTTGACCTGGGTGGATTTCCCGGCCCCCTCGCCGCCTTCGAATGTGATGAAAAGGCCTTGGGTCACGTTCCCGTCTTCGACTGGAACGCGGCTCATGTCCAGAACGGCGAGCGGGTTATTCCCCTCTTTCGGCGACGCGCCGGCCGGCTTCGGGCGCGGGTCCGAGATAGCGCACCCGAACCTTGGCCACCCCCTTGCGATAGATGCCCAGCTTCTCGGCGGCGCCCTTGGACAGGTCGATGATCCGTCCTTCGACGAAGGGGCCGCGGTCGTTGACCCGCACCTTGATCTTGCGGCCGGTCTCCAGGTCGGTGACCTCGACAAGGCTCGGCAGCGGCAGCGTCTTGTGGGCGGCGGTGACCAGATCCATGTCGAACACCTCGCCGTTGGCGGTGTTGCGGTTGTGGAACTGCTGGCCGTACCAGCTGGCGACCCCCTTCTCATCGTAGTCGGGATCGTACTTGGGCGTGTACCAGACCCCCTTCACCTGATAGGGCCGCATGGTCGCCGGAACGCGGCCGTTCGGCCCCGGCGCAGCCACGGTCGGACGCCGGTCGACCGCATAGCGCGGCGACGCGCAGGCGGTGACCGCCAGACAGGCCAGCCCCAAGGCGGCCGCACGCAGCATCGGACCAGAGGCCGACATCGCCCCTCCTTACTCCAGGGCGGCCAGTCTGCCGGAGAGGCCTTGCAGCGTGGTTAAGACGGCGTTTGCCTAATTCGCCCGCACGTCGACGCCCATGGCGGTCAGGAGAGCATGCTGCTGGTCGGCCGACACCACGATGTCCCGAAAGCTCGCCAGCGCGTTCAGGTCCAGCCCCGCCAGCGCCGCCCCGCGCAGGTCGGCCCGCGACAGCTTGGCCCCGGCCACGAAGGCCTGGACCAGGTCGCAGTGGGTCAGGTTCGCCCCCTCCAGGTCGGTGTCGATCAGCACCGCTTCCCGCAGGTTCGAGCTGTTGAGGTCGCAGTCCGCCAGACGGGCCTCGGCCAGGTCGGCCAGCTCGAGATTGCACCCCCGGAAGCTCGCCTGGCAGCGAGCGGCCTTGCGGCTGACCATCCGGCTGAAGTCGGCGCGATGGAACTTCGCCCCGCGCAGATTGCAGGTCTCGAAGACGATCCCGTAGAGCTCCGAGCGCTCGAAAGCGGCGAACGACAGGTCACAGCGTGTGAACCGCGCCTCGTCCAGGCGGGAGAAGGCGAACTGCACCCCGTCGTGACCTTCGTCGTCGGCGATCAGGCAGTCCTCGAACGCCGCCTCGCGCAGATCGGCGTCCGCGAACCGGCAGCGCAGGATACGGCACTTCGAGAACCGCGCGCCCTCCAGCCGCACGCCGGTCAGCTGCACCTCGCGCAGGACGCAGTTGATGAACGCCGCGTCCGTCAGATCGGCGTCGGCGAAGTCCAGGTCGGACAGGTCGGCGCCGTCGAAGCGCGCGCCGGGTTCCAGGCGCATCTCATGCTCTCCGGAGGGATTCGGTCGAGCAGGGTCGCCGCTCGCATCGAACAAATCAAGAACGATCGGGCCGTCGATGGGGTCTGGGCGACTAGCGCCTGCGCGCCGCAATAAACGGCCGGCCGCCTCCGCCCTTGGTCGCATGGTTCTCGACGGCGACGACCTCGAAGCCCGCCGCCGACAGCTGCGCCTCGAGGCCCTTGGCCCCGAACGCGGTGACGTAGGGCGCCATTCCGACCGCGCGCATCACCGGGATCAGCAGTCGGAGCAGCGGATTCATGTCGCCGACGCAGGGCGTCTTCGAGATCAGCAGGCCGTCCGGCTTCAGCAGGACATGGACGACCTGCAGCGTTCCCGGCAGGTCGCGGACCAGATGCAGGTAGTTGAACCCCAGGACGGCGTCGAACCGCGCGCCCTCGCCGGCCAGCTCTTCGGCCGTGGCGACCCGGAAGCCCAGACCCGGGATCGGATCGGCGGTCCGCTTCTCCTCGGCGATCGTGATCATTCCGGACGAGATGTCGGTCGCTAGATAGGAGCGGACGCCGCCGGCCAGCAGCAGCGCGGTCGAGCCAGTTCCGCAGCCGAGCTCGAGAACGTCGTCGCCCGCTTTCAACAGGGCCCGGGTCCGCTCCAGCGTCCGCTCATAGCCGCCAGGATCGGCGATCGCCCCCTTGGCGTACTTCCGTGAGGTCCGATCCCAGAACCGGGCGTCGCTGGCGGCGTTCATGTCGGTCTTCCCTCCCCTGTTCCCCGCGGTTCTGCTCCCCCGCCGAGGTCGTCTGCGCTCCGGCGCGAGACCGAGCATGACCACGTTGTGCGCATGTTTCGCAACGGGCTCCGTCCGCCCGCGAGCGGAAAGTCACCGAGACCGCCAACCGAACCGGGGACGCGCTTCGGGATTGCGGATCGAGCGTGATCAGGAACGTGGCGGCGTACCGGCGCCCGATCCAGACGCACCGGCTCCCTGACGGTCATGCTCGCGGAAGAACGCCCTGAGGGCGCCGGCCGGCTGTCGCCGAAGCAGGCCGACCGGCCTATTCCGCAGCCGCCTTGGCGATGGGGCCGGCGGCCAGCGTCCGGTGGAAGAACGGCGCCAGCACCGACACCGCCTCCTCGACGAAGGCAGGGCCGTCATAGAGGTCCATGTGGTTGGCCCCCTCGACGACGTGGAGCGTCTTGTCCTGGCCGGCGGCGCGGGCGAACAGGTCGTCGCTCATCCACTTGCTGCCCGCGACGCCGCCCGCGACGATCAGCAGGGGCTGCGTCAGATAGACCTCCGCCATGTGATAGGCGTCGTAGGTGATGATCTGGTTCAGACTGCGCAGAGTGGCGAAGCCGGGCGCGGTCGGGTGCTCGGCGCGGGGCGTGTGATAGTACTCCCAGGCCTGCCGCAACTCTTCGTTCGGGGCGTCCTCCTCCGTCAGCGGCGCCAGCGGCATGGTCGCCGGAGCGCCGCCCGCCGCATCCGCCGTGCGGGCGGCGGAGCCGGCCTCGATATAGGACAAGGCCTCGATGTCCCTGACGTTGTTCTCCCAGCCGTTGCGGAACATCGAACCGATGTTGACGGCGCTGACCGTCCCGACAGCCCGGACGCGGCGATCCTGGATGGCGGCGTTGGCGGTGTAGCCGGCGCCGGCGCAGATGCCCATCGCGCCGATCCGGTCCTGGTCGACGTAGGGCAGCGTCGTCAGATGATCGATGACGGCGCTGACGTCCTCGGTGCGGATGTAGGGGTTCTCAAGCTGGCGCGGCGCGCCCCCGCTCTCGCCCTGGTACGAGGCGTCGTAGGCGACGGCGACGAAACCCTGCTCGGCCAGTTTCCGGGCGTAGGTTCCGGCGGTCTGCTCCTTCACGCCGCCGCCCGGATGGGAGACCACGACCGCGGGATAGCGGCCCGCCGCGTCGAAACCCTCGGGAAGGTAGATCACCGCCGACATGGCGATGGTGGGGTTGTTCGAATTGGGGAAGCTGATCTTGCCCATCTCTGCGTCCTTTCGATCGGGCGAACCCGCTGTTGACGCGACCAATCTAGGCGCGAAGGATTGCGCTGATTAGGCGGGCAATCGTGCTTGCCCCTATCATTGGGGTGATGAATGCGTCGGGACGAGATCGCGGATCTGGCGGCCTTCGTCGTGGTCGCCGAGGAGCGCAGCTTCACCAAGGCGGCGGCTCGCCTGGGGATGGCCCAGTCCGCGCTGAGCCAGATCGTGCGGCGGATCGAGACCCGCCTGGGTCTGCGGCTGCTCTCCCGGACGACCCGCAGCGTCGCGCCCACCGATGCGGGCGAGCGGCTGCTCGCGACGCTGGGCCCGATGCTGCACGATCTGGACACGGCGATCGCCGACCTGGGCGAGCTGCGCGACCGCCCGTCCGGCCGGATCCGCATCACCACCGTCGAGCACGCGGCCAAGACCCTTCTGCTGCCGGCGATGAAGCGGCTTCTGCCGCTGCATCCGGACATCACCGTCGAACTGACCATCGACTACGGCCTGGCCGACGTCGTCGCCGACCGTTTCGACGCGGGCGTCCGGCTGGGCGGCGAGATCGCCAAGGACATGATCGCCGTCCGCATCGGCCCCGACATCCCGATGGCGATCGTCGGAGCGCCGGACTATTTCCGCGCCCACCCTGCGCCGACCTCGCCGGAACAGCTGGCCGAGCACAGGGCCGTCAACCTGCGCCTGCCGTCCTCGGGAACGTTGAACGCCTGGCGACTGATGCGCGGCGGGCGCGAGACGCGGGTCCGGATCGACGGGCCGCTGGTGCTCAACACGCTCGATCTGATCCTGGACGCGGCGCTGGACGGTCACGGCCTAGCCTACCTGCCGCTCGACCAGGTGCAATCCCATCTCGACGCGGGCCGGCTGGTCCGGGTGCTCGGCCGAGCGACGCCGGATCTTCCGGGCTACCACCTCTACTATCCGCACCGCCGCCACGCCTCGTCCGCCTTCACCCTGCTGGCGGAGACGCTTCGCTGGCGAGGAACGACGCCCTAATCGTCCTGCAGACTGCTCACGAAGGCCGCGGAGACCGCCACGGCCCGCGCGATGAAGGTCGCCATCTTGACCAGCTCTTCCTCCGAATAGCCTTCATAGAGCTGCTCCATGGCGGCCTGCAGCGGCGCGTAGATCGCCCACAGGTCCTGCAGGCGGTCCGTACGGGCCGTGACGAACACCCGACGGCGATCGTCGGGGTCGTCCCGACGTTCCGCGTAGCCGGCCCGCACGAGCCGGTCGATGGCCGTGGTCATGGCCCCGGTCGACAGGCCCGTCCGGCGCGCCAGCTCGCCGGCGGTGACGCGGCCGCTCATCTGGATGATGTCCAGACACTCCAGGTCGGTCATGTTCAACCCGACCTTCGCCGCCACGGCGTGGCTGACCATCAGGGCCTGGGCGCTGGAACCCCGGAGCGCATTTGTCAGCCGCGCCGCGGCCGCATCCCATTCGCTTGACATTCACATATCTCGATAATCAAGATAACTGATCTACCCTGGTCCGGATGATCCTTTCAATGCCCCTCGACATCGCGCTTCTGCTGGCCGCCATCGTTCTGGGCGCGATCGGCCTCGGCGGCGGGCTCTACGAGGGCCTGCTGATCGACCGCGCCTGGCCCGCGGCGCCGCAGCTGATCCAGCCCCAACGGGGCGGCATCGACCGCAAGCGCTTCTGGATCCCGGCTCACACGGCCTACGAGCTCACCCTGGTCGCGGCGGCCTGGGCGAACTGGCAGACCCCGTTCGCGAGGACCTGGATCCTGGCCGCGCTGGCGGCTCATGCCGTCACCCGGGTCTGGTCCATCGTCCACTTCATCCCGGCGGCGCTGCGCTTCGAGCGGGCCGGAGAGCTGGACGCCGCGCAGACGGCGGCCGCACGGGCCTGGACGCGCCAGAGCCTATGGCGGACGGTGATCGAAGCCGGAGCGGTGGCGGCGCTGATCTGGGCGCTGATCGGACGATGAGAGGCGTCGGCGGCCGATGGCGGACGGGGTGGGATTCGAACCCACGGTAGGCTTCCACCTACGGCGGTTTTCAAGACCGCTGCCTTAAACCACTCGACCACCCGTCCGTGGGCGGGCTTCTAGCCTGCTTCGGTCGGCGCTGTGAACCGGCCTTGGGGCCGAAGCCCGATCACCGCCCGCAGACCCGGCTCGGCGTCCTGGAGGTCCAGCGCGCCGCCGTGCAGCCGGGCGCAGGCGGCGGCGATGGCCAGACCCAGGCCGGTGCCCGGCGTGGTCCGTGCGGAGTCGAGGCGGACGAACCGTTCCTGCACCCTGCCCCGGTGTTCGGCGGGCACGCCGCGGCCGCCGTCCTGGACGACGATTCGGACCTCGTCCTCGTCTTCCTCCAGCGCCAGGCCGACCGCCACGCCGGGGCCGGCGTGCAGAGCGGCGTTGTGCAGCAGATTGCCGACCGCCTGGCGCAGCAGCAGCTCGTGCCCCTGCACCACCAGCGGGGCCGACCAGGGCGCGACGGTGAAAGTCTGGCCGGCGTCCTCGATCACGGGGCCGAACAGCTCGCCCAGATCCGCGACCAGGCCGGCCAGATCGACCGGCGCCATCATCTCCGACGACAGGCCGGCCTCGGCCCGGGCGATGTCCATCAGGGCCGACAGGGTGGCCAGCGCCCGTTCGGCCTCGCCCTGGGCGGCGATCAGGGCGCGGTTGCGGCTGACTTCGGACAGGCCGGGCTCGGCGGCCCGGGCGATATCCGCGCGCAGGCGGGTCAGGGGCGAACGCAGATCGTGGGCCAGGCTGTCGGTCACCGTCCGCATGCCGGTCATCAGGGCCTCGATCCGGTCGAGCATGGCGTTCAGGGACAGGCCCAGCCGATCAAAGACGTCGCCCTGCGGCGCGGCCGGCGCCCGGGCGGCCAGGTCGCCGTCGGCGATCCGCTCGGCGGTCCCGGCCACGGCCTCGATCCGCCGCAGCAGCTGCCGATTGAACCACAGCCCGCAGGCCAGCAGGGCCCCCAGGGCCACGACCAGCGCGATCGCGCCGCTGACGATCAGCGCCCGGCGGAAAGCGGCCCGCTCGTGGATGTTCTCGTAGACCACCAGGGTGCCGCCGACCGACAGCGGCTGGACCAGCACCTGCCAGGGGGAGTGCTTGCCCGGCGTCAGCAGCCGGATCCGCGCCCGCCCCTGCGCCGGCAGGTTCTCGGCGTCGGCCAGCCGCGCGCCGCCCAGGAACCGACCTTCGGCGTCGTACACGGCGTAACGGAAGCCGCCCCCGGCCGGACGGGTGCGCTCGCGCAGATCGAGCGCCTTGGCCAGCGGCGCCAGCCCCTCCTCATGGGCGAAGGCGACGAAATAGTCCCGGGCGGCCTCGGCCACGGCCTGCTGGCGTTGGTCGATCAGGGTCTCGCCGATGCGGTCGATGACCAGCAGGCCGGCGGCCAAGGCCACGAGCGCCACCGCCACCATCACCACCAGGACGGTGCGTGGCCTCAGAGCGGCGTCCCTCACGGCTCCCATGACAGCCGGTAGCCGGTTCCGCGGAGGGTGTGCAGCAGCGGGCGGTCGAAGCCCTCGTCGATCTTGCGCCGCAGGCGGCTGACGTGAGTGTCGATGACCGTGGTGTGCGGATCGAAGCGGTAGTCCCAGACCTGCTCCAGCAGCATGGTGCGGGTCACCACCCTGTCCTTATGCCGGACCAGGTACTCCAGCAGCTTGAACTCGCGGGGCAGCAGGTCGAGGGGACGGCCCGCCCGCACGGCCTTGCGCGCCAGCAGGTCCAGGGTCAGGTCGCCGCAGGCCAGCCGGGTCTCGACCTCCGGCTCGACCCGGCGGCGCAGGAGGTTCTCCAGCCGGGCGACCAGCTCGGAGAAGCCGAACGGCTTGGTCAGGTAGTCGTCGCCGCCGGCGCGCAGCCCCTTCACCCGCTCGTCGAGGTGGCTCAGGGCGCTGAGGATCAGGATGGGGGTGTTGATCGAGGCCGCCCGCAGCGCCTTGACGACGCTCAGGCCGTCCATGCCGGGCACCATGCGGTCCATGATGATGGCGTCGAACCGCGAGCTCGAGGCCAGATAGAACCCGTCGCGTCCGTCGACCGCATGTTCGGCGGTGAAGCCTTCCTCGCGAAGACCCTTGAGGACGTAGGCGGCGGTGTCCTCGTCGTCCTCGACCATCAGGATTCGCCGGCTCATGGCGTGGCCTCCAGTCGTCAGAGGCTGCTTGGTCCCGCTTCTGGGCGAGAAGGTGGCGACCGGACAGCCCTACAGGGGGGAGAGAGCGCCGTCCGGTCGCCCGTCGTCAAGAGATGCCTCAGCCCTTGGCGACGCAGGCCTTCACGAACTCCTTCTCGGAGCCGGTACGAGTCTTCTGGGCCTTCCAGGCCTTTTCGCAGGCCGCCTTCTTGGCGTGGGCGCTCGGGGCCTTCTGGGCCGGCGCGGGCGCGGCGGGGGCCGTCGCGGCGAAGGCGGCCGAGCCGACGGCCAGGCTCAGGATCAGGGCGGCGGGCGCGAGCAGCTTGGTCATGGGATCCTCCCGGTGGGACGCCGGATCATCCCGGCGAGGTCCATCAGACCGCCGCGACCCGTCGCCGATCGGTCGCCAAACTCACAAATCTGCAAGCTAGCCCGGCAGTTTCGGGCGGCGCCTTTTGCCGGGTCGAGCCGGCCCCTCGGCGAACGCCGATCTCAAGACGTTGTTTCGACGGCGGTTTCCGGCTGGCAGGCGTCTTGCGAACGGGTCGGCAGTCCGAAGGAGCCCTTTCATGAGCCTCTCCAGTCCGATCGGCGGCGTCGCCTCGCTGTTCTCCACCACGGCCATGCAGCGGTTGAACGCCGCCGCGCCCAAGGAGAAGGGCGCGCCCGAAACCGCGACCGAAGCCTTCTTCAACCATGTGAAGAAGACGCCGGCCGAACAGATGATGGAGGCCATGCTCAAGCGGCGCGGCTTGACCCAGGAAGCCTTCAACGCCCTGCCCCCGGAGCAGCGTCAGGCGATCATGGAGGACATCAAGAAGGAGATCATGGACAAGGTGAAGAACGGCGAAGGCCCCTCGAAGGGCGCCCTGGCCGACATCACGGTCTAGGCTCTCCCTCCGATCATCTCCGCGAAGGCTGGCGCCCAAGCCGAATCTGCGGCGGGCGTCGGCCATGTTCGGTCTGATGGTCTGCTTGGATCTCCGCCCTAGCGGGGATGGACGGTTTGGGGGAGCCCCTACCCCGCCAACAGCGCCTCGTACCGCTCCGCCACCGCCCCGAAGTGGTGCCGCCACAGTTTCACGCCCAGCGCGCCGCTACGGTCCAGCGACGAGCCGACGACCAGGTCGGCGATGATCGTCGGCTGCAGTCCGGCGTCGAACAGGGCGAACCCCGCCGCCAGCACGCAGGTGTCCGCCTGGATGCCGCAGACCAGCACCCGATCGACGTCCAGGCCCTTCAGATGGGCCACGGTTTGCGGCGTGGGCGCGTAGCCGTGCTTGATGAAGACCCGGTCGGCGGCGACGAGACTGTCGTCGGCCGATCCCGGCGCCCAGTTCAGCTGGCGACGGAACGGGGTGACCGTCTCGTCGTGTCGCTCGACCGTGGCGACCGACGGCATCAGCGGCAGCAGACGCTCGATCCCTTCGACCAGCCAGGGCGGCGGATCGAAGCTGGGCTGCACGTCGATGATCAGCAGGGCCTGTCGCATGACCCGGTTTGGCGCCGGAGCGACCCCGGTTCAAGCCGTCAGGCCAGCTCCAGCCCCTCCAGCCGTCCGTCTGCGCGCCAGTCTTCCAGCAGTTTGATGAACGGGCCCGAACCCTTGCCGTAGGAGCTGTTGCGCACGGCCATGGCCGAGGGCTTGCCCTCGTTGTTGTAGTAGCCGGGCGTGCACTCCTCGAGGAACTTCTGGCGCAGGACCGCCGTGTCGATGATGGTCTGGACCCAGGCGGCCTCGGCCTCTTCAGACGCCTCCAGGGTGCGGACCTGACGCTGGCCGGCCTCGGCGACGATATAGGCGGTGTGCTGCGCCTGGGCGTTCAGCATGTGCGGGAAGTTCACCGAGAATCCCGACTGGGTGTTGCTGAAGATGAACAGGTTCGGGAAGCCGCGACTGTGCAGGCCGTGCAGGGTCGAGACGCCGTCCTTCCACTTCTCGGTCAGGGTCAGGCCGCCCCGCCCGGTGACCTCGTAGCCGGACCGCCGGGCGTAGCTGGTGCCGACCTCGAAACCGGTGGCATAGACCAGGCAGTCGATCTCGTAGGCCTTGCCGTCGACCACGACGGCGGTCTCGGTGATCCGCTCCACGCCCTTCCCGGCCGTGTCGACCAGGGTCACGTTCG
>VFQQ010001498.1_pt1 | contig 32065 bp, 29 predicted proteins | sample 3512341 | NCBI WGS metagenome assembly VFQQ01 (sample SAMN10412373, study PRJNA504923) | tailings metagenome | isolation source: Relicate 2 Philex TSF1 revegetated site | place: Philippines: Tuba, Benguet | collected 2017-08-29
CGATCAACCCACCGAAGATCATCAGCTCGGCATGCGAGACCGCGGTGGTGGAGATGGAGAAGCCGAACAGCCCGGCCACGAAGGGCAGGAACTGGCTCAGCGCGATGGGCAGCACCACGATGAATGCCGCGCCGAAGAAGCTGCCCATGATGGAGCCGAGGCCGCCGATGATCACCATGAAGAGCAGGCGGAAGGAGTAATCGACCGAGAACGCCGAGGGCTCCCAGGCGCCGAGGTAGACGAAGGCCCAGAGCGCGCCGGCCACGCCGATGATGAAGCTGCTGACGGCGAAGGCGCTGAGCTTGGCGTACATCGGGCGGATGCCGATCACGGCGGCGGCCACGTCCATGTCGCGGATCGCCATCCATTCGCGGCCGATGGCGCTGCGCACCAGGTTCTTGGCCAGCAACGCGATGACGGTGAGCACCGCCAGGCAGAACAGGTACTTGCTGGCCGCGCTCTCCAGCGGCATGCCGAACACCTGCAGGTTGGACACCGCCACCGAGCCCGACGGCGTGTCCAGCGTGAACCACTTGATGCGCAGGAACATCCAGTCGGCGAAGAACTGCGCGGCCAGCGTGGCCACCGCGAGGTACAGGCCGCGCACCCGCAGACTGGGCAGGCCGAACAGGATGCCGAAGAAGGTCGCGCACAGGCCGCCCAGGATGAGCGCCGGGATCAGCGGCATGCCGGGCACGCGCACGAAGAAGTTGTAGGCACCGTAGGCGCCCACCGCCATGAACGCGCCCGAGCCCAGGCTGATCTGGCCGCAGTAACCCACCAGCACGTTCACGCCCACGGCGGCCAGCGAGAAGATGAGGAAAGGGATCAGGATGGCGCGCATCAGGTAGTCGCTGGCCAGCAGCGGCACCGCGACGAAGGCCAGGGCGACGAGCGCGAGGATGAGCCAGCGGTCCTGCGCGATCGGGAAGATCTGCTGGTCCGCGCGGTACGAGGTCTTGAACTGGCCGTTTTCACGATAGAACATGGCGGGCTTTCTCTTGTTTCTTGTTCTGGGTCAGACCCGGTCGATGATCTTTTCGCCGAACAGGCCCTGCGGCCGGAACAGCAGGAACACGAGCGCCAGCACATACGCGAACCAGATCTCGATGCCACCCCCCACGAACGGGCCGAGGTACACCTCGGAAAGCTTCTCGCCCACGCCGATGATCAGGCCGCCGATGATGGCGCCCGGCACCGAGGTGAGGCCGCCCAGGATCACCACCGGCAGCGCGCGCAGCGCCACCGTGGTCAGCGAGAACTGCACGCCCAGTTTGGAACCCCAGATCATTCCGGCCACCAGCGCCACAAGACCGGCCACGCACCACACGATGACCCAGATGCGGTTGAGCGGGATGCCGATGGACTGCGCCGCCTGGTGGTCGTCGGCCACCGCGCGCAGGGCGCGGCCGGTGGCGGTCTTCTGGAAGAACAGCGAGAGCACGATCACCATGGCGGCTGCGATCGCCGCGGCAATCACGTCTTCCTGGTTGAGCAGCAGGCCCCCCTGGAACACCGAGTCGAGCACGAACACCGGGTCCTTGGGCATGCCGATGTCGATCTTGTAGATGTTGCTGCCGAAGATGCTCTGGCCCAGGCCATCGATGAAGTAGGTGATGCCCAGCGTGGCCATGAGCAGCGTGGCCGCTTCCTGGTTGACCAGCTGGCGCAGCACCAGCCGTTCGATCAGCCAGGCCATGATGAACATCAGGAAGCCCGCGATCACGAACGCGGCCACGTTGGCCACCCACTTGTTGTCGATGCCGGTCCACTGCGGGATCCATTCGGACAGGCGCGCCATCGCCAGCGCGGCGAACAGCACCATCGCGCCCTGCGCGAAGTTGAAGACGCCCGAGGCCTTGAAGATCAGCACGAAGCCCAGGGCCACGAGCGAATACAGCATGCCCACCATGAGGCCGCCGAACAGTGTTTCCAGAAAGAACGCCATGTCTCGCCTCGCTCAGTGGCTGGTGCCGAGGTAGGCGCTGATCACCTCCTCGTTGTTGCGCACCTCGTCGGGGGTGCCGTCGCCGATCTTCTTGCCGTAGTCGAGCACCACCACGCGGTCGGAGATGTCCATCACCACGCCCATGTCGTGCTCGATCAGCACGATGGTGGTGCCGAACTCGTCGTTCACGTCGAGGATGAAGCGGCTCATGTCCTGCTTCTCCTCCAGGTTCATGCCGGCCATGGGTTCGTCGAGCAGCAGCACCTGCGGCTCCATCGCCAGCGCGCGGCCGAGGTCGACGCGCTTCTGCAGGCCGTAGGGCAGTTGTCCCACCGGCGTCTTGCGGTGGGCCTGGATTTCCAGGAAGTCGATGATGTGCTCGACGAACTCGCGGTGCGCTTCCTCTTCCTTCTGCGCGCCACCGATGCCGAAGGGGTTGCGGAAAGCTTGCGACAGCAAACCGCTCCTGATGCGCAGGTTGCGCCCGGTCATGAGGTTGTCGATCACGCTCATGCCCTTGAACAGCGCCAGGTTCTGGAAGGTGCGCGCGATCCCCATCTCGGCCACCTGGCGGCTGTTCATGTGCCGGAAGGTCTGGCCACGAAAGCTGATCGAGCCCTCCTGCGGCTGGTACACCCCGTTGATGCAGTTGAGCATGGAGCTCTTGCCCGCGCCGTTGGGCCCGATGATGGCGCGCACCTCGTGCTCGCGCACGTCGAAGCTGATGTCGGTGAGCGCCTTCACGCCGCCAAACCGCAGGCTGATGTTGTGGACGTTCAGGACGACGTCGCCGATCTTCTTCTGTGTCATGGTGGGTGGGGTGGTGTTCGGGCTCAGGCGGCGGCCTTGACGGGGGTGAAGGTCTTCGCATCGCTCAGCTTGAGCGTGGCGCTGACCGAGCCGGTGCGGCCGTCCTCGAACTTCACCTGCGTCTCGATGTACTGCTCGGCCTTGCCGCCGTACAGCGCCTCGACCAGCACGCCGTACTTCTCGGCGATGAAGCCCCGGCGCACCTTGTTCGTGCGGGTGAGCTCGCCGTCGTCGGCGTCCAGCTCCTTGTGCAGCACCAGGAAGCGGCTGATCTGGCTGCCCGCGAGCAGCGCGTCGCGGCTGAGGTCGGCGTTGACCTTCTCCACGCAGTCGCGGATGAGTTCGTACACCTCGGGCTTCTGCGCCAGGTCGGTGTAGCCGGCGTAGGGCAGGTTGCGCCGCTCGGCCCAGTTGCCCACGGCCTCGAAGTCGATGTTGACCATCACGCACACGCGCTCGCGCTGGTCGCCATAGGCCACGGCTTCCTTGATGTGCGAGAAGAACTTCAGCTTGTTCTCCACGTACTTGGGCGCGAACATGGCGCCGTCGTGCGCGCCGCCCTTGATGCGGCCCACGTCCTTCACGCGGTCGATGATCTTCAGGTGCCCGGAGGCGTCGATGAAGCCGGCGTCGCTGGTGTGGTACCAGCCGTCGGCCGTGAGCACCTCGGCCGTGGCGGCCTCGTTCTTGTAGTAGCCCTTGAGCAGGCCGGGCGACTTCACCAGGATCTCGCCGCTTTCCGACAGCTTGATCTCCACGCCCTCGCACGGCACGCCCACGGTGTCGGCGCGGGCCTCGTGGTCGGGCTGCAGGCAGACGAACACGGCGGTTTCGGTGGAGCCGTAGAGCTGCTTGATGTTGATGCCGATGGAGCGGTAGAAGGTGAACAGGTCGGGGCCGATGGCTTCGCCGGCGGTGTAGGCCACGCGCACGCGGCTCATGCCGAGGTTGTTGCGCAGCGGGCCATAGACCAGCCAGTCGCCCAGGCGGTACTTGATCGAATCGATGAGACCGATCGACTTGCCGTCCATGCGGTCGGGGCCGACGCGGCGCGCAAGCGCCATGAAGCGGTGGAACATGCTGCGCTTGATCGCGCCCGCGTCTTCCATGCGGATCATCACGCTGGTGAGCAGGCCTTCGAACACGCGCGGCGGTGCGAAGTAGTAGGTCGGGCCGACCTCCTTGAGGTCGATGGTGACGGTGGCCGCCGACTCGGGGCAGTTCACCACATAGCCTGCCGCCAGCCACTGCGCGTAGCTGAAGATGTTCTGACCGATCCACGCCGGGGGCAGGTACGCCAGCACCTCGTCGGCGGGCGTGAGCCGGTCGAACTTCGAGCCCACGGTGGCGCGATCGATCAGCGTGCGGTGAGTGTGCACCACGCCCTTCGGGTTGCCGGTGGTGCCGCTGGTGAAGAACATCGCGGCCACGTCGTCGGGCTTGCCCTGTTCCACCTGCTCGAGAAACAGCCCCGGGTGGGCCTTCGAATGGGCCTGGCCCGCCGCGATCAGGGCTTCCACGCTGCCCAGCCCGGGCTGGTCGTAGTTGCGCAGGCCGCGCGGATCGTCGTAATAGATGTGGCTGAGCTGCGGGCAGCGCTCGCGGATCTCGAGCATCTTGTCGACCTGCTCCTGGTCTTCCACCACGCAGAAGCGCACCTCGGCGTTGTTGATGGGGAAGACGCACTCGGCGGCCACCGCGTCCTGGTACAGCGGCACGGGGATCGCTCCCAGCGATTGCGCCGCCAGCATGGTGGCGTACAGGCGCGGGCGGTTGGCACCGATGACCACCAGGTGTTCGCCGCGTTGCAGCCCCGCCTGGTGCAGGCCGCAGGCCAGCGCTTCGACCAGCTCTGCCATGCCGGCCCACGTCGTCGTCTGCCAGATGCCGTATTCCTTCTCGCGCATCGCCGCACCCTGCGGTCGGACTTTCGCGTGGCCCAGCAAGAGCCGGGGGAACGTGTGTTGCATGCGTGTCTCCTGAGGCCGGCCCCATGGCGCCGGTGCCAGGAACGCCCCCGCTGGGGCATTCCGTCATGTGGCGCATGGTAGGTCTTCGTTTGACGTCATGTTGTCGGTTCGACGACAATCTGGGGTCATCCCTCCTAGGACTTTCCCTAGACGGGTTGACCCCATGAACACCTCTGCCTCCCCCCGTTCCGGCACCGTCCTGCGCGACCGCAAACGCCCGCCCACCGAGGCGGAGCTGGCCGAGATTCCCTGGCTGCGCAGCCTCACATCCAGCGAGCGCGAACGCGCCGTGGCCGCGCTGGTGGTGGGCGACGCCGAGGCGGGCGACTACATCTGCCGCTTCGGCCGACCTGTCACCTACTGGTTCGGTCTGGTTGACGGCCTGCTCAAGATGAGCAACGACGATTCGCAGGGCCCGGTGATCACCTTCACCGGCGTGGCGCCGGGCGGCTGGTTCGGCGAGGGCACGGTGCTCAAGCACGAGCAGTACCGCTACAACATCCTCGCGCTGCGCAAGAGCCGCGTGGCCGGCCTGCCGGTGGACACCTTCGACTGGCTGCTCGACCACTCCATCGGCTTCAACCGCTTCGTGATGCACCAGCTCAACGAGCGCCTGGGCCAGTTCATCGCGGCGCGCGAGATCGACCGCCTCAACAGCCCCGACCTGCGCGTGGCGCGCAACCTGGCCTCGCTGTTCCACCCGCTGCTCTCGCCCAACGTGGGCGGTGTGCTGCGCATCACCCAGCAGGAGCTGGCCTACCTGGTGGGCCTCTCGCGGCAGCGCGTGAACGAGGCCCTGACCACGCTGGCCGCCAAGGGCTGGATCCGCGTGGACTACGGCGGCCTGCGCGTGCTCGATCTGGCCGCGTTGCGCTCCGGCACCCTGGATGAGGGATGATCCCCGCATGACGACAGACAAACCCGCCGCCCGCACGCTCAAGCTGAAACCGGGCGCCGCCAGCAAAACCCCCGCCGATCCGTTCGCGCCACGCCGCGCGCCGGTGCGACCACCCGGCCCCGCGCGCGCCAAGAGCGTGTCGGCCTCCGCCCCCAAACCGCCGCGCGAGCCCGCACCGGCCCGCAGCGCCCCGCGCAACGCCCCCGACAGCCAGCGCGCCGAGCGCCCGCCCCGCGCCCCAGCGCCCGCCCCGCGCCCGACGACGCAGCCCCATCGGCCCGACCTCGCCCGTGTGGGCAACGTGCGCGGCGAGATCCGCCTCAACAAGCGCATGGCCGACCTCGGCCTGTGCTCTCGCCGCGAGGCCGATGAATGGATCGCTCGTGGCTGGGTGAAGGTCAACGGCGAGCCGGCGGTGATGGGCCAGCCCGTGCCGCCCGACGCGCACATCGAGGTCGCGCCGCAGGCGCGCCACCAGCAGAGTGGGCAGGTCACCATCCTGCTGCACAAGCCGGTGGGCTATGTGAGCGGCCAGCCCGAAGACGGGCACGAGGCCGCCGCCACCCTGATCGGTGCCCCCAGCCAGTGGCGCGGCGACGCGCGCACGCCCAGCGACGGCCGGCGTTTCGCGCCAGAGCACACGCGCAACCTCGCACCCGCAGGCCGGCTCGACATCGACTCCACCGGCCTGCTCGTGCTCACGCAGGACGGCCGTGTGGCGCGCCAGCTGATCGGCGAGAGCAGCGGCGTGGAAAAGGAATACCTGGTGCGCGTGCAGTTCGCACCCAACGGGCCGCAGGGCGCGGGCGTGGTGGCGCAGGACGTGCAGGCCATCTTTCCCCCGGCGCAGCTCGCGCTGCTGCGCCACGGCCTGAGCCTGGACGGCCAGAAACTGCGGCCCGCGCAGGTGGACTGGCAGAACCCGGAACAGCTGCGCTTCGTGCTCACAGAGGGCAAGAAGCGCCAGATCCGTCGCATGTGCGAGCAGGTGGGCCTGCACGTGGTCGGCCTCAAGCGCATTCGCATCGGGCAGGTGGTGCTGGGGAATCTGCCTGTGGGGCAGTGGCGGTTTCTTTCGGCTTCCGAGGCGTTCTGAGGCACCCGAGCTCCCACAAAAGCAAGCCAGGAACCAACAACCAACCGTCACACAAAAAGAACGGCAACCCCCACACAATGGGCCATGACCCAGCCGCCCAACCCCACCCGCGACGCCCTGCTGCGCCATGTGCGGCCGAGCGACCTCAAGGCCGCAGCGCAACTCGTCACGCAGGCCACCACCGGCGTCATCGGCATCGCTGAAGGCGTGCACCAGTCGGTGCGCGACCGCCTGGGCCTGCCGGCGGGCGCCGCCCCCGATCGCGCTGGCGGTCTCACGGGCCAGATCTACCAGGGCATCCGCGGTGTGACGCAACTCGTGGGCCACGGGCTGGACGGTGCCCTCGCGGCCCTGCTGCCGATGGTGGACGACCCCACGCGCCACCCCGAACCCTCGCCCGGCCGCGAAGCCGTGCTCGCGGCGCTCAATGGCGTCATGGGCGACCGGCTGCACGCCAGCGGCAACCCCCTTGCGCAGCCCATGGAGCTGCGCCACCAGGGCCGGCGCCTGCCGCTCGAAAGCCCTTCACTGTTGCGCGAGCGCCTGGCCGGCGCCTCGCCCCACCTCATCGTGCTGGTTCACGGGCTCTGCATGAACGATACCCAGTGGCTGCGCAACGGCCACGACCATGGTGCGTTCCTCGCCCAGGCGCTGGGCGCCACCCCGGTCTACCTGCGCTACAACAGCGGCCTGCACATCGCCGCCAACGGGCGCGAACTTGCGCGGCAGCTGGAATGGCTCGTGGCCCAGTGGCCGGTGCCACTGCAGTCCATCACCCTCATCGGCCACAGCATGGGCGGGCTGGTGGCCCGCGCCGCGTGCGAAACGGCGCAGGAAGCCAGCCACCGCTGGCGCCAGCAGCTGCAGCATCTCGTGTTCCTCGGCACCCCCCACCACGGCGCGCCGCTGGAGCGCGCCGGGCAATGGCTCAACACCCTGCTGGCGGCCACGCCGTTCACCGCGCCCTTCACGCGCCTGGGCGAATTGCGCAGCGCCGGCATCACCGATCTGCACCAGGGCCGCGTGCGCGAGGGGCCGCACGAGCCCCTGCCGCTGCCCGAAGGCGTGGCCTGCTTCACCGTGGCCGCCGCGCTCGCCCCGCAACGCGGCCTGCTGGCCGAGCGGCTCACCGGCGACGGTCTGGTGCCCCTGCGCAGCGCACTGGGCCAGCACGACGACCCCCGGTTCCGGCTGGTGTTCGCGCGCGACAGCCAGCGCACCGTGTACCGCACCGGCCACCTGGAGCTGCTGTCCAGCCCGGTGGTGGCCAACCAGGTGCTGGCGTGGCTGGCGCCGCCCCCGGCTGCCGAGGCTTGAAATCCGGCGCCCAGCCCATAATTCCGCCTCGCGTTGCGCTCTCACCGAGCGCGTTTTCCTTTCTTCCGTCCGTTGAATCCCATGAGCAAACAAACCCTGTCCTTCCAGGCCGAAGTGGCGCAGCTGCTGCACCTGGTCACGCATTCGCTCTACTCCAACCCCGACATCTTCCTGCGCGAGCTCGTCTCCAACGCGTCCGACGCCTGCGACAAGCTGCGCTTCGAGGCCCTGAACAACGCCGCGCTGTTCGAGGACGCGCCCAACCTCGAGGTGCGCGTGGCCTTCGACCGCGAGGCCCGCACCATCACCATCACCGACAACGGCATCGGCATGAGCGCGCAGGAGGCGATCGACCACCTGGGCACCATCGCCAAGAGCGGCACCAAGGACTTCATGAGCCGCCTCAGTGGCGACCAGAAGCAGGACGCGCAGCTGATCGGCCAGTTCGGCGTCGGTTTCTACTCCGGCTTCATCGTGGCCGACAAGATCACCGTCGAATCGCGCCGTGCGGGGCTGCCGGCTTCTGAAGGCGTTCGCTGGGTCAGTGGGGGCTCGGGCGACTTCGAGGTGGAAACCATCGAACGTGCCTCGCGTGGCACCAGCGTCATCCTGCACCTGCGCGACGACGCCAGCGACTACCTCGACCGCTGGAAGCTCAAGTCCATCATCGGCCGCTACTCGGACCACATCAGCCTGCCCATCCTGATGCAGAAGGAAGAGTGGGACGCCGAGAAGAGCGAGCAGGTGCTGCTCGACGAATGGGAGGCCGTGAACTCGGCCAACGCCCTGTGGGCGCGCAGCAAGAAGGACGTGAGCGACGAGCAGTACGCCGAGTTCTACCGCAACCTCAGCTACGACACGCAGGCCCCGCTGGCCTGGAGCCACAACCGGGTCGAAGGCAGCACCGAGTACACGCAGCTGCTGTACATCCCCGCCAAGGCTTCGCAAGACCTCTGGAACCGCGATCGCAAGGCCGGCATCAAGCTGTACGTGCGCCGCGTCTTCATCATGGACGAGGCCGAAGCGCTGATGCCCTCGTACCTGCGCTGGGTCAAGGGCGTGGTGGACTCGGCCGACCTGCCGCTCAACGTGAGCCGCGAGCTGCTCCAGGAAAGCCGCGACGTGAAGGCCATCCGCGAAGGCAACACCCGCCGCGTGCTCGCCATGCTGGAAGACCTGGCGAAGAAGGACGTGGTGCCCGCCGCCGCTGAAGGCGCCGATGACGTGACCGACGTGGTGTCGGAAGAGGACAAGGCCGCTGCCGCAAAGGACGCGGGCAAGTACACGGCGTTCTATGCCGAGTTCGGCGCCGTGCTCAAGGAAGGCCTGGGCGAGGACTTCGCCAACCGCGACAAGATCGCGAAGCTGCTGCGCTTCGCCAGCACCCAGGCCGAGGGCCTGACCGCGCTGGCCGACTACAAGGCCCGCATGAAGGAAGGCCAGCAGGCGATCTACTACATCACCGCCGACAACCGCGCCGCCGCGCAGAACAGCCCGCAGCTCGAGGTGTTCCGCAAGAAGGGCATCGAGGTGCTGCTGATGACCGACCGCGTGGACGAGTGGGCGCTGTCCTTCCTGACCGAGTTCGACGGCACGCCGCTGCAGAGCGTGGCCAAGGGCGCGGTGGACCTGGGTTCGTTGCAGGACGAGGAAGAGAAGAAGGCCGCCGAGGCGGCGGCCGAGACCTTCAAGCCCGTGCTGGAGCGCCTGAAGGAAAGCCTCAAGGACAAGGCCAAGGACGTGCGCGTCACCTCGCGCCTGGTCGATTCGCCGGCCTGCCTGGTGGTGGAGGACGGCGACTACTCCACCCAGCTGGCCCGCATGCTCAAGCAGGCCGGCCAGCCCGCGCCCGAGGTGCGGCCCATCCTCGAGGTGAACGCCGAACACGCGCTGGTGAAGAAGCTCGAAGGCAGCGCGCACTTCGACGACCTGGCGCACATCCTGTTCGACCAGGCCCTGCTGGCCGAGGGTGGTCTGCCGGACGATCCGGCGGCCTACGTGAAGCGCGTCAACGCCCTGCTGGCCTGAGGGAGAAAGCCGCATACCCGGGCAGGGTATGCGGTTGACTACACTCGGGGCCGGGGAGTCCTTCAAGGCGCAGTGCACGGCACCTGCCCCGACCATCTGATTCAGCGGCCCAAACGTGTACCTACAGCGACCTTTCGATCACGTCGTCACCTTCCGCAACAGCCAGGGAGAGAGTGCACGCGGCACCCTGACCAGCCTGCAGCGCCGCTCGCTGGTGATGGAGATCTACAACCCGTACTCCATCGTCCAGGTGAGCGAGGTGCTCAACGAGCTGACCATCCGCTCGGGTGACCGCATCATCTACAAGGGCAAGGCGGTGGTGGTGAGCCTGCTCAACACCGGGCTGATGGCCGTCATCTCGGTCGCGCTCATCGACGAGTGGTCCGACCTCAACGCGATCCGCGGCAACGTGAACCAGGTGCGCGACGAGGCGGCGCGCTTCGTGTCCGACTGGGAATCGCGCTTCAAGATCCGCCAGAGCTACCAGGTCACCATCAGCGAGTTCCGCGCCTTCCTCTCCGAGACGGCGCGCTGGATCGACCAGGCCGACATGGTCGATTCGTTGCCCCGCCTGCCCGACGGGCGCCTGACCGACGACGTGTTCAACGCGATTGCCGAACCCCTGATGGTCAAGGGCAAGGAATTCCTGGTGCGCCTGGAGGACGAGGCTTCCCGCCTGCCGGCGGAGGATTCCCTGCTGCACCGCTCCTACGCGCAGACCGCGCTGCACCCGCTGGTGTTGCGCGCGCCCTTCGTCTACCGCACCTTCGCCAAGCCGCTCGGTTACGCGGGCGACTACGAGATGGTCAACCAGATCCTGGGCGACCCGCGGCAGGGCAGCAGCACCTACATCCAGCTCATCAACGCGATGTTCCTGCGCGCGGCGGTCGCCGTGGCGCACCGCAACCGCATCGACATCCTGGTGGGTTTTCTCAAGAAGGCCGTGGCCGTGGCCGCCGAGCGGGAGCAGCCGGTGCGCATCCTGAACGTGGGCTGCGGACCGGGTGTGGAGATCCAGAAGCTGATCGCCTCCGGTGAAGACCTCTCGCGCCTGCGGTTCACGCTGATGGATTTCAGTCTGGAAACCCTGAACTACACGCGCCAGAAGATCGAGGAGGCCGCCCGGCAGCACAAGGCGGAAGTGCACGTGGAGTATGTGCACGAGTCGGTGCACGAACTGCTCAAGCGCGCGACCCGCGACACCGCGCCGCGCGATGGCGAGGGCTTCGACACCATCTACTGCGCCGGCCTGTTCGACTACCTGTCCGACAAGGTCTGCTCGCGGCTGATCCGGTATTTCCTCTCGCGCAGCAACCCGGGCGCCACCCTGCTCGTCACCAACGTGCATTCGGACAACCCCGAGCGCCACGGCATGGAGCACCTGCTGGAGTGGCACCTGATCTACCGCGACGAGAAACAGATGCTCTCCGTGATGGAGGAGGTGAACGCCCCGGCCACGCTGTACACCGACGCCACCGGGGTCAACATCTTTGCGGAAGTGGTGGTCAACGCGCACCTGAAAGCGATGGCGCTTGAAAATGGCTAACCGGCCGAGCTCGCCCTACGAGCAGCAGCTCTCGGACTTCCGCCTGACGTACAGCAAGGCGGGCAGCATCACGTCCATCGTGCTGGTGCTGGCGGGCTTCGGTCTGGACTACTTCTCCTACCCCGACCGCCTGCTCGAATTCACGCTGTTGCGGTTGCTGGTGGTCGGGCTCACGCTGGGCGTGCTGCGCCTGCTGTTCACGGATTTCGGGCGCAGGAACGTGCGTTCGCTGACCATGCTCTGGCTGCTGCTGCCGCAGATCATGATCGCCTTCATGATCTACGAGACCGACGGCGCCCAGTCGATCTATTTCGTCGGTCTGCACCTGGCGCTCTACGCGGTGGGCATCATCCTGCCGATCAGTTTCTTCGAGGGCATCGGCTTCGGCGTGCTCACGCTCGTGCTGTACCTGATGGCCTGCGTCCTGCACCCGGACGCGTCCAGCAACATCCCGCGCCTGGTGACGAACTCGCTGTTCATCCTGTTCTCGGCCGCCGCGAGTGCCGTGTGCACCTGGTTCAACGAGAAAGCCCGCCTGCGCCTGTTCCAGTTGCAGCACGAGGTCTCGGAAAAGAATGCCTCGCTGCGCGAGATCAACGCGACGCTGGCCGAAGTGAAGGGCCAGCTGCTGCAGCGCGAGAAGATGGCCGCCATCGGCACGCTATCGGCCGGCCTGCTGCACGAGCTCAACAACCCGGTGAACTACAGCCTGATGGCCATCAACATGGGCCTGACCTGCAAGGGCGCCCAGACCGACGAGATGCTCAAGGAGAGCCTGAACGATGCGCGCGAAGGCATGCAGCGCATCCAGAACATCGTCACCGACCTCAAGACCTTTGCGTACCAGAAGCCCGGCCAGGACAGCCAGCGGCCCTTCCTGCTGGAGAACGCGGTGCGCTCGGCCGTGCGGCTCGCGGGTTACGAGCTCAAGGGGATCGACGTGCCGATCGAGCTGCCGCAGGACAGCCATGTGCTCGGTGACGAGCCGGCCATCATCGGTGTGCTGATCAACCTGCTGAGCAACGCCGCGCTGGCGCTGCATGCGGCCAAGCGAGAGGAACCCCGGATCGCGATCACGGTCACACCGAACGGTGACCGCCTGCGCGTGTCGGTGCGCGACAACGGCTCGGGCATCGCACCCGAGAACCTGACGCGCGTGTTCGAGCCGTTCTTCACCACCCGCGACGTGGGCGCCGGCCTCGGGCTGGGCCTGAGCGTGAGCTACGGCATCGTCCAGCGCCACGGTGGCACGCTGGCGGTGGAGAGCGAGCTGGGCAGCTGGACCGAATTCACGTTTGACTTGCCGAGGCCCCTGAATGAAACCCGATGAAGCCGTTGTGACGCGCGGCCCCCTGGGCGCCCATGCCATCCTCATGGTGGACGACGAGCCACAGGCCTGCAAGTGGTTCGCCCGTCTGTATGGCGACGAATTCGTGGTGCTCACCGCCGGCGGGGTTGATGAAGCGCTGGCCCTGCTCGCGCAGCGTGGCCATGAGGTGGCCGTGCTGCTCACCGACTACGCCATGCCACACCGCGACGGCGTGGCCCTGCTGAGCGAGACCCGGCAGCAGTTCCCGCACGTGGCGCGCCTGCTGGTGTCGGCCTATGCCGACAAGGACGTCGCCATGTCCGCCGTCAACCAGGGGCATGTGGAGAAGATCCTGGAGAAGCCGCTGGACGAGGCGCTGACGCGCCAGGCCCTGCGCGAGGCCCTGCAGGCCAGCCAGGAACGGGCGCGCGAGCGTGCCCTGCTGGACCGCCGCGCGGCCACGCTGCGCGAGACGCTGGGCTTTCTGGCCCACGAGGTCACCACGCCGCTGGCCACCGTGCAGGGCTACCTCTCGGCCATGCGCGACCGCCACCTCGATCCACAGACCGGCGACAACGGCGTGGCCCACATCCAGGAACAGAAGCCGGGCGACGTGCTGTTCATGATCAACGCCGCCCAGCGCCGCGCCGAGTACGCGCAGTCGCTGGTCTCGACCTTCGTGCAGACCGCGCGCGACGCGTACCAGCCCGACAGCGCACCCAGCCTGCGCGCCAGCGACCTGGTGCAGGCCGTGCGCGACGAATACCCGTTCGACAACGACGAGGCCCAGTGGCTCACCAGCGAACTGGAGGCCGATTTCGTGCTGCCGGGCCGGCGCGACCTGCTCTATCTCGTGCTGTGCACGCTGGTCAAGAACGCGATGCTCGCCCTGCGGCCCCAACCGCCGGCCAGCCCGAACGTGCATGTGATGCTGGGGCGCGAGGCACCGGCCCCCGGCCTGCCGGTGCAGGCCGTTATCCACGTGCGCGACAACGGCCCCGGCATCCCGGCCGAGGTGCTGGGCCGCCTTACCCATGAACCCGTGACCACGCGCGCGGCCTCTGGCGGCAGCGGCATGGGCCTGGTGTTCTGCCGCCGCGTGTTGACCTCGCTGGGCGGCTCGATCGTCGTCCGGTCCGAGACGGGTCGGGGCGCCACCGTGTCCCTGTATTTCCCTTCCGCTCAATAACCACAGCCACCCGCTCAGGAGAATCCGTGAAGCCCGTGAAAATTCTGTACGTCGACGACGAGGCCATGGCCCTGAAGTATTTCGAACGCCTGGTGGGCCCCCTGGCGCCAGTGCTGACCGCGAGCTCGGTGGAAGAGGGCCGTGCGATGCTGGCCGAGCACGGCGCCGAGGTGGCCGTGCTGGTGTGCGACCAGCGCATGCCCGGCGAGTACGGCAACGAGCTGCTGCGCCATGCGCGCGAGTACTACCCCGGCGTCGTGCGCATGCTGACCACCGCGTATTCCGAACTGGGCGATGCCATCGAGGCCATCAACACCGGCGAGATCTACCGCTACATCAACAAGCCCTGGGAGCTGGAGAGCCTGCGCGCCGATCTGAAGAACGCGCTGGAACTGGCCGAACTGCGCAGCGAACGCGACGGCCTGATGCGCGACAAGCTGATGGCCCAGCAGGGCCAGCTGCTGGCCAGCCGCCTCTCTGCGTTGCTGATGGTGGGGGCAGCCGTGCACGCCGAAGGCCACGAGCAGGCGCTGCACCGCTTTGCCCAGGCGGCCCTGCGCGTGGGGCAGGTCGAGCCTGCCATCGACTGGCACCGTTGGGACCATGCCGACCTGATGCAGGCCGAGGCGCAGCGCGGCGCGGCGGTGGCGGCGCACCTGCGCCACTGGCTGCGCGAATTCGGCCCGCGGCGTGACGGCGCGGGCGCCCTCGCGGTGCTGGCACAGGCGCTCGGCGGCGAGCTGCAGGGCGACCGGGTGCAGGTGGCCGGTGGCACGGCCTTCACCGCCCTGTTGTCGTCCCCCGCGGGCGAAGCGCCCACGGCCGACCAGTGCGCCTGGCTGGCCTGGCTGCTCTGGCAGGGCGGGCTGGCCGAGGTGGAGGGGGCCGATGGCGGCTGGGCGGTGCGGCCGCTGGAGGCTGCCGCGGATCTCCCGACCGACTGGCTGGCGGACGCCATCGAGCGGGTCGGACAGGCCGCTGCCTGAGGGGCCTTGTGACGAAACGTTGCATCCCCGGGGCACTTTTGCCTGCCGGGGCGGTCACAATGGGTTCCTGATCCGCTAGAGAGGGCTTTGCCATGACCGCTTCACCCAAGATTTCATCCTTCGCGCAACGCTGCACGGCCGGCGCGCTGCTGGCCGGTGCCGCCCTGCTCGCAGGTTGTGGCTCCGCGGGTGTGGGCATCGGCGTGGGCGTGCCCCTGGGCCCGTTCTCCATCGGCGTCGGCGCGGGCACGGGTGGCGTGAGCGCCGGTGTGAGCACCGGCGTCGGGCCGGTCGGTGTCGGGGTGGGCGTGAACCAGCGCGGGCAGGTGAGCGCGGGTGCCGGTGTGGGCGCCAGCACCGGCATTGGCAACGGCAACGCCCGCGTCGGGGTGGGTGTGGGCACCAGCACGGTGATCCACGATCCGCACGAGCGCAACTGAAGTCGGCCGCCCGGCCGCAGGACATCAAGAAAAAGGCCCGCCGGTTCGCACCGGCGGGCCTTTTTGCTGCGTGCGCGCAGGGCTTACTTCAGCGTGATCGTCACGTCGATGTTGCCGCGGGTGGCGTTGGAGTACGGGCACACCTTGTGGGCGGTGTCCACCAGGTCCTGCGCCACGGCGCGGTCCACACCGGGCAGGCTCACGGCCAGGCGCGCGGCGATGCCAAAACCGGCGGGGATCGGGCCGATGTCCACTTCGGCGTCGATGGACGCGTCAGCCGGAACGGCCACCTTCTTCATGCCGGCGACGTGCTTGAGCGCGCCCATGAAGCAGGCCGAGTAACCGGCGGCGAAGAGCTGTTCGGGGTTGGTGGCGTTGCCGGCGCCGCCCATGGCCTTGGGCGGGGACAGCTTCACGTCGAGCAGGCCGTCGTCGCTGCGCGAGGCGCCGTCGCGGCCGCCGGTGGTGTGGGCGCGGGCGGTGTAGAGGACTTTGTCGAGGGAGGTGGGCATGGTGTGGCTCCTGGGTTGAATCGCTTCGGACTTGAAGCGGGTTTGAAAGAGGTTGAAGGGTTCAGGCGATGAGGCGGTCGCGCAGGGTTTGCACCTGCCGCGTGAGTTCAATGGCCTCGGTCAGCTCACATTGCGTGGCCTGCAGCACGCAGCCGGGAATGCGCGCGGCGCGGGCCTTGAGCTTGCGGCCGGCGGCGGTGAGGCGGATGAGCACGCGGCGCTCGTCTTCCACGTCGCGCAGGCGGGTGACAAGATCGGCGGCTTCGAGGCGCTTGAGCAGGGGAGTGAGGGTGCCGGAGTCGAGGTACAGGCGTTCACCGAGCTCGGACACCGTGACGCCGTCGTTTTCCCACAGCACGAGCATGGCAAGGTACTGCGGATAGGTCAGACCCATCTCTTCAAGCATGGGCTTGTAGAGCTTGGTCATGGCCAGGGAGGCGGAGTACAGCGCGAAGCACAACTGGTGGTCGAGCTTGAGGACCTGGTCGGTGTTGAGGCGCTGCGTGTTCATGGGTGTGGACTGTATGCCTCAATTAAATTGTGCGCAATTAAATTGTTGAAAACCATTTTGCTTTCAGGGGTTTCTGGAGGATGGGTCTGGGAGGTCGGGTGGCCCGGTCAATCCGGGCGCCGCCATCGGCACGCCACGAGGTCCATGAAAGGAACGCAGCGAAAGAAATTCACGCCATCAAAGGCTGCCCCTGCATTTCCTCGATCTGCTCCACCAGCATGTCCACCTGTCCCTGCCAGTAATCGCGGCTGCCGAACCAGGGGAAGTTGATGGGGAAGGCCGGGTCGTCCCAGCGGCGCGCGATCCAGGCGCTGTAGTGGATCAGTCGCAGCGTGCGCAGGGGCTCGATCAGCGCCAGCTCGCGCCGGTCGAAGGGGCGGAACTGTTCGTAGCCGTCGACGATGGCGCCCAGTTGCTGCATCTGCTGGCGGCGGTCGCCCGACAGCAGCATCCACAGATCCTGCACCGCGGGCCCCGTGCGTGCGTCGTCCAGGTCGACGAAGTGCGGCCCGGCGCCGGGCTGCCCTTCCGGTGTCCACAGGATGTTGCCCGGGTGGCAATCGCCGTGCAGGCGAATGCGCTGGATGCCTTCTGCGTCCGTCGGCGCGCCGGCCTTGAGCACCGGGTGCGCCTCGATCAGGGCCAGCGCTTCTTCCAGCGCTGAGGCCCAGGCGCTGCGCACCTCGGGCGCGATGGCGCCGTGCTCCATCAGCCAGTCGCGTGGCTCGTGCGCAAAGCTGGCGGCATCGAGCGCCGGGCGCACGGTGAACGGTTGGCGGGCGCCGACGGTGTGGATGCGCGCCAGAAAACGGCCGATCCATTCCAGCACATCGAAATCGTCCAGCTCGGGCCGCCGCCCGCCGCGGCGCGGGCTCACGGCAAAGGTGAAGCCGCCGAAGTGGTGCAGCGTCTCGCCCTGCACGCGCAACGGCGGCACGGCCGGCACCTCGGCCGCCACCAGCTCTTCAGCGAAAGTGTGTTCCTCGGCAATCTGTGCGTCGCTCCAGCGCCCGGGGCGGTAGAACTTTGCCACCACCTGGTCCACACCGTCCACGGGCGACTCCAGGTGGATCTGGTAGACACGGTTCTCGAAGCTGTTGAGCGCGCTCATGCGGCCATCGCCCCACAGGCCGATGTGGGCCAGCGCGTCCTGCACCACGTCGGGGGTCAGGGCGCTGTAGGGGTGTTGGGTGTTCTGTTCGTTGGCCATGCAGGATTGTCGCTGCGGCACGGGGGCAAGGGGCTCGGCCTATGATCGACCCATGTCGAAACACAAGGCGAATGCGCGGCCCGCGCCCACGCTGCAGGAACAACTGCCCGAACTGCGGCCCGGTCAGTCGGTGCCGTTGCTGCAGGAGCTGCACATCCTCACGCGCGAGGGCAAGCTCAATCAGGATACGCGGCGCAAGCTCAAGCAGGTGTATCACCTGGTGCAGTTCATCGAGCCGCTGCTGGCCGAGGTGCTGGCCGCGCGCGGCGACGTGACGCTGGCCGACCACGGTGCCGGCAAGTCGTACCTCGGCTTCATCCTGTACGACCTGTTCTTCAAGGACAAACCGGTGGGCCGCGTGACCGGCGTGGAAACCCGCGCCGAGCTCGTGGAAAAGTCCCGCGCGCTGGCCGGGCGGCTGGGTTTCGAGCGCATGGACTTTCTCGCCACCACGGTGCAGCAGGCGCTGACCGACCCGGCCCTGCCGGCCACCATCGATGTGGTCACCGCACTGCACGCGTGCGACACCGCCACCGACGACGCCATCCAGTTCGGCCTGGCCAAGCAGGCCAGCCACATGGTGCTGGTGCCGTGTTGTCAGGCCGAGGTGGCCGGTGTGATGCGGCAGCACAAGGCACTGGCGCTCAAGCGCACGCCATTGGCCGAGCTGTGGCGCCACCCACTGCACACCCGCGAGTTCGGCAGCCAGATCACCAACGTGCTGCGCTGCCTGCAACTCGAAGCGCATGGTTACAGCGTGACAGTGACCGAGCTCGTGGGGTGGGAACACTCGATGAAGAACGAACTGATCCTGGCCCGTAGAATGGGTTCGGACCGCCAGGGCACGCAGGAGCGAGCCCGGCAACGCCTGCAGCAGGTGCTCGACGAGTTCCACCTGCAAGAGCTCACGCAGCGTTTCGCGGCTTGACCGCTTCTCGCCCCCACACCTGGCATTCCCGTTGCCGTGTTCGCGGCACTCCGTTCAGCTTTCGCTGATTGCCTGATGGCCCGATGTTTTCAGCGCGTGTCCTACACGCTTTGCGGAATTCGTCCATCAAACTCGCGCCCGAGGAGTTTTACCCATGGTTACCGAATACAGTTTTCTGCTGCAGTCCATCGCCTGGCCCCTGGTGCTGCTGCTGGCGTGGTTCATCGCCGAGCGCGCCCATGAGGTCTGGCACATCCCGCGCGTCACCAGCTATGTGGCGGTGGGCCTGATCGGGGGGCTGATCAACCTGCCCGGCCTGACCACCGACGTGCCGGGCCTGCCCTTCCTGGCGAACGTGGCGCTGTCGCTTGTGCTGTTCGAACTGGGCTACCGCATCAACCTGCGCTGGTTCCGCCACAACCCCTGGGTGCTGGTGCTGGGCCTGATCGAATCCGTCGTCACCTTCGCGGTCATCTACTGGGTCAGCGGCTGGTTCGGCCTCGCCACCGACCTGCGGCTCATCATCGCGGCGCTGTCGATCTCGGCTTCGCCCGCGGGCATCGTGCGCGTGGCCAATGAACTGCGCAGCGCCGGCCAGGTGACCGAGCGGGTGCTCCACCTCTGCGCGATCAACTGCATGGTCTCGGTGCTCGCGCTCAAGCTCGTGGTGGGCTACTGGTACCTCAGCACCTCGGGTGACCTGGTGCTGGCGGCGTTCAGCAGCATCCACCAGGTGGGCACCTCGGTGGCCGTGGGTGCCGTGCTCGGCGTCGCCGTGCCCTGGATGCTGCGCCAGCGCAGCACGCACGAACGCGGCGTCACCGTGGTGTTCGCGCTGTCCGTGCTGCTGCTCACCACCGCCGCGTACGGCCTCAAGCTCTCGCCGTTGCTGGCGGCGCTCACCTTCGGCATCGTGGCGCGCGAACGCCGCGTGCACCTCACCAACGCGCAGCGCGACTTCGGCACCGCCGGCGACCTGCTCTCCGTGTTCCTGTTCGTCTACATCGCCTCGCTGCTGGACTGGGCCGACGTCGGCACCGGCATGCTGATCGGTCTGGTGCTGATCCTGGTGCGCACAGGCTCCAAGATCGGTTGCAACCTGGTGGCCGCGCGCCTCTCGGGCATCACCGAGCGCAAGGGCCTGCTCACCGGCCTGGCGCTCACGCCCATGTCGGCCTTTGCCATCCTGTTGATCGAGCAGAGCCGCCTGTACGGCTTCGCGCCGGCGGTCGAGGTGCTCTCGGTCATGGCCGGGATGATGCTGCTGCAGGAATTGCTGGGCCCGGTGGTCACGCAGCGCGCGCTGCTCGCCGCGCATGAAACCCACGTGACGAAGGGATAAGCCATGCCGCTTGAAACATTCAAGGCCTCCGATTCGCTGACCATGGGCGTCGAGCTCGAACTGCAGCTCGTCAACACCTACGACCTCGACCTCTCCAGCAGCGCCAACGACCTGCTGGAGCTGCTGCGCCGCAAGCCGTTTCCCGGCGTGGTCACGCCCGAGATGACGCAGAGCATGATCGAGATCGCGACCGACGTGCAGCGCGAACATGGGCCCCTGCTCGCGCAGTTGCAGCAGATCCGCGACACGCTGGTGACGGCGGGTGACCGGCTCAACATCGAACTGTCGGGCGGTGGCACGCACCCGTTCCAGCGCTGGTTCGAGCAGCGCATCTTCTCCAAGCCGCGCTTCGAGCAGCTCTCGGGGCTGTACGGCTACCTCGCCAAGCAGTTCACCGTGTTCGGCCAGCACGTGCACATCGGCTGCTCCAGCGCCGACGAGGCGCTGTTCCTGCTGCACTCGCTCAACCGCTACGTGCCGCACTTCATCGCGCTGTCGGCCTCGTCGCCTTTCTCGCAGGGCGTGGACACGCTGTTCGATTCGGCGCGCCTGAACTCGGTGTTCGCTTTCCCGCTGAGCGGGCGCGCGCCCTTCGTGCTCAGCTGGGAAGAATTCGCCAACGTCTACTTCACGAAGATGGAGAGCACGGGCGTGGTGAAGTCCATGAAGGACTTCTACTGGGACATCCGGCCCAAGCCCGAGTACGGCACGATCGAGCTGCGCGTGTGCGACACGCCGCTGACGGTCGAGCGCGCGGCTGGCCTGGCGTGTTACCTGCAGGCACTGTGCCGCCATTTGCTGGAGCGGCGCGAGGCGCCGCCCGAAGAGGACGACTACCTCGTCTACACCTACAACCGTTTCCAGGCCTGCCGCTTCGGGCTCGACGGGATGATGGTCAACCCCAAGACGCGCGAGCAGATCAGCATCCGCGAGGACATCCTCGCCACGCTGCGCCACCTCACGCCGCATGGCGTGGCGCTGAATTCACTCGCCGCACTCGACGAGATCGAGCGCACGGCCGGCCGCGTGGGCAACCATGCCACGTTCCTGCGCAACCAGTTCAAGGAAAGCGGCAGCGTGCAGTCGGTGGTGCGTGCCAGCGTGGAGGCCTTGCGCGGCGGCAGTTCGTGACGAAGTTCACGAATGGGGTGTAGGGACAACGCACGCCCTGTCAGCGAAGTTCCTACAGCGCGAATGGCGGGGCGCCGACTTAACGTTCCAGGGGAGCATCGGTACAGTTTGTTTCATCGACAAACGCTTTGTGCCCACTTACTTTCACCCCCTGGAGTCCCTCATGTCCACCGCCGCCACCCGCCTCAATCCCTTCGTCCTGATGCTCGATCCGGAAGCCGTGATCAGCGCCATGGAGACCAGCGCCAACCTGCGCGGCCTGCGTGCCCGCGTCTGCCGTCCGCTGGACAAGCCCCTGATCCCGAAGATCTTCGACGCTGCCCGCGAGTTCGACGCCGTGATCGAAGCCGAAGACTTCATGGATTCGGGCAGCGAGCTGTACTGCGAAGCCCAGCCCGCGCTGACCGTCGCCGTTCACTGAGGCGGTCGCAGCGCCGGGGTTTACCTGGCGAAGCGTTTCCGTGTCAGGGCCAGCGCCAGCCAGAAGGCGCCCACGGTGTAGGCCAGCAGCACCGAGGCATGCAACCAGGCATTTGAAGGCCATTGGTCCATGAACAGGGGCCGAACCAGTTCCACCGCATTCGTCAGCGGCAGCCAGTCCGAGATCTGCCGCACCAGCCTGGGCAACTGCTCGCGCGGGAAGAAGACACCCGAGAGAAACATCATGGGTGTGAGGAACAGGGTGAAGTAATAGGTGAAGAAGTCATAGCCCTTGGCGAGGGCGTTGAACACCAGGGCAATGCACGAGAACGTGATGCCCACGCCCAGCAGCACCGGCCAGGCCAGCAGCAGCTTGGGTGAGTGGCTGATGCCCAGCGCGAGCATCACCATCAGGATGGCCGTCACCGAGAACAGGGCCTTGAAACCGGCCCAGAGCATTTCCGCCAGCACCACGTCGTCCAGGCTCACCGGCGCATTCATGATGCCGTCCCAGGTCTTCTGCACGTGCATGCGCGAGAACGCCGAGTACAGCGCCTCGAAGCTGGCCGCGTTCATCGCGCTCATGCAGATGCTGCCGCTGGCGAGGAACAGGATGTAGGGCACGGCCACGCTCCCTTGCCGCGTGCCGATGTTCACCTCGCCCACCAGCGCACCCATGCCGTAGCCGAAAGCGACCAGCCACATCAGCGGTTCGGCGATGTTGCCGACCAGGCTGGGAATGGCCAGCTTGCGCCAGACCAGCAGGTTGCGCAAGAAGACGGGCCACCAGCGCATGGACAGGCGCGGTGAAGCCCAGGGGGATGGGGTGTTCGTGTGCATGGTCTAGCCGTCCTCGCGGATCTGCCGGCCGGTGAGTTTGAGGAACAGGTCCTCCAGGTTGGCGGGCCGGTGCAGCGTGCGCAGGTGGTGGTGTTCGCCCAGTGCGGCCAGCAGCGGCATGGCCTGCGCGGTGTAGAAGAACACCGTCTCACCGCTCACTTCCACGCGCGCGGCCAGCGCGCGCAGGCCGGCGTGTTCCTCGGTCAGCGCCAGCGCCAGCGCCCCGTTGCCATACACCTCCACCACATCGGGCTCCAGGTGCTGGGCGATCAGTTCGCGCGGCCGGCCTTCGGCGATCTTGCGGCCGTGGTCCAGCACCAGCAGGCGCGAGCACAGGCGCTCGGCCTCGTCCATGAAGTGGGTGGTCAGCAGGATGCTCTTGCCCTGCTGCAGCAGCATCTGCAGGCGTTCCCACATCAGGTGGCGCGCCTGCGGGTCCAGGCCGGTGGTGGGTTCGTCGAGCATGAGCAGGCGTGGGTCGTTCACCAGCGCGCGCGCCAGCGACAGGCGCCGCTTCATGCCGCCCGAGAGCTCGCCCGGTTTGGCCTTCGACTTGTGCGCGAGCGCGGCGAAATCCAGCAGCTTTGGGATGCGCTCGCGGATGGTGGCCGAGGGCAGGCCGAAGTAGCGGCCGTACACCTGCAGGTTCTCGGCGCAATCGAAATCCGGGTCCAGCGTGTCCATCTGGCTTACCACGCCCAGCTGCGCCTTGATGGCCAGCGCGTCGCGCGGCATGTCCAGGCCGAAGGCGGTGATCGCGCCGGCATCGGGCGCGGTCAGGCCCAGGCACATGCGGATGGTGGTGGTCTTGCCGGCGCCGTTGGGGCCGATCACGCCCAGGCATTCACCGGGGCCGATGGCAAAACTGAGGTCATTGACCACGGTGCTCTCGCCGTAGCGTTTGACCAGGTGCTGGCATTCGAACAGGGCGTCTTTCATGTGCCGGCATTGTGCCCGCTCGCACAGGGGCGCGCAGGGCCGCCCCCTACAATGCAAGACCCGCCCCCAGCCCCATTTCCCATGCCATTCGCCGTTGCCCTGCAGTACTTTTTCCCCAAGCGCGCGCTCACGGTGTTCGGGGGCTGGGTGGCCAACGGCCGCTGGGGCGGCATCACCCAGTGGATCATCCGCCGCTTCATCCGCAAGTACGGCGTGAACATGGCCGAGGCCGCGAACCCGGATCCGCGGGTCTACGCCAGCTTCAACGAATTCTTCACCCGTGCCCTGCGCGCCGATGCCCGGCCGCTGGCCGACGCGGCCTTCGTCTGCCCGGTGGATGGCGCCATCAGCCAGTTCGGCGCGATCGCGCGCGACCAGATATACCAGGCCAAGGGCCACACCTACAGCACGCGCGCGCTGGTGGGCGGTGACGCCGCGCTGGCCGCGCTCTTCGACGACGGTGCCTTCGCCACCATCTACCTCAGCCCGAAGGACTACCACCGCATCCACATGCCGGCGGCGGCCACGCTGCGCCGCATGATCCACGTGCCGGGCGACCTGTTCTCGGTGAACCCGGCCACGGCCCAGGGCGTGCCCGGGCTGTTCGCGCGCAACGAGCGTGTGGTCTGCGTGTTCGACCTGCAGGTGGGCGAGACCACGGTGCCTTTCGTGCAGGTGCTGGTGGGCGCCACCATCGTCGGCAGCATGGCCACCACCTGGCACGGCGTGGTGAACCCGCCGCGCCCGGGCACGGTGCGCGAGTGGTCCTACGACGACAAACCGCTGCACCTGCAGCGCGGCGAGGAAATGGGCCGTTTCCTGCTGGGCTCCACCGTGGTGCTGCTGTGGCCGCGCGACACCATCGCCTTCAACCCCGAATGGGCACCCGGCAACGCGGTGCAGCTGGGCGAGGCCATGGGCCAGTCTCTCTGAATTCCTCACGTCTCTTTCACCTTTCTCCCTGGAGCTTTTTCATGACCACGCTGGGCACCCCTCTGTCTCCTTCGGCCACCCGGGTCATGTTGCTGGGCTCGGGAGAGCTCGGCAAGGAGGTGCTGATCGCGCTGCAGCGCCTGGGCGTGGAGACGATCGCCGTCGACCGCTACGAGAACGCACCCGGCCAGCAGGTGGCGCACCACGCCCGCACCATCACCATGAGCGATCCGGCGCAGCTCAAGGCGCTGATCGAGGCCGAACGCCCGCACCTGGTGGTGCCCGAGATCGAGGCGATTGCCACGCCCATGCTGCAGGAACTGGAAGCCGCCGGTGTGGTGCGCGTGATTCCCACCGCCCGCGCCGCGCGCCTGACGATGGACCGCGAAGGCATCCGCCGCCTCGCCGCCGAAACCCTGGGCCTGCCCACCAGCCCCTACAAATTCTGCGATTCGCTCGACGAGCTGCAGGCCGCCATCGACGCCGGCATCGGCTACCCCTGCATCGTCAAGCCGGTGATGAGCAGCAGCGGCAAGGGCCAGAGCAAGATCGACGGCCCGGCCGATGTGAAGACCGCGTGGGACTACGCGATGTCGGGTGGCCGCGTCGGCCCGGGGCGCATCATCGTGGAAGGCTTCATCGATTTCGACTACGAGATCACGCAGCTGACCGTGCGCGCGAAGGGCGCCGGCGGCGAGACCGACACCCATTTCTGCGACCCGATCGGCCATGTGCAGGTGAGTGGCGACTATGTGGAAAGCTGGCAGCCGCACCCGATGACGCCGAAGGCGCTGGCCGAATCGCGCCGCATCGCCAAGGCGGTGACCGACGACCTCGGTGGCCTGGGCCTGTTCGGCGTGGAGCTGTTCGTGAAGGGCGACCAGGTGTGGTTCAGCGAAGTCAGCCCGCGCCCGCACGACACCGGCATGGTGACCATGATCACCCAGTGGCAGAACGAGTTCGAGCTGCATGCGCGCGCCATCCTCGGCCTGCCGGTGTCCACCGAGTTGCGCAGCCCGGGCGCCAGCGCCGTCATCTATGGCGGGGTCGATGCCACCGGCATCGCCTTCGACGGCGTGGACGAAGCGCTGCAGGTGCCCCAGACCGAGCTGCGCCTGTTCGGCAAGCCCGAGAGCTTCACCAAGCGCCGCATGGGCGTGGCGCTGGCGTTCGACGCCGATGTGGAAAAGGCGCGCACCCAGGCGAAGCTGGCGGCCTCGAAGGTCCGGCCGCGCACCGCCTGAAGTTTTTTTGCATCCGGCTGCATCCAGAACCCCGGTTGGTGCGTAGTGGAAGCAGTGGCGCCGTTTTGCGCTGCTGCCCACAACCCCAACCTCGAGGAGTTTTGCCATGCTGTTCAAATCCACCCTGGTCGCCGCCGCGGCCCTCGCCCTGACCGCCTGCGCCTCCCAGATGGGCGGCGCTTCTGCCCCCATGTATTCGCAGGCCAGCCTGCCCGACGCCGTGAAGGTGCCCGCCGGCCACAAGGTCGCCTGGGAAACCGTGGGTGTCGGCCAGATCACCTACGAATGCAAGGTCAAGGCCAACATGCCGGGCCAGCACGAATGGGTCTTCGGCGGCCCCGACGCCAAGCTGCTGGACCGCAGCGGCAAGCAGGTCGGCAAGTACTACGGCCCACCCGCCACCTGGGAAGCCATGGACGGCTCCAGGTTCACCGCCACCCAGGTCGCCGTGGCGCCCAATGGCGATGCCAACATTCCCCTGCAACTGGTGAAGGCCAACCCCGCCATGGGCATGGGCGCACTGAACGGCGTGACCTACACCCAGCGCGTGGCCACCAAGGGCGGCATTGCCCCGAGCTCGGCCTGTGGTGCCGGCAACGTGGGTGCCAAGCAGGTCGTGCAGTACCAGGCCGACTACATCTTCTACAAGGCATCCTGATGCCGTGGCGCCGGCGCGGCCCACGCGGCCAGCGCTGGCGCAGCGCTATCGGCTAGTATGGCCGGCAGTCCCCTGGCTCGGCGCGTCTCAGCGCCGCACGCCTCGGCCCCGCCGCCCTGACCCGCTGTTTGCCCTTGCCGGAATCCGACGCCTTCGATCACGACGCCGAACTGGCAGCCTGCGCGCAAGGCGACCAGGCTGCCTTGCGCCGCCTGTATGAGCGCGAAGGCCGCTACCTGCTGGGGGTGGCCCTGCGCATCGTGCGCGACCGGGCGACGGCAGAAGACGTGTTGCACGACGCTTTCATGAACATCTGGACCCGCGCCTCCACCTTCGATGCCCGCCGTGGCAACGGCCGTGGCTGGATGTACGGCATCGTGCGGCACCGTGCGCTTGATGCCGTGCGCGCCGGCGCGCGCACCGTGTCCGCCGACGAGGACCAGATGGACGCGCTGCAGGCCGACGACGCGCCGGCCGCACCCGACATGGCCGAGGCCTTCGCCGTGCGCGCCGATCTTGGCCGGCTCGACGACTGCCTGTCCCGGCTGGACACGCCCAAGCGCAACTGTGTGCTCTACGCCTATCTGGACGGCTGCACGCACAACGAAATTGCCGAACGCGTCGGTGCGCCACTGGGATCGGTCAAGGCCTGGATCCGCCGTGGACTGGCGTCGCTGCGGGAGTGCCTCGCATGACACCGCTCGATCCGATCGACGAACTGGCGGCGGCCTACGTGCTGGGCACGCTCTCGGCCGAGGGGCGGCGCAACGTGCAGGCCCGCCTGCCGACCGACGCTGCCCTGCGCGAAGCGGTGGACGGCTGGGAAGGCCGCCTGCTGCCGCTGACCGCGCTGGTGGACGCGGTGGAGCCTTCGCCCGGGTTGTGGACGCGCATCGAGAACGCCATCGCACCCGCTGCCGCCCGCGCTCCTGTGCGCGCGCCCGCCAGAGCCAGCGCCTGGCAGAACTGGTGGAGCAGCCTGGGCTTCTGGCGGGCGGTGGCGGCCACCGGCTTCGTGGCCGCATCGGTCGTTGCGCTTTTGCCGACCACCGGCCTGTTCGCGCCCGCCGCGCCGCAGTACATGGTGGTGCTGGTCGCGCCCAACGGCACCGCGCCGGGGTGGGTGGTGCAGACCAGTGGGGCCGACACGCTGCGCCTGGTGCCGCTGGGCACCACCGCCGTGCCCGAGCAGCGCTCGCTGCAGTTCTGGACCAAGGCCGACGACTGGAATGCGCCGGTTTCGCTGGGCCTGGTGGAGCCGGGCCAGCCGCTGGAGGTGAAGGTCGACAAGCTGCCGCCGCTCGTGCCCAACCAGCTGTTCGAGATCACCCTCGAGCCCTACAACGGCTCGCCCACCGGCCGCCCGACCGGCCCCATCCTCTACATCGGGCGCGCGGTCAAGCTGACCTGAGGGCGTCCGGCTTGGTGGAACTCCTGAGCGGTCACACTGTTACAAACAGTTAACATCTTTGCCATCAAAACCATGAGGGCTGGAGATGGGTGGAGTTCGCAAGTGGGTGGGTGCGATGGGCTGGCGCGGCTATCTGGCCGCGGCGGGTGTTGCCGCGAGCGCATCGGCCTGGGCGCTGGAGCCCGATGCCCTGTTCGCCAGGGTCGATCCCAGCGTGTGGGCGGTGGTGGCCACCGATGCGCAAGGGCGCAGCCAGTCGCAGGGCAGTGCGGTGGTGGTCGGGCCGGGGCGCCTGGTCACCAACTGCCATGTGCTCGCGCGCATGACACGTTTCCAGGTGACCAAGGACAACGTCAGCTATGGCGGCCGGCTGGAGTTTCCCGACCCTGAGAACGACCTCTGCCAGATCCGGGTCGACAACTTCTCCGCGCCCGCGGTGGAACTGGCGCCCCGGGACACCTTGCGGGTGGGCACGCGCGTCTACGCCATCGGCATTCCCCAGGGCCGTGAGACCACGCTGAGCGACGGCCTGCTGTCCGGCTTGCGCCGCGACGACGCGGGACAGCTGCTGTTCGTGCAGACCTCCGCGCCTATCTCACCCGGCTCCAGTGGCGGCGGCCTGTTCGACGCCGAAGGCCGGTTGATCGGCATCACCACGTTCGCGCGGCGCGAGTCGCAGAACGTCAACCTGGCTGTGCCGGCCTACCGCATCAGCGAGTTGCCGGAGCGCGGACGCCAGTTGCTGGAACGGCGCGCAGCCGCCAACGCCCCCCGCACCCCGGTTGCGGCGCCTGCGGGCGGCGGCATGCCGACAGCAGAGCGGCGGCCCGGTGACTGGTTCGAGTACGTGATGACGGACTCGCAGACACAGCTCGCGAACAAGGTCAACCTGAAGGTGGATCGCGTGGATGCCGGGCGCATCGTCTTCAACGGCGGCAGCCGGGTGGAAGACGACACCGGGCTGGTGCTGGATGCCTCGTCGTCGGCGCTTCTGGAGCTCGATCTGGTGACCCCGCCGGGGGGCTGGGCGCCGGGCGGCAAGGTGCTGAGCGGGGTGAGCAAGCTCCAGTTCTCGTCATCGAGAAGCGTCGATACCGTGTCGTTCGACGTCACGGCGGTGGCGTCTGCTCCCCAGCCGATCCGCGTTGGCGAGAGCGAGTACAACGCCGTGCGCATCGATCTCCGGGGCTGGACCACCCGCCTGCCTGTGCACCGGGTCGCTGTGTCAAACCTGGGCTACCGCGGGACGGTGTGGTATTCGCCCGAGCTCATGCGGGTGGTGCGGTTCACGCTGGAACAGCTGGGCAACACCAGCCGCAAGGAAACCCTGGAGCTGGTTCGCGCGGGCCGCGGCTGAACGCATGTTCGCTATCAATACCAAAGGGGCGGCGATGGATGGAGTTCGCAAGTGGGTGGGCGCGTCGGCCTGGCGTGCGTGTTGGGTCGCAGCGGGCATCGCCGCGAGCGCATCCGCATGGGCGCTGGAGCCCGATGCGCTGTTCGCGAGGGTGGCGCCCAGCGTGTGGACGGTGGTGGCTTTCGATGCCCAGGGGCGCACCCAGTCCCAGGGCAGCGCGGTGGTGATCGGCGCTGAGCGCCTGGTCACCAATTGCCACGTGCTCGCGCGCATGGCCCGCTTCCAGGTCGTGAAGGACAACATGAGCTACGGCGGCAAGCTGGAGTTCCCCGACCCGGAAAACGACCTGTGCCAGATCCGGGTCGACAACCTCCGGGCGCCCGCGGTCGAGCTGGCGCCCACAGACACCTTGCGGGTCGGTGCGCGCGTCTATGCCATCGGCACACCGCAGGGCCTGGAGACCACACTGAGCGATGGCCTGTTGTCTGGCTTGCGCCGCGACGAGGCGGGGCGGCTGCTGTTCGTGCAGACCTCCGCGCCGATCTCACCCGGCTCCAGTGGCGGCGGCCTGTTCGACGCCGAAGGCCGGTTGATCGGCATCACCACGTTCACGCGGCGCGAATCCCAGAACATCAACCTGGCCGTGCCGGCCTACCGCATCACCGAATTGCCGGAGCGTGGTCGAGAGTTGCTGGAGCGGCGTGCCGCGTTGACCCCTGCCCGCCCGGTGGAGGCGGCACCCGGCCCGGCGGCAGGTGCGGTGGCGTTGACCGCACAGCGGCGACCTGGTGACTGGTTCGAGTACGTGATCACCGATCAACAGACGAAGCTGAAGAGAACGGTGACCCTGAAGGTGGACCGCGTGGAGGATGGCCGCACCATCTTCAATGGTGGCGCGCGCGTGGAGGACGCTGCAGGCCGGGTGCTCGATGGCACTTCGGAGGCGCTGGTGGAACTCGACATGTTGACGCCGCCGGGGGGATGGGCGCCCGGAGGGCGGGTGATGAGCGGCGTTCGCCCCTTCAAGGTGACGGCCAGCTGGCAGAGCCAGCCCGCCACGTACGACCTGACAGCCGTGGCCGCGCCAGAACAGAAGCTTCGAGTGGGCGACGCTGAGTACGGCGCGGTGCGCATCGACCTGCGGGGCTGGCACGGCCGGCTCTTCGGCAACTTCAATACCATCGTGCCCTACCGCGCAACGGTCTGGTATGCGCCTGCCCTGGCGCGCGTGATTCGCTTCAGCGTCGATTTCCGGACCACGTCCATCGCGGCGAGCGCCGCACGCGTCGATGAAACGCTGGAGCTGGTCCGGGCAGGGCGCAACTGAGGCCCTTGCAGGCGGCGTTTACTGGAACGCCACCTCCGCAAAGCTCCTCAGCTTGCGGCTGTGCAACTGATCGGTGCCGCCGGCGCGCAGGATGTCGATGGCGCGGATGCCGATGCGCAGGTGCTGGTCCACGCGCTCGCGGTAGAAGTGGTTGGCCATGCCGGGCAGCTTGATCTCGCCGTGCAGGGGCTTGTCGCTCACGCACAGCAGGGTGCCGTAGGGCACGCGGAAGCGGAAGCCGTTGGCGGCGATGGTGGCGGACTCCATGTCCAGCGCCACCGCGCGCGACTGCGAGAAGCGGCGCTGCGGCATGTTGTCGGGCAGCAGTTCCCAGTTGCGGTTGTCGGTGCTGGCCACGGTGCCCGTGCGCATGATGCGCTTGAGCTCGGCCGGCGGCACACCGCTCACGTCCGCCACGGCGGCTTCGAGCGCGAGCTGGATTTCCGCCAGCGCGGGAATCGGCACCCACAGCGGCAGTTCCTCGTCGAGCACGTGGTCTTCCCGCACGTAGGCGTGGGCCAGCACGTAGTCGCCCAGTTGCTGGCTGGTGCGCAGGCCCGCGCAATGGCCGAGCATGAGCCAGGCGTGCGGCCGCAGCACGGCAATGTGGTCGGTGATGGTCTTGGCGTTGGCCGGGCCCACGCCGATGTTGACCATGGTGATGCCGCTGCGGTCTTCGCGCAGCAGGTGGTAGCCCGGCATCTGCGGCAGGCGCGGCGGTGCGTGGCCCAGTTCGTCACCGTCTTCGGCCGCCAGGCCGGTGCGGCGCATCACCACGTTGCCCGGTTCGACGAAGGCGATGTACTCGCTGTCGGGGTCGGCCATCTCGGCGTGGCCGAGCTTGATGAACTCGTCGATGTAGAACTGGTAGTTGGTGAACATCACGAAGTTCTGGAACCACTCGGGCGCCGTGCCGGTGTAGTGGCGCAGGCGCTGCAGCGAGTAGTCCACACGCGGCGCCGTGAACAGCGAGAGCGGGTGCGATTCGCCGGGCCGGGGTTCGTGCGTGCCGTTGGCGATGCCGTCGTCCATGGCCGTGAGGTCGGGCAGGTCGAACACATCGCGCATCATTGCGCGGCGCAGCACGTCCATGCTGCCTTCCACGTGGTCGTGTTCGGCGAACGAGAAGTGGATGGGAATCGGCTGGGTGCTGGTGCCCACTTCCAGTTCACCGCCGTGGTTGGCCAGCAGCAGGCGGAACTGCTCGAGGTAGTAGTCGCTGTACAGGTCGGGGCGGGTGAGGGTGGTTTCGTAGCGGCCCGGCCCGGCCACGAAGCCGTAGCTCAGGCGGCTCAGCGGCAGGCCGACGTCGTTCTGGCGCAGCACGCTGTGGGTGTGCAGGCGCACGTAGGGGTAGCACGCGCGCACGTGCGTCTGGGTGAAGTCGCCGCCGGCGACGAAGTCGCGCATGGCCTGGCGCAGGAACTCCACGTTGTCCTGGTAGATGCGCTGCACCTGGGCCAGCGCCTCGGCGGGGTCCTTGAAAACGAGCGGTGCGGTGTAGGCGGGTGTTTTTTGCATGCGCTATTGTGGCGCCGCCGCAGACACCTGCACCATCAGAGGGCCGGTTGCGGCTTGACCGGTTCGCGCATGGTCACGAACTCTTCGGCCGCCGTGGGGTGGATGCCGATGGTGCTGTCGAACACGGCCTTGGTGGCGCCGGCCTTGAGCGCGACGGCAAAGCCTTGCACGATCTCGCCCGCCTCGGCACCGACCATGTGCAGGCCGACCACGCGGTCGCTCTTCGTGTCCACCACCAGCTTCA
>VFQQ010001500.1_pt1 | contig 31980 bp, 33 predicted proteins | sample 3512341 | NCBI WGS metagenome assembly VFQQ01 (sample SAMN10412373, study PRJNA504923) | tailings metagenome | isolation source: Relicate 2 Philex TSF1 revegetated site | place: Philippines: Tuba, Benguet | collected 2017-08-29
CGGCCAGCTCATCGACCAGCGGCCCTTCGGCAGCGTGGGCACCATCCAGCGCATCGGCCTGGACCTGCGCTACGCGCTCGACCGCAGCACCTACGGCAACATCTTCGCGCTGGCGATGGAGACCGGGCACTACCTGATCCAGGTGCTCAAGCTGCTGGACTCGCCCGACATCAAGAAGGCCTTCGACGCCAACACCAAGTGGGACGTGGTGGAGATCGTCTCCAACCGCTACCTCGGCGGCGTGGCCGAGCCTTCGCAGCGCGCCAAGATGGCCGAGAGCGGCCGCCGCATCCTGCAGTTCGTGGCCGACAACGACTTCAAGACCGCCGTCGACCCGATCCTGTTCCAGAGCGTGGTGCGGCCGATGGGCGCCCACGCCGAGGCCTGGGTCGCCGCCTACCGCATGACGCCCGAGGGGCGTGGCTTCCCGGGCGTGACGCCGGCACTGCAGAGCGTGCTGGGCGTGCCGCAGGCCGCATGAACAAGCCGCGCCAACAACGCCAGCTCGCGGGTGAGGCCCGATGCGACGCGCCGACTTTTCCGTGCAGCTCGAGCGGCGCAAGCCGCCCTGTGTGCTCGACCCGGCGCTGGTGCTGGCGCACGCACAGGGCCCGGCGCTGGCGCTGCGGCTGGCCGCCGTGCTCGAGCCTTGGCTCACGCGCAGCTTCTGGCAGGCGCTCGATGCGAGCGAGCTGCTGTTGATGCAGGACGGCAGCGCAGCGCTGGCCAGCGTCAACGGCCAGGCGCTGCAGCGCTGGCTCGCGCTGCGCGAAAGCACCGACAGTGGCAGCTGGGTGCTGCGCTGGCTGGGTGACCGCTGGGCCGAATCGAACCTGCTGGACAGCGCCGACGCCGACGTGATCGATCGCTACGAGTCGCTGGCGGCTTCGCTGCAGGCGCGCGCCGCGCCGGGCGGCGTGGCCTGGTGCGGCTTCGACGCCGAACGGGCGGCGCAGGACACGCTGTCGCTGTCGGCCACGCTGGACGGCGCGCTGCTGCTGTGTGCCGGCGCTGCACTGCCGCCCCCGGTGCAGATGGCGCAGGCGCTGGGGCTGGTGGTGGAGCCGCCCGAGCGGCTGCACGAAGGCTCCTGGCTACAGGCCGAACGCCACTTCCTGCGCGAGGCCGTGGCCGCCGCCGGTGCCGCCGCGCTGGCGCAGGCGCTGCCGCCGCTGGTGGCGGCGCATGTGTGCCTGGACGACGAGGCCGGCGGTGCCGCCGCGCCGGGCGAGGACCCCTGGGCCGGCGCGCGCGTGTGGTGGTACCGGCTGTGAAGGAGGACGTTCCATGCTGAGCGAAGCCAGCCCGGCGCGCGGGCCGCGCTTCAACGCGCGCGAACTCGTCATCGCCACCGTGCAGGGCCAGATCGCGCACCCCGTGGGCGCTGCCACGCCCTACCGCATCGGCCACGACGGCGTGCCGCGGGTGCTGCCGGCCACGGGTGGCATCGTCATCAACCAGCGCATCGGCGACCCCTGCATCGGCATGGCCGGCGACCATGTGGAGCCCGGCGTGGCGCTGCACAACAACGGGCGCGAGGTGGTGGGCCCGCGTGACGGCCCGAACAACGCGCTGCTGACCTATGCCTGCGTCGGCAACACCGCCGTGGTGCTCAACGGGCAGGCGGCGGGGCAGCGCGGCATCGTCACCGGCAAGCACGGTGGCATCAACCATGTGCTGGTGGACTTTCCCACCGCGGTGCTGGAGCGCCTGGCGATCGGCGACCGCATCCAGATCCGCTCGCACGGGCTCGGGCTGCGCCTGACCGGGCTGCCGCAGGTGGAGCTGGTCAACTGCTCGCCGGTGCTGCTGCAGCGCTGGGGCCTGGTGGAGCGTGGCGGGCAGCTGCAGGTGCCGGTGACGCACCTGGTGCCGGCGCGGCTGATGGGCTCCGGGCTCGGCCGCAACAACGCCTGGCGTGGTGACTTCGACATCCAGCTCGCCGACCGCGAGAGCCGCCGCCGCTGGCGGCTGGACACGCTGCGCTTCGGTGACTTCGTGGCCATCGTCGGTGCCGACAACCGCCGCGGCCCGGTGTACCGCGCCGGGCGCGTGACGGTGGGCGTCATCGTGCACGGCGACTCCACCGTGTCGGGCCATGGCCCGGGCGTGACGCCGCTGCTCACCGGCCCGGCCACGGCGCTGCGGCCGCAGCTGCACCCGCGGGCCAACCTGGCCGAGGTGCTGGGCGTGCGGCGCGCGGCACCACCGCAGCCGCGGCCCACGCTGGTGGAGGCCGATCAGCGGCGGCGCGAACGCCCGGTGGAGCGTGGCGAGCCGCTGGCTTTCGACACCGTGGACGGCTGAGCCCGCAGCGCCGGCGCCATCTCCGCCGCGATGCCGCGCACCAGCGCCAGGAAGCTCTGCGCCACCGCGCCCTGCGTATCGCGGTGCCAGGCCAGCGTGATGGGTGCTTCGATGCCGGCATCGGCCGGCAGCGCGCGGTAGACCACCGACTGCGGGTGCGCGCCCTGCATCGAGGCCGGCACGATCGAGATGCCGGTGCCCGAGGCGACAAGGTTGACGTTGCTCATCATGCGTTCCACCTCGGCCACCACCTGCACCGGCACCTGCTGCTGCTCCAGCCGCGCCAGCAGGTTGGCGTACAGGCCCGGCGCGCCGGGGCGGCGCACGAGGATCAGGTTCTGCCCGGCCAGTGCCTGCAGCGGCACCGGCTGCGCGGGTTTGTACTGCCGCGCGATCGGGTGGTCCACCGGCAGCGCCAGCACCGCCGGCTCCACCAGCAGCTGCTCGAACAGCACGCCCTCGGGCCGCGCCACCGGCACGCGCAGGAAGCCGAAGTGCAGCCGCTGCGCGGTGATGCCTTCGATGACCTCGGCGGCGTTGGCCTCGCCGATCTGCAGCTCGATCTCGGGGTAGCGCGCGCGGCACTCGCGCAGCACCCGCGGCGTGAAGGCGTGGGCCGCGGCAGAGCTGGTGAAGGCCACGGCCAGCACGCCGCGCCGCCCCGCGGCCACGCGCTGCATGCGCTGCTGCAGCTGGGCCATGCCCTCCACCAGGCGGCGCGCCTCGGGCAGCAGCTCGCGGCCGGCGTCGGTGAGCGTCACGCCCTTGGGGTGGCGCAGGAACAGGGGCAGGCCCAGTTCGGCCTCCAGCGCCAGGATCTGCTGGCTCAGCGGGGGCTGTTGCATGCCCAGGAGCCCGGCCGCGCGTGTGATGTGCCCGGCTTCGGCCACGGCCAGGAAGCAGCGCAGGCGGCGGATGTCCATATGCGGATCGTCTGGGAACGGGCTGTTGAGGCTATTTGATCTTATGCCCCCAGCCGCCTAAGGTGCTCGCCGTTCGACAACCACAACGGAGACACCCATGCCGCGCCTGACATCCGCGCTGCTCGCGCTGGCCGCGCTTGCAGCGCACGCCGCCGCACAGGCGGCGCCCACCTCGATCCTGTTCGTGGGCAACAGCTACACCTTCGGCCGCGTCGACCCGGTGATGAGCTACAACGCCGCCAACGTGCGTGACCTCACCGCGCCGATGGCGGCGGTCAACGACACCGGCTCCAACCCCTTCGAGCCGCACCCCTGGGGTGGCGTGGCCGGCATCTTCAAGCAGTTCACCGTGCGGGCCGGGCTCGACTACGACGTGGCGCTGAGCACCCGCAACGCCGCCTCGCTGCGCGGCCACTTCCTCAACACCAACGCGGCAGGCTGGGACCTGCGCGGCAACATCGGCTCGCAGAGCTGGAGCCAGATGGTGGTCCAGGAGCAGAGCGACGAACCGCTGACGCGCCGCCCCGGCCTCAACAGCAACCCGGCCTGGTTCAGCAACTACGCCGACAAGATCGAGGACTTCGTGCACAACGGTGCCGCGCACAGCTACCGCGAGCGCGATTTCTTCCCCGGCGCCACCGCGGCCGACCGCACCGCCGCCTGCCAGGCCGCCACCGGCGCCTCGGCCACCACCTGCAACACGCTGCGCAACATCCCGGCCAACACCCACGCGAACGCGGCCACGCAGATGTTCCTGTACCAGACCTGGGCGCGGCCCAACCTGGTCAACGGCGCGCTGGAGACCGCCACCGATCCCGTCACCGGCGCCGTCACCCGCACCGGCAACCCCGCGGCCAACACCTATTTCGGCTCGCTCGAGGCCATGACCGACGAGCTGCGCCTGGCCTACGACAACGCGCAGCTGGTGGCTGCCGCCGACGGCAGCGGCGGCTACACCGGCATCGCGCGGGTGGGCGAGGCCTTCATGCGCGCCGTGGCCGAGGGCGTGGCCACGCGCGACATGTGGGCCGCCGGCGCGGCCAGCGACGGGCTCATCGACCTCTGGTTCGACGACGGCACGCACGCCAGCGCCTGGGGCTCGTACCTGAGCGCGCTCACGATCTTCGGTACCGTGACCGGCCTCAACCCCTACCTGCTGGGCGCCGGTGAGATCGCCGCTCGCGAACTGGGCATCAGCGCGCGGGACGCGGTGACGCTGCAGCGCATTGCCGCCCGGCAACTGGGGTATGTGATTCCCGTGCCGGGCACGCTGGCGCTGGCGGGGCTGGCGCTGGCCCTGCTGGTGTTGCCGCGCCGGGGGCGCGCATGAGCGCGCGCCTGGCGGCCTCTGCGGCGGGCCTGGCGCTGCTGCTGGCCGGCTGCGCGAGTGCACCGCCGCCTTCGGGCGAAGCGGCGCCGCAGGCCGTGGCCTGCCCGAAGGAGGTGCCGGCCGGCATCCAGTGCCTGGGCGGTCGCGACAGCGCCGGCGCGCATGTGCTGATCGCGCTGCCCGCCGACCGCTCCCGGTGGAGCGGCGTGCTGGTGCTGCACGCGCATGGCGGCCCGCTGCTCGGCGAGCCGCGGCCCGAGCGTGCGGTGGAAGACCTGCAGCGCTGGGTGGTGATGGTCAAGGCCGGCCATGCCTGGGCCGGCTCCACCTTCCGCCAGGGTGGCGTGGTGGTGCGCGCAGCGGCCGAAGACACCGAGCGCCTGCGCCGCATCTTCGTCGAACACGTGGCGAAGCCGCGCCGCACGGTGCTGCACGGCCAGAGCTGGGGCGCCAGCGTGGCGGCCAAGGGCGCGGAGATGTACACGGCCGGCAAGCCCTACGACGCCGTGCTGCTGACCAGCGGCGTGCTCGGCGGCGGCACGAAGAGCTACGATTTCCGCCTCGACCTGCGTGTGCTCTACCAGCACCTGTGCCGCAACCACCCGCGTGCCGACGAGCCGGCGTACCCGCTGTGGATGGGCCTGCCGGCGGACTCGAAGATGACGCAGGCCGACCTGGCCCTGCGCGCGCGAGAATGCCTGGGCCTCGGGCTGCCGGCAGCGCAGCGCACGCCCGAGCAGGCGAAGAAGCTCAAGACCATCGTCGACGTGATCCGCATCCCCGAACGCAGCGTGCAGGGCCATCTCAACTGGGCCACCTTCCACTTCCGCGACATCGCACAGAACCGCAGCGGCGGCAAGCCGGTGTTCGGCAACATCGGTGCGGTGTACGGCGGCACCGGTGACGCAGCGCTGGACCGCGAGATCGATGGCGCGGTGCCGCGTTATGCGGCCGACCCCGCCGCTGTGCGCGCCTTCGGTGAAGACACCGATCCCAACGGCCGCATCCCGGTGCCGGTGCTGAGCCTGCACGCCATCCACGACCCGGTGGCCTTCGTCGAGCTGCAGCACGAGTTCCGCGAGACGATGCGCCGCGCCGGCAGCGAGGGCCGCCTCGTGCAGGCCTACACCGACCACGCCGAGCACAGCTACCTCGTCGACGATCTGTACGTGCACGCGGTGCAGCAGCTGCTGGCCTGGGTGGAGCAGGGCGTGAAGCCCTCGTCGCAGGGCCTGGCGGCGGCCTGCGGCGCCAACTGCCGCCTGGCGGCGGGTTTCGAGCCACTGCCGCTCGAGCGGCGCGTCGCCCCGAGGCAGCGGCCTTGATGCAGCCCGGCGCTGTGCTCGTCACCGGTGCCGGCAGCGGCATCGGGCTGGCGATCACCGAGGCCTTGCTCGCGCGCGGTGTACCGGTGTGGGCCGGCGCGCGGCGGCCGGCGCACCTGCAGGCGCTGCGTGAACGCGGCGCGATGCCGCTGGCGCTGGACGTGCGCGACGCCGCCCAGGTGCAGGCCGCGGCCGATGCGGTGGCGGCTTCCGGGCTGCCGCTGGCCGGCCTGGTGCACAACGCCGGCGTCGGCGGCATCGGCGTGCTGCAGAGCTGGAACGACGAAGAGTTGCGCGACCTGTTCGAAACCAATGTCTTCGGCGTGCACCGCCTCACACGCGCGCTGCTGCCGGCGCTGCTGGCTGCACGTGGCCGCATCGTCTGCATCGGTTCGCAGGGCGGCAGCATCACGCACCCGTTCTACGGGCCCTACACGATGAGCAAACACGCGCTGGAGGCCTATGCCCATTGCCTGCGCCAGGAGCTGGTGCCGCACGGCGTGGTGGTGAGCATCGTGCAGCCGGGCGCGGTGGCCACCGACATCGGCAGCAATGGGCTCGATGGCAATGCGGCGCGCTTGCGCAGCACGCCCGAGCCCTTCGCGGCGCTGGCGCAGCAGGTGCTGCAGGGTTTGCTGAACCCGCAGCCAGCGCGGCCCGACGAGGCCGAATCCGCCGCCAACCGCCGCGCCGCGCCGCCATCGTGGGTGGCCGAGCGTGTGCTCGCGGTGCTGGAACACGAGGCGCCGCCGCTGCGCCACCTGGTGGGCACACGCTGGGAAGGCGACCGTGTGATCGACGCGCTGATCGATCGCCTGCTCGACGCCGCCGGGAGCCCTTCACACGGCCTGAGCGCCGACGAGCTGGCCGCGCGCATCGGGCAGCAGCGGCGGGCCCGCGGGCTATAGTCGCCACGCGGCCACCGCGCAAGTGTGTCGCGGGCCGCTCCATTGAACGGTTCGCACCGCGGGGCCACCCCGCGGTCATGATCGAGTTTCCTCATCCAGGGCATGGGCGGAATGGCGCGTTGCGCCAGCCGGCCCACGCATCACCCGCAGGTTGCGCGGTGCGCCGCACCACCAGCGTTTCCATCGCGGCATGAGCCCACGCGCCGCCACCGCGCGGGCCATGGCGCGGGCGCTGCTGGCCGGCGGTGAGGGTGCTGCGCCTTTTGCCGCGCGGCTGCGGCAATGCCTGGCGGGCGAGCAGGGGGCCTGGGTCGATGAGCTGGCGCGGCGTGCGGCGGCGATGCCACGCGAGCGCCTGCACCGGCTCGACGTGCGGACGCTCGGCGCGTGGATCGAACACGACGCCGGCTTCCTCGCCCGCTGGGCCGGCCATGGCCGCCTGCAGGTGCGGCGCTGGATCATCCGCGCGCCCGAGCGCATGCAGGCGCGGCCACCGCTGGGGCTGGAGACGATCGCGCTGCCCTTCCTGCCGCATGCGGCCGCGCTGGCCGCGTGGCTCGGCATCACGCCCGCGGCCTTGTGGCGCCTCACCAAACCCGCGCCCTGGCGGCGGCGCGATGCACTGCCGGCGCAGCACCACCGCTTCGGCACCTTGCGCAAACGCAGCGGGGGCTGGCGCCTGATCGAAACCCCCGAGCCCTACCTGATGGCACTGCAGCGGCGCGTTCTGCACGGCCTGCTCGGCGCCGTGCCGCCGCACGAGGCGGCGATGGGCTTCGTGGCCGGGCGTTCGGTGCGCGGGCATGCCGCGCAACATGCCGGCCAAGCGGTGCTGCTGGCCTTCGACCTGCGCGACTTCTTCGCCAGCGTGCACGCCGGCCGTGTGCACGCGGCCTTCGCCACGCTGGGCTGCTCACACGAGGTGGCGCGGCTGCTCACCGCGCTGACCACCGTGACCACGCCGGAGCCGGTGCTGCGGCGCCTGCATGAGGGCGGGCAGCTCAGCTGGCCGCAGCTGCAGCGCCTGCGCGCCGCGCACCTGGCGCAGGGCGCACCCACCTCGCCGGCGCTGGCCAACCTCTGCGCCTTCGGCCTCGACCTGCGCCTGCAAGGCCTGGCCGAAGCCCTGGGCGCCCGCTACAGCCGCTACGCCGACGACATCGTCATCTCGGGCCCCGCCAGCCTGCGCGATGCGCTGCCCCGTGTGCGGCGCTGGGTGGCGCGCATCGCGGCCGAAGAAGGTTTCACGCTCAACGATGCCAAGACCCGCTGCAGCACGCAGGGCGGCCCGCAGCGCGTGTGCGGCATCGTCGTCAACCGGCACCCGAACCTGCCGCGGGCCGAGTTCGACCGGCTCAAGGCTACGCTGCACCGCTGTGTGGCCAACGGCCCCAGTGCGGAGAACCGCGCCGCGCTGCCGCATTGGCGCGAGCACCTGACCGGGCGCGTGGCCTGGGCCGTGCAGCTCAACCCGGCCAAGGCAGCGCGGCTGCAGGCGCTGCTGGCGCGCATCGACTGGGGCCGCTGAGCTTCAGGCCTCTTCCTCGGCGTCGGGTGAGCTGCAGCCTTCGGCCAGGGCCTGGCGCTCCAGCTCCTGCTCGTCCACCGGCGCGGCTTCCAGCGCGGCCAGTTCCTCGATCATCTCGGGCGTGGGCTGGGCGCGGCCGAGCAGCAGGTCCTCGATGTCGGGGTGCGCGGCCTGGAGTTCGTCGTGGTCCTCGGGTGAGGGGTGCACGGCGGCCGGCTCCAGCGCGGGCAGTCGCGCTGCGGCGAGCTCGAGCTGCTCGTCGATGATGCGGGCGAACGGGCCCGGTGGGCCCGGCGGTTCAGGGGTGTCGGCCATCGTGCACCTTTCGGTTCCAGGGCATGGCCCGATCTTGCGCCCGATGGGTGCCGGGGTACAAGCCCGCCGCATGCGCACAATCCGGGCATGAACACCGAAGCCGCCAACCCGCGCCCACCGCTTCCCGACCGCCTGAGCACCGACCCGCGCAGCCCACACCACGTGGCCGCGGTGCTGCAGCACGACATCGGCATCCGCTTCAACGACCGCGAGCGCAACGACGTGAGCGAGTACTGCATCAGCGAAGGCTGGGTGCGTGTGGCCGCCGGCAAGACCGTGGACCGCAAGGGCAACCCGATCCTCATCAAGCTCAGCGGCCGCGTCGAGGTGTACTACCGCTGAAGCGCTTCAGAGGCCTCAGCGGCGGTAGCTCGGGTCCCGGGCATCCACCAGCCGCTGCAGCGCTGCAAAACCGTCTTCACCCGCGCCGTAGGTGGGGTTGAAGTTCAGCGCGTCGCGCACGCAGCCTTCCAGCACCGGCACGGGAATGGCCCGCGCCGGGCCCTTGCCCTGGTAGGCCAGCTGCACCTCGCAGGCGCGCTGCAGCACCCACAGGTAGGCAAAGGCCTGCGGCAGCGTCTGCCCGATCACCACCGGGCCGTGGTTGCGCAGCAGCAGCACGGGTTTGCCGCCGGCACTGGCCAGGATGCGCGCACCTTCTTCGCTGTGCACGGTGATGCCCTCGAAGTCGTGGTACGCGACCTTGCCCCACAGGTGCGCAGCGTAGAAGTTGGTGAACTGCAAGCCCTCTTCCAGGCAGCACACGGCCATGGTCGGCGTGGTGTGCACGTGCATCACGCAATGTGCATCCGGCAGCGTGGCGTGGATGGCGCCGTGGAAGGTGAAGCCGGCGGGGTTGATGGGCCAGTCGCTGTGGCCGAGGATGGTGCCCTGCACATCCACCTTCACGAGGTTCGAGGCCGTGACCTCGCTGTAGTGCAGGCCGAAGGGGTTGACGAGGAACTGACCGGGCTGCCCCGGCACCCGCAGCGAGAGGTGGTTGTAGATCAGCTCGGTCCAGCCCAGGTGGTCGAAGATGCGGTAGGCGGCGGCGAGCTGCACACGCGCTTCCCATTCTTCGGCGCCGAAGCGGTCGGGGCGGGGGAAGGCAGGGCGCATCGGCGACCTCTCAAACGAAGCGGAAGGACACGGTGCCCAGTGGCCCGTAGTCGGCCTGCAGCGTGTCGCCGGCCACGGCCGGTGTGGGGCGCGTGAAGGAGCCGGCCAGCACCACGTCACCGGCGTTCAGCTGCTCGTCATGCCGCGCCAGCCGGTCGGCCAGCCAGGCGACGCCGGTGGCCGGGTGGTTCAGCACCCCGGCGGCGAGGCCGGTCTCCTCGACGACACCGTTCTTGAACAGCATCGCACCCACCCAGCGCAGGTCCACCGCGTCGGGCCTCACGGGCCGGCCACCGAGCACGATGCCGGCATTGGCCGCGAAGTCGGAGATCGTGTCGGTGACCTTGCGCATCTGCCTCGTCTCGCGGTCGAACTGCTCGATGCGTGCGTCGATGATCTCGATGGCGGGTGTCACGTACTCCGTGGCGGCCAGCACGTCGAAGATCGTCGTGCCCGGGCCCTTCAGCGGCCTGCCGAGCACGAAGGCGAGTTCGACCTCCACGCGTGGCGCGATGAAACGGCTCACCGGGATGTCGCCGCCCTGCGCGAAGAACATGTCGTCCATCAACGGCGCGTAGTCGGGCTCGTCGATCTGGCTGGAGAGCTGCATCGCACGCGAGGTGAGGCCGATCTTGCGGCCCTTGACCCCATGGCCGTCGGCGAGCTCGAGCTGCACCCAGGCGCGCTGGATGGCGTAGCCGTCGTCCACCGTCATGCCGGGGAACTCGCGCGAGAAGTGGCGCAGCGGCGTGCGGGACTTGCGTGCGTCGTACAGGCGGCGCGCGAGGGCCTGGATGGTGTTCTGGTCGAGCATGGGTCTCAGGGCTTCTTCGCCGCGAAGAGCGCGTGCAGGTTGCCGAACTTGGCGTCGAACACCTCGGCGCCCTCGTCGATCTGCAGCGTCAGGCCGAAGTGGCGCTGCGCCAGCAGCGGCGCCAGGTGTGCCCGCGCGGCTTCGGTCAGCGCCTGCCCCACGGCCTGGTGCGTGGCCGCGCTGCGCCCGCGTGCCATGCGCAGGTTGAACCAGCAGAAGCCGTGTTCGCCGGAGCCGTCGGCCACCGCACAGTGTGCGGCCGGGTAGGCGAGCACGCGCACGCCGCCCACCGGGAACACCGGCGCTCCGGCTTCGTCGCGCGCCGCCACCATCACGTCGGCCAGCTTGCGGCAGAGACCGGGCATGTCGGCGCCGGCTTCGAGGTCGGGTGTGTAGAGGATGACGAGGTGCGGCATGGCGCTACAGCCGTGTGGCGACCGAGGTGTAGCCATCGGCGCGTGAGGCTACGGCGCGTGGGATCGCGCTGCCATCCTGCGCCGTGACCGGAAACACCGCGTTGATCTGGCCGGTGCCGGAAGCGCCGAAGTACGGCGTGATGACCTCGGCCTGGCCGTCGTACGCGCTCCAGCCGAGCGCGCCGAGCAGCATCGCCGTGTCGTGCATGAAGCCTTCGCCATGGCCCTTGGCCGCGTACTCGGGCAGCATGCCGCAGAAGGCCTTCCAGTCGCCGCGGCGCCACATGGCCACCACCTCACGGTCCAGCGCTTCGAGGAAGGGGCTCCAGATCTTGAAGGCAAACTCCGGCGCCAGGCCGTTCTGCGCAAAGCGGTGGCTCAGCGAGCCACTGGCGAAGAAGGCCACGGTGCCGTCGTAGTGCTCTTCCACCGCACGGCGCAGCGCCCAGCCCAGGCGTGCGCTGTCGTCGAGGTAATGCGCCATGCACAGGGCCGAGACGCTCACGACCTTGAAGTGGCGGTCGGCGTTCATGTAGCGCATGGGTACCAGCGTGCCGTACTCGGGGTGCAGCGAGGTCTTGTCGTGTGCGAGGGTCTCCACGCCCATCTCGCTCGCGGTCTTGGCCAGCAGTTGCCCCAGCGCCGGGTTGCCCGGGAAGCCGTAGCCCATGTTGGCGATGAAGTGCGGCAGCTCGTTGCTGGTGTACCGCCCCTCGAAGTGGGGCGAACAGAGGACGTGGTAGTTGGCGTTGACGAGCCAGTGCGTGTCGAAGACGACGATGGTGTCCACGCCCAGTTCGCGGCAGCGGCGGCCGATCTCGACATGGCCTTCGATCGCGTCCTTGCGCGTGCCCTGGCGCGGGCCGGGCCACTCGCTCAGGTACATCGAGGGCACGTGGGTGATCTTCGCCGCGAGGACCAGCTTGCCCATGATCGTTTCCTCAGGCGCCCCAGTGCGGGATGTGGTGCGAGCCCAGACTCACCGCCACGTTCTTCGGCTCCAGGAACACCTCGTAGCTCCAGGTGCCACCTTCACGCCCGGTGCCGCTGGCCTTGGTGCCGCCGAAGGGCTGGCGCAGGTCACGCACGTTCTGGCTGTTGACGAAGCACATGCCGGCCTCGATGGCCGCGGCCACGCGGTGCGCGCGGCCGAGGTTCTCGGTCCAGACGTAGCTGGAGAGGCCGTAGGTGGTGTCGTTGGCAATCGCAATCGCGTCGGCCTCGTCGTCGAACGGAATCAGGCAGGCCACGGGGCCGAAGATCTCGTCCTGCGCGATCTTCATGCGGTTGTCGACGGCGGCGAACACGGTGGGCAGCACGAAGTTGCCTCGTGCGAGCGCAGGCGGCAGCTCGGGCGCGCCGAGGCCGCCGCACAGCAGCGTGGCGCCTTCCTGCGTGCCGAGCTCGATGTAGCGCCGCACCTTGGCCAGGTGATCGCGGCTGATCATCGGGCCGATGATGGTCTTTTCGTCGAGCGGATCGCCCACGCTGATCTTCTTCGCACGCTCGGCGAACTTGGCGGCGAAGTCGGCGTAGATCGATCGCTGCACCAGGATGCGGCTGCCCGCGGTGCAGCGCTCGCCGTTGTTGCTGAAGATCATGAACACCGCGGCGTCGAGCGCCCGCGCGAGATCGGCGTCCTCGAAGACCACGAACGGGCTCTTGCCGCCGAGCTCCATGCTGAACTTCTTCAGCCCCGCCATCTGCACGATGCGGTTGCCGGTGGCGGTGCTGCCGGTGAAGCTGATCGCGCGCACGTCGGGGTGTGCGATCAGAGGCTCGCCGGCTTCGCGGCCATGGCCGTGCACGACGTTCAGCACGCCGGCGGGGATGCCGGCTTCCAGCGCCAGCTCACCCAGCCGCGCTGCCGTCATCGGTGAGAGCTCGCTCATCTTCAGCACCGCGGTGTTGCCGAAGGCGAGCGCCGGCGCCACCTTCCACGTGGCCGTCATGAAGGGCACGTTCCAGGGGCTGATGAGCGCGCACACACCCACCGGGTGGAAGAGCGTGTAGTTCAGGTGCGTGGGCGTGGGGTAGGTGTGGCCGTCCACACGCACGCACATCTCGGCGAAGTAGTGGAAGTTGTCCGCCGCGCGCGGCACCAGCTGCTTGCCGGTCTGCGCGATGACCTGGCCGGTGTCCATGGTCTCGGTGCGGGCGAGCTCGGGCACGTTGGCGGCGATGAGTTCGCCGAGCCTGCGCATCAGCCTCGCGCGCTCGGGCGCGGGCAGGCCGGCCCACTTCGGGAACGCGGCCTTGGCGGCGGCCACGGCGGCGTGGACTTCTTCGGCGCCGCCACGTGCCACTTCGGCGAGCACCGCCTGCGTGGCCGGGTTCACGGTTTCGAAGTACTGGGTGCTTTCCACCGGCTTGCCGGCGATCAGGTGCTGGATGCGCATGGGGTTCCCTATCGCAGGAAGTTCACGAGCCGGCCGATGCCGTCGATCTCGCACACCACCTCGTCGCCGGCGTTGACGTTGACCACCCCGTCGGGCGTGCCGGTGAGGATCACGTCGCCGGGCTGCAGCGTCATGAAGCTGCTCAGGTACTCGATCAGTTCCGCCACGGTGTTGACCATGTTCCCGGTGTGGCCCTGCTGCGTGAGCTGGCCGTTGACGAAAGTGCGCAGCGCCAGCGCCTGCGGATCGGGCACCTCGCTGGCGCCCACCAGCCAGGGGCCGAGCGCGGTGCAGCGGTCGCGGTTCTTCGCGCGCAGGTTGGGGCGGTACCAGTTCTCCAGGTGGTCGCGCACCGCGTAGTCGTTGCACACGGTGTAGCCGGCGACATGCGCGAGCGCGTCGGCGCGCTTCACGTGCCGGGCGGTGCTGCCCATCACCACCGCAAGTTCACACTCGTAGTGCATGAAGGCCACGCCCTGGGGCCGGCGTGATTGCCCGCGGTGCCCCACCAGCGCACCCGCGGTCTTGAAGAACACCAGCGGCTCGTCCTTCGTCGTGACGGTGAGCTCCCTGGACAGCTCCTTCACATGGTCGGCGTAGTTCAGGCCGAGCGCGATCACCGTGCCGGCCCCCACCGGCGGCAGCCACACCACCTCGTGTTCGGCGAGCACGGTGCCGTCGGCCAGCTGCAGGCCGTGTTCGTGCGGGATCGCATTGTGCACCGCGCCGGCGTGGGCGACACGGGCCGTCCTCACGCCGGCACCTCTGCGGCCACGCTGCAGCGGAGTTCGCCGATGCCCTCGATCGACGCCACCACCGCCTGCCCGGCGTGCACCGTTGCCGGCGCATGGCCGCGGCCGAGCAGCAGCACGTCGCCGGGGGCGAGGGTCATGAACTCGCCCACCGCGGCCACCAGCTGCGCCACGTTGCGCATGCGCCCGCCGGTGCTGCCCTGCTGCACGACGTGGCCGCCGACCTGCAGCGACCACGCCAGCGTGTCGGGGTCGGTCACCGCCGCCGCCGGCACCACGGGTCCGATGGGGCAGAAGCCGTCACGTGCCTTTAGCCGCACCGCAGGCCGGTAGTGGCTGGTCACCGGCAGGCTGAAGTCGGCGGCCACCAGGTAAGCGGCGATGGCGCCCTGGCCCATCACGATGCCGAGCGACACGCCCACCTCCAGCCGGACCTCACCCGCCGGCAGCAGCACCACGGCACCATCACCGGCCAGCGTGTGCCGCGGCTTGACCTCCAGCACCGGCGCCACCGGTGGCGCCTTGTGTGGCGGCTCGTGCGCGGCCTGGCCCAGCGCGGCGATCTCGGCCGGGTCGTTCAGCAGCGCACCCACCACGGTGCCGGAGAGGCGGGGGAGCAACACGGAGCGCACGGCAGCCCGAACCTCGATCGTTAAGATGTGAGCAATGTATTTGCTAAGATGTGAGCATGTCAAGCTGCCGTCGCAGTCCGCAGCGCGCCGCGCCGCGCACCTTCGAGCACCGCAACCTGCCCCTGCTGCTGCTGCAGGCGCGCGAGGCGGTGCTGGCGCGCTTCAGGCCCATCCTGAACGAACAGGGTGTCACCGAGCAGCAGTGGCGTGTGCTGCGTGCGCTGGTGGAGCAGGGCGCGCTGGAGCAGCGGCAGGTGGGCGCGCTGTGCCGCATCAGCAGCCCCAGCCTCGCCGGCGTGCTGGCGCGCATGGACGAGCTCGGCCTCGTCCGGCGTGAAAGGCTGGCCGAGGACCAGCGCCGCGTGATGGTCTCGCTCACCGCGAACAGCCGCGCGCTGGCGCAGCAGATGGCGCCGCGCATCGAGGCCACCTACCGCGCGCTGGAGGCCCAGCTGGGTGCCGATTTCGTGGCGCAGGCCTATGCCACGCTCGACGAGCTGCTGGCCCGGCTGGGTGGTGCAACGCCCGAGAGCGACGCCTGAACATCCGGGCCGCGCAGGCCGGATCCTGCGCAACGCCGTCGGCCACGGCGCGCACGAGCTGTTCCGCTGGCTCCGGAACACCTGCAGTACGGCGACGGGCACTTCGGCGCCATCGGCTCCCGGGAGGCTGCGACATGAGGTCAGCCGTGACGGCGATGGCGCTGACTTCCTTCGCGGCCAGTGCCACGCCAAACGCGCCGCCAGTGCAGGGCCAGTGGTGGACCCCTGGCTTCAATGCACCTGTACGCATCGAAACCTGCGGCGACAACGCGGCCCGTGGCGGCGTTGTCTGGCTCCGGGGTGGGAAGCCGCAGGGCATCGCGGACAAGACGCCGCTGGTCGGCCAGCTGGTGATCGACCGGATGAAACGGGCCAAACCCGATGCATGCGCCGACGGCCGCCTCGACAACCCCGACGAGGGCCGCGACCACAAGGGCTCGCTGCAACTGCGCTCGGACGAGATCCTGGTCGTCGACGGCGGCGTGCCTTTTGTCCGCCAGGCCCAGGTGCGGCGGTGTGCCGCCGGGGCACGGTGCATCACATGGGCTTGAGCTGCTGCAGCAGCGTCGGAATCAACTCCGTCACCGTCGGGTGAATGTGCATCGCGCGTGAGATGACGCTGTACGGCTGCCGTGCCGCCATCACATCGAGCAGCGAGTGCACGACTTCGTCGCCGTTCAGGCCCAGGAGCGCGGCGCCCAGGATCTGCTGGCTGTCGGCATCGACGACCACCTTCATGAAGCCCTGGGTCTCGCCGGCCTCGCGCGCGCGGCCGACACGCTGCATCGCCATCTTCGCGCGCAACAGGCGCTTGCCGCTGGCCACCGCCTCGGTCTCGCTCAAGCCGACGCGGCCGAGCGCCGGATCGATGAACAAGGCATAACACGGGATGCGGTCGGAGATCCGCCTCGGGTCGTTGTCGAACAGGTTGGCGACGACGATCTCGTGGTCGTTCCAGGACGTGTGGGTGAAGGCACCCCGGCCGTTGCAGTCGCCCACGGCCCAGACGCCCTCGGCGCTGGTGCGGCATTGGTCGTCGACCTCGATGAAGCCGCGTGCGTCGGACCGGATGCCGGCGGCCTCGAGCCCCAGGTCGTCGGTGTTGGGCCGGCGGCCGACCGCCAGCAGCACGTGGCTGGCCACGAAACCCTCGTTGGCGCCACCGCAGGCAGCCCCGACGACCACGCCGCCTCGGGCGCCACCCGGGCGACCCAGCGACAGGCACTCGGCACCGAGTTCGAAGCGGATGCCCTCGGCCTCGAGAATGGCCCGGATGCCGTCGGACACGTCGGCGTCCTCGCGTGGCAGCAGGCGCGCCGAACGCTCGACCACCGTCACCGCGGCGCCGAGCCGGCGCATCACCTGCGCGAACTCCAGCCCGATGTAGCTGCCGCCGACGATGGCCAGGTGCTCGGGCACCTGGCCCAGTTCCATCACCGACACGTTGTCCAGCGTCGGCACGTCGCCGATGCCCGGCAGGTCCGGGCGCACGGCGCGCCCGCCGACGTTGAGGAAGATGCGCGGCGCCGTCAGCCGGCGCCCGGCCACCTCGATCGTCGAAGGTGCCACGAAGCGTGCATGGCCGACGATGACCTCGGTGTTCTTCAGCCCGCGCATCCAGGTCTCCACGCCCTCGCGTGACTTCTGGACGATGGTGTTCTTGCGGGCCATCACGCGTGCCATGTCCACGCTCAGACCGTCCACGTCGAAGCCGAACTCGGCGCCGCGCTGCGCCTGTCGAACGGCCCGCGCGCTCGCCACCAGCGTCTTGGTCGGCACACATCCGACGTTGACGCAGGTGCCGCCGAAATGGTGGCGCTCGATCACCGCGGTCTTCAGGCCCTCCCGGCTGCACCGCGCCGCGATGGCGGGTCCCGCCTGGCCGGTGCCGACGATGATGGCGTCGACAAGGTCGCTTTCCATGGCTGGCCCTCGCTGGACGAACAGGCGGTCAGTATGCGCTGCCGATGCCAAGGGCCCGGGGTGGACTTGTCCGCCGGGTCGCGGACCATCCGGCGCCACCTGGGCTGAACACGGCCTGTGCAACGCTGATTGCGCGCAGGGCGTGGCACTCACCCGGTGGGCCGGGCAGGCAGTGCGCGCTGGAAGGCGGATCGTCCGCGGGCTGATCGTGGCAGACCGCTGGCAACCGCCCGCCCCCAACCAAACCCCTCACCGCAGCAACTTCCCCACCACCGAAGCCCCGATCACCAGCACGAACACCCCCAAGCCCACCCAGCGCAGCCCGCGCCGCGCCGAGGTGGCCCACAGCATCATCGCCAGCATGAGCGCGCCAAAGCCGCACAGCATCAGGATGAGCATCGCCATCTTCGCGTAGCCATCGCCGCTGCCGATGCCGGCCAGCGCCACGGCCGCCAGGGCCCCGCCGCCCAGCGCCAGCAGCAGCCCCAGCCCGTCGCGCACCGGCGTGCTCGTGGGCTGGTCGCGCTGCTCCCAGCGCTTGGGCAGGCGGATGCCCAGGCGCCTGAAGAGCCAGGTCAGGCCCAGGGCAATGACCAGCAGCACCAGCAGGTTCACCAGCTCGCGCGCCTTGCGCGACATGCGCTTGGGCGGCTCGGGTCGCGTGCTGGCGTCGAACTCCATCAGCACCAGGCCCTTGTCACCCACGAAGCGCAGCCGCCCCTCGCGTGGGCCGCCGCCCTTGTCGGCGATGCCGATGGTGTGGATCAGCCCCTGGTCCGACGCGTAGCGCACGTGCCAGGTGCTCTCGATGATGGGCCGGGCCTGTTCGCGTGTCATGCCGATCACCAGCCCCTCGTGCGTGCGCCAGGTGTTGGGGGGCCGCACCTGCAGCCTGGCGATGCGCGGGTCGCGTGCTTCGCGGTCGGCCTGCTCCACGACGAAGCCCAGGCCCTGCTCCGGGTACTCGAAGACGATGCCGCCGCGCAGGGCGGGCTCGCCGGCTGGCGCCTGCTGGCGCGTCCTGGGCGGCTCGCCCAGCGCACCCAGCATGTGGCTGTGGCGCATCTCCATGCGGATGACACCGCCGGGCTCCACGAAGGGCATGGTCTGTGCCACCGCCCCACAGGGCGCCAGGGCCGCCGGCAGCAGCCGGCCCGCCAGCACCAGCGCGGCGGTGAGCGCCCGCAGCGCCTGCCCGAGTCCCCCAAAGGTCATAGTCATCCTTGACGTTTCGCACACGGCTCGCGAGCCGTATCTTGCGTCCCCACGGCGGCGCTGCGCCGTGCACCGTTGGGGGAACGCCATGTCCAAGTGCCACATCGTGCTGCCGCTCGCCGCCGCGCTGGCGCAGGGCCTGATGGTGGCACCGGCCGTGGCAGCCGAAGCCTCGCGCTGCGAGCCGCCGCGCGAGGGCCTGGCACTCGAGAGCGTGGTGCAGGGCGCACAGGCCGCGCCCGCCTGCACACCGGTGGCGCCGGGGCAGGAACGCCTGGTCGACCCCAGCGCCATGCTGCGGCTGGCGCACTTTGCGCGCGGGGTGCTGTGCTGGCGGCGCTCGTCGCGCGTGGAGTGCAGTGAGCACCTGTACCCGGGCGCGCTCATGGCGCAGCGGGCGTTTGCCGACCCGCCGCTGTACCTGCGCGTGGCCAACCGGCAGTTCCCGGTGGCGCGCTGCGAAGCGCCGCCGAACGAGGCCGTGCTGGTGGCCGACTTCGGCGCCATCGGGCCCTGCCTGCGCTTGCGCATCAAGCGCTATGAAACACCCGCCGACATCGGGCTCGACGATCCGCGCGCCGCCGCTGCGCCATGGCGCGGCGCCTCGGCGCCCGCCGCTGCGCCAGCGCGCCGCTGGCTGCGCGCCGACGACGAGGTCACGCTGTTCACGGGCCGCGGCGTGCAGGCCCTCGTGTGCAAAGACGAGGGCCTGCTCGGCGCACACTGCCAGGACGTGGCCGCGGCCACCCGCGTCAGCTTCTCCGGACTGCGCTCGCTGTGGCTCACGCCGGATTGCCAGCCCGGCCCCGGGCAGGTGGCCGTGTTCGCCCGTGCGCAGTGGCGGGGGCCCTGCCGGCTGCTGGGTGCCGGGGCGCATGCCGCCGAAGCGCTGTCGTTCGACGGCCAGCCTGCGGCGGCGCTGCGCATGGGGCCGGGCACGCGTGTGCAGCGCTGCACCGCCGTGCCCCAGCCCTGCTGGCCGGTGGAGGCCAGTGCCGGCCTTGCTGCCGACACGGCCTTGCTGCGGGTGGAGGCGGCGGTGCCGCCGCCACCTGCGGCTTCGAACCCCTGACGACGTCCACCCACGGAGGCCACCATGAACCTGCATCGCGGCAACCCGATCCTGCGCGCGCTCGCCGGCGCGCCGGCACTGGCCCTGGGGCTGTGGGCCGGCGGTGCCCAGGCACAGACGCTGTACGGCAGCGTGCACGCCAACGAGCGGCCGGTGTCCGGCCTGGTGCTCGAGCTGGCCTGCCCGGGCTTTGCCGCACCCGCGCCGCAGCGCACCGAGGCCCGCACCGACGGCCTGGGTGTGTTCACGCTGCGCGCGCCGGCGCCACCGCGCAGCCGCTGCGAGCTGCGCGTGCGGGGCCGCAGCGAAGCGCTGGGTGTGTTCCTGTCCGGCACGACGCTGAAGATCGAATACGAACTCGACGCGCAGGGCAACCTGCGCGAACGCTGATGGACACCCCCACACCGGGCACCGCGACGACGCAGCCCCCGCGGCGGCGCGGTCTGGTCCTGCGCGTGGAGCGCGCCGCGCCGCGGCCGCCCGAGCGCGCGGGTGTGCAGCGCTGGCTGCCCTGGGTGAGTGCACTGGCCGGGCCGCTGGTGACGGTGCTGGTCACGGGCGTGCTGGCCCACGCCGCCACGGCCTGGTTCAGCGCGCGTGAGGCGCGCGAGACCAACGAGCGCCTGTACGCCCAGCTGCTGACCCAGCGCGAGCAGAGCGACACGACGATCCGCAAGGACATGTTCAGCGTGGTCATCAACCGCTTCCTGGCCGACAAGGGCGAGCTGCGCTGGCGCGACAAGGTGCTGCACGTGGAGCTGCTGGCCAACAACTTCAGCCAATCGCTGGACCTGGCGCCGCTGTTCAAAGACATCGCGCGGCGGCTGCCCCAGGCGCCCGAGGTGGCGCCGGCCGAGCGGCGCGAGCTGATGGAGCGGCTGGACCTCACGGCTTCGGCGCTCAACGGCAAGCAGCTCAGCAGCCTGGCCCGCCGTGGCCACGCGCGCAGCAAGCGCGTGGCGGTGCGGGCGCTCGACAAGGGGCCGATACCCGAGCTCATCAAGGTGAAGCTGCCGCTGCGCAGCCTGGTGCCCAGCGCGGCCGTGCCGGAGGCCGCCGCCGACGAGACGCTCACGTTCGAGGTGGAAGCCCTGCGCGCCAACCTCGAGCGGCGCGAGCTGGAGCTGCGGCTGCTGGTGCGCCAGGGCAAGCAGCAGGTGCTGTACCACCAGCACTTCTGGGTCGGCCTGTACGACTTCCCGATGCTGTCCAACGTGCAACTGCCGTTCGGGCTGCGGGCGGCGCTGGCGCTCACCGACTTCGACGTGCCGATCGACGTCCGCGACCGCAGCGAACCGATCCACGCGAGCCTGCACCTGGTGGTGTTCCCCAGCTCCAGCGCGAGCTTCAAGGAGCGGCAGGACTACGACGACATCCTGCTGGACATGGTGCGGCAGCGCGAGCGGCAGGGCCTGACGATGGGAGACACACGATGAGCAGGGCGAGCGGTGCGGGCCTGGTGGCCCTGTTGACGGTCCTGGGGGCGACCCTCGCGGCGCCGCCGCAGGTGGCTGGCGCTGCCGAGGCCGCCGCGTCGGCCCCGGTGGCCGCGGTGGCGACGCCGGCCCGGCGCCTGGCGGTGGCGGTGCTCGCCGACGGCAAGCCGCTGGCCGATGCCGACGTGCTGATCACGGCGCAGGGCATGAACGACAAGCGCCTGGTCACCGATCAAGCCGGCCAGGTGCAGTGGTCACCGCCGGTGCTGCAGCGCCTGACGCTGCGTGTGACCGCCGTCGGCTGGAAGACGCACCAGCAGGAGCTGCCCTGGCCGCCGCAGCAGGACCTGCTGCGCGTGAACGTGGCGCTCGAGAGACCGGCTGCGCCGGCTCCCCCTCAGTGAGCGGGTGCGCCGCTGCCGGCTGACCCGGCGGCCCACACCATCGCCACCTCCAGCCCCGGCTGCGCGTTGCGCAGGCGCAGCTCGCCGCCATGCGCCTGCGCCACCAGCCGGCACAGGTGCAGGCCCAGGCCCACGCCGCCGGCGGCCCGCGTGCGCGCGCTGTCGGGGCGGTGGAAGGCTTCGCCCAGCTGCGTGATCTGCTCCGGCGCCACGCCGGGGCCATGGTCGCGCAGGCCCAGGGCCAGGCGGCCGTCGGCTTGGCGCCGGTAGAACAGCAGCGCCGGGCGTGGGGCATCGCCGGCGTGGCGGCGCGCGTTGTCGATGAGGTTGCGCAGCAGCAGGCGCAGCCGCGTGGGGTCGGCGTTCACGGCGGGCAGCGTGCGGTCCAGGTCCAGCTCCAGCGGCAGGTCCACGTCATGGGCCAGCTCGGCGGCCAGGCGCGCCACGTCGGTGGGCTCGGCCTGCAGTGCCGCGTGGCCTTGTGCCAGGCGTTCGCTTTCCAGCAGCGTGGTGATGAGGTCGCGCATCTCGCCCAGGTCGCGCAGCAGCGCCTCGCGCTCGGGGCTGGTGTCCAGCAGCTCGGCGTTCACACGCGCGCGGGTGAGCGGGCTGCGCAGCTCGTGGCTGATGGCCAGCAGCAGGCCGCGCTTGGCGTCGAGCATGCCGTGCAGGTTGGCGGCCATGCGGTTGATGCGGGCCGAGAGTTCACCGAGTTCGCTCATGGCGTCCTTCTCGCGGATGGGGATGGGTGCGGCGAAGTGGCCGCGGCCGAAGGCCTCCACGCCGGCGCTGATGCTCTCCAGCGGCTTGAGCAGGCGGCGCACGGACAGGTACGCGGCGGCGGTCAGCGTCAGCAGCAGCGCCAGCGTGATCCAGCCGAAGAGCCGCGGCCGCTCGGCCTCGCGCGGGGCGCGCACGGCGAACTCGATGCGGTGGCCGTCAGCGGTCTGGCGCGCCAGGCCCCAGCTCTCGTAGCGGTGTTCATCGTCGTCACCGAACTTGCTGCGCCAGCGGTCGTGCGGGTGCGTCTGCAGTTGCAGCCGCGGCCCTTCGATGGTGATGGCGATGGGCAGCCGCTCGGCCAGTGCGCGCGCCTTGGCGGCATCGGGCGGGCTGCCGATCTCGGCGGCGAGCCGGTCCACGTAGTCGGCCACCATCGGCTTGGCGTACACCTGCCAGCCGCCGGCCAGCAGGCGCTGCATGCCGACGAGGAACACCACCGCCGTGCACAGCGCCAGCGCCACGAACAGCAGCACCAGCCGCGCCTTGATGCTGCGCCGCCAGCGCTGCACCGCCAGCGGCCCTTTCAAGCGCGCACCCCGGCAAACAGGTAACCCGCGTTGCGCAGCGTGTGGATGGCCTCCAGCGGCTCCAGCTTGCGGCGCAGCCGGCTCACCAGGATGTCCACCGCGCGGCTGTGGATGTCTTCCGCGCTGCGGCCGCGCAGGCGGGCCAGGATGTCGTCGCGGCTGAAGACCTTGCCCGGGGTGCCGGCCAGCAGCACCAGCAGCTCGAACTCGGTGCTGGTGAGTTCCACCGCCTCGCCGCCGCGCATCACGCTGCGGCGGTCGAGGTCGATGGTGAGGCCCTCGAACACCCAGCGGCCGGCGGCGCGCGGGGCCTCGGTGGGTGCGAGGTCGGTGCGGCGCAGCACGGTCTGGATGCGCGCCAGCAGTTCGCGCGGCTCGAAGGGCTTGGGCAGGTAGTCATCGGCACCGAGTTCGAGGCCGACCACGCGGTCCATCACGTCACCGCGCGCGGTGAGCATGACGACGGGCAGGCTGCTGGTCCTGCGGATGGTGCGGCAGAGCTCGAAGCCGTCCATCTCGGGCAGCATGACGTCGAGGATGGCGGCATCGAAGCCGCCGGCCTCCAGCATCAGCAGGCCCTGGCTCGGGCGGGTGGCGTGCTGCAGCTCGAAGTCGAAGCGGCGGAAGAAGGCCGCCAGCGGCGGCCCCAGGTGCTCGTCGTCGTCGATCAGCAGCAGGCGGCGCATCTCAGCCCCGCGCGGCCGTTCCGAAGGGGCTGAGCGCCCCCACGGGGGGCCGCGAGCAAAGCGAGCTTGGGGGCTTCATCTGCCCGATTCTGGGCTCAGCCGCGGTCGGGCCGGTGGCCGTGGCGGTGGCCACGCTTGGCCAGGAACTCGCGCAGCTGCTGCTGCTGCGCGGGGTTGAGGCTGTCGTAGAAATCGGCCACCGCGGTGATCAGCGCCGGCGCCTGCGCGTTGGCCGTGGCCAGCTGCGCCTGCACCAGCGTGTTGGCGCGGGCGCGGTCGAAGGCATTGCCGGCGATCATGGCCTGCAGCTCGAGCTTCGGGTCGTTGCTGCTGCCGACCACGGCGTTGCGGCCTTCGCGCAGGCGGTCGGCCAGCACGCCGAGCTTGGCCTTCTGCGTGGCGTCGAGATCGAGCTTGCTGCCCACGCGCTCCACCAGCATGCCCTTCATCTGCGCCGTTTCGGCCTCGCTCACGGCGCGCCAGCCGAAGTGGTGCTGCGCGTGGCGGTGCGCCCAGGCGGCGGCAATGCCACCGAAGAGCAGGGTGCCGGCGGCCAGGCCGATGAGGGTGCGCTTGATCCAGGTCTTCATGGTTTCAGTCTCCATTCAGGGAGTCCGTTGAACATGCAGGCATGGTCCCGGCAAGCGCCGCGCACGTCCTTTCTGCGCCGTATCGCTGGGTAACGTTTCTTGTCAACGGGGCCGGTGGAACAATCGGCCGCAGGCAACCCCATCAACCGGAGAACTGAACATGATCCTCAAGGGCAAGACGGCGCTGGTCACCGGCTCCACCAGCGGCATCGGCCTGGGCGTGGCGCTGTGCCTCGCGAAACAAGGCGCCAACATCGTGCTCAACGGCTTCGGCGATGTCGAGGGCCCGAAGGCGCAGGTGGCGGCCCTGGGCGTGCAGGTGGACTACCACGGCGCCGACATGAGCAAGCCGGCGGAGATCGAGGCCATGATGGCCTACGCCGCGCAGCGTTTCGGCACCGTGGACGTGCTCGTCAACAACGCCGGCATCCAGCACGTGGCCAACATCGAGGACTTCCCGGTGGAGCGCTGGGACGCCATCATCGCCATCAACCTGAGCAGCGCCTTCCACACCACGCGGCTGGCGGTGCCGGCCATGCGCAAGCAGAACTGGGGCCGCGTGATCAACATCGCCAGCGCACACGGCCTGGTGGCCAGCGCCGCCAAGAGCGCCTACGTGGCGGCCAAACACGGCATCGTGGGCATGACCAAGGCGGTGGCGCTGGAAACCGCGACCACCGGCGTCACCGTCAACGCCATCTGCCCCGGCTGGGTGTTGACGCCGCTGGTGCAGAAGCAGATCGACGCGCGCGCCGCGAAGGAGGGCCTGAGCGCCGACGCCGCGCGCATCGCGCTGCTGGGCGAAAAGCAGCCCTCGCTGCAGTTCACAACGCCCGAGCAGCTGGGTGAGCTGGCGGTGTTCCTGTGCAGCGCCGCCGCCGACAACGTGCGCGGCCAGGCCTGGGCGGTGGACGGCGGCTGGACGGCGCAGTGAGCTCGCTCAGAGCCTGAACCACAGGATCAGCAGCAACGTCACCAGCGACATCGAGGCGTTGCCGAGGTTGACCAGGGCGGCGCGGTCGAAGCGCCCGCCGTTGCGCTCGCGCAGCCACAGCGACATCGTCAGGTTGGCGCCAACCCAGGTGCACCAGGTCCACACCGAGTGCTGGCTGGAGTCGCCGCTGGTCCAGATGGCCCACACGGTGGGCAGGTAGGCGAGCATGCGCACCGAGTTGAACAGCGTGAAGGCCCAGCCCAGGATCGTGAGGTAGCGCTGGCGGGCAAGGTCCGTCTGTACCGGTGCGCGGCGGTGCAGGTCGAGGCTGGTGGCGTTCATGGTCGTTGCTCCGCTTCAGGCCAGGTGTTGCGCGAAGAAGCCGAGCACACGCTCGGTGTAGGCCGCCGGCTGCGCGCGGTAGGAGCCGATGTGGCCCTGGCTCTGCGTGATCCAGAGTTCACCGTGTGATGCCGCGGCCAGCCGCTCGGCATCCACGGGCGGGATGAAGCGGTCGCCGGCGCTGTGGATCAGCAGGCAGGGGCGGCTGGCCCGCCCCAGCCGCGCGGCGGCTTCGAGCGGGCGCACCGTCTGCAGTGCCACGCCGGTGAGCGCGCGGCCGATGGCCAGCGCGCCCGGCAGCACGAAGCCCGGCAGGTGCGACAGCTTCCGGTACTGGCGCTCGATCATCTGGCCGAAGTCGCAGAAAGCGCTGTCGGCCACCACGGCCTGGATGCCGGGCTCGTCGGCAGCGGCCAGCAGCGTGCTGGCGGCACCCATCGAAGCGCCCAGCACGCCGATGCGGGCGTGGCCCCGGGCGCGCAGCCAGTCCACCGCGCCGAGCACGTCGAAGCGCTCGCGCTCGCCGTAGGTGAGGCGGGCGCGGCTGCTGTCGCCGTGGCCGCGCAGGTCGATCATCAGCACCGCGAAGCCGGCTTCGTTGAAGCGCGCGGCCAGCTCCACGGTGTTGCCCTTGAGTTCGTCACCGCGGCAGGCGTCCTTGCCGTGCACGAAGACCACGGCGCCACGGGCCACCGGCACCGGCAGGTAGGAGGCGGCGATGTTCGCCAGGCCGTCACGCGCCGGGAACCGCACCAGGCACAGCTGCCGCGAGTCGATGGCGCAGGGCGCCTTGCGCTGCGCCGAGGTGAAGCGCTGCGCCACCACGCCGGCGATGCCCGTGTAGCTGGCCAGCAGGAGGGCGGCAGCGGCGGCGGTGAGGGTGAGGATCATGGTGCTCGGCTCCGGGTGGGTTGACGTGGCTGGCGTGGTGGCACTGTCGCGGCCAGGGTGGGGTGGCGTCCTAAAGCGCGTCCAAAACGTTCGCAAAGCGGGCTTTGCATCGTTTTGGACCGGCTTGAGGACGGGCCAGGGGCTGTTTTCGAACACTGGCTTCATGGCCGCGACACCCGCGGCGCCAGGAGCCCGCGATGCAGCACCACCCCGCCCGACCCGCCCTTGAAGCCCAGCCGCAACCCCAGCTGCGCCCCGTGCGCCCCGAAGACCGCGCCGCCATGCGCCGCTTCGTGCAGGCGCTCAGCCCCGCCAGCCGCGGCCTGCGCTTCCACGGCGGCGTGAAGGCCGACTCCGACATGCTGCTGTCGCACCTGACGCAGGCCGACGGCCAGCGCCACATCGCCTTCGTGGCCGTGCTGGCCTGCGACGACGGCGAGCTGATCGTCGGCGAGGCGCGGGTGGTGCGCGGCAGCGCCGGCGAGCCGGCCGAGTTCGCGATGGCCGTGGCCGACGCCTGGCAGGGCCGCGGCCTGGCGCGCGAGCTGCTGCGCCGGCTGCTGGCGGCGGCTGCCGAGGCGGGCATCGAGGCCGTGGTGGGCGAGGTGCTGGCGCACAACGGCCGCATGGGCGGCTTCATGCAGCGCGAGGGCTTCGTGGCGGCCGGCATCACCGGGGCCGGGGTGCAGCGCTGGCAGCGCACGCTGGTGGCCCCGCAGCCCCGGCCCGCGGGCTGGCTGGCCCGGCTCGGCAACCCCTTCGGCCTGGGCCGGGCGCTGCGCGCCGCGTGACCTGCCGGGTGAAGCGCCGGGTGACCGCTATGCTCCAGGCCCGCCCAACGCCCCGTTGCCGACGCCTTGCACGCCGACACGATCCGCTTCGACCGCTTCGAACTGCAGCCGCCGGAGCGCCGCCTGCTCGCCGCGGGCCAGCCGGTGCCGCTGGGCGCGCGGGCCTTCGACGTGCTGCTGGTGCTGGTGCAGCGCGCCGGTTCGCTGGTCAGCAAGGCCGAGCTGCTCGATACCGTGTGGGCCGGGCTGGTGGTGGAGGAGGCCAACCTCACGGTGCAGGTGTCGAGCCTGCGCAAGGTGCTGGGCGGCGAGCTGATCGCCACCATCCCGGGGCGGGGCTACCGCTTCACAGGCCGCATCGAGGCGGCGGCCGCGACGGCACCGGCCCCGGCGCCCCCGACCGTGGCCGCGCCACGCCTGGGGCCGACACTGGTGGGCCGCAGTGCTGACCTGGCACGCCTGAGCGCGGCGCTGGCCACGCCAGGCTGCGTGACGCTCGCGGGCCCGGCCGGCGTGGGCAAGACGAGCCTGGCGCGTGCCGCCGCCGCGGCCTGGGCCGGCGGCGCGGTGTGGGTGGACCTGGCGCCGCTGACCGAAGGCGCGCAGGTGCTGGCGGCCCTGGCGCGCGCGCTCGGCCAGCGCACGCCCGAAGCCGCGCCGGCGCTGCTGGGCGCCTTCGGCGCGCGGCTGCTGGTGCTGGACAACGCCGAGCACCTGATCGACGCCGTGGCCGCACTGGTGGCCGCGCTGCACGCGGCCGAGCCCGGCCTGCCGATCCTCGTGACCTGCCAGCTGCCGCTGGCCGTGCCGGGCGAACGGGTGCTGCGTGTCGAGCCACTGGCGCTCGGCGGCGGCGAAGGCGCGCTGGCGCTGTTCGTCGAACGGGCCCGCGCGGCGGACCACCGCTTCGTGGCCGATGCCGCTGCGCAGCCGCTGCTGCAGGCCGTGTGCAGCCAGCTCGACGGGCTGCCGCTGGCCATCGAGATGGCCGCGGCCCGTGTGCCCGCGCTGGGCCTGAAGGGCCTGCACCAGGCGCTGCAGCAGCGCTTTGCGGTGCTCACGCGCGGCGCGCGCACCGCGGCCGAGCGCCACCGCACGCTGCACGCCGCGCTGGACTGGAGCCACGCGCTGCTGCAGCCCGAAGAGCAGCGCCTGTTCCGCGCGCTCGGTGTCTTCGCCGGCGGGTTCACGCTCGATCTGGCCGCGGCCCTGGCCACCGATGCCGGGCACGACCGCTGGGCCGTCATCGACACCTTGGCCACGCTGGTGGACCGCTCGCTGGTGGAGGCCGACACCGCCGAGCCGCCGCGCTACCGGCTGCTGGAGACCATGCGCGCCTACGCGCTGGAGCAGCTGGCGGCTGCCGGCGAGGCAGCCGCCGTGCGCCTGCGCCATGCCGAGGCGATGCTGGCGCTGTTCAGTGCCGCTGCCCTCGCCGACGGAGGCACCGAAGCGGCCCGTGCCGAACACGACAATGCACGCGAAGCCATCACCTGGGCGCTGCAGCACGCACCGGCGCTGGCGGTGCGCCTGACGCCGGCCGTGTGCTCGGTGTCGAGCTTCACCACCTGGCGCACCGAGGCGCTGGCCTGGCTCGAGCGCTGCGAACCCTTCGCAGACGACGCCAGTCACGACGCGCACGACCGCGCCCAGTGGTGGGCCGAACGGGCCCGCCAGTGCTTGATGAGCGGCCGGCCCGACACGCGCAGCCTGGCCCTGCGCGCGCGTGCCCTGTGCCGCGAAGCGGGCAACGACCGGGCCGGCTTCGCCGCCGTCATCGTGCTGCTGCGCCTGGGGGGCGCCGAGCCCACGGGTGATGCCGCGCAGGATCGCGCCGCCTTTGAGGCACTGGTGGCCGAGGCGCAGGCCTTGCATGACGCGCACCCCGAACGGCAGCCGCGCAGCACGGTGATGCTGCACGGCTCGCTGGCGCACGCCTGCGTGCTGCGCCGCGAGTACGAGCGGGCGCTGGCGCACCATGCCGACGAGTTCGAGGCGGCCCGCCGCGCCGGCTTCAAGGTCTCGGCCGACGTGGCCGAGGGCAACATGGCGGCACAGCTGTTCAACCTGGGCCGCCTGGAGGAATCGCTGGCCCGCGCGCAGGCGCTGTTGGCGCGGTTGCGCGGCGCGGCCGACGAAAACGCGAACCTCGTCTATGCCTGGCACACCTGCGTCGCGGTGCAGACCGCGATGGGCCGCCACGAGGCCGTGCGTGCCGAGGCACCGGCCTACTGGCGCGCGCTGCTGCGCTACGGCGCGCCGCAACTGGCCTGCGAGTGGGTGCGCCTGCTGGCACGGGAGGGGCGCCACCGTGAATCGGCGCGGCTGCTGGGTTTCCTGCAGCACACCAGCGAGCGTCTGTCGGCCATGACCATCACGCCCCGCATCGAGGCCGTGCGCAACGCCCGGGAACTGGCCGCAGCGACACTCGACGAGGCCGCGTGGGCCGCCGCCGTCGCCGAAGGCCGCACGATGGACGACGCGGCCGCGCTGGCCTGCCTGGGTGTCAATCTCGAACACGCCGGGCCGGCCTGAACAGCGCGCCGCTATTCTTGGCGCGTGCAGGCCCACAGCGTCCGCTTCGACCGCTACGAACTGCAGCCCCGTGAGCGCCGGCTGCTGGCCGACGGCCAGCCGGTGGTTCTGGGCGCACGGGCCTTCGACGTGCTGGTGTCGCTGGTGGAACGTGCCGGGTCGCTGGTCACCAAGAACGAGCTGCTCGAACGTGTGTGGGCCGGCCTCGTGGTGGAAGAGGCCAACCTCACGGTGCAGGTGTCGAGCCTGCGCAAGGTGCTGGGCGGTGAACTGATCGCCACCGTCCCGGGGCGGGGCTACCGCTTCACCGGCCAGGTGCAGGCCGGGGCGGCGCCGGCTGCCGCAGCGCCGCTGGCCGTGCCCACGCTGGCAGGCCCACCGCTGGTGGGCCGTGCGGCCGAGACCACCCAGATCGGCTCGGCGCTCCAGCGGCCGGGCTGTGTCACGCTCGTCGGCCCGGCTGGTGTGGGCAAGACGAGCCTGGCGCGCGCAGTGGCCCAGGGCTGGCCTGGCGGCGCGCTGTGGGTGGACCTGGCACCGCTGACCGAGGGCGCGCAGGTGCTCGAGGCGCTGGCCCGCGCGCTGGGCCAACCCACGCCGGAGTCGGCGTCGGCGCTGCTGCCCGCGCTGGGCGCGCGGCTGCTGGTGCTGGACAACGCCGAGCACCTGATCGACGCCGTGGCCACCGTGGTGGCCGGCCTGCTGGCGGCGGCGCCGGGGCTGGCGCTGCTGGTGACCTGCCAGCTGCCGCTGTCGGTGCCCGGCGAACGTGTGCAGCGCGTGGAGCCGTTGGCCCTGGGCGATGAAGGCGAAGGGGGCGACGGCGGCGCGCTGACGCTGTTCATCGAGCGCGCGCGCGCCGCCGACCACCGCTTCGTGGCCGGCGCAGCGCAGTGGCCGCTGCTGCGCGCCATCTGCCGCCAGCTGGACGGCCTGCCGCTGGCCATCGAGATGGCCGCGGCACGTGTGCCTGCGCTGGGCCTGCAGGGCCTGCACGACGCGCTGCAGCGGCGCTTTGCCGTGCTCACGCGCGGCGCGCGCACGGCGGCCGAGCGCCACCGCACGCTGCACGCCGCGCTGGACTGGAGCTATGCGCTGCTGCAGCCCGAGGAACAACGCCTGTTCCGCGCCTTGGGCGTGTTCGCCGGCGGCTTCACGCTCGACCTGGTGGCGGCGCAGGATGCGCCAGGCCAGCAGGACCGCTGGGCGCTCATCGACATGCTGGCGACGCTGGTGGACCGCTCACTCGTGGCCGTCGACACCGGCGAGGCCCCGCGCTACCGGTTGCTGGAGACGATGCGCGCCTACGCGCTGGAGCAGCTGCAGGCGGCGGGTGAGCTGGACGCCGCGCGCGAACGCCATGCCGAGGTCCTGCACGGCCTGGTCGACCGCGTGGCCAGCGGCGGCGCCGACCAGGCCGCCCGCGATGCCGCCGCCGCCGAGCACGACAACCTGCGCGAGGCGCAGTCCTGGGCCACGCAACACCGCCCCGCGCTGGCGGTGGTCATGGCGCCCAAGGTCTGCGCCGTGGCCACCTTCACCTCGTGGCGGCCCGAGGCCCTGCGCTGGCTGGAGGCCACCGAACCCGGGCTGGCCGACCCGGCCGTGGAGCCGGTGCAGCGCGCCGACTGGTGGCACGAACGGGCGCGCCAGAAGCTGATGAGCCGGCACGCCGACGCGCGTCAGGTGGCTGAACACGCGCGTGGGCTGTACCTGGCGTTGGGCCACGCCAAGGGCAGTTTCATGGCTGGCGTGGCCATCGTGCGCGCCAGCAACGCCTCCGAGCCGGCCTTGCGTCAGCTGTGCGATGAACTGCAGGCCCTGCACGACGCGCACCCCGAATGGCAGCCCCGCACCACCGCCGTGCTGCAGGGCACCCTGGCCCACGAGGCCAACCGGCGCGGTGACTTCGAAGCCGCGCTCGGCCACCGCACGAAGGAGCACGAGGCGTGGAGCCGCATGGGCGCGCACGCGGCGGCCGACTCGGCCGACAGCAACATCGTGGCCACGCTGCACAACCTGGGGCGCCACGAGGCCGCGCTCGAGCGGGCCGGCGCGCTGCTGGCGCGCCTGGCCGGCAAGGACAACATCAACACGGCCTACGCCATCTCCACACGCGTGTCGTCGCTGACCGCGCTCGGCCACCATGACGAGGTGCGGCGCGAAGCCGCGCGCACGCTGGCCACGGTGCGGCGCTACGACATGCCCTTCGTGCTGGAGTACTGGGCCCTGATGCTGCACCGCGAGGGCCGCTTCCACGCGGCGGCGCGCGTCGTCGGCTTCGTGCAGCAGACCTACGAGCGGCTCGGCATGCGGTTCAACGAGGAGAACCTCGCCAACGTGCGCGAGGTGGAGCAGGCCGTGTGCGCAGCCCTGGGCGAGCAGGCCTGGCGGGACGGCATGGCCGCGGGCCGGCTGCTCGACGACGCGGGCCTGCTGGCCTGCCTGGCGCCGGACGCTGACTGATCAGACCTTCTCGAGCACCACCGCGATGCCCTGGCCCACGCCGATGCACATGGTGCACAGCGCGTAGCGGCCGCC
>VFQQ010001501.1_pt1 | contig 31933 bp, 54 predicted proteins | sample 3512341 | NCBI WGS metagenome assembly VFQQ01 (sample SAMN10412373, study PRJNA504923) | tailings metagenome | isolation source: Relicate 2 Philex TSF1 revegetated site | place: Philippines: Tuba, Benguet | collected 2017-08-29
GCTCCTGCCGCTGCTGGCGTGCCGCCTCCACAGCCGTGCCCAGAGCTGCCAGCTGCGCCTGATGCTCCGCCGCCCGCTCCTTGCAGCGCAGCCGGTAGTTGCGCTGCTGCTCCTGCTTGCGCTCGCGTGCGCCAGGCTTGTCGTAGCGGTTGACGCCGCTGCCGCTGCGGCTCTTGCCGCTCTTCTTGGGGGTCGCCAGCCTGCCAGCGGCGCTGCTGGATGCGCCGCCATGAGCTGCCGCCACCGGGGCGGCGGCCATCGCTGCTGCCTGGGCCGCGGCTGCCTCGCCCGCTGCTGCGTCGCCGCCCCAGCTGCCTGCCAGCCCCAGTGTGGCTGTGTCCCATAACGGCAGGGGGAGCTGCTGGACGGCTGCCACTGGATCTACAAGCGGGAGCGGCGGCAGTTGCAGGTCTGGTGGCGGCACAGCTGCGAGTGCTGGGTCGCAGGCTGCCGGCCCGGCGCCGGTGCCGGGGGCTGTCGGCCAGCAACCGCCCACGGCATCAAGCAGGTCTTGGTCGGAGAGCAGGTCCAGCTCAAGAGCGAGCGCCAGCTCGGGGTCGAGATCCCCCTCTAGCGGCTGCCACGGGTCCATGGCTGTCAGCCGGTTTGCTGCAAACAGTGGTGGCCGCCGCCGCCGCCGCTGCTGCTCGGCGGCGCTGCCTGCAGGTGCGGCGTTGCCTCGGGCGCGCTGCTCGGGGTGTTGTGGCAGCTGCAGCGGGCGCAGTGAGGCCGCTGGGGCCGCGCTGGGCGGTTGTGAGGGGCTTGCTCGGGTGTGCCCGTCCCGCGAGCCGGCCCGCTGGGACTCCGCAATGTGGTTGGGCGGGGTGCGCACGTCCCACAAAGCGCCTCGGGGTGGTGCCCGGAGGCCGCGGGGGACGGGAGCACACCCAGCACGTGCATGGGGGCATGTGCAGGTGAACGGCGCTTTGTGCCGACCCAGTGGCCGCATTTGTACCCTCATCCGGCTGCAAACAACGCTCGGTGGTGCAAGTGCCTGTTTGGGCCCCGCTGCCCGTCGCTCACTTCGCGTTCCCCGTTCCGGAGAACAACGAAGAAAAGACAGCCAGATCGCTTCATCCCAGAGAATGCAAAGAGCGAGCCATGCCGGGTGAGGGCACACGGTGTGTCGCTTCCTGCTGCCGGCCGCCGGGGCCGACCGCCTGCCGCCGTGGCGCGGGGGTGTAGCCCTCCGCCCGTCTCGCCGATCCTTTTCTCTTACCAGGGCCTTTAAGACGCTACTGCGAACCCCAAACAAGCGGCCCCTGCCCTGCTGCCCTCAACTTGCAGGCCGCACCTCCGCCGCGTTGCTCAAGTGCCTGATCGCCGCCGCCCTGTTGGGCGCAGCGCTCGCCGCCGTCGAGGGGACTGTGCCGCCCCAATCGAGTGGGTGAACAACGACAAGAAAATTGAGAGCACATCTGCACCGCTGAGCGGCTGCCAGGTCGACCTGCTGAACATGGCTGCTGCCGACGATATCCTCATCGGCGGCGAAGGCGAGAGACCTAGTGGGATGAGCAGCAGGGTGGGCGGGGTGGACGGCATCCGATTTGCCCTGCTGCAACCCGGCCAACGCATCCTGCATGCCAGACCACCAGCCTGCTGCACCACGCAGCCCACCTGGCCTCAGCAGCAGTATCCACCACTTGTGTGCCTGATGTGCAGGGCAGCGGCACCTGCCGATTCTGCTAGGCTTGAGGGCACACCGATTTGCGGCTGCGGCAGCGCAGGTGCTTGAGCATTGCAGCCCAGCGTTTCCCTAATAGCTAGCACACTTTTGACATGCCACCCAAACCGGGCCCTGCCTACCTTTACATAACTATGCACCAATCGACCGTCCTTGATGCACGAACATTCAAGCCCCACTCTTGCTTGTTGCTGGCTTCCACACAAGTAAAGCTTGCACCGGCCGGTATGCCAAGGCTACCAGCTGGCGGCTTACAGCAGCAAAAGTGCCAATGCGCAACCTTATGCAGAGGAACAATCCTGGTGTTAATGGCACACGTGTGGGACAGGGGGCAGAATGGGCCGTTTTTCATGCAGAAGAGCACAGGAAGGTGGCATGCAGATCAGACCAGCTGCAGCAAGCCTGGAGCGGCAAAGTGCTGGTCATGGCACTTAATTTGCAGTGCAGCTGCAGCGGTACACGCATCCGTTCTTGTGGTTTGCTGCAATCGCATGCCGGCCACCGCCGCTGCTGCTTAGCAAAACCCAAAGCCCATCTGGAGATGCAGCTGGCGAGGCCAGTAGACATGAGCCAGAGATGGCACTGTTCATGCGACAGCAAATGTAGGTGACAGGATGTGGCAGAAAACAAAAGGCATCAAATGCCATGCAGCTGTTGTTCACAAAGGCTCCAGGGGGCACACATGCAAAGTGCAAAGCGGCTGTCTCCGCACGCGCCACGTCCCTGCCTGCAGCGGGCAGAGGCAGCGATGAAGGGTGCAAGCAAGGTGATTCGGTCGTGAAAAAGTTGCGCACTCGCATTCCAGCTGCAGCCAGTGTAGGGGCAGGGAGCAGCAGTGAGGCTACCAGCAGGCGACAGTGGGAGAGGTACTGCCGATGGTGGCAGGGCGGCGGCGGCAAAGTGGCGGCGGCGGCGAGGTGGCCGGCGGCGCTTAGGGAGGACGCCATCATCAACCAGGCAACCTCTCGTGCTGTGCTACCTGCGTAGGGCGACCCGGGGGCGTGCTGCGCCCTGTGCTCCCTTAGGTTACCAGGGCGTTCCCCAGCAAGAGAAAAAGCCGCGCCGCCCGCTGCGCGTGTTAATTTTATAAGTATCAGTTGCAGAGGAGAGCCATGCCGGGTGAGTGCATGTGTGTCGCTTCCCGACCGCCCAGGCACGGCCGGAGGCGCTCGCCGCCCGCCGCCCGCTTTGCCACTCGGGAGCATTATATAGTCAAGAAGAAGAAGATGATGATGACACGCGCGGGTGTCTTTGACCGCTGCCCTCCCCGCGGCCTGCGCAGGCCGCACCTCCGCCGCGCTGCTCAAGTGCCTGATCGCCGCCGCCCTGCTGGGCGCGGCGCTGGCTGCCTTCGACACAGACTGCACTTATCCTGCGGAGTGGGTGAACAATGACAAGAGGATTGAGGGCACGTCTGCGCCGCTGAGCGGCTGCCAGGTCGACCTGCTGAACATGGCTGCCGCGGATGACATCCTGCTCGGCGGCAAAGGTGAGAGGTCCTGGTGGGATCAGCAGGGTGTGCGGGGTTGACAGCGTGTCAACTTGCCCAGGCCCTGCTGCAACCCGGCCAACACATCCTGCACGCCAGACCACCAGCTGCTGCACCACGTAGACCACCGGGCCTAAGCCACAGCACTGTTCTTCTACCTGTGCTCCGACAACAGGTGTGACCGCCGCCGCTCTGTTCTTCTCCCCCCTCTTTCATCCATGCAGGAAGCGCAACGATCATTGGCGTCCCCGCCGGCGGCGACAGCGGTGGCTGCGACGGCGGCGGCAAGTGCATGAAGTGGTGCCAGGTGAGCGCAGTGATGGCACGCTCTGCAGCTGGCTGGGCCTTGGTATTATTCCTCCTCAGGGTGCTGTGGGGCTGGATCCGTGCCAGTGGCCGCCGCCGCCTTCGACGACACAAGCCCCGCCGTCACCTTCCCTGGCTGCTTGAGCCCCTCTCTGCTTGTACTACAATAAACCAACAATGCATGCACTAGAGCGCTCACTCGACTGCCTTTGCCAACCATTCTTGCAGGCCCTGTGCTGCATGTCCCCCGGCTGCGTGTACGCGTCCATCAAGCGCGAGGAGAAGACCGTGGACTACGGTAAGCTTTTCAATGGGAAGTTTAATGATCGTTCGGGAGCCCAAGTGAGCTCGAGTTGGTAGCTCCAGTTGGTTCGGGCAGCGTGCACGTGGGGCTGGGCCGATGGCCTGCTAAATGGTTTGGTGGTTGGCTGGTTCGGCTTTGAAACATACCCTAATCGATCGGCTTTTCTTTAATCCCTCCTTCAGTGGTGTACAAGGAGACGTCCACGTACTACTACTGTCGCATGTACAGCTCCGGCCAGCTGAAGGACAGCGACTCCCAGAGCACGTGCACCAAGAAGGGCAGGTGAGCTGCAAGTCTGCTGAAATGATGGGTTGCCGACGCTGCCCGGTTGGGGTGTCGTGGCGTGGTTTTTTTCTCAAGCCGCCTTGGGGCAACATCAGCACACTGCCAATGCCGCAAGTCCCAGCACAATATGGGCACAGCAGCCGCCGCCCACCCCCCGCTGACCCTCAACAGCGATGCTGCCCTTGCGCAGCGCGCACCGCCAATGGTATATGGCCAGATGCACTGGCAATGCTGGGCAGCCAGCTGTCATGGCGGTTCCTCGCTTCCGTCCCATTCGTTCTGCTGCAGCAACTACTGCGATGAGCTGGCTTACGAGAGCTTCAAGCTGGACCTTGCTTCCTACCAGACTGTCGTGGCCGCCGGTGCCTGTGAGTGCACATAAGTGCAGTGCACTGCCTCTGCAGCATGGCCAACAGCAAGAGTGATGCTCAGTTGAACGACCTGCTCCAGCTCACCACATGCACTGCCCCCTCCCCGCCGCGCCGCCCCCTGCTGCAGACGCCACCTGCCCAGCGCGCCGCAGCCTGCTGGGCGTCGCTCAGGCCAAGCACTGGAACCGCAACCCCTTCAGGCACTTCAAGTGAGCTGGACGGCTGTGTGTTGCCATGCAGCTGTTGATCATGCCGTGCTGCTCCCGTGTGACGCCGCAGTCCTCAGCGCTTCTGCAAGTGCTGCGGCGCCCAAGTGCCTGCCCCAATGTGCATTGACGTGTGCCTACGCCCTGCACGCCCTTTCTTCCCACAGGATGCCGGTCCAGATCCCCACCCCCAAGGAAATCGTCCGCAAGGTCAACCTCGGCTACATGCCCTTTGTCCGGTTCAAGGAGAACGTGAGCAGGCCTGGGGCTGGAGATTGTTGTCGATATGGGGGATGGGTTTTTCAGCACCGGTGGTGGCAAGGGGCAACTGCCAAGGCCGCGTCACCTCGTCAGGCCGGCATGCAACTGCTGCCCAGTGTTCCAGCGCCGCCGTCTGTGCCCAGCCCCACCCAGCCTCCTTCCATGCTTGCTTTTCCACGCAGGTTATTCTGCAAGCCCGCAACAACACGCTGCCCCCCACCATCCAGGTGGGGCTGCTGACGGTTGAAGCCAGTTTGCTGTGCTTGTACACTTGCTAAGATGCATGATGCAGCAAGGCGGCGCATGCTGCCATGGCGTCCATTGCAGCCAACCAGGCAGCAGCAGCCACTTGCCTGCACAGACAGGGTAGTCGCGAGCATGGCGCGCCTGTTGTGCTGCTAACTGTATGGATGTGTGGATCGTCCCGCCACCCAACATCAACTCACTCCGTCCGCTGCCCTCCCGTGTTGCTTTGCAGGGCAGCGGCACCTGCCGGTTCTGCCAGGCTTAAGGGCACACCGTTGCGGCATACTGGGCATGTGAGCGGCTTTGCCGCCCACCGATTGTCTGAGTTCTGGCGCACCTTCGACACTCAATTCCGCTTACCTTAACATAACCATGCACCGTACCGACCATTCCCTAACTGATTCGGACCGTTGCGGACGATATGTCCTTGCCGTATGCAAATGCCCACCCCCCTTTCAAGACCGCATGCACTGCTGCCGCCCCAGGGCTGCATGCGTTTCTTCCCCTACCTATCACTCCGGCCCATTGTGTTGCCGTGTGTTCAATTTCAAATGCAACACCAATATTTAAGCATTTTGAAAGTACAGGTCAAACGGAGGAAGCTTCTTGACAGTAAAGGAGCGTCAGCAAGGGATAGATGCAAAATTCTAGTACACGCCATTCATGCCGCTAGTTGTTGTCCGCTGGCACCAGCCTCCGCTTCCAACTCTTCACCACTGCTGCTGCCACCATCGCTGCAACCACTGCTGAATGGTGCCATCCACGCTGCAAATGGTGAGACCGGCGGCTCCCCGCCCACAGCTGCAATCTCTGAGGCTTGCCTGCCTGCATCGCATGTGCTATTGAGGCGCCCGCTGCTGCTTGCTCTTCCCCCGCCGCCATCGTCGCTGCTTCTGCTCCTGCTGGTGCTGCCAAAGCTGCCAAAGCTGCCTGCATAACCTGCAAAAGGGGACGCCTCCTGCTCCCCTCCGGCCGCTGCCGCTACCCCTGTTGCTGCCATCGCTGCTGCTGCTTGGTGCAGCGCTCCGCTGCCGCCGTCTTGGCAGCTGCCTGCGTGGCTGCTGGGGCCCGCTGAGCCGGCATCCAGCGCCGAAGACACATCAGTATCAGTCGCAGACATGCAGCGGCTGGGTGTGTGGTGCGGCTCCTCTGCAACCACCCGAGCCATCTCTTCTTGCAACCTTTGGCGGATGGTTGGGAAGGCGGGGCGAGTGGCTGGGTCCTCTGCCCAACACTCCTCAATCAGTGCAGCCAAGAAGGGCGGGCACGTGTCGGGCAGCGGCAAGCGCTGCAGGGAGTGGAGTGGGGTGGGGCAGAGAAGGAGGGCAGGTTGAGGGTGGGCCAACAGCTCACAGGTGGTATAAGCCGAAGCAATGCCTGCCGCTTCATTATCACAGCATCAAGGCATGGCGCGTGCATGGGTGATTGTACACACTGCTGTCTGGCGGCTGGAAACACGACTTTGATTTGTGGCCTGTGGCCGCGACTCTCCACTGGCCCTTAGTGCCATCCAGGCTATACGTCTGGCACGCACCTGCCGCATGACGCCGACTTGGAAGATGATTTGCATGTGCCCCGCCAGCTCCCGCCACGGCACCCGCCCCGTCAGCATCTCCCAGCACAGCACCGCAAACGAATAGACATCCACCTGATTGCAGGGGAGGCAGAGGAATCTTGTCAAACAAAGCAAACAGCTTTGTGTGGGAGATTGAGCAGCGGCCAGCCGCGTTTGCCAGTGCGCCAGACCAGAACAGAGCACAGCATCAGATGCCTTGCAAGTGCTGGCACACAGTCTGGCCATGCCAGACAGCTGCTGATGACCGTACCTTCTCATTCACGCGCTTGCCGTCAAAGGCTGCACAGCAACAGGGGCAGGAGCCAGGAGCCAGCTGGGGCAGCAGAGACACACAGCAGAACCACCAACAGCTGCCCCTCACTGCGCGATGCACCCAACTGCTGCACAGCGCTCGCTGCCAAAGCCCTGCAACCCCTTCATCTAAACTCACTCTCTGGAGCCATGTAAGCAGGAGTGCCGGCCTGGCCTCCCGCGCTGGACACAAGGGTGTTGTTCTTGAACTTGGCGATGCCAAAGTCGCACACCTTGGCGCGCCCAGCCGCGTCCAGCAGAACATTCTGCACAAGCATAGATGGTGGGCGAGCCATGTTGTATGGGTTTCAGCGGATGGATGCAGGGCAGGCCCAACTCACGACGCCTACCGCCTGCAACACTACCATCCCGGCCTGCACCACAAATGCATGGCTTGCCTGTGACTTGAGGTCGCGGTGCACAATGCGGGGGTGCAGGTAGCACATCGCTTCCGCCACGTCAGCCGCCACCTGCGCAATGGCAGCATGCACAGCAGGGTTGCAGGTTTCCAACCACAGCCTGCTGCTGAGCTGTGGGTCCCCGAGTTGCGGCACAGCCCACACGGGAGCAGATTGACATTTTTGAGATGTAGCGGCTTAGGAGGAAGGAAGGAAGGGAGAAGTTGGAGGCGAGCAACAGGCATCATTCTTTTCAGCACAGCATGGCGGTGTGGGCACAGCAACATACACCTTGTTTCTAGCCCACCTGAAGCAGCTGCGGGTAGGGCAGCGGGCGGCGCCGCCGTGCCCCTGGCCGCCCGTGCAGCAGCTGGTGCAGCGAGCCGCCCTCCGCCAGCTCCTCAACAATGCAAATGTTGGGCGGCACTGCGGGTGGAGACAAGGGCGGGGCAGACGTTTGGGTAAGCATGGGGTGGCATGGAAGGAGTGCGCACCGCTTGCAAGCTGCTTGCACGCTGCCATCGTCCTCTAGTCACCGCCCTGCTGCCATTCCGGAGTCCCAATCTCCTCTCCACCCGCCCACCCACCTGTGCATGCGGCCAGCAGGCACACGATGTTGGGGTGCTGCAGCTGCGCCAGCACCCGAGCCTCCTGCCGGAAGCTGTCCAGCTCCCGGCTGGCCGCCCCGCAGGCGGTTTGTAGCACCTTGACCGCCACTGGCTGGCCGCGCCACAGGCCTGCAGGGATCCAGTTGTTCGCGCAGAGTTGTGGAGAGTCATGGGCCATGGCACGCGGCGTTGGTGTGCAGCAACGCACAGCCAGCACAGAGCGATTGCGTACCAGCAGGTCCCCAGGAAACAGGCCTGCACAGAAGCAGTCAGCAAGCCGCACCTCTGTACACCACGCCAAACGCGCCCGATCCCAGCTGCTCGTGCAGCTGAATCTCATCAGCCAGGCTGCCCTTGCTGCTTCCAGCTGCTTCCATGCCGCCGCCGCTGCCCTCCCCAGCTGCTTTGGCCGTGATGGCTCCAGAGCCAGAGAGGGTGGGGCTGATGCTTGCCTCACAGCCAGCTGTCATGCCGCCGGGGAGGACGCACTCTGCGGCTGTGCCGCCGCCTGGAGTGCCGGGTGCGGGGACCGCGGTGCTGCCCTGAGGCCGCAGCAAGCGGCCCTTAGGGGACAGGACAGAGCTGAGTGTGGGGCTGCCCTGCAGGGTCAGTGTTGCTCCCTGCTGCTCCCTCGGCGTCGCAGTGCTGCTGCTGCTGCCGCCATCGCCGCTGTCGCTGCCACTGCCGCTGCCGCTGTTGCCCGGCCCGCCGGCAGCCCGCTGCTCGACCTTACTGATGAAGGCCGCATGCGCAAGCTTACGCTGCTGCCGCCGGCGCCGCCGCACCAGCAGGAATGCCCCGCCCAGCAGCAGTGCGCCGGCTGCACCCCCGCCGCCCGCTGCTGCTGCCACCACACTGCTGCTGCCTTTCCTGGGCTCTTCAGGCTGCTCAGGCTGCTCTGGGCCGGGCGGCGCTGGGTTGGGCGGGCTGGGCTGTGCCGGTGACTCAGGAGGCACAGGGTTGGGGATGGGGGGAGCAGGCGGCGGCGGCGAGGGCGGCGGCGGCGTGGGGTCAATCAGGACCACCCCGCAGCAGAAGTGAGACCAGCATGCGCCGCTGCTGCTGCCCCAACTGCCGCCTGCCAGCAGTGCGGCATCGACCTCTGCATCGCTTCCCAGCAGTGGTCCTACCAGTTCGCTGCCCCCAGCCTGCTCCTCAGCCAGGCACTGGCCATAAGCCATGCCGCCACTGCCGGCCAGGCTGCAGGTCATGCCGTTGATGTTCACTGCAGCAGGTGCGACGGCAGGGAGGCGGTATTGCAGCAATGGGCAGACAGAAGTTCTGGTTCAACTGAAAACACTACCGTGCCACCAAAACGAGTGCTTCAGCTGCCCACCTGCTTCAATGGCCAGGGTCTGCGAGGCAGCGGGCGGCTGCGGCCCGCCCACCGCCGCCTCTGCAAGGAACGAGAACGCACCGCCGCCTGCAACCAGGGCGGGAGTAGCGCTGCTGAGAGGCATGCAGTGGTCTGGCGGACACGTCAGTCAGTAAACAGCGGCAGCCCCGCTTGTGAACCCCGGGGTCCGACAGCTGCATGCATGGCCACCAGCCGTTGCCATGGACATGTGAAAGGGCACGGCAAAACAACCAGCAACGCGGCGCTCACCCCCTGGCACGCCGTCTGAGGTAAAGGTGTCTACCAGCCGGACGGGCGCGCCGCTGGGCGAGCCCAGCGACAGCGCAATGGCGCCCTGTGTGCGCAGCAGGCCCACAGTCCTGTAGTCAGAGAAGCGCCACACAATCTGCCAGTGCGCCAAGTCCAGCTGCAGCGCCAGAGGGGGATTGGACAACGTAATCGGCCAGACTGAGCCACGGCTGGCCTTGAGCGGGCCGTGCCGGCATGCAGCCGAGCAGGCACGGCGGGCACACACGCGTGCGTCACGCGAAGTGACCAAGACACAACAACTCCATCACATGTGCTCCCCCGGCTGCTCACCTCACGATTGTTCTGCAACGTCACTACGCTGGTGAAGTTGCCTCCCTCCAGCTCGACTATGCGGTAGCTGAGCCCCAGCTCACAGACAGGCAGGGCGAGCTTGCCGCCGCTGCCGTCGCCGCCGGGCGCAGCGCTGCCGCCCGCTGCCTGCTGCAGCAGCGCGCGGCGCCGCATGCCGTCCACCTGCTCGGCGGTCCAGTGCGTGGGCTGATAAGTTCTTGGGCCGAGCAGGTCGGGCGGCAGGGTGAGCGCAACGTCGGCCCAGCCTGCCGCCGCAAGGCCGAGGCGCAGGAGCAGGGCGGCCGCCACCGCCGCGGCGGCGCCTGCTCGCCGCTGCCGGCGCCTCATTACCGCTTGCTCATCGCCGATCGCTGATGTGAGCAGCGTGGGAGGCCGAGCAAAGCTCCTGGGGCGCCTCGAGCGGCCGAGGGGACTGCTGGGGTTTGAGGGAGTGGGGCAGAGCGCCTCCTGGAGAGGTAGACACGCTTGCAGACTGTCCCTGGGCCGCGAGCAATGCTCGCAAAGTGCGCAGGAGCCCGGCAAGGCGTCCCATGCAAATGGCGCCAATCCCGATTTCAGACCTGTCGCATTGCGCTTCGTTAGCTTGTAGCACATTTTGGCAGGCCAGCCAGAGCTTGTGGCAGCATGGCCGCCGTCGGTCGGTGCTGCTCGGCCGCTCGGGCCACCGAAGGGCTCGCTGCTCCAGTGGCAGCCCGCCAGCATGCCGCCCTGAGGCCCGTGCCCTTCACCCCGCTGCCCCAGCGCGGCGGGGCTGGCCGCAGGCAGGGCGGCGGCGCCGCCGCTGCCGCCACCCGCCGCCGCGGCGCCGCGCGGGTGCAGGCGCTGCTGGGCGGCCTGGGCTCCATGTTCAAGAACGACCCCGCGGAGCGCACGCGCAAGGCGTACCAGGCCCGCGTGGACGCCATCAATGCGCTGGAGCCGGACATGGAGCGGCTGTCGGATGCGCAGCTGCGCGACCTCACGCAGGCGCTCAAGAAGCGGGCAGCAGAGGGCGAGTCCCTGGATTCGCTGCTCATCGAGTCGTTTGCGGTGAGTGGGTGCACCTGAAAGCAACATGCCCCTTGCTTGGTTGCATGGCGGCGGCAGCTGAGCAGTGTTGCGCTGGCTGTCAGCGGCAGACGAGTTGTTGCCATTCCCCCGCATGCGAGGTTTGGCGGCCATGCCGCTTCCGGAGCATTTCTGTTGCAATTCCAGCACACGGCACCGCCGTTGTCCCCTGCTGCAATTCCGGTGCCTGACAATTCCGCTGCGCGCTGCTGCAACTTACGCTCCTGCTGCCACCGCCCCCGCCCCCTGCTGCAATGTTCGCTCCCGCTGCCGCCTCCCTCATCTGCTTCAACACTGCTGCTGTTGCTGCCGCTGCCCTGCTGCAGCTGGTGCGCGAGGCGAGCAAGCGGGTGCTGGGCCTGCGGCCATTTGATGTGCAGCTCATCGGCGGCATGATCCTGCATGAGGGCCAGGTGCGGGCTGGGCTGGCTTGGCTAGCGCCCATAGTGATGAGCTTGATTGCGGCTGTGGGCGTGGGTGTGCGTCTGCCGGCCGCTGCTGCGCCTTCCTGCAGCTCGTGAGCCTTCTACTGCGCCAGCGATGCTTGCAGACCATGCACTTTGCTGCTACTGCTGTTTTCACGCATTCAGATTGCGGAGATGCGGACAGGCGAGGGCAAGACGTTGGTGGCGGTGCTGCCTGCATTCCTCAACGCGCTCTCGGGTGCGCTGCTTGCTGCTTGCTGCTGCGCTGCGCTGTGCTGTGCTGTGCTGTGCTGAGCTGTGCTGTCCCCACGCTTCGCCGAGCTGTGCCATGCTTCGCTGTGCTGCACTGCTACAGTCTGGCTTGTCCTGCTATGCGTGCTGTACTGCTGTGACCAGCTGCGGGCGCCCCCGCTGGCTGCCACCGCGCATTGCTTGCTTGCCAGGCTGCCGCTTGCTTGTCTGCCGCTTGCTTGGCTCACCTGCCTGCCTCCCTCCTTGCTGTTTGGTCCTCTGTCCCTGCCCGCAGGCAAGGGCGTGCACGTGGTGGCGGTGAACGCCAACCTTTGCTAACATTGGCTCGCTTCCTCTGCCTTCCACTTTACGATGTGCAGGCAAGGGCGTGCACGTGGTGACTGTGAACGACTACCTTGCTCGGCGCGACAGCGAGTGGGTGGGCCAGGTGCACAAGTTCCTGGGCCTGGAGGTGGGCCTGGTGCAGCAGGTGAGCAGACCGAGAGCCCGCCATTTTGTAAACAGTGTGGGCTGCGCTCTGGGGCGACAACGGCAGGAAGGGCAGGCTGCTCCTGGTGGGCCTGGGGCAGCAGATGATTATCAGCTGAAAGACTGAAGCCATTGGTTGGCTGCCGTCGCTGCCACCGCCACTGCTGCCGCCGCCGCTGCTCGCACCCTCCTTCCATTCACCCCTCTGTTTTCACCGGGCCCTCTCCTCGTGCTTCCTTTTCTGCCTCCAGGGCCTGAACGAGAAGCAGCGGCGCGCGGCATATGCTGCAGACGTCACGTATGTGACCAACAGCGAGCTGGGCTTTGACTACCTGCGTGACAACCTGGCCCAGGTTGGTTGCAATCTTGTTTGTTCAAGAGTTCGTATTGCAGCGGCGACCTTTCGTGCAAAAGCGTGCCTGTGCATCATCACGGGTTGCGCTTCTCAGGGCGGCCAGCGGGCTTGTGTAACAGCCCACTCGCTTCCCAGCTGGCGACTGTTCAAGCGTGTGCTTCATTTTCATGCACCTGCAGGACAAGGAGGAGCTGGTGCTGCGCCCCTTCAACTTCTGCGTCATCGACGAGGTGAGCACAGCATGCACGGCGCGCACAGCGGGCGGATGTGGTGCTGGCCTGCAGATGCCTGACGAGCCGCTCTGGGGCTGCTTTGCCTTTGATCGTGCCGGCACCAACCTTGCATTGCAGGTGGACTCTATCCTCATCGACGAGGCGCGCACGCCGCTCATCATTTCCGGCACCGCCGACAAGCCCTCCGACAAGTACTACAAGGTGCGCCACTGGTTGCTGATTCGAAGATTGACTGCTACAAGAGGGGTGGGGTGGCTGCCCACTGATGCAGGCAGGCAGGCTGGCTGGAACGAGCCTGCTTGACAGTCACGCCGTGCCTCACCCATTCAAGCCTGTCTTCTGCCCCCCATCCCGTTCCATCGCCACAGGCCGCCAAGCTGTCTGGCGCGCTGGCCAAGGGCACCCACTACACCGTGGATGAGAAGCAGCGCAACGTGCTGCTGACTGAGGAGGGCTACGAGGCGGCCGAAGACGTGCTGCAGGTGAGGCGGGAACACGGGTTGAGTTAGGAGGGCTTCCGTCGGGATACAGTGCTACCCGCACATGCTGACGAAAAAGGGCTACGACGCGGCGAGGATTGTGCAGCAATGGGGTGGGGAGACCAGAGCGCCTGCAGAGAGATATTGCTGAACGTGTGTCGTCGGCAGTGAGTGGTGCAAGACGAACTCGCCCATCCTTCCTCTCCTCTGCGCCCAGGTGTCACACCTGTACGACCCGCGCGAGCAGTGGGCCTGCTATTGCAACTGGTCACCGAACCAGCACACTGAACTGCTGCCTTTGCACTGCTTCTCGTGTTCAGGTGTCGGATCTGTACGACCCGCGCGAGCAGTGGGCCTCCTACATCCTCAACGCCATCAAGGCCAAGGAGCTGTTCATCCGCGACGTGTCGTACATCGTGCGGTCAAACGAGGTCAGTGGCAATACAAGTTGGAAGAGTCGACTGCTTGCTATATCAACCGGACAAGCAGGGGAAGCACTCTGAGCTGGGATCACTGTCCTACCGAGCGGCTGTCCGACCGAGCGGTCACGCGTCCCCGAGCCTGATGCTGAGCTACCTGCTCCCTCGCCTCCTCCCCTCAGATCATCATTGTGGACGAGTTTACCGGCCGCACCATGCCTGGCCGCCGCTGGAGCGACGGCCTGCACCAGGTGGGCGGGCAACCACCTATCTTTGCCTCTGCCTTGCACTGCTGCGCTGTATGGCACTGCACAGTGCTGCTCAGGCAGGCTGCCATGCTGTGTGGAGCCGCTGCAGGCGTGCAGTTTGGGGCAGATCACTCACAACAAGCCACCATGCCACTATTGTGTCCCGCCTGCATTTGCATATTCCCTGCAGGCCATTGAGGCCAAGGAGGGCCTGGAGATCCAGAACGAGAGCGTGACCCTGGCCTCCATCTCCTACCAGGTGCGGCTTGAACTTTTGTGACACGCTTCCATGCAACCCGCCCAATATGTATAGTTAGGACCAGCGCATTGCAGCTGAGCATGGTGACTGTCTCCATGCCAGCGACTAAGCGAAAAGGCAGTGTGTTGCAATATACTCGCCTCACTTGCACTCCCTACCCCCTGCCTTCAGAACTTCTTCCGCGCCTACCCCAAGCTGGCGGGCATGACGGGCACGGCCGCCACCGAGTCGGCCGAATTCTCGCAGGCGAGCACAGCACAGTGCCTGGGCCACTTGCGGCAGTGGGGCTTGCTGGCTGTTGTCATTCGCGCGTGCTATGCCGCCGTGCTGCCCATCCAGAACTGCACATCAAGCTTACTCAGTTCACCTCGCGTTGCCTATTGCCCCAAAACTTGCAGATCTACAATCTGCCGGTCACGGTGGTGCCCCCCAACCGCACCGTGTCGCGCACTGACAACCCCGATGTCGTGTTCAGGTGCGCTGCGGCCACAGCTGTGCCTGCTACAGCTGGCTGGCGGGCCTGCTGCCGATTTATGCCATTCCTGTCGCATGCTGCCTGGGCAGTTGGGGTTGCAGCAGCCCCTTCCATTGCTAGATCGGCCCGGGTGCCTGCATTTGTTGGCCGATGTCGACTCATCCTTCCCCACACATGCCCTGCCTCCCGCCATTGCCAGGAACGAGAACGGCAAGTGGAAGGCGGTGGTGCAGGAGATCAAGCGCATGCACAAGACGGGGCGGCCCGTGCTGGTGAGCCCTCTGTGGGACTGCAGCAATTGCACACATTGTTGCCAGGGTGACACTTCCACTATGCCAACAAAGTGCCCACAAGCTGCAGAGGTCATGCACACCATGGGATTGGGTTCCAGCTGCTCTGCCCCCAGTGCCTGGCCTGCACGCATGCCCTGACCACCTGAACTTGCGCCCTCCTGTGTGCAGGTGGGCACCACGTCTGTGGAGAAGAGCGAGATCCTGGCGGGCATGCTGGACCAGGAGGGCATCCCCTACCAGGTGCGCTGCGCTGTGCTGTATTATACTGTTCATTGCTGCGAAACATCGTTGCCGCTCACTGCTGGACCAGGAGAGCATCCCTTACCAGGTGTGCGCTGCAACTTGGCCCCCACATGCACTTGGGTGCTGAGGTGGGGTATTGAGGGCCACATTGGCTGGCTGCATGCAGCTCAGCTCTGCCACGGCGCATGCTCATCTACCCGACCCTGTGCTGCTCACCTGCGAGCCGTTTTCTGCGTATGCTTGTGCAGCTGCTGAACGCCAAGCCGGAGAATGTGGAGCGCGAGTCCGAGATTGTGGCGCAGGTGAGATGATCAAGAGCGACTGTGTGGAGGGTTGCACTTGAGCAGCGGGCAGCCTGCTGAGCCCTGCGCACACCTGGCCTACGTGCCCCTTCGCAAGGCATGCCTGCAAACCCACTGCGGTCTAATATCATCCAGCCTCTCCTGCCCAACCCACTGCCTGCTTGCAGTCTGGCCGCCGCGGCGCGGTGACGATTGCCACCAACATGGCAGGCCGCGGTACCGACATCCTGCTGGGCGGCAACCCTGGTGAGCTGGCATGGTACTGCCTTGCACTTGCATTCACATGGACCAGCGCATGGCACTGCCTGCACGTGGCCTTTTTACACCACCACGTCTCACCTCGCCCTTCCTGCCGCTTCCCATTTTGGTGCAGAGTTCATGGCTCGGCTGAAGCTGCGCGAGCTGCTCATGCCGGAGGTGGTGTCGCAGGTACGCAAGGCTGGATGAGCAGGGTTTTGCTGGGGTTTCCAGGCATCCGAGGCGTGCTGAGGTGGGCCTTCATGATGCGGTCCAGGCGGCGGTGCATTGTAGGCAGCATCTCACCCCTTGCAGCCCCACAGCATAGCCACTCTGCGCAGGCCGCCTGCTAACAAGGTTGTTATTATACGAATGCATGCGTTCACGCCCCTGCTGTTGCTTCCCGGCCTGCAGGTGGACATGGAGGGCGGCGACAAGAAGTCGATGCGTGTGCGCAAGGTGCGATGGAGACTCCAGTGGAGTTGGGGTTTGCACCTTTGACCACTGCAGAATCGTGCACTGTGCGGGAGTGCAGCACCGGGCAGCATGAAGCAGGACTGTACGGGCTGCTTTGCTGGGGAGCCCCCAAGCAGTGGAGACTGCTGCAGGCAGGCAGCAGTGTCGCTGCGGGTGGCAAGCACCGTGATTCAACTGCAACCTCCACTCCCTTGCCTGCCCACAGATCAAGAGCTGGGCGGTCAGCCCCGCCCTCTTCCCTTGCGACTTGTCCGCCGAGGGCAAGGCGTTGTGCCAGGGTGAGCTGCCTGCTTAGGATTCGTGGCTGGCTGGTTTGGTGGGGGCTGTGCAGTTTTCGATCAAGCTGCAGGCCAGCCGAGGTCAGGTCAGGCGCTGTGCCAGGGTGAGCTGCCTGCTCAGCACACGCGACTGGCTGGCTGGTGGTTAAAGAGGTGCTGCTTGTGGGCCACACCGTGGACCACACTGCGGGCGGTTGAGGGTCGCACTGTTGCCAATGGACAGAGCCCGTCACCTGTGCAACCTATAGCACGTCCGTGCAGTAGTAACACAAGCTTAAACAACCCCGCAACCAACCCCCTTGAACAGAGGCGGTCAAGGCGGCGGTGATAGTACCTTTCGAAACCACGCAGTTTCACAGCACAACCTCCCATGAACATGCATGCACTTCCAAACCCACAATCCTTGCGCAGAGGCGGTCAAGGCGGCGGTGGCTGGCTGGGGGGAGCGGCAGCTGGACGAGCTGGAGGCGGAGGACCGCCTGGCCTTTGCCTGCGAGAAGGCGCCCACCACCGACCCCGTCATTGAGAAGGTGTGTTGTTGACTTGTTTGCTGATAATGCAACTTGTGGAGTGTGGGCACCGCCTGGCCTTGGCCTGCGAGAAGGCGCCCACCACCGACCCAGTCATTGAGAAGGTGAGTTGGGGGTGTGGTGATTGAGAGGGCAGTTGCAAGGGTGTGCGAAGATCGGCTGGCTTTTGCCTGCGAGAAGGCGCCCACCACCGACCCAGTCATTGAGAAGGCGAGTTCCGGCTGGTGACTCCCTCAGCACACCTGTTGTTGCAGACCACGCCACCTTGAGAGGCCGATTATCCAAACCCAACCAAAACCGAGGACTCACGCCCTCTGTTTTTCTGCGCCTGCTCTACTGTTGCAGATTCGTGCCGCCTTCCTCAAGGTGGAGGCCGAGTACAAGGCGGTCACAGGTGAGTGCTTAATTGGCAGAAGCAATTGCTTGCTCGACAGATGTCGCAGTCGACTGGTCATGGTTGCTTGACACCGGCTGCTGGGCAGGCCGGGCGGGATGTGAAAACGTGACCAATGCCGTGCTCACTGCAATGCAATTGTCGAATTCCCACAGACGTGGAGAAGGTGGAGGTGCAGAAGCTGGGCGGCCTGCACGTGGTGGGCACGGAGCGGCACGAGTCGCGCCGCATCGACAACCAGCTGCGCGGCCGCTCGGGGCGGCAGGGCGACCCCGGCTCCACCCGCTACTTCCTGTCCCTTGAGGTGGGTAAATTGTCGGGTGATGGATGAGTGGGGGAAGATATGTGGTGCGCCCGGGGCGGCGGGGCGGCCGGGCGACCCCGGGTCTACGCGCTACTTTCTGTCTCTGGAGGATTGCGATGGATTTGTGGCTGCTCAGCTCAGCTCAGCTTTCGGAAAGCCGATCTGTGCTGCTAAGCTGGGGCCCTGCCCACACTGCCTGCCAAGCTAGGGTGTGGTCCGTGCATGCTTCCATGCTGCACATCATCCCAAGGCAATAGGCCTTGCAATACTTCTCCCCACCAACCTCTGCTCCACTGCCCCTCTCCCTGGCCGCAGGACAACCTGTTCCGCATCTTTGGCGGCGACCGCATCAAGGGGCTGATGAGCGCCTTCCGCATCGAGGACCTGCCCATCGAGAGCCAGGTGGGGAAGGCTGAAACTCCCAATAGGCTATTGCCAAACTAAGGGCGTGTTTGTGTGCTTGCTGAAAGTGTCAGCAGGCATGCACTCTTGCTGACCTGCCCCATCAAGAGCCAGGTGAGGTCCAGTCACCGCTGAAGAGTTAACCTGTGCTCACCCAAGTACTTCAGAGCTAGGTGGGGACAGCTGCATTCAGAGCCAGGCAGGAACTGCCGGACGTTTGCATTCACATGCGCGTGCTCCACTACACTGTAACCCTCTGCCGCAGATGCTGACCAACGCCCTGGACGAGGCGCAGCGCAAGGTGGGTGCTGCGGGGGGCGCAGTTGTGGTGGCAGTGTATGAAGGTTTGCCTCCGCATTCAGCTGCCTAAGCGTGCTGTGTATGCTGCTTACTCAGCAAAACGTTCTCAGCGCCCCGCCTTGCGCCTGCTTGCCCCTGCTTGCCCGCCGCGGCTGCCACAACCCGCCTCCCACCCCACTCTCTCCAGTCCTGCTCCCTCTTCCCCTCCCATTTATTATTCTGTTCTTCGTATACTTTACCACAGGTGGAGTCGTACTTCTACGACATCCGCAAGCAGCTGTTTGACTACGACCAAGTGCTCAACACACAGGTGGGTGGGGGAGAGAGCAGGCAACATTGGAACAGCTGAACACCCGGGGCGGGGTGGTGCTGCACATGCGCTTGTGGCACAGATGGTGGTCACAGGAGACTTCACAACCTCACCGCGCGTGCCGTTATTTGCCCCCTTTCCCCCGCTATGTACGCAGCGTGACAAGGTGTACGCTGAGCGGCGGCGCGCGCTGGAGGCGTCAGACCTCACGCCGCTCATGATCGAGTACGCTGAGCGCACCATTGATGACATCCTGGAGGTAGGCTTGGGCCTGCCACACTCCCCATCCCACCACATTGCACCATGCCGCCAGTTGCATGCTGCCCCGGCATCAATCCACTCATGTGTATGGGCATGGCAGCATTAATCAACGCGTCCTGCTGCTCTTACCCCTCCACCCCACTTTCCTCCTTCCCCTCAGGCCAACATCCCGCCCACCACGCCGCCCGAGGAGTGGCCGCTGGAGCCGCTGGTGGCCAAGCTGCGGCAGTGAGTGGCCTCTTTTTGCTGTATTGATTATGCATGGGCTGTTTCGGGGTATGCCAGTGGCTGTACCTCTGCTGGTGGCCAAGCTGCGGCTGTGAGTGGGGATGACAATATCTGGCCCTGGGCAGGCTTCTGCCCCTGTTGTCCAACTATGGTGTGCTGCGTGGTTTGCTGTTGGCCGCATTTCCCAGACAGCCATGCTGCAACAGTGAGCGCCTTGGGTTGTACGAGCTGAGCGAACCATGCGCACCTGCCCTGCTTTGTGCCGCAGGTACCTGCTGGAGGACCTGACGCCCCTTGCTCTTGTCAAAGTTTTTCACAAATTAATCGTGTGCATTCCTCTTGTTGAATTGCAGGTATTGCTACCTGCTGGAGGACCTGACCCCGCAGGCGCTGGCGGCCGAGGCGGGCGGCGACTACGAGCGCATGCGCGACTACCTGCGGTGAGGGGGGAACTTGATTTTCTGAGTTTGTGTGGTGAGACAAGGAGGGCAGCTTGGCTGCCTGCTGTGCTGCTGCGTCGCTACGGCACGCATGCGCGACTACCTGCAGTGAGGAGGGTTTGTCCTGGGCATTTGGCTGACCGAGAAACCGAACTAAAATAAACCGATCGCCTGCCCGCGGTTTGTGAGGACACAGGGGCTGGCCCGCTCCCTTCCCAATTCTCCCTTCCCAATCCTCTCCTTACCCAACCTGCAGCAAGCGCGGCGTGGAGGCGTACAATCTCAAGCGGCAGGAGATGGAGGGCGCGGAGGCGGGGCTGTCCTCCAAGGCCGAGCGCTTCTTCGTGCTGGTGCAGACGGACAACCTGTGGAAGGAGCACCTGATGGCCATCAAGTTCCTGCAGCAGGCCGTCAGGTGCGGCCCTTTGCTTCCCTTGCTGCCACCCAGCGGCTGTACATTGCACTCGTAGCCGTGCAGCACCACGGCCCTCAGCCTCTCTTTCATGCACCCTCGACAAACCTGCGCTGTTCCTGCACATTTTCCCTGCAGCCTGCGCGGCTACGCGCAGCGCGACCCCCTGCCTCCTTGCGTGCACCTGCCCATCCAAAGCTGTCTTGTTCCCTCTTCTTTCCCTGCAGCCTGCGCGGCTACGCGCAGCGCGACCCCCTGGTGGAGTACAAGCTGGAGGGCTACAACCTGTTTGTGGAGATGATGGCGCAGGTGCGGCAGCTCGTCCAGCAACGTTCACTCGAGCTGAACACTGAGACGACTGCAACAGCAATTTGCATGCGCATGCTGCTGGTGCTACTGCTGCAAGTGTAGCCGCGGGTGCTGCCCTGCTGTGGCTGCTCTCACACGCACCATCGCCGCTGCCGCTGCACCTTTCGCCGTTGCTGCTGCCACCGCCGCCGCCGCGCATCCGTGTTGCTCCCACTGCCTCCCGTCTCCCCGCACAGATCCGCCGCAATGTCATCTACAACGTGTACATGTGAGCTGGAGGGCGAGGCTTTGTGTTGTTGCAATGCACTGCATGGGGCAGGTTCAGCCTGCACTCAGCCTTGGTAGCCATCGTTGCGTTTTGCATGGCTCGCCCGCTGCACTGCACTCCTGAAGCTACTTGCACCGCCGCCTCGCCTCTACCGCTCATCACTCGCCCACTTGCCTATTTGCCGCAGGTTCAAGCCGGCGGAGGCAGAGGCGAAGCAGAAGGCATTCGAGGAGGAGCAGCGGCGCAAGGCGGAGGCGGCTCAAAACGGCGGCTCTCGCGGCAAGGGAAAGAAAGCGGCGCCTGCGGCCGCGTGAGGCACAGCGCGCCCCTTCCCTGTCTCGTCTCTTTGATTGATTGTCCCCGTGTGCATTCCCTTTCATTCGACACCCTAGCTGGTGCACTACCGGTCTTACGAAGCCTGAAAACATGCTGTAAATCGGCGCCGGACGGCCTTGTGTCTCGGCTGTCCCTTGAGGCATGAGGCGCCGCACCGAGCGGCGGCACCTGGCGCTGCTCCTTGGGTTCTGAGTCAGCCGTTCTACCCTGGTGGCTTCAGCAACGTGATGGCAGATGCAGCAGCCGGGAAGCCTCTCAACAATGCCAAATTGATGAATGCAACGCGGAGGTCCGCCAACGCATGCCAGGTGGCCCATGCAGGCCATCCAGAGCAGCCTATGCACGCCGCCAACTGCGTTCGCGCGCAGTCCATAGGTATTTAAGCTGCCGATCGGCACGTTTGAGGAGCTCACGGCACCAAGATGGCGCGAGAGCGCGACCCCCGGGTGCGGCTTGGCAAGGGAAGGCGTTTGCGGGCTTGCCGGCGCACGCTGATGGTTCAATTGGCTGATTCGGATACTTTGGCATGCTCGCATGGCCCGCAGAAGGCGGAGAGAGCGCGGGTGATGTTGGAGCCCGCTGACGAGCCTACTGGCACTGTCTGGCGCCCGATCGACGAGGACGAGCTGCCCGCCCGCGTGATCCCCCTTGCCATGGAGCTGGGCGCCACGCTCGGCAAGACGGTGACCGAGTGCCGCTGGTTCCGGGGCATCCAGATGCCCAGCCGCTTCTTGTGCCTGCACCTCGTCGCGTGGCATCGTAACAAGGGCGTTTACAGCGCGGCAGGACTGGAGACGATCGGCGGCCTGGTGGCTGCCATGCAGAAGGCGCTGGCGAAGCCCATATTGGACGGGAATGGTGGGTCATTGTCGCGCAATCGGATGCATCGCCGCGACCAGCCTGGGCGGCTGGACGCCAGTCGGTGTCCTCCCTCCTCCCTGCCGCCGCCGCCGCTGTGGTTGGGGTGCATTTGCCAAAGGCGGCTGTTTGCTCCTACACAGACAAGCCTTAACTCCCTACCCAAACTCACAGATGAGGAGCAGGAGCAGGAGCAGGAGCAGGAGGAAGAGGAAGAGGAGGAAGAGGAGGAGGAGGCGGAGGCCGAGCCCGTCGGTGCGCCAACATGTTGTGTCGCTCGCGCGGATGATTCGCAGCACGCCCAGGCTGCCATGCCCTCGCTCCGTCAACTTCTGTGCATGAAACAATCAAGCCACTGCCTGGGCGCGCATGGTTCGCACCCTTCTGTGTCTCATGCTGACCAACTGGTACACACTCCCGCTCCGCCCGCGGCAGGCGAGCACGGCGCAGGTGTGCAGCCCAAGCTTGCGCACATCCCGCTGGCCCAGTGGGCCGTGGTGGTGCTGCTGGCGCTGCTGGCCTTCCGGGCTGCGCCCACCAGCCCCATCGGCTCACTGGCAACAGCTGTGGTGCAGCCCTTCAGTGGCGCCATGCCGGCCTGTTTCCAGCGCAAGGGCGCCGACGGCACGGGCGTGACTGCCGGCTGGCCAGCTGAGCTGCGGCAGCTGGAGATGCAGGACAGCCTGGAGGATGCCACGGCACTGCTGACCATGAACGACACGCAAGTGTTGTCCGGCATGGTGAGTGCGAGAGCGGGAGCGGCAAGACAGCTCGTGGAATCTGGACAGCATGTGCAGCGGCCGCCGGCGTGTCACTCGAGCCATCAGATTTTCTGTGCTGGCGCTGCCACGCAGCTTGCACAGGTCAGTGGTTTCTCACACGTCGTTGCCCCACGCTGCCCATTTGCCCACGACACACTTAACGCAGGCCAACACCGTGCTGCGCGCCACCTGGGCTTCCAAGGACGCGCTCGCCACGACATGCTCCTCCCGTGCCGCCGCCATCCGCCAAGAGCTGGCGGCTGAGCTGGAGGCCATCTCTGCTGGTGTGCAGGCCGGCCAGCCTCTGCATCCCGAGCCGGTTTCTGCTGCCATGAAGCGCGGCAACAAAACGCTGGACGAGCTGGCGGCCAGCTGCGCCGCCCGCAAGACTTCGCTGGACGAGGAAATCAAGCGCATCACGCGTGTGCTGCGCGCGCTGGCCAACCAGCGCGATGTGCTGGGCCTCAACACCGCCTCCGCCGCCTCGACTGCTTGAGGCCAACGCGGCGATGCCTTGGCGGCCAGCATTCAGCCGGACAAGGTCCTCCCATCCGCCCGCCCTCTCACAAGAGTTGGGCGGACAGCAATGCCGCGGAGCGAGCCCGCTCAGCGACCCAACACGTTGTTTTCTGGTGTGAAACGTCGGCAGTACCACAAGAACAGCACAGGCGGGGTCCGACCGCCTTTTCCAAACTAAAACTAATGCATGACCTTGCTTTCTCCTGACCATTGCCTATCCCATCTTGCGTTCTGAGCAGCATTTTGCCAGACCTGCGTTGATGCGCATGTGCATGGCACCCATTCAGTGCCACCACTTTTCCTTTTCACCATGCCACTTGCCCTGATCCCCGCACTTACTAATCAGCGTGTGTGCCGCACATTTGTAACAATACCTGGCCGCTCGTTGGTGCCCGCCGCATGCCCCCACAGCCTGATTCCCACCCCACCTAAGCGATGCGTTCCACCACACTGGTCAGCAGCATGTAATACACCCCAATTTGAGCAAATTTAGTGAGCTGTAAAAGTGGCAGCAAAGCAGACAGATCCGGAGACAGCAAAGGAGCTGAAGGGCCACACAAGCAAGCAATGCATTTTGATCCTTTCATGAATGGTGGCTGTTGCGGTATCAGCGCGACATCGCTGCAGATGACCGCGCGGCTCAGCTGCTGCCGCTGCCGCCACCGCTTCTGCTGGGGGCGGTGCAGCCGCGCTTGTGCTGTGGCCAGTGCCGCACCTGCATGTCCAGTTGTGGTCGCAGGAGGTAGAATAATTGCAGGCCCTAGGGATGCACATTGCGATGCATGGCATGCCCGGTGTGGCTGCATTGCTGCTGCTTCCTACCCGCCAAACCAGCTGCATGCCAAGCAATCGCACAAGGTGCTCTGCACATGTGCCACAGTGTACACATGCCGGCCTGGCTGCCCATCAAGCAGCACCCAACCTGGCACTCGCGGGAGCAGTCTGCGGGCAGGAAGGACAGGCAAGGAGCAAGCAGTCAACACAAGCTCACCAAAGGTGCAGACTTGGCAGCCAAGCATCGCCATGAATGCAGAACTGGGCTGTCTGATCAAACCCAGTCTTCAGTAGCCTCCTTGGAGCCCCAACTCACATGCAGCCTGCTTGCAGCGTGCGCAGCGGCGCAGGCCCAGCGCCCGCTGGCCGCAGCCGGTGCAGGTGCAGCCCGCCGCGGCTGCCTGTTCTGCTCCTTCTTGCTGTTCCAATGCATCTGTTAACAGTGCTAACCGCTCACCGGCTGTACCTCTGCTGCCATGGAGCTGTTGCCGGGCTGCGTGCAGCACAGTCTGTGCTCCTTGGGCAGACTCTTGCAGAATAGCCGCCCAGCTTTGAGGCAGCACTCGGCGCAGCCGCTTCACCTCGGCCGGTGCCTCCTCGACTGCCGCTATAAGAGCAGCCAGGTCGCTGGCGCTGACTGCCACCGAGGGCAATGCTGCATAGGCGAGCGCCCGTGAGGCCGACTTGACCATATAGTAAGGGCTGTGTGCGGCCTCGGCTGCTCGGAAAGCTGCAACGAGGCAGCCTAACCCGCGCTGCGCTGCAGACAGGATTGTGCGGCTGGTGCTGGTGTTGGGGCTGCCGATTGCGTGGTATGTGAAGCCTGTGACTGCCAGATACACTGCACTGGCAGTGCATTGGGGCTGTGGGGCTCCAGCACCAGCAGCCGCTCGCTGCTGGCAACAACTGCGTCAACAACCGCCTTGGGCACCTCTGGGAGGGTGCCCTGGTGGCCTGCCATGTCAACATAATATTGAGAATTGTTAATCGCCAGGTAGTGCAGTACAGCCTCCAGCTGCTCTGCTGTCAGGAGCTGCTGCTCGCTGCTGCGCTGCAACTGCTGCAGCTGCCGGCTGATGGCGCCACGTGCTGACTGCGCCTGCCGAGCTGCCAAACTCGCAAGCTCGAAAGACGTTTCTGACTGGGCGGGAAACTGGGCAAACAACACTTTCAGCAGCAGCCCGCCCAGCGGCTGCAGGGCTGGGAGATAGGCTGCCTCCCAGCTGCCGCCTGCCAGGGCCATGCGGCGATTCCAGTAGCACCCCAGCCGGGCCTGGTGCCGCCCCTCCCACTCCAGCATTTCAGGAGCTGCGTGCAATGCCATTGCGGTCAGCAGCAGTGCCTGCACCTCCGCCTGCTGCCCTGCACGTGTGTGGGGCGGCAGCGCTGGCTGCCCGTCGGCCGTCAGCGGCAGCAGCTCGTCAGCTGCCTCCATCAGCTGCACGCTGGTCGCAAAGGCGTGCACCGCTGGGTCGCGCTGCTCTGGCGGGATGGCGGTCGCGCGCTGCAGGCGGCGGCGGAAGAACTCCGCGCCGGCGGCCTGTGGGGGGGATGGAATGCGGAATCGGTAGGTCGAGCGGCGGTGGTGGGCGGCGGCAGTGGTGAGCAGCGGCACAGCCTGCCACCCCTGAGCCTCCAGCGGGCTGCAGCAGCTGGCCACAGGCTGTGCCTGCTCACCTCCTCGGCCTGCTGCTGGGTGGGTGGGCCGCCAAGGCGGCTGGCGCCACGCCCGGAAGACATCGTGCGTGGGCACCCTACAGGTAGCCAGTCAGTGCTGGTAGATGCGCAGAGGCGTCAGCAAGCCTGGGAGGCACAATTACGTTGGGTTGGAGTGGCTGCCCAGTCAGCGGGCGGCGGTGGCGGCAGCGGCGCTGGGCCAAGGTTTGAGCGGCGCCTGCGCCAAGCGCCACCCTCGTGCTCTGCAGAAATGCACCTGCTGATTCATGGCGCAATACGCCGCTGCGTCAAAGCTCCATGACAAGCAAGCAATGCAGCAGTCATGCCATGTTGCTGTTGCCCATGCTTCCGCTGCTCCGCATATGCCATGCCGCCAGTGCACCGCCAGGGTGCAACATTGGCTAATGCGTTGAAGCGCCCCTGCTGACACACTTGATGGGAAGGGCCTGGCACCGTCATATTGCATGTAAGCATCACTCGCACAGCAGAGTGAGCGCAGCAAGGCAATGGCACCGACACGCAAATGGCAAACCGTCAGCAGATGGCGGCGTAGGCAGGCAGAATGCAGACTGGAGCACATGACCATGAAATGAGGCAGGCCCAAAAGTATGCAATCGCTAACTGGTGCCCAGCTGAGAGGCGACAAGCGCTGCCGCTGCTGCCAGCAGCCGTGCTCAGGCACTGCGGCCACCTTGCTGAGCAGCACACTCGGGCTTGTGCTGCGGCCAGTGGCGCACCTGCGGTGCGGGGTTGAACGGGCTGTGGCGCTGGCTTTCAAACAGATGTGACGATGGCATCACAGTTTGGCGGCGGTGGCGAATGCTGAATGCAGAAACCACAGCAATATGGTGCGCCTGACCACACTGTTCGCCAGCAGCCTGAGGCACACCTGGCAGTCGCGCGAGCAATCTGGACAGGGGGGAAGGCAGGCACCCATTGGTCAGCGAACCGCTTGCACACCTGTGCACAGGCTGCAGTTCAAGCTGCACCACACCCTCCCACATCCGAGCAGCACATCCCACATGATGGCACTGCATCGAAGCCCACCCCGCTCACATGCCGCTTTCTTGCAGCGGGCGCAGCGCCGCAGGCCCATCGCCCGCTTGCCGCAGCCGGAGCATGTGCAGCTCCTGTCCTCCTGGCCAGCAAGCTGCCGCTGGTTTGCAACAAATGTCTGCACCGCTGCAGTCAGGTCATCAGATGGGCTGCTGCTAGCCCGTGCTGCCGGGAGTAGGGCTGTCCCAAGGCCAGTGCGTTTCTGGAAAAGGACAACCCAGCTGTTGGGCAGAAGGCCCTGCAGCTGTCGCAGCACTGTGGGAGCCTCCTCTGCGGCGGCCATCACTGCTGCCAGGTCAGCGTCACAGATGGTCACGCCTGCCATTGACAACTGCGCCAGCACAGCAGAACTGATTGACACTGCCCAGTATGCGCTGTGCTGCGCTTGGGCAGCACGAAAGGCCTGGAGGTGCAGCTGCAAGGCGCGCTGCGCCAGCTGGAAGCCGCTGGGCCGTTGCTCAGCAACTGCTGTTGAATCTACAAACTGAGAGGCTGCTGCAACTGCCGTCCCAGCATTCATAAGTACCTTGGGGTTGCTGGGCTGGAGCGCTGCCATCCGCTCGCTGCTGGCGTGCGTCATGACAGCACATGCTGCGACGCTGGCAATGTTACGGCCAGACACTGCTGGCTGGCTGTTCTGTGCACGGGCCCGTCCTGCCGCAAACAGCTCCTCCACACCAACCATCGCCATCTGTAACCAAAACGCGGCCTCCAGCTGCACTGCCGTCAGCAGCGGGGCTGACGTGCTACGATGCGCCCGGCGCAGCGCAGCAGCCAGCTGCCGGTCGAGCACGGCTCGCGTCCCCTGTGCTGCGGACGAGCTCTCGCCGGCTGCTGCTGTCCTTGCATGCATGAGGTTGCCTGTGATCGAAATGGGAAGACACAGCAACAGCCTTCCAGCCAGCGGCTGCAGTGCTGGCAAGTATGCTGCGTCCCAACCGCACGTGTTGGCCAGGCTGAGGCGCCGCACAAGGTAGCGCCACAAGCGCCCCTGCTGCTGGCCCTCCCATTCCATGTGCTCCGCAGCTGTGAAGACTGCTGTGGCTGTCAGCAGCATTGCCTGCACCTCAGCCTGCTGCCCTGCCAGCGTGTGTGCCGGCAGCGCTGGCTGGCCGTCGGCAAACAGCGGCAGCAGCTCATTGGCTGCCTCCATCAGCTGCACGCTGGACACAAAGGCGTGCACCGCCGGGTCGCGCTGCTCTGGCGGGATGGCGGCGGCGCGCTGCAGGCGGCGGCGGAAGAACTCCGCTCCGGCAGGCTACACAGGTGCAGAGGGGGCGAGCAGCAGTTTGGGCGGCGGCGACGCCAGGACTGCCCTCCTCAACGCTCGGCAGCCAGCAGTCGCCACAGGCTGTGCCTGCTCACCTCCTCCGCCTGCTGGTCGGTGGGTCGGCCGGCTGGGGCGGCAGGGGCGCCACGCCCTGAAGCCATGGCGCCTGGAGCTGCTTGAAGCAAGTCAGTGCTTGCTGATAGTGGCGCTGAACTGTAAGCGAGCTCGATGGGCGAGCAGGCTGTTGGGTGGGGGCTCGCCCAGTCAGCAGGCAGCGGCGGCGGAGGTGCAACATGGGCTGGCGGCGCTCGCGGCACATGCACTTTGTGCTCAGGGGAAATGCACTCGATGATGCATTGATGATCTGCTGCTCCTTCAGGGTGCCTGAGTCACAGCAGCCATGTGCACCCTTGCGCATGCGTTCGCTGTAGGGCATGCCACGACACGGGTGAACCGGCCAGGTGCGCCCTTTGGCCAGCGCAAAGGTCCAAACTGCCATGGCTGACACCCCTGCAAAGAATAGCCTGGCATTGGCTTCATTGCATGTGTGCATCACTTGCACTGCTTAGCGAACGAGGCAACGCAGAGGCAACGGCACTGGAATGGCAAACCGCCGGGGGATGGCGACGCAGGCAGAAGCAGAAGGCAGACTGGAGCACATGGCCATGGGGTGAGGCAGGCCCAAAAGTATGCGTCACGCTAGAAGGCTGCAACTGTTGCCGCTGCTGCCAGCAGTCGCTCTCAGGCGCTGCCGCCCCTTTGGACGGCGGCACACTCACGCTTGTGCTGCGGCCAGTGGCGCACCTGCGGGCGGGCGGGGGCAGGCTTGATAGAGCAAGTTTGACTGAAAGCTGCAACTGCTGACATGCTGCATGCGGGACAAGCTTGACATATGACCACACTAGCCAGGTCACAGCTTAAGGCGCACCTGGCAGTCGCGTGAGCAATCTGCAGGGTGGAGGGATCAGAAGGTGCCGTGGCTGAGCCGTAGGTTAGAAGGCACAACCACCTGCTGTGCTGCCCCGCTCATTGCCGATTGCACCTCACAGTTGGTGTGAGGAGCTGCTCAGCAAAGTGAGTCCGGTCGACCCGATGCAGCCTACCTCCCAGCCCCACTCACATGCCGCCTGCTTGCAGCGTGCGCAGCGCCGCAGGCCCAGTGCCTGTTTGCCGCAGCCGGAGCAGACGCAACGTGCTTGCGCATCCACCCGCTGTGCTGCAGCCGCCTGCTGTGCTGCGGCTGCTTCCAAAATGGCCATCTGCTCACCGGGCGTGCTGTTGCCATGCTGCAGCCGCATCCGGGCGGCCGGAAGCACAGACTGTGCTGCCTCGGCATGCGCTTGCAACCTGGCCACCCAGCTATGCGGCAGCACTCCCTTCAGCCACTTCACAGCAGCTGGCGACTGCTCTGCTGCTGCAATCAGAGCAGCCAGGTCACCGGCGCTGACTGCCACTCCTGGGGCTGCTGCGTACGGCAATGCCTGAGCAACAGCCCTGACCTTGTAGTATGGGCTGTGTGCAGCCTCGGCAACTCGAAGCGCTGCAATGAGGCAGCCAACACAACGCTGTGTTAGGGTTCGACCGGCGCTGCGGCTCCGGCTGCTGGCTACACTGCACATGAAGCCCGCGGCTGCCCCAAGAAGAGCTCTGGGGTTGTTGGGCTCAAGCACCAACAGACGCTCAGTGCTGGCGGCAACCGCCTCTGCAACAGACGCCGGGACCTCTGAGCCAAAGATCTGCTGCTGGCCTTCCCTGTCGTCAAAATCGGTAATGGCGTCCGTGACTGTCCAGTGGTGCAGCTCCGCCTCAAGCTGTTCTGCTGTCAGCACCTGCAGTCCGCTGCTGGGCTGCAACCGCTGCAGCTGCTGACTGATGGCGCCGCGAGCTGAGCGTGCCTCCTGTGCAGCCTCACTTCCAACCAGGACGGACTGAATGCGGTGCTCATGGTGGTGAAGGAACAGCAGCCGCAGCAGCAGCCCTCCCAGCGGCTGCAGAGAGGGCGGATAGGCTGCCTCCCAGCTGCCGTATGCCTGGAAGATGCGGCGCCTGAAGTAGCAGCGGCCACGATCCTGGTGCCGCCGCTCCCACTCCAGCACATCAGGAACCATGCGCCCGGCTGTTGCTCTGAGTATCATCGCCTGCACCTCTGCCTGCTGCCCCGCTAGCGTGTCTGCCGGCAGCGCCGGCTGGCCGCCGGCTGTCAATGGCAGCAGCTCATCGGCTGCATTCAGGAGCTGTGCGCTGGTCACAAAGGCGTGCACTGCTGGGTCTCGCTGCTCTGGCGGGATGGCGGCGGCGCGCTGCAGGCGGCGGCGGAAGAACTCCGCGCCGGCGGCCTGCGTGTGTGGGGTGGAGGGGTGGGGAAGCGGCAGGGTGGGCGGCGGTGGCAGCGGCAGCTGTGCGGCAGCCGACTGGCCGTGGCCCTCTGCAGCCTGCCCATCCGTGCCCCCTCACCTCCTCGCCCTGTCCAAGGGGCTGGGTCGCACGGGGAGCAGCAGCGGGGCCAGGCTGGGAAGCCATCGCCAAAAGGACGCTGGAGCTTTGCTGGTCGGTTGCTGTTGTAAGAGTCGTGAGCAAACGCTGAACACGGCCAGCTGACTGGGCGCTGTGCTTCAACGCCGCCATGGTCGGCATGAGCGCCATGTGTGACGGTGGCGCACCGCATTCCCCTCTTCTCGCATGAGATGCTTGCATGCCCGCACTCCATCTCGTTTCACATGCAGCAGCCATGCCTTGACAGAGCAGCCCGCTGCTGTCAAGCAACCACACAGCTGCTCAGCCCGCACTCATGCCGCCCCAGAGGGCGCTCCCTCGAGCACAGGCAGCACAGTCTTCTGCCATGTCTCATGCCACCGCGCCATGCTGCTGCCCGCCACACCACGCCGCAGCTGTCCAAGCAGCGTACTGCCCTGGCTGTCACTGCCCGCTGTCTTGCCAGTGCCAGCAGGCGCAGATGCAGCGGCGCCGCTACGGCGGCGTGCGCCGGGCGTAGCACCACCTGCGGAGCCAGCACCTGCCGCCCCAACGGCTGCGCCGCCGGCCTCGTCTGCCCGTCCGGCAAAGCCGCGGAACACGTCCAGCAGCTGCTGTGCCAGCTGTTCAGGGGTGGCGAACAGCAGGCCGTTGTGCTCGTGGGACACCAGCTCTCCGATGCAGCTGTAGGTGAGGGCGCACACCGGCAGGCCACAGCCGAACATGTCCACCACCTGATGGAGAGGGAATAGACAGGCATGTGGGGTTACTGAAGGTGAGAGGATGCCCAGGGCCCCAAGCATATGTGCCACTACGGCGTTGGGAGAGCAAGCATTGGGCGTGGCCAGTAAGGTGCTCGCAGGGACGCAGGCGAACCAAGCAGCTTCACTTCCAACCTGACCGCCCTCAAAAGGAGGAATGCACACTCGCCTTCATGGGCAGGTCGAGGCCGGAGGAGGAGGCGTGCAGCGAGACGCCCAGGTCCGCAGAGCCCAGCAGGCGGGGGTAATCCTCCGGCTCCAGCCACAGCGTCCTGTGGGAAGTGAGCAGAGACATCGATTCTTGGGGTGACATTGGGTGAGTAGTAAGATAATAAGAGCCCAGCAGGCGGGGGTAGCCCTCGGTCTCCAGCCACAGCGTCCTGTAGCAGTGGGATGGTGAGACATGGCTAGGCTCCGGTGAAACCAAACGCAACAAACACGCCTCAGGAAGCAAAGCAAATGCATCCAATAACACCCGCTCTGTGCAAACTAGTTACACCCAGCCGTTCAGTGCTGCAATCTCCCCATAAGCGCACCTGAAGGCCACGTGGCGCAGGTCCAGGCCCCGCATGCGCTCCTCGTAAGCCAGCCGCTGCGGTCCTCGGCCCGTCACTAAGAAGAGGATGCTTGGGTAGCGGCCGGGGTGGCGCGACCGCCGCACACGGCCGTCATACAGCTGAAAGGGATGGTACATTCAGGGCAATAGATGGGTGAGCGTGTGGCGACAACTGGGCTGCATGGCCTGTACTGTCCAGGCATGGTTTGCTGAGGCTTGCAAGTTAAAGGTGGAGGACACTTCAACCTGCCAGTAAATAAGCT
>VFQQ010001502.1_pt1 | contig 31898 bp, 54 predicted proteins | sample 3512341 | NCBI WGS metagenome assembly VFQQ01 (sample SAMN10412373, study PRJNA504923) | tailings metagenome | isolation source: Relicate 2 Philex TSF1 revegetated site | place: Philippines: Tuba, Benguet | collected 2017-08-29
GCCTCTCACCCTGGATGAGCAGGTAGCAGGCCATGCCGATCTGCGCGCTGCCGGACAGCAGGGCGTAGAGGCCGGAGGCGAAGATGAAGAAGGCCCAGATCTGCGGGTGGGCGGATAAGCGCAGGGCAGGCAGAGAGGTTGATGGCAAGGTGGGGGTCAACACGGAGGCAGAGTAGAGGAGGACAGTGCGGCAAGTGAGTGCAGGACAGCCACTTCACAATGGCAACGGCCGGTTGCAGCCACCCCACCCCAACACACACCCGCCAACCGCTCACCAGCTCGTTCATGTAGAGGCGGCAGGAGGGCATGGCGATGGTGCTGCCCGCGGTGCCGGGGCGCTTGTCGGAGCTGCCCAGCTTGGTGGTCACCACCCACTCCTGCGCGCGCTGCAGGTCCAGCAGGCCTGGGGAGGGGGTGGAGGCAGGTGGGGAGGGGAGGGAGAGCGTAAGGAGCAGTTGACAGAGGTCAAGAGCAGTTTGGCAGGTCAGCTGGTGCGGGCAGGCAAGGACAGGGTGAAGCGCGAGCTCTGCCCACGTGCTCTGCCCACACCACCCAGCCCGTCCCCCTGCCGCCGCGCACCGGTGACCACGGCCCACAGCTTGACGGTGCCCATGGCGTTCTCAAACAGCACGTACAGGATGGAGTACACCCAGCCCTGCGGCATTGGGGGAGCAGAGGACAACAGCCAGTTGGAGCCTTGAAGTTGATGCAAGCAGCAAAAACATGCCGGGCATGCGGGCGGCAGTAAGCAGGGTCTCCAAATTGTTGTCAACATCCGCAGCATCACACCCTGCCCCCTGTGCCCCCGCCGCACCTTGCGCGTGAACCAGGCGGTGGAGAGGGTGACCGCCACGGGCAGGTGCACCAGGGCCCAGGTGGGAATGGACACCTGGGGTGGCGGGGGCGGGGCAGGGAGGGGAGTGAGGAGTGAGCTGAGGGTCCGCAAACAGGCAGTTGCAGAAGAATTGACAGCCATGCACACCAGAGAGCGCTCAACTCCTCTCCCGCACCACCCAAAGCGCCCACTGCATCCAGCCCTCAGTCAGCGCACCTCGGGGGTGTACACGGTCAGGGGCACCAGGGTGCAGAAGAAGCCCAGCGACACAAAGTGGGTGGAGCACTTGCGCACGCCAAAGTACAGCAGCACCAGCTCCAGCTTGCGGTACAGCGGCAGCTGCAGGCGGGGGAGGGTGGGGGAAGGGAAGCAGGCAGGTGTGACTCACGGCTGCCGCAGGGCCCGCCTGTTGCAGCAGCACAGGCTCCGCATTGCCGATGCAAGAACGTCCAGGGAACTGCACCACTGCCCCACTTCTTCCCACCTTGGAGCGCCAGATGTCGGCGCCGGCCTTGCTCCACAGCTGGATGGGGCCGCACGTCCAGCGGTGCTGCTGCTTGCGGTACGCGAAGAAGGAGGCGGGCAGCTGCGGGGCGGGAGCACAGGGAATGGCAACAGTTGGAGCAGGGGTTAGGTTCCACATCTGAAGAACAAATTGCGGCACAACGTCCTGCGAGCACGTGCAGCCTCCTTCTGTCCATCCCGTCAGCTGTGCCTCCGGCCACCCCGCACCTCGTTGAGGCAGGTCACATCGTCCAGGAATATGGCCTTCCAGCCCTTGAGGTAGGCGCGCAGGCTGAGGTCCATGTCCTCCACAGTGGTGCGGCTGCAGCAGGGTGGAGAGGCAGGTGGAAGGTGGCGGTTGGCACAGAGATCGCAGGGCAGTGGGTGGCAGGACACGCTGCCGCTGAGCGCAGCCCAAGGGTACAAAGAGCGGCAGGCTGCGGCTGTCGCCTGCTGTGTCGCCTGCTCTGCACAGTGTGCCCGAGGCTGGCCCGCACCTGTTCCACCCGCCGGCGTCGTCGATGCAGGCAAGGCGCCACACGCCTGCAGGCAGGAGTGCAATGCTAGACTCAGAGGTGTGGCATCGATTGCCGATGCGAAGCTGCTGGGGTGTGAGCACCCTGCAGATGGCCCCACTGCTCCATCCCCAGCTGCCCAGCGATGCGTGGCAGCGCTCCCCGCCACACACCCGCGGTGCCGTTGAAGTTGAAGAAGGAGCGGGCCGCAGAGTGCGCGTACTGCTCACACTTCATGTGGTAATTGAGCGACACCTCCTGCGGGGTGGGGGGTAGTTGGAGGGGAGAGGCTGTTGGGACCCATGCCGCACGTGCACAGGCCAAGATGCAGGCGGCGGGTGCATCCGCCTCCCAAACCCCAACTCCAGCCTGCCCAGAGCTGCTCCCACCTGCGCCTTGGTTAGGTAAGACTCCTGCGGGTTGGTGAACACCCAGCGCGACTGCACGTAGCCCACCTGCAGGGGCGGCATGGGTCAGGGCAGGGAGCGGCAGTGAACCGGGTTGGCGGCACAAGGGCGGGAGTGCCTGCGCTTCCAGCCGCTCTTCCCCCTCGCCAACCGAGCCAGCTGCTTGCACCTCAGGCTGCCATCCTTGGCCACACCTGCCTGGCGGCACGTCCCGCCGCACACTGGACCAGCGGCCGCGGTCGGCCGCGCAGCCCTGCTTGCCCACCCCCGCTGCCGCTGCAAATGACTGCCCGGCCTCCCCGCCTGGCCGGCAACCATTTGATCGCACCTCTGGGTTGCCCACCAGGTAGGGCACCGTCTTCTCCAGGAAGGAGGGCTCGGGCTTGAAGTCGGCGTCAAACACCGCCACAAACTCGTAACCCTCCTTGGCCAGCAGCTCCATGCCCTGCGGCAGTTGGTGGTGCAAGGCAAGCGGGCAGCGGGGTGAGGCACGCGAGGGTGCTGCAGGCGGCTGCAGGTGCAGGGGTGGGCGGCGGGCGGGAAGGCAAGGGCGCGCGAGGCAGCTGGCACAACACCCGCCCATCAGCTGCCAAACCGAGCCCTTAGCACACTGCCAGACTGCCCATCTGGCCCTCAAGTCACCTCCTTCATCGCCCCTGCCTTGTAGCCCTGGCGGTTGGTGCGCCGCACACACTCCACGTTCACGCCGCGCTCCCGCCACTCCAGCACCTGGGCAAGGGGAGGGAAGCAAGGGGGGCAAGTTGTGCAGCGGGTGCGTCTGTGCATCCAGCAGGTGGGGTCCCACGGCGCAGCGATGGGAGCACAGAGGGCTGGGGGCAAGATGCGGGCGAGATCTGTTCCTGCGATTTTAGTGCCCAAAGCACCAAGCCTGCCCAATCCGCCCCGCCTCGCCCACCTTCTCATCCACGAGCTCCCGCGTCACCGCATCGGTGGAGTCGTCCAGCACCTGCAAGAACAGAGAGGCAGAGGGGCAGGGCACTTGAAGACCCCAGCTGGGTGCTGGGCGGCGGTTTGGCGGCGGGGAAGACGGCGGGCAGCTGCCCGCAGCGGCACCTTCGTGCCCGGCACCCACCTGAATCTTGAGCCGCTGGGCGGGCCAGTCCAGCTCGGCGCAGCAGTCGATGATGGCCTGGCACACGGCGCGCTCGTTGAACATGGGCAGCTGCACGGCCACCTGCACTTTGGGGGCGTGATCCGGCGCAGGGGGAGCAGCGGGTGAGGGGCTGACGCAGGCGCGCAGGTGCCGTTTAATCAGGGGCCAGCCCACACAGCACTTTGCGGCATGCTGCGGCGCTGGAAACAGGCATGCCCGCGCGCACCCGCCGCGTGGTGCATGCCCGATTGCTGCGCTACGATTCCTGCGCTACAACCCTTGCAGCGGCCATACTCCCTGAGCTGGCGCCCCCACCGCCGCCGCACCCTGGGGTAAGCCTCCGGGTCCTCGGGCAGCGGCGCTGAGAACCAGTCCTCCTTGGGGGTGCGCCCCGTGGCCCAGGCGCGCAGCTTGATGGCGCCAAACTTGGCCACGCTCAGCACGCGGTCGGCGGAGACGAGCAGCGAGAGGAAGACCGCCAGCCGCACAGCGACGGCGAGCGCCGCCACATAGAAGGCATAGTAGCTGGAGGGCAGCAGGGCGGCCCACATGGCTGCTTGGGGGCTCGGGCGTCCGCCTGGGGCGCTGGGTTGGGGCGGGGTGGGGCTGCTGCACCCAAGCTGCCAGCGAGCGACCCGCGCGCGGACGGCGCCTGCCTACGCCTGCCTGCTGCCTGCCCACAGCTGCATGCACCAAGGGGCGGCTGTGCCCGATCGAGGCGGTTTGAGTCGGACGCAGACTTTCCTGGGGCAGTCTAGGATGGGCTGAGGGGGAGCAGGGCGGGCGGGGAGATGATTGCCAGGGCGGAGAGCGCAGTGAGGAGCACGGAAAGGGCAGCAGCGGCAATGGGTGAAGAGCTGCCCGGCGGCGCCGCCGCCCCGGCACAGCTGGCGGCGTGTTGCAGGCGGCGTTGCTAACCTGCTGCAGCTGTTTGCTCACAACCAGTCCTGCTGGATCGTTTTTTGCGCTTCCCAAGAGATGTAACAAGCAAGCAACGCGGGGGGGAGGCGAGAGCAGGCCTAATGGAAAGCAGCCTGGCCGCCAACTGCCCATGGGTTTGAGCACCCGAGTGCCCCAGGCGCGCTCTTGGACGGCGTCAGGCAGCCCGCCCTGCTGCCTGGACCTCTGCTCGGTTGTTTTGTTCAGTGATGAGGCACGTTTGCCAGCGAAACACAGCCATCCAGCAAGGAACCACGAGCTGCAGACCTGTCCTTGGAACAACATTGTGGCAGACGAGGAGGCACCCCTGCCGCCGCTGGCGCTGCCCTGCACGCACCCTGCAGTGCTGCCTTTACACATCTGAAACCGACTGAACAGGCAGAAAGGTGACGTGCTGATACTGAGATGTCTGAGGAATACACAACGGAGTGCATACAAACATGAGAAGGAAGGCCTGGAGGCGGCAGCCCAGCGGCGGGCAGCTCCTCACACTGCGGCGCAGCATCACCCGCCGCATGCTACTCAGCAGCAGCTCACTTCCACTTGCCCCTGCCCCACCGCTTGCCGCGCTTGCCCTTGAATCCAAATCGGGGGCGCTTGAACTTGCCGCCCTTGAACTTGTGCCGGCCAAAGCCGCCCATGCCCTTGTACTGCACAGCGGGGGAGGGCAGCAGAGGGTGCACAGCGGTGAGTGGCAGCGATCAGCATGCCGCGTCTGTGGGGACACACTGTCGCCGCAGCGATGCTCAACCACACTGGCCAGGCACCATGCCTTGCTCTGCCCCGCTTGCCTTCATCTTCTTGTGCTTCATCTTGCCAGGGTAGCCCGCGTGCTGCCCCATCATGTAGCCTGCGCTCAAGCAATGGCGGCAGGATGCTTGAGCTGCTGCTGCAGCTTTTGAGGCCCGGTAGTGTACGCAGCAGACACGGCTGAGCAACACTCCTGAGCAATGCGCGCCAGAGGCAGCCTGCCACGTGCAGGCACAAACCAGCTGGCACCGGCTTACCTGCAGCTGCGCCTGCCATGGCTCCACCCACCAGCGGCACAGCCGCCGGGTAGCCACCTGCAGTGGTGGCAGACAAACGGCGTTGGCAGTGCCTGCACTGCCATAGGGCTGTCGAGGCCAGCATTGCGACCAGCATTGCAAACAGGGCATGCAGCAGGCCTGACCTGGGGCGGGGGCATGGCCAGGAGCCGGCGGGTAGGCGTAGGCGGGTGGCGGGTAGGCACCTGCAGCAGCATCGTGCAAGCGCAGCCTCTGTCGACCACAGTTTTGGGCGCACACACGTGTATGCAGCCGGTGTACAACTCGCACAGCCTCCCCTTGCTTGCAAGGCGGACCTGGCGGCGGCGCGCCATAAGGGTACACGCCTGCTCGGACCAAAGAGAGCAGACGTGCGAGGGTTTGATCAGGCTGAAGCAACTTCAGCAGCGGCGGCAGCTGAGAGCTGCAGATGCCAGTAGTGCTTGCAATCGATCATGCACCTGCCAACTGCAGTTGCACCAAAGTGAGCATGCCCTGCTGCACACACGCACCCGGCGGCGGAGCGCCATAGGGCGGAGGGGCGCCGTAGGGGGGTGGGGCGTAGCCCGGCTGCAGCGGCAGGGGTTTGTGGGATGCAGCGTTCCGCTTCACACAAGCAGTTCCTGTGCAGCAGATGGTGGTTACCAGCATCCAACCTGCAACCCGCTCGGCTTGATGCCCTGTCTGATCCAGGTGTTCACACACTTGCTGCTCCAACCTGCGGCGGGTAGCCCTGCAGGAGGTGGAGCAAGGCGGCGTGGCGCATAAGCGTGGGGCGCTCCAAGCAAGCACACCGTAAGCGGCGGCATCGAGCGCCTGAGGCCCACAGCAGAGAGACATCCACCACATGGACAGCGTCTGCCCTGGCCCACCTGTGGAGGCGGGGCGCCATAGCCAGGCTGCAGGCAGGGGCTAGCATGGGCAATGCGGTGAGCAAGGGGTCTGCTCTGCCCTGCTGCAGAATGCACGTTGCTCAAATGCAGCGGCTGCCATCACTAGTGCGCAGCCAAGGGCTGCCAATCCCACCTGCGGCGGGTAGCCCTGCAGAGGACAGGAGGGAGCAGGCACAGCGCTCAGCCTTGGGAGGTCATCAGCCAAGCTGCGTCATGCAGCACAGTTTTCACATTTCCTCACTTGAGGGGGCGGGTAGCCGTACGGCGGCGGGTAGCCCCGGCTCTGGTCCTGGTTCTGCGGGCATCAAAGGCAGGCAAGGGGCAGGAGGGTGGAGCGGCAGCGGTGGTGGCGGCCGCCTCGGGCGGCGCGCCAAAGCAGCAGCGGGGCAGGCGGGCGATCACACAGGAGCAGCAGTTGGATCATGTGATCTGGGAGTGCTGCTTTGCTCTAATGAAGGCGCTCCGCCGAGGCTGGCCGAACGCGCCGAGGCTGGCCGAAGCCGGCGGGCCTAGCGCTTCTCGCACCGGATCGCTCATTGCTCAGCTCCCTAGCTGATCAGCGGCCAGGCAGCCACGGAGGGAGCAAACCCTGGTCGTCCCTGCACGTGCGCTGAGTCGCGAGAGCGGCGGGCGGGCTGCCAAAAGCAAGCCCAGAGCCCCCGATTGGAGCCTGTGGCGCCAACCTCTCGAGATGAGAGACGGGTCACCCACACCGCCCATGCGCCGCCACCGCTTTGCCGCCGCCGAGCACCCCGATCGCCCATCGCCCACTGAAAGCCTCATCTTTACACAAACGTGTGCCCCTTCACACATGGCACCCGTATGCCGGCCTGCACATGCAGACCCCTTCTGTGCTACGCACCCGGCGCCCGAAGCGCAGCCAACCGGACAGGCGCACATGGCAGGCGCACATGGCTAAGCAGGCGCACATGGCTAAGCAGTCTGAGCTGCAGTAGCATGTTGAATGCTGCTGTGGACCCTGACAGCCACTGGCCATGAACATCCTGTGGGGTCAACAGCAACAAGCATCTTGCAGGCTAGGGGGCGTGGGAACGCCCGGCGACCGCAAGAGGCGCACGAGGCAGGGGGCAATGAGCCTGGTACTGAGGGGCTAGCCCTCGTTCGGCACTGAGCTTCTGCTCGCCTGCAAAGCACTCGGCCGCGCCATTGTGCGCAAATTGTGGGCCGAGGCAGCGACGGGAGGCGGGGCCCGGCCGGGTAGCGTGCACTGCAGAGCCCGCAGCCCCCCTGCCACGCACCAAAACAACGCTGCAAGCACCCACACCCGGACGCCCGCCTGGGGGCGGTCCCAAGCTGACGCTCCGGCACGCGGAGGAGGAGGAGCCCTGCGCGGTGAGCCGCCGCAGCTGCTCATGGCCATATGCACAAGATGCAGCGCTGCGGCACAGAGCGATCGCTGAAGCAGGGGCCCTTGCCGCCGCGGTGCCGCCGCTGCCCGCCAACCCTCCCCCACGCCAAGCGAGCCCTTCCTGCGTCTGCAGGCCTGCAGGATGGCGTCGCGCAATGGAGCCGACTCCCTGTACCGGCACAAGCTGGCCAGCCTGGCCACTGCGGAGTCGACGCTGCACTGCATCGAGGCAAGGCGTAGCGCCGCTCACACCCTCGTTGCCGGCGGTATCCTTCCAAGCCCGGTTCGGGTGCCCATGCACACCGGCCCCCTTTCCCAGCCCCCAGCCCGTGCACCGCCCCATGCCATGCAGGTGCTGGGCTGCGTGTTCTCCACCGTATCGGCGCTCGCGCATGGGGAGGTCTTGCTGGTGGCCTGGAGCCTGTCGGCCCTGGCCACCTCGGCGCTCGCGCTCTGGCTGCTGCACCGCCGCCGTGAGCTGTACCTGCGCTCCAGCCTGCGAGACTGGCTGTATGCAGGCATGCGCCTGCACCGCGCCTATGCCATCGTGGGCATGCGCAGGTGGGTGGGTGGGTGTGTGAGAGCGATTGCAAGCGTTCAAGCGCCCCGCCGTTGCCTGCAATATTCGGTGCACGGGCAGTGTTGGCAGCTGGAGCGCAAGATCAGCCATGAGTCTGAGTTACCACAGCACTGAAGCCCCCCGCCTTGATTCTGCCTGCCTGCAGGGGCCTCATGCCGCCGCCTGCACCGCCAGGCATTACCGGGCCTGGCCCCGCAGCAGGCGACCGAGTTTACTTTGCAAAGGCGGTGCTGGTGTCCTCCAGCATCCTGCCCATCCTGCTGCAGAGCCTGGTGCTGCAGCTGCAGCTGCCGCTGCAGGCGGCGGTGCAGGTGCGGCAGGGCTGGGGTGGGTGGGGCAGAGGTGGGATGAGTGGTAAAGAGCATGTTCACTTGCTGCTCGGCTGCTCCTGCTTGCTACTCAAGGTTCTTGCTGTATGCCAGCACCTCTCACCCGCTTGTTTGCCGCAACCATGCACAACACTCGCTGACCCACTGCTGTCATCCTCTGCTCTAGGTTGCGGTGGCGGCCATTGTGCTGCGCGCCATGCCTGACTACTGCTCCAGCCTGGCGGCCGACGGCGTGCAACAGGGCCAGTGGGCCTGGCTGGCCCGTGCACAGGGCGCACTGTCCACCCTCGTTATGGCCGGCACCTCGGGCAGGTGAGCAGCAGCCGGAAAGCACATGCAATGAACATATGAGACTGCAGACAGGCCTGTGCATCACGCAGCTTCAGCCTCGGCTGCTGTTGCCCTCAATCCAGGCAGCAATTCTGAGTGCTCATCCTGCCTTGCCTGTTCTGCCCAGTGCTCCTGGACAACGCTTCCTATTTCTTCCCTCCCCGCCCACGCAGCCGCGGCGGCCAGAGCTTTGACGATGTGCCCTGCGCCGTCCTGCTGTCGCACCTGGTGCTGGTCTTTGAGGTGAGCTCGGCCCAGCCGCCAACCATGCCCCCTGGCTTTTGGGCGTGAGCTGCGTTTGGAACCTGCCCTGAAGAACAGCTCTGTCCGCAGGCACCCCTCACCTGCGCCGCTCCCTCCGACCCTGGCCACAGGTCATTGTGCCCATCCTGTTTGTCTTCTTCTTTGACCGCGCCGCGGCCCTGTGGTTTGGCGGCACCAGCCCCCCGGGCGACCAGCATGCCGAAGGCGCCGCAGGCGACAACGGGGCCGGCACCGGCCTGGCGGCGACCTGGCGCGCGCGCCCCGGCCATGTGGCAGCGCGCAGGGCCCTGCAGCAGCGCGGCGCCAATGCCACGGCTGGTGTTGTAGAGGCCTGGGTCCTGCCCACGGCCATGGCGGTGCTGCTGTTTGGGCTGGGCGTGTCGGGGGTGCTCTTCGACGTTCTGCTCACTTACAACAGCCGGCACCCGCTGTAGCCCGTGCTTCCTGCTTGGACAGGCAGTGCCCCCTGTGATTCCCTTCTCCACGCTTCAGCTTCTCCACGATTCAGCCCACGTAGGCTGCCTTCCCCGCTGCCTGCTGCTTGCCTGCAACTTTGTGCCGCTTCTGTCCACCCCCACGTCGCCTGCCCAGTGCCTGCAACCACCAAGTCGTCCGCTAGCCTGCCTTGCCTGGTAACCAGCAACGCTGTACAATCGATTGATTTTTGCCCACAAGTGCCAAGAGTTCCACCTCACACCCATTGCTTGTGTGTCACTGTCTGCCCTGCAAGCAGCTGCAGCTGCTCAATGCTGCACCAAACATGTTGTTTACCACTGGCTTTCAATGCCAGATGGGTCTGCCATGCCCTCCCCCGTTTTCCCAACCCAGCCGCCTGTGCTCCTTCGTTGTTTCAGCATTCTGCGAACGCCTGTGTGAGTCGCGATTGAGTGTAATAATGCTGCTGCACAGCTCACAATGCAACGCAAGGGGCCTCCGTCAGCTGCGGGCCCGGGCGCTCCGCCTCACAGCACCCTCAGCGCTGCCATTGGTGGCGGCAGTCGTGCCGGTAGGCGCCTTGCGCTTGCGCCCAGCTGCAGCCGGCTGTGCACCTTCCTGGTGCTGGCCGCGAAATGACTTGGCGCTGCGCCCAGCTGCTGCTGCTGCTGCTGCTGCTGCTGCGGTGGCTGCAGCGCCGGCTGCCTGCAAGCCGGGTGCGGATGCAGAGGGCTTGGCCTGTGCCTTCTGGCTGCTGCGGCCCCGCTTGCCCTTGCCCTGCTGCTGCACCGCTGCCTCTGCAACCTCAGCTGCTGCGGCTGCCGCCTCCTGTGCCACCGCTGCCTTGCCGCGCCTGCCACGTGGCTTGCTGCTGCCCTGGGCCACAGCCACGGCCGCCTCTGCCGCCGCCGCTGCCGCTGCTTCTTCGCCTTGGCTGCCGTCCTGCTCATCGCTAGCTGCTGTGGCCGCCGCATCGTCGCTGTCCTCAGCTGCCGCAGCCGCCTTCTTCTTCCGGCTGCCGCTGGCTGCGTTCTTGCCGCCCACTGCTGCCTTGCCCGCTGCCGCAATGGCGGCCTTGTTCAGCTGCGATGAGGTGGCAAAAGGGGCAGCAATGGCGCTGCATCGATCAGCACCTCAGGGAGTGCTGTTTGGTCCCACTCTTCCCAGGCAGCTGAGCAGCGGGAAAGTGCCCAGGCACTCTCATGCCCAGAGCTGCTATCTGCCATGCCAGGGAATGCAACACCCCATGACCCAGCTTGCCTTCTGCACAGCTGGCACGACTGCCGAGGTGCGGCCGCCCACGGTCAGGTGCTCGATGGTCTGACCGCTGGGCATCTTGCTCTTCTGGCCGTTGCCCTTGCCCCACCTGGGCAGATGGGAAGGTGGAATAGGAAGGTTGAGAAGCCTGCCGGCGGGGTGGCAGGCGTCATACACATATGCCATCACAGCCAGCCTGCCTATCATGCCATGTCTATCTTGAAATGCATGTTCAGTCTCTCCTTCAAACAACAAACAAACACCTGTAGTGGAACAGCCAGTCGGCCGGGAAGCGGTCTGCGTCCGCCTCGACATCAGACGCCAGGCGGCACACGTCCCGGATCGCGGCATGCAGCGCGGCCACCTGGGCAGCAGATCAAGGGTTGGGGCTTGCACGCTTTTGGCCTCGTCAAAGAGAAACGCCTGGCGTGATTTGACAGGCGGGCAAGGGCCAGTGCAGGCAGCACTGGCAGTGCGCAGCTTTTGTGACATGGCACATCGGTAGGGTGGCACGTTGCATCTGTCCCACCTGCTCCGCTGGAATGGTGTTGGCTGGCTGCTCCGGGTGCACGCGTGACTGCGCAGCAGGGTGGGTCACAGACAGAATCAGCAGGTGACTTTGCATCTCTGGTGCATGGCATGGACAGCCAGGCCCTCCGCACAAGGACCATGAGCACTGCCATGAAAGGCCATGGCTTGGTCGTGGAGGCGAGTGCAGCACATCAAGCCATGCATGGCACGCGGCAACCTGCACAGTGAAGAGGCAGGCCCACCTGGTACAGAACCTCGTCCGCCACCCAGTTACCCACGCCCGCGCTGAAGCTCTGCAGCAAGCAAGCCAGAAGCGCCGGGGAAGAATACAGATACGCCACATGCCTTCCATGATGGCATGCAAAGCAGCACCTGCAACGCACACAAGCTGCACTCCACAACAGCAGGCTCATGCAGCGGCTCCACCCAAAGCACACCCTGCCAGCCATCCCCATGCAAAGCCTGCCCTACTCCCTCTCACCTGGTCCAGCAGCAGCGCCTTGATGGCCCGCCGCTGCTTGGCCAGCGCGGCCTGAAACTCCTCCAGCGCCGGCATGTTGAGCAGCGGGTCCCAGCCCAGCTCGCTGATGGGCGGCCGGCCCTCAGGGTCCTCCAGGAACCGCACCTGTGGAACGGTAATGCGGGGGTTGGATGTATGTCAGTCCGGTCGTTGCTGGGGTGGAGAGAGACACGCAGGCAAGAGGGCGCTGATGGCGAAATGCCCGTGCAACATGCATGGCCATGCCCCGTCCATGCATGGGCTGACTGTCCATGCCCCGTCCATGCTGCGACCCCAGCGGCAGGGACTACCTTGGCAAAGCGTCGGGAGTCGCAGAAGGCCACCTGCGAGAGAGGGAGGCAGGTGCACTTTTGGACTTAGGCTGCCATGGCCGACATGGACAGTGACAGGCGACATGGCACTGTGCTTTGCAAGCAGCCATTTGAGTGCTAGCCACAGCATGGAAGTCCTGCAAGGTCTTTACATGGCACATGTGCACTCTACTGTAATGTGAACTGCAGCATGAGAACCCATGGCGGGGTCGGCTGGTGTGCAATGCTGGCATGGCCTCATTACACCCCGCCCCCCCACCTGCGTGCCGTCCTCCAGCTTCAGCTCAATCTTGCAGAACCGCGGCGGCCAGGCGCTGTCATCAATGGTGAAGCTCTTGTAGTGTGCTGCTCCTATGCCCTTCACCACCAGCCCGCCCGTCTGCATTACCAGGGCGCGGGGGTATGGGGCGGGACGGCAGGGTGAGCGGGTTGCAGCGAGGCTGCTGGCATGCAGCCCCGCACGGGTGTGTACCAATGATGTAATGCATCCCAGGCCACCACCACGCGTCAATGTTGACATGGTAAATGCTGACCTTGCTCCCATCCCTCAGTGCAGGCCCTCACCATGCCAAAATGCAGCAGCAGCGCGGGGCCTGCATCCATCTCCCACCACATCTGTGGCAGCAGGCAGCAGATTGCTGTGAGCGTCCATGCATTTTGTCAGGAGGGCATGGCAGCATGCAGCCGTGCAGCAGTGCACATCAACACACACTTGGTGTGGCAGCAAGACAGCCACGTGGGGGCAGCATGCTGCTGAAACGGGTCAAGGTGCTGAAACGGGGCCGAGCCACCCTACCTGCTTGCCGCGCCGCTTGGCCGCCACAATGGTGCGCCCCACCAGCGCCGCCTGCAGCTCTTGCGGCTTCACATCGCAGACCACCTCTGCATGGCATGGTGTTTTAGTGAGACAGGCATGTCATGTACCATGTGCTAGCATGAGCGACGGGTGCTAGCATGAGCGACGGGTGCCGTCGGCTCCGTGACTCTGATTGTGGAGAGCTCGCGTCAGGTGGAGCGCAGCATTGCAAGCTTTCCAGAATCTGACTCACTCTCGTCATCAGCAATGATGGCCTCCACGATGCGCTTGCCCACACATGTGCGCTCCGCCAAGCGACGCGCGCCCTCAACCTGCGGGCATCGGCGGCGGGGAGGCAGTGGCAGCGAGAGGCGGGGCAAGCGGCGGAGCGCTCATTGCCCCACACCCATCCACAAGATCGAGCACCGCAGCACTGCGAGTCGTCAGACAGATGAAACAGGCTGCTGTTCGCCTTGGCCAGTGGCCCGCACCTCGGGCAGCTCAGGCATGGCGCAGGCGCCTGGGAATGATAGGAAATCGCGTCCGTACACCGATGCAACGGCGATGGGCGGACGGGAGTGGCTGAATGGCGAGGCCCATGCAAGTGCTCGGCTGGAGCTCCCCAATTCGAGCTGTCCACCGCACACCCAAGCCACAGAAAGTGATCGCCGAGTGTTGAAGTCGCTTGCTGTGGCCGCAGGCATCTTCTGTGGCAAGCCCCAGCTGCACCCACCTCGCCTGTGCTTCTGCTAGACCTGAGGACGCGTTGGTGAGCCGCCAGGGAGGGCGGGAGCCTCGATCGCCGTCTGAAGGGCCCGCCGACAGCCGACAGCTGCCGCCGCCGCCTGCCGCCGCCGCTGCCGCCAATCTTGCTCGCCGGCGGCGTTGCTCTCACACGTGCTCGCCAGTTGCTCGCCACCCCGCTTTGCGCCCCGCCAGGCATGACAGCCGACGCACGCATCGTGCAGCAGCGGCTGCGCACCCTGCTGCGCACCGTGGACTTTGAGACGGAGACGCAGGCAGGCGGTTGTGCTGAGGGGAGCTGTGTGTTGTCTGCACAGGCGGCAGCAAGGTGGTCTGCCCTGCCGCTGCGTGCAGCTGTGCCGACCCTCACTCTGCACCCTGCCTGAGACGCATCCCGCCTGCCCACTAGCCTGCTTGTTTGCCACAACTTCTGCAGCGCACCATCACCGCCAAGCTGGAGCAGGAGCTGGGGGTGCCGCTGTCGGCGCACAAGCCGCTCATCAAGGTGCGGACGGCACGTGTGGCGTGCCGGTCGTTTGCGCTAAGGCCTTGCTCGTGTTAGGGCAAGCCAGCTAAAGCCATGATGACGCAGTGCTGTGTACGTGCTTTGTGCACAGCATCCGTCTTGCCCCCTTGTACTTGCCAGCTTGCACAGCCTCCCACCTTCACCGCCCCTCCCTCTTGTTCCCCGCAGGCGGAGATCGACCAGTTCCTGTCCGAGCAGCAGGACGAGGAGGACGACGCCGATGACGATTTCGAGCCGGAACCAGCACCCAAGAAGGCGCGGCAGGAGCGCGGCGCAGCGCCCACCGCCCCGGCAGGCGACTGCGTCGTCCCGCTCTCCGCCAAGCGCTTTGCCAGTGTGCGAACATTCGGCGGGCGCCTCATGGCCGACGTGCGCGAGTTTTACGAAAAGGAGGGCCAGCTGCAGGTGCGCCATGCCCTGGTTTAGACATGCTGCGCTGTGCTGCGCCACGCTGTGCTGCGCTGTGGCTGGCCCTGCTGTGTGCGGTCACGCTGCGCTGTGGCCTGCAGCAGGCAGGACATGCTGCAGTGCTGACCCTGCTTGGCCGAGCTGCCAAGGAAAGGTCTGGATGACCTGGGGGCGCAGCATTGGTGGCATCATGGCGCTGATCTGCTCGCTGGGCAGCCCATGGGCTTCCACTGCCCTGGCTGCCATCTGCTCCTCTCCTACCCAACCCCCCACCACTTGATTCCCCCGCACCCGCAGCCCGGCAGCAAGGGAATGGCGCTGCAGGCGGCGGGCTGGGCGGCGCTGACGGCGGCCATGCCGCAGCTGAGCGCGGGGCTGGAGGCTCGGGATGAGAGCGTGTGGGTGGACCTGGGAGGCAACAAGCGCGCCTCTGTGTCCGGCTACAAGGGTGAGTTGGAAGGGGGGCTGCAGTCCCATGCGGGTGTGGGCAAGCCGCCAGGGTGAGGCGGTGTGATTGTAGCTGGTCGACTGAACGAGTGAGTGGCTGGAAGGGAGCCACTGCTTGCTGTTGCTACCATGTCGGCGCTGTTGCTACCACCTGCTCTGAACTGTCACGTCTCTGACTCAACATATGGCATAGCCCTGCTTCAGCTGCCCGTCTGCCTGTTTGCTGAGCGCAGGGCGGTTCAGCCTGGACCTGCGAGAGTTCTGGGAGAAGGATGGGGAGATGCTGGTGCGGTTTCTGCTGCGGCATTTTTTTTGCTGTACGATCCTTGCAAGCCACCTGCCGGTGCTCGCAAGCAAGCCGCTCTGCTGTAGTGGACCTAAGGCAGCGGGCTTGCAGCCCTTGCCTTCAGGCTTGCTGCCAATGTCACTCTTGTAACTGCAACCCTTTCCCATCGCTGCATGCAGCCTGGCAAGAAGGGCATTGCTCTCACACCGGACGAATGGGACAAGCTGTGCGCCGCCGCGCCGCAGCTCAGCCAGCACCTGCAAGCCAGCGGCAGCCAGGCGGGCGGCAGTGCAGCAGCAGCAGCAGCAGCAGCAGGGGCGGGGACCAGCAGCAAAGCGGCAGCAGGAGGGGCGGCAGGGGGTGCGGCGGCGGCACCAGCTGCGGCAGCGGCGGGCGGGGGAGTGGAGCTGAGCAGCGCACGGCGGGCGGATGTGAGCACTTACAAGGGCACAACTTATGTGAACATTCGCGAGTATTATGAGAAGGTGCGAGGGTGCAGCACCTGTGCATTCGATTGGCCCCACATGCGGGTTGCAGTTGGATGCGTGGTTGGGCTGCAGCTGCTAGGCAGGGGCTGTGCAGGGCCAGGCGAGCCTTGGTGCGCCGCCTGCAGAGCGCTTCCCTTTGCTCCTCGCATTCCCCAATGCTGCTTTGCCAAGTTCTTTGCTGTTGTGCAGGACGGCCAGAAGCTGCCGGGCAAGAAGGGCATCTCACTGCCGCGCGACCAGTTTGAGGCGCTCAGGTGTGCGGTCCGGCTGGCCGGGTGCATTGGCAGTTTACCTGGCTTGGACTGCTGCATTGGAAGTTCAGAACGCGGGTGTTCATGTTGCATCAACATTCCTCCCCATTGGTCTCTTCAGCTTTCCAAGGCATGTTCCTGCACACAGCCGTATCTGCTCATGCTCCTCTGCCCCATGCAGGCGGGGTGCCGCAGACTTGGATGCGGCGCTGCGGGGCCGGGACACCAGCTTCGAGGTGCAGCTGTCCAACAAGTGAGCCGTTTTGCTTGGGTTTGGGCTGGTGCAAGGGTTCTGCTGTGCTCATCAGGGAGTAGGATGCTGTGGCTGCGGCTCATGCGCACTTGCTGCTTTCGCATGCCGTCGCCGCCTGCCTGGGCTGCGCCCCGGCCGCCGACGCACCTCTCTTAGTTGGCTGCCCTGCTCGGTGCGCAGGCGCCGTGCATCCGTGAGCTGCTTCAAGAACCGGTACATGGTCAACATTCGGTGAGGAGCCTGCATTATCAGCGCTGGAGCGGTGCTGGCTTCACTGCAGCAGAGCTGACCATCACTCCTCTATCCTGCCCCCACAGCAGCGCTTCATTCACTCTCTGCAACGCCCACCACCCGCCCCTTTGTTGCAGGGAGTACTACGAGAAGGATGGGCAGCAGCTGCCGGGGCAGAAGGGCATCAGCCTGCCGGAGGATCAGTGGGCGCGCCTGCTGGGCGGGCTGCCCGGCCTGGCGGCGGCGCTGGAGGCGGCGTGACGCGCAGCTGGGGATCAGTCGCTTGCACAGCCATCCTGTTGATTGCTACTGCTGCTTGTCGAGCAGCGAGAACGATTGCCTGTGTCAGCAGATGCGATGTGGTTGTGCAATGTTGTGGAAGCATTTAAGCCACACATGACGTTGTTCCGCAAAGCCGTCGTGTCGCCTTGACACGGTTTGGTGCACCGACAGATCCAAAGGCCGCGGGTTTAGGTTCATAAACAGCACAAGTGTGACTTAAGATGAGGACGCGCGAGAAATGAAGAAAGGAGGCATGGGGCTGCTCACCAACCCCGCCGCTCGCAGCGGTGGCGCTTGAGGGCGGGCAGCTGTGCTCTCATGCCCCGCCCGGGCGCCGTCTCTTACTTTCTTATCGCCGCGTCCGTGAATAGCCGAGTCATAGGGGCGCCGATCCAGCCGCGAGCGCCGAACGGTCAGTTGTTTTGCGCCAGCAGAGCCGCGCTGCATCTTGCAAGCCGCGAGCAAGACGTGATGGCGTGTAGTCAGCGGCGAGGGGGCGTTCTCTGGCGCTGCCGCCGCGTCCAGCGGTGGCCGCCGACGCTCACCGCGGCCGCCGCTCGCCCTTGCAGGCAGGGGCAGGATGGCGGGGCAGACGGGCAAGCTGGAGGTCAACCTGCTGCAGGGAGTGAAGCTGAGGGACACACAGACATTTGGTGAGATTGCCTGGACCGCTGCCCAGCCAAACGAACTTGCTGGTATGCAAGGAAATGTGCCGCTCTGCCAGCCTCGCTCGCGCTCGCTATCGCTGCGCGCATCAGTTGACCGCCGCTCTCTACTGTCCTCCAGGCAAGCAAGACCCATATGTAGTCTTCCAGGTGTGTTTGGTGATGTAATGTAAACGAGTTGCAAGCTGCTGCCCCTGAACACAAACCAGCCTGGGCTGTGCATACGGCCGTGGCATGTCCGCCCGCTGCTGACGCACAACAGCCGACTGCCGGCCCAGCTACTGCTAGCCTGCGTCCTCCTGTCCATGCATCATCGCCTTCCCTGCGCGCACCCCAACAGATTGGCACGCTGCGCCAGCGCTCTCGGGTGGCCAAGGATGGCGGCACCAAGCCGGTACGCGGGGTGTAGGCCAGCGCACTTGTGCAGGATAAGGGCGTGCGCGCCCACCAACAGCCAGCCGCGCCCAGCTCTGTCGCCGCCTGTTGCCAAGTGCCCAGCTCCTTCCTTGTCCTCTCTGCAACACCGCAGGTGTGGAACGAGCGCATCCAGCTGGGGCCCCTGACCACGTCTGCTGCGCCGCAGATGCTGCTCGAAGTTTTCGCCGAGAAAATGGGCAAAGGTGAGTGAGGGCTTGCTGGCAAGGTTGAGCGCTAATAGCGCTAGTGGTTCCACTTGGAACAGTTGCTAGAGCTGCTGCCTGCTAGGCACTGTTGGCGGCAAAACGTGCTACAAAACCGCAACATGCAACCAGTCGAACGCGTGCCTTGCACTGCAACCATGCTGCCACTCGTGCATCACGCCCTGCCGCAGACGAGCTGATTGGCGGGGTGATCATCACCCTGACCCGCGTCTTCCAGTCTGGGTTTGACGACCTCAAGGTGCCGCTGCACACGCGGGAGGGCAAGCCGGCGGGCGAGCTGCAGCTCATCCTCAAGTGGCAGCCCGAGGGCGGCGCGCTGCCCGCGCAGCAGGCGCAGCAGGCGCAGCAGCAGCAGGCACAGGCGCAGCAGCACCAGCCGCAGCAGCAGCAGTACCCGCCGCCGGCGGTGGCTGCCGCCGCAGGCGCAGCGGCGGCCTACCCTCCGCCTGCAGCAGCTGCTGCCCTGCACGCAGCAACGGCCTACCCGCCGCCTGCAGCGGCTGCAGCCCCCCACGCGGCAGCAGGGTACCCGCCGCCTGCAACGGGCGGCTACCCTCCCCCCGCCGTCTCTGCGCCGGCATATCCTGACACTCACAGCGCTTCGGTGCCGCCGGCTGCATCAGCACCAACTGCTTACCCATCCAACCCTGGTGAGAGCAAGGTGGCTGTGTCTAGCAAATGCAACAGTTGAATGGACAGCAATCATGCGGCCTGCTGTGTAGCTGCCCTGACTGGGTGCCACCCCTCTCTCCCCATCTACCAGCGTCGGCGCCACCAGCCTATCCGCCGCCAGCAGCCGCCACTTCCGGCTATCCGCCACCAGCAGCTGCAGCGGCTGTGGGCGCGGCAGCAGGGGCGGCAGTGGGGGCGGCGGCCATGCATGCCGGCAGCTCTGCTGCGCCGGCGGGCATGCCGCCCCCGGTGTCTGCCGCCCACGTGGCGCCGCCGGCGGGGGCTTATGGCGCAGCAGCACCGCCCTATGGCGCGCCGCCTCCGCAGGTGAGCTGGAATGCACCTTGCTTGTTGGGGGCTTGCCACGCTCCTTGCTTTCAAGCTGGCCGTGGCCGAAGCTGCTTCTTGCTTTCCCATCTGCAGTTTGCTATGCATGGCTATGGCCGCCAGTGAGGGGAGGCGTGCATATTGTGCCTCAGCTCTCGCCGTGCATATCACCACGGGCTGTCCAGTCCCCTCGGGGAAATGCCTGGCTGTGTCAATGTAGCTGATGCACATCATGCCGCCCTCCCTGCCATGCTTGCAGCCAGCGTACGCCCCGCCGGCCGCCCCATATGCCCCTCCACCCACGTACGCAGCACCGCCCCCACAGTACGGCGCCCCACCGCCATACGGTGCACCGCCAGGTGCGGATCACGTTGTGGATGGAGTCATTGGCCCTTCCAAGTCACATCTGCGCTGCTCGTTTCTCATGCAAAGCACTGACGGCCATGCCTGAATCTCTGGGTAAATGCCTGAGCATCTCGTTTGGTCACCCTGCTGGTCCTGCAGTGTACAGCTACCCGCCCACCTACGCCGCCGCTCCCCCGCCAAGTGAGCTGCCACCCATGCTTTCTCCCGCTGCGCTGAGCCTGCAAGCCTGCCACGGCGGCTTTGAGCGCCGTTGGTTGGGAGGCACGGACACGTTTCACTGCACTTTGTACGGCGTTGCCGCCCCGTAACCTCCTGTCACACTATTCACCCTCCCAACCAAACAGGCGGCTACCCATCCGGCACAAGCACCATGGCTTATGGCGCCATGGGCGCAATGGCTGGAGCCGCCATGGGGGCAGCAGGTGGGTGCAAGCACAACCCCGCGCTGTGCTTGGTGCATGCAGATGTGTGGCGCATGCCATGCCGCTGCTTGCTGCAGCAAACCGACGGCGTGGACAGCTCACCCCAGCAGCTGCCCCTGCCGCCCTCCCCTCTGTGCACCCTCTGTGCAGTGTACAAGCCGCACCACGGCATGCACTATGGAGGCATGCACTACGGCCATGGTTACCACGGAGGCTACAAGCACAAGGGCTTCAAGCGGCCCAAGTTTGGGTTCAAACGCCCCAAATTCGGATTCAAGCGGCCAAAGTTTGGAGGGAAGTTTGGCAAATGGAAGTAACCGCCTCTTCTCCTTGCTTCCTGCACCGATGTGCCACCTGCTCCGCTTCTTACTCCCCCGCCTTCTGTTTCTTGGCACCCTGCATTTACCAAAATGGAACAGTTTGGTTGGCCTCTGTACGATTGTAATGGTTAGTTTTGCCACACGTGCTGCACGATCTATCGACTCTGCAGCCTCGCTGCGCACCGTGCTGCTGCTGCCGCCAGTGGCGCGTTTCTTGGAGGCAGGCTCGCCCACGGTTGCAGATCCAAAGGCACCCAGCTTGTCAGGGTTGGTCTCGGGGTTGCCTGCGGGTTGGGGAGGGGAGCAGTAGGTGCACCAGGTGAGGCTGACAATGAAACCTGCGGAGCGCCATCGTTGCCAAATCAGTCAGCCTATCGTGTACCGACCAGGAAGCGGAAGGGTAGTATCACAAGCGCAGCCAGCCAAGTGCAGCACCGCTTCCCTTCCCACCCTTGGCACGGATGAGGCGCTTGCCGGCTGCCACGGCCGCAGCCACTGCAGCCGCCACACCCTCGCCGCCATACCTGCAGGGCAGTGGAAGGACAGGGGGCTGCACATGGCTCGCAGCAGAAGTGGTACCTTGCAGCAGCCTGCCTCAGGACTGTGTCGCGGCTCTGCGGCACTGTGCACTCATGGAAACTCCAAGTTGCTGCGCAGCACACACACGCTGCTCGTCATAGCCCGCCTGCATTGCAGCTCACCAGTCACGCAGCTGCTGTGCCAGGGCGGCGTCCCCCAGCGGCTCAACTAGCCCCGCCAGGTCCCCCTCGGCGGCTGGGTCCAGCTTGTATGTGGTGCCGCCAGCTGCAGACGGGGCGGGTTGAATGGCTGCCAAGGGTGCATCCACATGTGCCCCGTAACTTGGGGGGTTGCCTTGCAACGGCAGCCTGCCTTACTTTAGGGCTCCCCCCTGCACTGGCATGCTAGCATGGGCATTTTTAGGCGCCACCAAGCATGCAGCAGCGCACCCTTCTTCGTGCCCAGCTGGCCGCGATTGATGTCCGATATGTCGATGGGGCTTACAGCCAGTACCGTCCTGCCTGCCTCCAGGTCCTGCCAACAGAAAGTGCATGGCATTACTGTTGCAGCTCAGAGTCAGCTTGCGAGCAGACGGCGGCAGCTGCAACGGCACGTGACCTTGTTTAGCACGTGGGGGCGAGACGGACATGTGTTGCAGCACGCAACGGCAGACCATCAAGCGAGCGGCAGCATTGTTGGCTGCCCCCGGCCATATGTGCGACATGCAGGATAAGGTGCACCGCATTGCACCACACGCCCCTTCCCTTCGTAATGCCTGTACCTGCTCCAGCCGGTCTCCCAGCTGCGTTGCACGCTCTTTCCAGAGGAATGTCTTGGCTACCAGCACCTCGCCCTCGCCGCCGCTGTTGTCGGTAATCCACACGGCCCGGCGCTGCGAGGCAGGGACGTGACAAGCAGCATGGCATAAAGTTTGAGGTCCGTTGGTTTGGGTGCGCACTGCGGTGCCACCCACACGTGATGTCAAACCTGCCTGCGCTTGCACTCCACTGGCTCTGCTGCACGACCCGCCCCTGCCCTCACCGCATTGCCCTCGGCATTCGGGTTGCGCCCCGCCAAGCCTTTGAAGTTGGCCTCCAGCTTCTCCAGCGCAACCACCACACCTGCAGTGTGGAAATGCGATCCATGCTGCAGGCGGAGTGGCTGCCATGTGCCTGGATCGTGCCACCAGGCCCCTTGGGAGCGAGCAAAAGACAGACTCTCGTCGGACGGAAGTGCAGCGCCAGAAGGGCCGAGCCACAGTGACACCAGTTTGCCAAAGCCCCAGGCACCTCACCAGCCACCTCCACGTTCAGCGAGTTGCCCCTGCTCGCCCGCTCTGTGCGCAGCTGTGCCAGCGTGCGGCGCTCAGCCATGGTGAACGGCGGCCCTGCGGACGGCAGAGAAGGTGGGTGGGCACGATCGGCGTCAGCGGCGGCGGCAGTAGGGACTGGAGCAGCGCATCCAGGTCAAGGCTCGCGCCTCTCAGCTATTGCACAACCAGTTGCTAGACACACCTGGCTGCCTGGGGCAGCTGAAAGGAGGGCGGTCAGGCTGGGACTGCAGCCTCACACAGGCGCAGGCGCGGATTGCAGTGCGCACCGGCGTGAGTCCGAGGAGCTGCTGCAGGTGCACCCCGCGCGGCAGCAGCGCCTCTTGGGTGCCAGTACATCTGCTGCCTGCTGCGCCCGCCCCACCGGCGCCCCTTTCTGCTGCACCTTACTTGCAAGACATCCGGCATTAACTAGGAAAAACCGTGGCAGGTCAGGACGCCCCGTGGGCTACGAGCGGGTGGACCCAGCGCTGTTTGCCGCTTGGCGGCGCTGACAGTGCTCTAATTTACAGGGGATAGGCTCGCACAGTGGGTGGACTGCATCCCATGACGGAGCAGGCCAGAGGGCCGCGAGAGCCCTTGCTCGCCGCGGCCGAGCGACCGCAACCTGCGCCTTTAGCCGGCGGGGGCAAGCGACCAATCTCGCTGGTGACGCGGGAGGAGCTGCGGGACCTGAATAGAGAGGTGAGTGGCGCGGGGCGGGGCGGCGGCGGCGGCCGCACCACCTGCCTGCCATGCGACGTGCCTACGCTTTACTCTCTAATGTTTGCAGAAACGGAGAAAACTGGCGGAAGAGCGGCGCGGCAAACTGCTGGAGGTGCGGCAGCTGTGCTGGGCTGGCGGTAGCGCGCAGCCGCTCTTGTGCTGCTACGCCGCACGGCGCCAAAATGACCGCAGCCGCAGCGCGGCACCCAGTGCAGAGGATGCACCATGCCGGCCCCTGCCCGCTGAGGATTCTTTTTTCTTATGCCTTTGCGATGCCACCTGCTGGCATGCCTGACTCGACACAGCACGTCATGATACCTGTGACAACACTGCCTGTCCCCTCATGTGCCCTTTGTCCAAGCAGACATTCAAGCTGGCAAAGGAGGCGGCGGAGGAGCTGGATGGCTGGATGGACCAAGTGCAGGACGCGCCTGTGTACAGCCCCACAGCCAAGGAGTGGGAGGATCCGCTGGCCTACATCCGCAGTGAGTGGCGAGCTGCTTGCCGCAGCAAATGTTCTACCGCCTGCAGCATTGCCAGCGCTGCCACAGCAGCAGCAGCAGCAGCAGCAGCAGCAGGCACAGCCAGTTATGCCGCGCTGCCGGGGCAAGTGGCTGGACCGTCCGCTGCTTACGGGGCATACCTGCCAACGCCACGCCCTGCCCGCGCAGTGCAGCAGCGGTGTGTCGATGCCTTGCTTGCTGTGCTGCCCCGCTGCCACAGGCATCGCGAGCGAGGCTGGACGGTATGGGCTGTGCATTGTGCGGGCGCCCGTCGTGCCCAGCGTGCCTGGAGGGCTGGTGAGCTGTGCGGTTGGGATGGAGAGAGGCTGGCCATATCCTGGTCTGCATGTTACACGTGTTTGCAGCTCATGATGATGTGCAGCCACTCTCATTGTGTTGCATGGCATGCCACTGCCCGCTTTGCGTGTTTGCTTTGAAACCTGGGGCTGGCTGCTGCCACCCCGCCCGTCAACCCCCCCCCCGTGACCTGCTGTCCTCGCACGCCTACTTGTATATGACCAGGCCCTGCAGCTGAGCGACCCTGGCTTCAAGTTTGGCACACGCCAGCAGGCGCTGCGCGACCGGCCGTGGAAGGACTGGCAGGGCGTGACTTTCCTGCCGGTGAGCCCCGGGGGGAGCTTCACTTGGCACTCCCTCCCTTGCTTGAGTGCTGCCTGCCCTGCAGCAACGGCTTGTGGGCGATGCCACCTTGCTGTGCACTCAGTTGGGTCTTGGGCCTTCTGGCAGACTGGCCGTGGTGCTGCGTTAGCGCGGTTCGTGCACGCGCTTGCAATGCCGCCAGGGCGCTCAATCTCAGCCTCTCTGGCCTGCACTTCCATGCACCTTGTAGGGCAAGCGCTACTCGGTCAGGGACCTCCAGGAGGTCGCGTGCGCCACCGCCGCCAAGCGGTTCGGCGGCCTGCACGGCTGCCTGCCCACCCGCACGATCGAGGTGCGCGCTGCCGTTCATACAACTGAACACACTTGACAGGGAAAGGTTTGGACAGCAGTTTGCGTTGCTGTTCTGCTTCACGGCAGCAGCGTCAGCGGCCACCAGTGCACGCACACCTCACCATCTGTCCCATGCCCGTGCTCTCCTCCAACTGGCCGGCGCAGCGCGAGTACTGGCGCGAGCGCGAGAAGGCTGTGGGCGCCCCCCTGCTTGTGGAGTACGGCAATGATGTGGACGGCACGCTGTTTACGGAGGAGGACAGGCTGGGGGCCACGCGCTGGAACCTGAACGTGAGTGTGCAGCCTGGCGCCTCTGCTTGATAGTTTGGTTTTGGGCTGCTTGCTGGCGTTGGCATTGTGGGCGGCCAGTCGCTGTACAAGTCTGCCCCTTCGCCACCCCATCCACCTGCCATCTCGCTGCATCAATGGTTCCAACGACCCACACACAAGCGACCCATGCCACCCACCCACCCGCCCGCCCACCGCAGGCGCTCCCAAGCGAGCCGGGGTCGGCGCTGCGGCACTGCCCCGACCGCGGCATCCCCGGGGTGACGCGCCCCATGCTCTACTGCGGCCAGCTGTTCAGCACGTTTGCGTGGCACGTTGAGGACCACTTCATGTGAGGAAGGAGGGATGGGAGGGAAGGGAGGGAGGGAGAGAAGACGACGTCATTGACAAGCCACAATGTGATTGGGTCGGTTTGTAGCCACTTTTGCGTGGCATGTGGAAGACCACTTCATGTGAGGGGGAAGGAAGGAGCGTGTGATGGGCGAGGCAGTGCAAGTAACGAGGTTGGATATGTGTGAGGGAGGAGCGGCTCACCACACGCTGGGCCCTGCTCGGGGTCCTGGGCTGACACTGCACAGCAGAATGCAAGGACTTATTCACCATGCACCACGCACCCGCACCTGAGTGCAGGTTCTCCATCAACTACCAGCACCTGGGAGCCGCCAAGCTGTGGTGAGGCGGAGCTGCCGGAATCGCTTGCTGCTGCTGGCTGGGGAGCAGCAGCAATATGCTTTCCCTGAATGCGGCGGCAGCGCCTCTTGAGGTGCCCTTCTAAGCTTCCCCCGCTGCTGAACACCCATGCCAGCTGTGTCCACTGCTCCCCTGCAGGTATGGCGTGCCTGCCAGCGACGCCGACGGCTTTGAGGCTGTGGCCCGGCAGCGATCGTATGGGCCCGCTGTGGAGCAGACGCAAAAGGAGGGCGGCAGCGAGGAGGAGGTGCGTACAGCTTGGCGGCGTGGCTGGCTAAAGCAGTGCAGCATGGTCGGGAAGCACGCTCAGCTTGCAGCTTGTCTGCTTCTGGCTCGCCATGTCCGCTGGCTGTGCCCAATGCGCGTGCAGTGGTGCGCTCCTTTGTGCATCAGTCAAGTTGTGTGGCTTGCGCCCCGCACCGCCCCCGCTGCGCAGGTGTGGATGCAGGTTGAGAAGGCGCTGATGGGCAAGACCACCATGCTGTCGCCCCGCCACCTGCTGGATGCGGGTGAGGAGGGGCCTTGGGTTTCGATTGGTGGCAGAGCTCACTGCCTTCCCAAGCACTGCCGTCCTAGCACCTCTGCCGCCGGCCTGTCCCAGGCCGCCTCCCCAGCTGTGCCTGCCTGACACCACCAACACCTGTTGTGCTCCATCCTGCCCCGCCCATCACAGGCGTGAAGGTGTACCGCGTGGTGCAGCAGCCGGGTGACTATGTGCTCACCTTCCCGCGATCGTACCACGCCGGCTGCGGCTGCGGCTTCCAAGTGGGGGAGGCTGTCAACTTTGCAATGGGTGGGTTCGCGTGCCGAGGGGTCAGAAAGGCCGTACATTGTGTGGTCGGTGCTGCTGGCAGCACAGCGTGGCCGCTGCAGGCGTTCCCCAGTACACAGGGTGGGTTCACACAGACCAACGGGCGCCCCTTGGCGGGTCCCTTGGCGGGTCAGACATTCACGCTGAGGTTGGAATGTTTCCTGCCGCACCTCCCTGCAGACGAGTGGTGGCCCTTCTGCGAGGACGCCCGGCAGCGGTACCGGCGCATGCGGCAGCCAGCCATCATCCCTCACGAGCAGCTGCTGTGTGACGATGCGCTTGCCCTTGCTGCCGAGCGACAGCGGCGGCGCAGCGGCGCGGCTGAGTCGGGCGGGGCAGACGACGGCCACCAGACGCGAGGCGGCCAGGCGGAGGCGGCACAGCAGGAGGAGGATGCGGCACAGCTGGCATCCAGCAATGCGCTGGCCTTCACCTTTGTGGCTGCCATGCGGCGGCTCAACCGCTGCCGTGCTGAGCTTGAGGCAGCAGGCGCAGTGCCGCTGTCTGCCTGCCCAGCCGACAGCCCCGCGGCCTGCCAGTCGCTGCACTGCTGCGAGTGCAAGCAGTCGGTGTACGCGGCATCGGCGGTGCTGCAGCCGGCGGGCCAGCCAGACAGCTGGCGCCACATGTGCCTGGAGTGTGCGGCTGCAGCGGGGGCAGGCCAGCCGGGCGCTGCGCAGGCGGCGGCTGGAGGCGGTGCGGCAGTGGGCGCAGTTGTGTTTGTCAAGCCTTGCTGGGAGAAGCTGGAGGCGTGTGCTCGGGAGCTGGAGCAAGATGTGCAGGATCCCAGCGGTGGGTGGGGCGAGAGGAGGTTGAGCTGGTGTGTGGCAGGAAGCAGGGGGGTGGCGGCCCGGCAGCAGAGCATGGTGCAAGCGTGCAGCTTGGACAGGTGGCGGCAGGGTAGGACATGCTGCACGCCTCAACGCTGCGCTGCCGTGTGCCAGTCCTGAGCAAGCATGCGGCGCCAACATGCCTTTGTGCCCCGCTCCTCTCCCACCCCCCTGCAGGCACGCCGCTGGCGCTGCCGCTGGCGGGCACGACGGCGGAGGAGCGGTATGGGCGCTGCGACCCGCCCGGCTGGCCCTCCCCCTGCCAGCCCTACTCCTGGCGCCCGCTGCAGCAGCCCCACACCGAGTGGCCGGCGGCCGTGCTGCAGCTGCTGGCGCCTGCGGCAGGCTCCAGTGCACCGGCAGTGCCCACTCCTGATGCAGTGGCGCTCGCTGGTGCGGCGGCGGCAGGGGCTGCGGTTTCTCCAGAGGCTGCTTTCCAAGTTGCCCTGCAGCACGAGGCGGAGCAGGCAGCTGCTGCGGCCGCTGCTGCTGAGCCAGCTGACCCTCCGCCGGAGGCTCTAGTCAGCAGTGCGGCGGTGGCAGCGGCGGCGGCGCCAGCCGCGGCCGGCGGCAAGCGAAGCCGTAGCGGGCGGCGGCGGGGGCGGGGGCAGCCGGCGGCAGAAGAGGACGATGAGGATGCATTGGAGGCACTGCCGCTGGAGAGCGAGGCGGCAATCGAGGTGGAGGGGCACCGTGTGCAGCGGCACATCCACAGCGACGGCGGTGAGGAATGGGCGGGCTTCTGGATTTGGTGCTGCAAATATGTGTGTGTGTTTGGGTTGGAAGGGGAGAAAGGTAATGAGGAGCAGCAGCGCCCTTGGCCTGCCTCCCTCCGTGATCCCTTCCCGCACTTGCCTGCTCACTCTCAACCTGCCCATCCCTCTGCTATATGCTTCTATTTGCAGGCGAGCCGGTGCTGGTGGGCAGCGAGGCGCTGGAGGCGGTGCTGGGCGGCGCCCGAGACAAGAAGGAGTCGGCCGCCAAGTGAGCTGTCGCTGTGTGCTTGTTGGAGTGTAACAGGTTGTGTTGCTGGCTGGCTTGCAAATGTGCACCTGCTGCCACCGCAACGCCTCTGCCACAGCACGCCGCAGCACCATGTCTATTCAAACCCCATTGCTCCTCCTCCCCGCCCACAACTGCACCACCACCACCGCCACTGCAGGAAGCTGGGTTCGTGGCTGCGCAAGTGCGGCGGCGTGGTGTCCAAGGCCAAGCTGGCGGGGCCGGGGCGGCACCAGGCCGTGGCCCTGCTGCGCCGCCAGGTGTGGAGCCTCGGGGGCGCATCTTGTTGTGCACTGCTGCTCGCTTCCTGCTGCACTGCCGTGCTTGTGCGCGCAGTGCATCGAAGCAGCAGCACAACCTGACACAATCAGCCAACCAACCTACTCCTGTGTGGCGCAGGACGCGGCGGCGCTGCTGGGCAGCGAGGAGCTGGACCCCGAGCGCTGGTGAGCTGGCTGGCTTCTGTGCTGGGTTTCCAGTTTGGTCCTGCAAGGTGCTGTTGGTTGGGGTGCTTCTGGCTTCCTCCGTTGCTCACCTGCGCCCCATGCCTGCGCTTGGTCAACTCCCACCGCCGTCAACCCCAACCCCACCGCTCACCCTTCTCAACCCCCACCCCCACCATCTCCCCACAACAGGGAGCGGCTGCGCCTCTTCATCTCCGGCATCTGGCCCGACCTGGACGCCCAGCTGGAGGCGGGCACCCTCAAGCGCTCGCCAGCGCCATACACCCGCAGCCTGGAGCGGCAGCCGTCGGCGGGTGGCCGCTCGGTGGCGCGGCGGCGCGGCAGCGGGCAGGAGGGCGGCAGCGCAGAGGCGGCGGCGGCGGCGGCACGGGGGGCGCTGGACGAAGATCCAGAGATTTCGGAGGACACTCCCCTGTCGGCAATGACAGGAGAGGAGCAGGAGGGTGGTGAGGCGGCTGGCGAGGTGGCCCAGGCGCTGGGCGGCGGCGGCGAGGCCGGCTGGGAGCCTGCCAGCAAGCGGCGGCGGGCGAGCACCACGGTGGCAGGCCTGCTAGAGGCGGCTACAGCTGCAGCTGCGGTGAAGCAGGAGCAACCCGTGGCAGGCGCTGCTGCCCCTGGGAACGGCGCGGCGCCGGCTGCGCAGCAGCCGCAGCCGGCGCAGCCGGCGCAGCAGGTGGCAGGGCAGGCTCAGCAGGCGCAGCAGGAGGTGCAGGCGCTGAGCGTGGAGGATGCGGCGCAGATGCTGGCGGCGGCGGGGCCCGAGCTGCTGGCGGCGCTGATGCAGCAGGGCGTGTGAGTTAGGAAGGGGGGGGCGGTGGGATGGGGGTTCGGGGGTGTCGAGATGGTGGTCCTGGGGATGGGTTCCTGTTGCTGTTGCTGCTATTGTGGGTGTTCCTGGTGTTGCTCATAGCGGGCAGCTGAAGTAAGTTCGTGAGCCACCTGCCCACCCCGAGCAGGTCTCTGGAGGACCCGGAGGTGATGAATGCAATGATGGCTCAGCTGGAGCGCGCCCTGGCACCTCAGTAGCTGAAGCAGAGCACCTACCTTGCTCTTGGAAGCAACAAAGCACCACTGAACTGCCCAGACCCAAAATGCAACCACGTTTCAAAGGGGATGGGTGCTGCGCCCACCTCTAACGCAGACACCCGCAACCTTGCACCTGCCTGACCATTCTTCTTACAGGCTGATGCGTTGTGTGATGAACCTAAGAGGTTGTAATGTACTGATTTGCCGTGCCCATCGCCGCGCGGCAGGCGGCGGCAGGATGCGGCAGCGGCAAGCCGTGAAAAGCAGCAGGCAGTGCAAGGGGATCGAGGCAGAGCAATAGGAGGGCAGAGGGCAGGTCGTAATAAAGCATGCATTGCAAGTCAGGCAGATATGAAAAGGGCAGGTCACAGAAGGGCAAAACGAATGCAGTCGCGAGTAGGTTCACACCGCGGCGGCTAACTACCTGGCAGGCCCTCCTCACGCCGTGGCTCCATCACCGCCGCTGCCCAGCAGCTGGATGAGGCCCGCCAGCGCACTGGTGTAGCCGGCGTTGTAGTCCACAGCCACCTCGCTGCAAGGAGGGGAGGGTGTTTCAGGGACGTTGTGGGTGACTTGGCGGGCGGGGTTGCCAGGTGAGCAGATGCAACTTGAGAGTGGCAGGCAGCGCAGCGTTCATGCAGCCTTCACCCCAGCACCACCAGCCCTGCTCAACAACCCAGCCCGCCTCCCAGCCCGCCTCACTTGGCCTGGAAGTCGGAGCGCTTGTCCTCGTAGCGGTCGGACGAGTCGGGGCCGCCCACCAGCGCGCCCGCAACCACCTGGCGTTGAGGGGTGGGGTGGGGTGGAAGGAGGGAATAGGAGGGGGAGGTGAGGTGCATGCTTCCACAAATGGTAAGCTGGGTTGTGAAAGCGAGGCAACCATGTACTGCAGAGCAAGGTTACACAGCGATGCAGCATCACCACACATCTACCAAACCAACCCCACAACCGCCGCCCACCTGGGGGTTGGGCCCGGCGGCGTTGAAGGCGGTGTCGTAGGTGCAGGGGGCGGGGCGGTTGGGGCAGGATGCGGCGCGGTGGTGCGGCCGCGTGGGAGGGTTGTTGCCGTAACCCACCACAAAGCTCCTGCATGGAGGGTGGGTGGTTGGGAGTGAGGGAGAGAGGCAGCAGGTTGAGGTTGAGTGCAAGAGGCGGTTGGCAGCTGCACATGATGTGAACATGCTGCAGCCCAACCGACGCATGCCCAGCAACCACCCCCAACCCACCCACCACCCTCCTCCTCACCGCTCGCTGCCGGCCAGCCCCAGCATGTAGTCCAGCTGGCGCTGCGCCCAGGACAGGCAGGCGGAGCGCACCGCCGCGTCGCTGGTGTGCTTGGCGTGCAGCAGCGCCACAAACGCGGCGTTGGCGCTGCAGTGGGTGGGTCGGGCTGGGTGGAGGGGTTGGTGGGTGGGAGGAGGAACTGGCTGCAACTTAGTGGGTGAGGAGCCGACAGCGATTTAAATGGTCAACAGCCCCGCACTCACGCGTAGCGGTTGTTGCCCCAGCCACCCAGCGGCGCGATGGCCAGGCCACGCGGACTGAAGCTCACGCCGTTCTGGCCTGCAGCAGGAGGGGGCACAGGTGGGGTGGCAGGGGACTCCCCTTTGAAAGGGTTGGAAGGGCAGCGGCCACCAAAGGTGACAATGCAGGCGATTCTTACTGCCGCTAGCACCAACTCCCCCACCACCCCACCCCACCCCGCCCCACCCACCCTTGAGCCAGGTGTCGCGGAAGGCGGCGGCCTGCCACTCCAGGTCCACGCCCGGGGAGGGGCCCACCCCCAGCCCCAGCAGCAGCGCATCGGCCGCCGAGTACACCGAGTCCCAGCTCACAAAGTAGTTGCGCTGGTACTGTGGAGGGGGAGAGAGGGTGGGTGGGTTAAGAGGGTGGGTGAGCGGTTAAGCGGAGGAGGCAAGCAGAGGCAGGACATCGCAGGAAGCCAGTTGCCACAACCCTCCACACCTCACCACCACCGCACCTGGGCACGCTGCAGGTAGCCACGGGCGGCGGACAGGTAGGCGTCTTCACCGGTGGCGCGGTACAGCCAGCCGGCCTGTGGGGGAGGGGAGGGGAAGGGTTGAGATGACGGCCAGCAGTGCTGAGCAGAACGGAAAGGCAGCATGCAGCCAGCCACCACTTGCACGCCCTTGCACACACCACCCCCCGCTCACCGCCAGGGCGAGGTCGTCGAGGAAGGAGGAGGAGGCGTACACGTAGGTGGCGCCCGGCTCGCTGTCGCTGTACTTGCCCTCGTGCTGCAGGAGGGGGTGGGGAGGGTGTGTGGTGGGAGAGCGGTTAGTTCAGAGCGGTTGGCAGAGCGGGGGGCAGGGAGGGAGAGGAGGGGCCAGTCCTGGCCATGCACCCAACCACCCGCCGCCGCCGCCGTTAGGCCCACCACCCTATCCCAACCCCCCACCTGGGAGGCCAGCGCGAACAGTGAGCGGGCGTGGTCCAGGCAGGCGGCGGCGTAGGAGGGGTCGGAGGGGCGCAGCA